>Ga0070658_10000027_pt1 | contig 164254 bp, 122 predicted proteins | sample KBSC13metaG_FD_64664 | JGI IMG/M metagenome (GOLD analysis project Ga0070658, IMG submission 64664) | Corn rhizosphere microbial communities from Kellogg Biological Station, Michigan, USA - KBS C1-3 metaG | ecosystem: Host-associated > Plants > Roots > Rhizosphere > Soil ...
CTGAAGAACTGTTAATGTTTAATGAACCGCCGTATGCCGAACGGCACGTACGGTGGTGTGAGAGGACAGTAAGGGAAATAATCCCTTACTTCCTACTCGATTTAATATCGAATCATGAATGTCGAATATCGAACACCGAAGTAACCGTATCGCAAAAACTTCATCATTCATTATTCGATATTCGATATTCAAAGGGACATTGCCACTCGCTCCACCAAATATGCTCCCTCAAAATCCCCCAACTGTATACTTTTCAGGGCGTTCCATTTTTAGATGTGGAACACTTTGGAAAACCCCGGAACGGCACCTGTAGTTAAAATTATTAAATAATAATAAAATATCGAGCCGATTCATAGCCGATCGTGTAAAATACTATGAACTATGATCGATAAACTATTTGCTCCTTAAAACCTCCGGCCTACGCTAAAGCCAACCCAGGGAAGTGCCTGGCCATTGGGACCGATCAACGCGAGGCCGGTTATCCGGATTTGTGTTTTACCCGAAGCAGACAAGTGCCGCCAGCTTACCAAACCTGCCGGGATTCCAGTGCTGACGGTAGAATTGTCTCCAAACTGTGCCAGGACCTCTCCTGAATAGTAGGTATATATACCCCCGAGTTCTATCATTCCTCTTTTGTCAGTGGTAACAGGGATGTTGTAAGAGACGCCGCCAGTAACAGCGCCAAAAAAGTCAGCTCCGTTATCAAAAATATGAGGAATAATACCTCCGCCTATCCCGCCATGAATGCTGAATCCGCCGGGAGTTTTTGAAAGGAACCGCTCGTAATTGAAAGTCGCGCCGGTTAAACTCGCACCCGCAAATTCAAAATACCAGGAGTTCTGATAAACAGCGGTGTCTGCGACTACAGCGGGTGCGGCATTTTGAGCTGATAGTTTTTGCGCGGCGATCACAGCGCTTGTGAGCAAAATAATTGATTTTTTCATGACGTTGGTTTTAGTGTTTTGATACCCAAACTTACCTGCATCAGGAGCCTGGTCATAATTGCTTTATAGGGCAAGCAAAACACTTGCAGCATTTTGTGCTTATTTGGGTCGCCGCAATAACTGAACATCCTTTTTTATTAATTGTACCCGGTGCAGACCGTGCAAATAGTAAAAACTACAAAAAGAAATCGTGCGATTCGTAGTAATTGCCAAAAATAGATCGTTGTTGATAAGAGCTTACCGGGCCGAGAGGCTGTACGCCTAACAGTGGATGCGAGAATAGGTCGGTGCCAAATTTTCAATCAGCTAACCAGCGGACTTATCAAGAACTCTTTGTGGAAACACAAGGGGTTTCTTGTTTTATAGTCTTTCTACTTGCTGCGTAAACCTTATTTTTGCAGGTATGAAGAAACCTTTTCTTTTCCTTATCGCATTGCTTTATTGTTCAATGATAAAAGCGCAAACTTCAGATACCGTAACTAACAAGATAAATAATGTGCCATATCGTAATTGCACTGTATTCACCAAATTCACAGAAGGTAATATATATAACTATCTCGCGAAAAACATTCAATATCCAATCGGACTACAGAAAAGTGTAAGCGGCGAGGTAGTTACGTCAATGTTGGTCAATACTGATGGAATAGTTAGCGACATACAAGTTTTTAAGAATTTATCGCCAGAAATTGATAATGAAATAGTTAGAGTTCTTTCCAAATCACCAAAATGGATACCAGCTCAGTTAAATGGTGAAGATGTCAAAATAAATGTTGTTCTATTGATAAATATTGCAGCTGAAGCCAATAATAAAAAAATAATAGTTACGAAATATCAATACCCTAAATTGCCGGTACATATAGTTACTGATACTACGACTGCTGTATTTATAGCTGTGCAAAAACCGCCGCTTTATCCGGGTGGAGACGATAGTTTGCATAGATACCTTAATAAAAATATGGTTTACCCGTCTAATCTGTTGAAAAAGAAAAAGGGCGGGCAGGTGTGGGTTTCATTTATTGTTGAAAAGGACGGAAGCGCGACTGATATCAAAGTAGTTAGGTCGCCAAACGAGGGATTTAATGCTGAGTGTATCCGCGTCACCAAGACGCTCAAATACATTAACGGAACACAAAATGGGTATCCGGTACGAGTGTTAAATTATTTAACTATTAAATTCGACCCGAGTAACCCTAGTAAGCATTAAATGGATAGAGGGCTAACAGAGAAGTTAAGCCCGCCAGAGCCGACCCCGTACAACGGGGCTGTTCGCCAGGCGTAGGAGGGGATATTTGACAAGCGGGAACGGATGCTACGAGCTTTCATGCTGACCTTCAGCACACTAAGTAGAGAAGTCCTTATCCCATAAAAAATACCATTCGGTATAACGCGAATGGTATTTAATGAAGCCCAGTCTCTAGGGCTTCCAACTAGTCACATTATTAAGTTCTTGTTCCGGCGTTATCGCCGGCATAGTTCCTGACGTTATCTGTCACCTCATTAATAGTTTGCGTGGCATATTGCTTGCCTTTCTCAAACCACTCGGGTGTTTTATCAACCAATTCGTCCAGCAGCGTTGTGCCGTCTTCTCTCTTTTTGGTCAGCTGATAAATACCGTATCCAACCGCCGCGCCCACAAGGGCAAATCTGAATATGCTCATATTTCTTCTTTTTAAATTGTTAGGCAGCCATATTTTCGTTATGGTAGGTGTTCTGCAGCTGGATGTTACGGCTGCACTTGCGGCAGTGTAGTTGTCCTTCGCCTTTTTCTTCCCAATCGTGACTGCATTTTGTCTTTTGGTTCAGTTTACTTGTAATGATAGCATAAACCGAAACAGTTGTTAAAAAACCGATGATAGAATAAATAAAGGTCATTGTTAAAATAGTAGTTAATCTTAGTATAAATTAAATGGCGGTAGGGCGCCGGATGATCCCGATAATTAGGGAAATAATAGCGATTACCAATAGAATATGGATCATGCTGCCCGCGGTGTAAGCAAAAAATCCTATGGCCCAGCCAATGATCAGGATTACCGCTACGATATAAAGTAAGTTTGACATAGTAGTTAGTTTTAAGTGATGTAAACTGCTGATACCAAAAACCAGTCCAAACAGGCTGTACACATAAAAAGCATTCGCGCAAACGATTACAAAGCTTATTTCAATATACTAACCCGGACAGGTTGTCTATTATTTAGGATTGCAGCGGGACCAATCAATTAACTATTGCTCTTCTTTAAAATAAACTTTGTAGTAGTTCATGTTTTTGCCTTCATCAAACCCGCGTTCTATCAATTCCTTATTGCCATGAATGTAGATATGAAAATTTTTATCCAGCTTTAGGATGCTTTTGTAAACACGCGATTGCTTTTTAACCGCTGCCGCATGTATATCGAAGGTGTCGGGAATAGGCGCCTCAAATTCATCCTCGTGGCTTTTCTTGTAGTTGAGGAATGAGGCAATGCCTTGTTCGTTACCGATCACCTCATTGGAAAACTCACCCAGGTCGAAACTTTCCTTTTCTTTAAAATATTTGATAGATCGGTTTAGCAGGTCGATCTTATCGGCCTTGGTTACTTCAAATTCATCGTCCAGCTTTTGGGTGACGAAATTTTTATAGATGCCCAGCACATTATTGGTCTGATGAAAATTGTCATTGCGTACTTTCAGTTTCAAAAAGTCATCCTTCCAGTAAACCGCTTCCTGGCTGCGGTTGGTCTGGTCGATAACCGCGACCTTATAGCCATTTTCCTTTTCCGTGTTGAAGATCAGGCAGCCTTTGTCCAGCTTGTTGATATTGATGCCATCCGGTTCGTAGCTTAAGCCAAAACCGTTTTGTTCGGGATATACTTTGAGGTAGGTTTCCTTGGTCTCCGATTTAAATATCCCGATGGCATCCAGCAATTCGCCTTCTATTTGCAAATTTTTGAAGTAGGCACAGTACAGCTCGCCGGCTTTTATCTTCGGATGATTGGAAATTTCATACAAATATTTTGCTATTTGGCAGCTATTTTCATGGAAGGTAGCCTGATCGTTAAATATAGCTTCCGCGAAATGGTACGCCTCGTTGAGGTTAAGGTCCCCGCTCGAATGGTAAAAATGGTAAACCTCATTGATCTTGCTATACGGGTTCACAAAGTAATGCATCAGCAGGCCGCCCAGCTGTTCGTCCTGTATGCTGATGGGCGCTTCGGAAAGTATATAGTGTTCATCCTGTAATTTATTGCCAATGCGATGGATGGAAAGCGTGTCGAGCGTTGCTTCAAAAAATGAGATCATAAATGAGTATCAAACGAGCGCAAAGGTATTGTTTAAGTTGTAATGGTTGCAGAGGCTGGAGTGGTTGTAAAGGTTATATTTTAATCACGCGGCAATTCGGGTGCGAAGTTGCCTTACTTAAAAAGAGCGCTTGTGATATATCAGTTTTTAACCGCTAGGTGTTTTTGAGCGGCGCCATTCAATTTGGCAGGCAGTTCGCGTTTACCCAAAATAGCTTCAAGATCTTCTTTATAGATGATCTCACGGGCCTGCAGCAGGTCGGCTACTTTGATCAGCGAGGCCATGTTTTGCTGTAGGATATCCTTTGCCTGGGCGTAAGCAGCGTTTACCAGTTTACGTACCTCTTCGTCAATCAGGCGGCCAGTTTCCTCGCTATAGGGCTTTTGTATGCTCACGTCGCGTTGCCCGGTGGAATCGTAATAGCTGGTATTGCCCAGTTTTTTATTGAACCCGTAATATACAACCATCATGTAGGCCTCGTTGGTCACTTTTTCCAGGTCGTCCAATGCCCCGGATGAAACCTCGCCGAAAACAACTTCCTCGGCGGCCCTTCCGCCCAGCGTTGCGGCCAGGTGCTCATGAAAAGCGGATTCAGTACGCAGCTGTTTTTCATCGGGCAGGTACCATGCCGATCCCAGCGACTTACCTCTTGGGATGATAGACACCTTCACCAATGGGTCGACATTTTTAAGCAGCCAGCTTACCACGGCGTGCCCGGCCTCATGATAGGCAATTCGTCTTTTTTCGTCGGGCGTTATGATCTTGCTTTTCTTTTCCTGCCCGGCCACCACGCGGTCAATCGCTTCCATAAAATCCTCTTTCCCGATCTTTGTTTTCTTTGAGCGCGCTGCTATCAATGCCGCTTCGTTGCAGATATTAGCAATATCCGCGCCCGAAAAACCCGGCGTTTGCGCCGCAAGGAACCGTATTTCAATGGTGTTATCCGTTACCAGCGGGCGCATGTGCACCTTAAATATGGCTTCCCTTTCGGTCATATTAGGCAACTCCAGGTAAATGTGCCGGTCGAACCTGCCGGGGCGCATCAAGGCAGGGTCGAGCATATCTGCGCGATTGGATGCCGCTAATACGATTACGCCGCTATTGGTGCCGAAGCCATCCATTTCCGTGAGTAATTGATTCAGTGTACTTTCGCGTTCGTCATTGGAGCCGCTGAGGAATGCGCCCTTGCCCCTCGACCGGCCGATGGCGTCTATCTCATCAATAAAAATAATGCAGGGCGATTTTTCCTTGGCCTGCCGGAACAGGTCGCGGACACGCGATGCGCCGACCCCTACGAACATTTCCACGAATTCGGAACCTGAAATGGAAAAGAAGGGCACCTGCGCCTCGCCGGCAACGGCTTTGGCCAATAAAGTTTTTCCGGTACCCGGAGGACCCACCAAAAGCACACCTTTCGGGATCTTTGCGCCTAATTTGGTAAATGTTTCGGGGTTTTTCAGGAAGTCGACAATTTCGCGCACCTCCATTTGCGCTTCTTCCAGCCCGGCTACATCATTAAAGGTAACGTCGCTTTTATTCCGTTCGATCAATGTCGCGGTCGATTTTCCAAAATTGAATATCGATGCGCCGCCGCCGCCGGAAAGTCCGCCGCCGGCGCGTCGCATCATATAGTTCCACAACAGGAAAAGTAAAGCGAATGGTACCACCCAGCTTATGATATTGATCATCCAGTTGCTTCTTTTTACGTAGTCAACCGGTATTCTTTCATTGGCTGCAAAGCCCTTTTCGGCCTCGTCCAGCCTGCGGTCGAAGGAATCGGCCGAACCGATGCCAAACGTATAATGCGGGCCTTCATTTGTGCCCCATGTTGATTTGAAAACATCTTTGAATTGCTTGTCGTTGGCAAAAGCTGGTTTGATATAAACGTTAACTGTTTCGTTGTTGACTACTTCCAGCCGGGCAACGGCTTTGCGATTCAAAATTGTGCTTTCAAATTGCTGCCAGGTGATTTCCCTGGCGGAACTCCCCATCAGGGCAGGAAGGACTAAAAATGCAATCAACAGTAAGTAAAGCCACATCATGCTAAAGCGCGAAATTTTCGGCCTTTTTGGGGTCTGCGCGCTTTCGGTGGGTTTTCTTTTCATACCTTAAAGTTGGCAAGGTTGCCGGTTAAACCGAATGACGAGCATCATACCAGATTATGACACCGCTCATATATTATCCGTGTGCAGCTATATACTTTTGCTTCAGCCGGGTGAGAGAATTAATTCCCAACAAACCGGAAAAGGAGGTAGCAATAATTTCTGAATAAGAAATGAAACTACTCAAACGGGAGCGGTAAGCCGGCTCCCGTTATTTTTTTGTACCCGGTTATTATCCTTCATAAATAACGCCCGAGGTGGCAGTCTCGTTAAGTTCAATGCGTTTCAGTTCAGGAAGCACGGGTTTCAACTGTAGCCACAACCATTCGGCAAGTATTTCGCTGGTTGGATTTTCCAGGCCGGGTATATCGTTCAGGTAATGATGGTCGAGCTTGTCCAGCACGGGTTTAACGCCGGCTTTCAGATCGGCGTAGTCCATCAGCCAGCCTTCCGGCTGTTTTACCTTAGCTTCTATAAATATGGTCAGACCGTAAGTATGCCCATGCATGTTTTTGCATTTATGCCCTTTAGGCACATTGGGTAAAAAGTGCGCGGCGTCGAAAGCGAATTTTTTGTAAATGATCATAAGCCGCAAAGGTGCGGTAATGCGCGTTGCCGAAAAATGATGGCCGTCAGTTTTGGGGGATAATGGTTTGGGCTGGCAACCTTTTCAACGTCTACAACCTTTCTAACTCCTCAACCCGCTCACTGCGTAAGCCCCATATTGATTTCGGTCGCCAGCAATCCGCTGCCCCCGCCATAATGCTGTATGATCTTGATGCCAGGATGTAGTTTGCTTATCGTTTCGCGAAGGTAAACGTCTGAAATTTCGTCGATGCCACCGCCTAACAGCACCAGGTCGAAGCGCTGTTGTTTGCAGGCCGCGATAGCGAGATCGTCGGTAAGGCACGGCGTGGCGTGCCAGTTGGGGTTGTTATTGATCAGGCGCTCGACCGTAGCCAGTATTTGCTCGTTTCGGCCGATCACCAGGATCTGAATTTTCTCCATGATCAAATATAGGGTTCAATTGGCAGTTTTCAGTTGGCGGTTTGCAAATAGAGAATTTAACCGCTTAACTGCCAACGGCCCACCGCAAACTAGCAACGGTTATTTCCCGATAAACTCGACAATAGCCTGGATGTAATCGCAGCCGGGCTGATTTTGGCTCCGCATTTTCCCGGCCACACTATTTACTACCTGCTGTATCTTTTGTTCGGCGGCAATATAAGGGCAACGCGTTTGAGGGTTGTTAAACTCCCTTTCGTGGATGAGTGCTATGTGGGCGAGGTGACTTTTGATGGCATTGAGCAATGGAGCATTTTTACGCATGCGGCACCACTCGATAAATTCACGCTGATGTTGCGCGATAATAAATTGCGCCACGGGTATTTCGGCTTCACGCTTTTTCAGGGTTTCGTCCTTCAGTTTGGATAGCTCATCAACATTCACCAGCGTTACGTTCGGCAATTCGCCGGCAGCAGGTTCCACATTGTTGGGTACGGAAAGGTCGATGATCAGTTTATCGCCGGCATTTTCGAGGTGTCTTTTTAAGATCGGAGGCTCATCGGCCGAGGTGGCCACTAAAATGATATCCGCGGAAGCGATGTATGAAGGCAGTTCGCTTATAGGAGCATATTTCAAACCGAGTTCAGCAGCCAGTTGAGCGGCCTTCTCTTCGGTACGGTTGATCAGGGTGATGTTTTTAGTTCCCAGGTAATCCACCAGGTTTTTACAGGTATTGCGACCTATCTTACCGGTGCCGGTCAATAATATATTGCAACCGGCATAACCTATTAGGTGCTCCTTAATGTATTGTACCGCGGCAAATGATACCGAAACCGTACCGCCGCTCAACGAGGTCTCATTTTTCACCTCTTTTGATGATTGCAATACCGAGTTAACTAACCGTTCGATAAATGCATTAATACAGCCACGCTCTTTGGCAAACTTAACCGCTTGTTTCAATTGTCCTACGATCTCATAGTCACCCAGTATCTGGGAGTCGAGTCCTGCGCCTACGTTAAACAAGTGCTCAATGGCGTTATTCCCTTTTTTAATATAAGCAAGTTCGGTAAAAGCTTTTGCATCGCCCTGTGTTTCCCTGCAAAGCAGGCTGATCAGCTGCGCCGGGTTTTCGGCAAAACCGTAGATCTCGGTGCGGTTGCACGTCGACAGGATAAAGAAAGAATCGATACCGCTATTTTTTGCCCGTGTAATGATGCGTTCGTAATGATCATTGCTTACGGCAAACATACCCCTGGTGGTGGCGTCAGTCTTTTTGTAGTTGATGCCGGCAACACAGAAGTTGGAAATATCGGTAGTGCTGTTAGTTAACATTGGATAAACATTAATCAAATACGTTTGGTTTTGTTCAAAGTTGTTCCGATTGTTGAAAATGGCAATCGCGTTACTTTGCGTTTCGGCATCAAATATGCCGCTTCCTGAAATGCCAAACCGTGACGGAGTGTGGATAAAAACGTGATGCTCGTCACTTTTTGGGCAAAAAAAGGCGGGGACGGATCAATTACCGGCCCCGCCTTTACAATATAACCAATCAATAAACACTCAAATTTACATCTGGACCACCTGGCTGCGCAGGGTTTCTACCAGCTTGCCTACTGAATTGATCAGGTTGGCCGGAAGCTTATTTTTGTTCGCTCCGGTGACCAGGTCGGATACAAAAGCGTCGAAATCCGCGCTGGTCGCTTTGTTGTGCATTCGTGGATTTGTCGCCGGGTTGTGCGCATCGGTCATGCTCAAGCCGGTGTACGTATAGCTTTTGGCGCCTGTGGCAACCGCTACAAAAGTGGTCAGGTTATCGCTGAGCTCCGTAAAGCCGGATAAATTACCCGCGGTTACTTCTGACAGCAGTACGGTGAAATGCCCGTTAATACGCGAATCGGCAGCGATCACAAATATGGTGCTGTCCACCACATTGCGTATACCCAGGCGGCCTTTTTCTATCATCGTGCCGGGATGCGCCGGGTCGGATACCATGGCTGTCCCGCCCAGGGAATCATACAATGTTGCCTTGACTGGCGTTGGATACGATGTTTTTTTGTTGCACGCCGTAAATAATAATGCTGCCGCAGCGATGATCATTATTGCAGGAAGGATGATTTTCTTTTTCATAATACTTGATTTTTTTAGAGTATGTGTTCGATTAATTTAAAGGCCTTGTAAGCGAATGATGTGGCTGCTACCGGGCAGCTGCCGGCCAGGTCGGCTTGTGTAGGGACAAAGCGGTCGGCTTTAAAATGGAAATTCGCTTTGAAATTTTTTACGATCTCGTTACCCGATGTTTTGATGGGGGCGAAAGTGAATACCACGATTTGTGTGTGTGGATTTACCAGCACATGGTCTATACCCTTTTGATGATACATCCACGCGGTGATCTTGTTGGCATCATCCGGGCTGATAGCTTGTTTAATATCGATCCGGGCCATCGTCCGGCTGTTCGCGTCAGGCGCCTTTGGGCGGTACACCCACCAGATGTGGAACGCCAGTACCCCCACGAGGAACAAAAAGCCCGCGAGGCTGTACAGCGCGATCTTTTTAATGGTTCTTGTTTTCATAGTATTGATTTTTAATGATTGTATTTGAATTACGGTAGCCTGACGGGGGCGGATTTAGAAACCTGGAAAACTTATTACAACCTCCGGGAGTGAACCTGTCCGGCTGCAGCGCAAAAAATTCTATATTAGTTCCTATGAAGAAATCACGCCTCGAAGCTTTTAGCGACGGAGTCATAGCGATTATTATCACCATCATGGTGCTTGAATTGAAATTGCCGGAACACGGTATGGATGACCTGAGTTCGCTGCTGCCCATGGCGCCATTTTTTTTGAGCTATGTGCTCAGCTTTATTAATGTGGGGATATACTGGAATAACCATCATCACATGATGTACCTCGTAAGTTCGATTACAGGCGGAGCCTTGTGGGCCAATTTACACCTGTTGTTTTGGCTGTCGCTGATTCCTTTTGGTACCGAATGGATGGCGGATAAACATTTCTCGACCTGGCCCGTGGCGGTATATGGCACCATCCTTTTTATGTGCGGGGTGGCTTATACATTGCTTGCACGAATACTGGCAAGTCATTGCGGCAAGAATTCAGAGCTGGCAGAGGCGTTTGGCAAGGACTGGAAAGGCAAACTCTCGCTGGTTATTTATGCTGCGGCTGTGGCGCTGGCATTTGTAAACCCGTGGATCTCATGCGCATTATATATAACGGTAGCTTGTATGTGGTTTGTACCCGACAGGCGTATTGAGCAGAAAGTGTACAAGGGAAATCACACAAACAATGAATCTTAAAACCCTCTCGCCTTTTTTAGCAAGTGTTGATAATTATTTTAAAGATAGATAATTTCAGACCTAACTATCCTTCGCCTGTCCACGTAAAACAAATCATACCAATTATTTAATGTTAACCGTCTCTTATTTAAGAATTCCTTAACCCAAATTTTAATACTTATATATAGTAGAGCCATATTTTTACGTTGTTTAAAGCATACCCCTGATTAAAATGCGAGTAAGACCTAACGCCAGTCACGTTGTAGCGCTAATGTTAGTATTTGCAGCTATACATACGCACTGCAAAGCCCAAATCATTCCCCTTCCCAACGGCTTTGCCCACAACGATTACCGCCACAAACATCCCCTTTTAGATGCACTCGAAAATGGTTTCACCAACTTTGAGGCCGATATTTCTCTGGAAGATACCAGCCTGATCGTCGGACATTTTTGCCCGATCACACGGAGCCATAAACGAAGCCTGGAGAATCTGTATCTCAAACCGCTGTATGACCGCATCATGCAGAATAATGGTAAGGTATATGCCAATTACAACAAACCTGTGATCCTGATGATCGATGTCAAGACCAAGTCTAACAGCACCTACCGCGCGTTGGAACGTTTGCTGGATAAATACCGGTCGATACTGACCAGTTATGACCACGGTAATGTTATAAATGGCGCCGTAACCGTAGTGATATCCGGCCATAAACCTTACCGCCGGCTCGAAAATGAGAACAAGCGGTTTGCCTTTATCGATGACGACCTGCGAAAAGTGGCGCGTGATACGGTAATGCATAATGTATTTACCATGGCAAGTTGCAAGTATTCGCGCCTGCTGAGGTGGGATGGAACTGGTGAGATGCCATTTTTTGAAAAGCAAAGGCTTTGCGCATTCGTAACCATTGCGCATAATATGGGCGCCAAGGTAAGGCTATGGGCCTCGCCCGAGCGCAAAGCCGTATGGGACGAACTGCTGAAATGCGGTGTCGACCTGATCAATACCGACCAGCTGGTAACCCTCAAAAACTACCTCAACGAAAACCCGGTGACTTTTGCCAAAGTCAACTGACATCCTCTTTCCTTTCCTGCGATACCGTTAAATAACGGTGTAAAATACCGTGAAAATACGGTATAGCCTGTCCTCCTCATTCCTGTAAATTTATGAATGTAAGCAATTGATATTGAATCGATTGTAAAGAAGACCTGTTTTCAGGCAACCGGAAAGGCCGAAAAACGGTATCGAAGAGCAGGCAAATAAAGATTGGTCATATGAAAAAAATATTTACACTTATCGCAATTTTCGCAGTTCTTTTTGGGGTGAAATGTTTTGGGCAGGCTACGATAACCTACACCTCGCCCAAGGTTTTTATCGTGGGTGTGACAGTTAATGAGCTGAAGCCAGTGGTTACCGGCGGGGCCGCAACAGGTTATACCGTTGATCCGCAACTGCCCCCCGGCTTATCTATTAGCGCTACTACAGGCTCGATTACCGGCACTCCATCCGGTATAAGTGCTGCTGCTGATTATACTATTTCAGCGACGATTGCCGGTGCGATAAGTACAGTTAAGTTTAATATTACGGTCAACTATCCTAATTTTGATTATAACGTTCCTGCCAGCCCTTTTAAAACCTACTTCGCAATTCCCGCCATGGCCCCAACAGGTAGCCCTATGCCGGAAGGAACCACTTTTTCCATAAGCCCATCACTGCCTGAGGGACTCATTCTCGAAACAAACACAGGAGTCATTCACGGTGTACCAACTGGTGTTTCATCCGCTAATTACGTAATAACGGCAACCAATCCTGCAAAGATTAATATCTCGAGCGCTGTAAGTATTACGGTAGTTTCTTCTCAGCCATCCATTACTTATACATCTTATAATACATTTATAGCAGGCGTGCAAATAAGTAGCTCAGCAAATACTGCTTTGAATCAGCCCTGTGCTACGCAACGCTGGTTTAAAAAAACATTCAGAGGGTATCATGATATTGACGTATATGACAGGTTAGGGATCCCGGTTCCAAAACTGGTACCCACACCCGATCCGGATAAGCCGAAGCCTGTTGGTTACAGCATAAGGCCTGCATTGCCAGACGGCCTGAATCTTAATATGGTAACCGGTGAGATAACAGGTACACCAACCACCGCTTCGCCACAAACCAGGTATACAGTTACCGCGTATTATCCATTCAATCCATCAAGCACATTTGATCTCAACATTGCCGTTATAGCCAATCCTGATATCGACGCCTCGGATGCGTCAATAGAGTTTGTAGGCCAGGGGGATATTCAGCAATCTATCAACACCGGGTCAAAGATTGCTGCTAATACGGGTATTGGTGTCATCTATCGTGAAAATTCAAACCGTCACTACGGGCTTCTTCACAATATAGAAGTTGATTTTTCGATCAATGTGGCATCCACAGTTGATACGGTCAAGTCGAATTTTGATAATAATAGTAAAAAATTGGCCAATCCGTCTGCCTTTGGCAATAGTTTGCTTTTGCCGTTGAATTCTGGCCAGGCATTTTCATTTTCGTTTATCGGATCTCTTACCAAAAAAGGTGGCGCGGATGGGAACTATTATCGTAATGCTGCTCCAAAGCCGCTCGGGGGCATTATATCGGGATTTAGAGTCGATATTGCAGGGTCAAACAGGAATTGGGAATTAGACACGATACCTGCAGCGGCGGGTACTATACGTGGAAATATTATAAAGTCATCTATGTTAAGTACTTACGTAGGTGTTTTTTATGAATTTATCACCCCGACAGCCAAAAATAATTTTGGGCAAAATGCTTCAGCCACGTTTGGGTTTGGTTTGTCAGCCAGGTGGCTATTGGGTGATGCGGCCCAGGGCAATAACCCGCAGCAATTCCTCGGGACCACTGCTAAAATCACCTCGTTCGTCGGTCCGGAGTTCCAGCTTGGGTTAAGATTTTATAACATAAAAGCAGCGGTACATATACCGATGCTGCCAAGTAAAGCCAATAATCCCATTCCAGGATTGACGGGTACGCAACCTACTACATTTATAGGCTTTAGCGGCGGCTTCCCAATCGATTTAACCAAGAAGCCTGCGCCTGCTCCCTAAGGAGACGCGGTGCATGAGACTGAAACCACCTATTGTATCATATCTCCATTCTTAAACGGCAATCCGAAAAAGTTCAAAAGCCGGTTCATTTTGTGCCGGTACATGTAGCGCGCTTTGAGTGTAACCAATGCTAATCCTTTATACTCAGGCTGCGGGCCGCTTAGGGTGACCTCGCCGGTTTGCCGGGCAACGGGCGCTTCCCTCGGTTTTTTCTCGATAACCAGCATACTATCGTAAAAATGCAGCGAGTCTACCGAACGGGTGAAGGAGTCAGCCTTTAGCGATCTTTCACGCGAGTTAAATGCATTCAGCTTGTCGATAAAATTCTTCGTATACTCGATAAAAGAACCTCTGCGTTTATAGCCGCCGCCCCAGCGCGTCCAATAAGCGGTGTGCATGTCCTCGCACAGGTATACGCCGTCCGGTTTCACATGGTCAAAAAGTTCTTCGAAGGTCACTATCTGCTGCAGCATGGTGTGCCCGCCGTCATCGATCAAAATGTCCAACGGCGGCAGTTCGCTCTTCACTTTCCGCAGGAAAGCCCGGTCGGATTGTGATCCGATAAAAACTTTTACGTTTTCCTCTTCCACATTTTTACAGTCAGGATTAATATCCATACCATAAATTTTTGCCTTGTCGCCAAAATAGCTCTTCCACATTTGCAGGCTGCCGCCGTGCCAGGTGCCTATCTCCAGTATCACTATTTCCTTACCCCGGTATTTGCTGAAATGACGGTCGTACACGTCAAAATAGTGCATCCACTTATCCATCACCCTGCCGGTGTTGTTATTAAAATAGGTTTCCAGGTCGTTCATTCAGCTTGAAATATGTACGCTATAAATATGGTAAAATAATCAGCCTGCCCCAATAATTTACTTGCAAAATTGTATGTATCCGCACGTGCTACTGTTCGTTTCCGCACAATTTTTTATAGTTTATTTATAGAAATCGCCTGATATTTAGCTGTTTATATAAATGGCATAATTATTATCCAAAAGTTATCGTAAAACCACTTAGCCATGCTGAAAAACTACTTTAAGGTTGCCTTTCGCAATTTGAAAACCAGGAAGGCATTTTCATTTATCAATATTACAGGGCTTGCCGTGGGTATGGCGGGCGCCGTACTGATATTTTTATGGGTGATGAATGAATACAGCTATGATTCATTTCACGCCAACAACAAAACACTTTACAAGGTTTGGTACCGTTTCCCGGCGAAAGAATGGACAGGTACGCAGGATGTTACAGCGGGGCCCCTCGGAAGTACTTTGAAACAGGAATTCCCCGAAGTAAAAAGCGCTTCAAGAATATACTGGAGCGAGGACCGGTTGTTCAATTACAAGGACGTATCACTGAAAGCTAAGGGTAACGAGGTGGATAAGGCATTTTTAACCATGTTTACTTTTCCGCTATTGGAGGGCAATTCCGCTCATGCACTGGATGATATAAATAGCATTGTGATCACGCAGGAACTGGCAAAAAAAATATTTAAGGATGCCGATCCGCTAAACCGGGTTGTTAAAATAAATAACGGTCAGATTTATAAGGTTACCGGAGTCTTGAAAACCCTGCCCAATAATACCGAATTCGATTTTGAATACCTGGTGCCTTTACCGGGCGATGGCGCCTTCAATAATGATAATTCGTGGAACTCCAACAGCTACTATACCTACGTGCAATTGCAGCCAGGCGCCAACATCGATGCGGTGAATGATAAGATCAAATCGATAGTGAAAAAGCACGTGGCAGATAAAGACAATATTACCGAGGTGTTCCTGTATCCCTTCAGCAAGATGCACCTGTACAGCCGTTTTGAGAACGGTAAAGTAGCGGGAGGCCGTATCGAGATCGTTCGTTTGCTGCTGAGCATCGCCGCTATCATTTTACTCATCGCCTGTATTAATTTCATGAACTTGAGCACTTCCCAAAGCCAGAAGAGGGCCAAAGAAGTAGGCGTACGCAAAGTGATGGGCGCGGCACGGGGAAGTTTGATCGGCCAGTTTTTGACCGAATCGATGGCCATAACTTTTATCGCCGGCATCATCGCTTTAGTATTGGTACAATTGTGCCTGCCTGCCTTTAATCAATTAACCACGAAGCATTTGTATGTTAATTACGCCGACCCGGTTTACTGGCTTGCATTTTTAGGTTTCATCCTGGTTACAGGTGTGCTGGCAGGCAGCTACCCGGCATTCTTCCTGTCGGCTTTCCGCCCGGTTAAGGTATTGAAGGGCAAATTCGGCGCGGTTCGGAATATTGTAAACCCGCGCAAAGTGCTGGTGGTAGTACAATTTTCGGTGGCCATCGTACTGGTGATATCAACCGTAGTTATTTACCGCCAGATAAAATTTGCGCAGGACAGGGACACCGGCTATAAGATAGATCATTTAGTGGAAGTGCCGATGGATGGAGACATCCGAAAAAACTACCCATTGATAAAAAACGATCTCATTGCGTCAGGTGCGGCCACAGCCATGTGCCAAACCGGTGTCACTGTAACCATGGACGGACGTACTTCTGGTGGTTTTAGTACCGACGGAACGAATAAGCAACAACAAAATCTCACATTTTCAGTACTCGGCACATCGGGTGATTTTGTCAAAACAATGGGCCTCAACTTGACCGGCGGACGAGATATCGATTTTAATTCTTACCCTTCAGACAGCATGTCATGCCTCATCAACCAAACTGCTGTTAAGCAGATGGGGATAAAAGACCCGGTAAATAGCATCATCAAAGCGGGTAATCAATCGCTTCGCGTAGTGGGGGTTTTCAAGGATTTTATTATCCAGTCGCCTTATGTTGATATACAGCCGATGATCGTTTTGGCTTCAAAAACCTGGGCCTATAATAATGTGATCAGGCTCAACGGTCAAACGGGCACGGCAAAGGATTTGCAGATAGCCGAAAAAATATTCAAGAAATACAACCCGGCCTACCCTTTTACCTACCAGTTTATCGACAAGGAATACCAGCAGAAATTTAACGACCAGCAGCAAACCGGTACCTTATCAGCCGTATTTGCCTGCCTCACTATATTTATTTCCTGCCTGGGCTTGTTCGGGCTTGCGTCTTATATGGCCGAAAGCCGCTCAAAAGAAATAGGTATACGGAAAGTACTGGGGGCAAGCGTAACCGGTATCACCCAAATGCTGACCAGGGAATTCGTCTCACTGGTTATCATCGCTATCCTCGCTGCCGTGCCGATAGCCTGGTGGGCCATGAACAAGTGGCTGCAGGACTTCACTTACCGTATTCATTTGGGTTGGCTGACTTTTGTATTGTCGGGAGTTTTTGCTATCCTGATAGCCATTTTAACGGTTAGCTTTCAAGCCATTAAGGCAGCCGTTGCCAACCCGGTCAATAGTATCAAAGCTGAATAAATTTCAACCTTTATAATAATTATGCAAGTGCAGACTGTAAAAGCCTGCACTTTTTGTTTTTGCCCGTTTTATGTAAGTCAAATAAAACCAATGTTACAGCATAGCAATTCTACGCTGATTTAATTAGATTTGATTCCTATGCGTCCGATGTACACATTCGCTGGCGCATGTCATAAACCAAAATGATTAAGTATATGAAATTCCCCGCTATCCTGTTTGCCATGCAACTCCTGGCCGCTGTTTGCTGCGCCCAGGTAAAAGTTGATAACCTGCTTTGCGAGAACCGTAACAACCCTTTAGGTATGGATGTAACGGTACCCCGCTTTTCGTGGCAGCTCAGTTCCGATAAACGTAACGAGATGCAGACCGCTTATCGCATCGAGGTAAGTGAGGGCGAAACCTTTCACGGAAATATATGGGATTCGGGGAAGATCAGGTCCGATTCATCGGTTTTTATTAGTTATAAAGGCAAACCATTGCAGTCGGGAAAAAGATATTACTGGCGCGTGCGCGTTTGGGATGATCATGGCGCGGCCTCGCAATGGAGCCAAATCGCCTGGTGGCAAATGGCGCTGCTGAAAGCTGATGATTGGCAGGCCAAATGGATCGCGCCGGGCTATCCTGAAGATACGATCAACCGGCCGAGCCCGCTGATGCGCAAACAGTTCGAGGTTCATAAAAAGATCCGGTCGGCTGTGGCCTACATCACCGCTCACGGGATGTACGAAGCGCAGATCAACGGGCAGCGTGTTGGCGATGCCTACCTCACCCCCGGCTGGACAAGTTATCATAACCGTCTGCAATACCAAACTTATGATGTGACCGAGATGCTTAAAGAAGGGAAAAATGCTGTCGGGGTGATGCTGGGCAGCGGATGGTACAGGGGCATTATTGGCTTCGCCGATCATAAAAATGTGTATGGGAAGGATATTGCACTGTTATTGCAGATCAATATTACTTATGAAGATGGCAGCTCGGGCGTTATCACCTCCGACGAAAGCTGGAAGTCATCGACGGGCGAGGTGCGCTACAGCGAAATCTACAATGGCGAAACCATCGATCATAATAAAGATCAGGCCGGCTGGGCTTCAACCGGTTTTGACGACTCCAGGTGGAGCGGCGTACAGGTACAAGATTATCCAAAAAACATACTGCTTGCTACTTACAACGAGATGGTGAAAAAGCACGAAACCTTTAAGCCCGCCCGCATCTTTAAAACTCCAAAAAATGAACACGTGCTTGATTTCGGTCAGAATCTTGTCGGTTGGGTAGTATTGAAAGTGAAAGGCAAGGCAGGCGATACCATCAAGGTTTGGCACGCCGAAGTACTGGATAAGGCTGGCAATTTTTATACGGAGAATTTGCGTGCTGCCAAAGCACAGGACACTTATATCCTGAAAGGCGACGGCGAGGAGACGTTCGAACCGCACTTTACTTTTCACGGTTTCCAGTTTATTCGCATTGAAGGCTACCCCGGCGACCAGGTATTACCCGAAGACGTTACCGCCGTTGCGCTGTATTCGGATATGAAACCGACGGGTAATTTTACGACATCCAATCCGCTGATCAATCAATTGCAGCACAATATCCAATGGGGACAAAAGGGCAACTTCCTGGATGTGCCCACCGATTGCCCGCAACGTGATGAGCGACTGGGCTGGACCGGCGACGCGCAGGTATTCTCGCGCACTGCCACCTTCAATATGAATGTGAACGACTTTTTTGCTAAATGGCTGCGCGATGTGGCGGCCGACCAGGGCAGTAATGGAGCTGTGCCATGGGTTATACCCAATTGTATTGGTTTTTTGCAGAGCAGTACGGGCTGGGCCGACGTATCGACCGTTGTGCCGTGGAATATGTACCTGGCCTATGGTGATAAACGTATCCTGCAAACTCAATATCCGAGCATGAAGGCCTGGGTGGATTATATGCAGGGCCAAAGCAAGAACGATCTCTGGCAAACCGGTCAGAGTTTCGGCGACTGGTTGTTTTACAGCATAGACGATGACACCGACGGTACTTCGGCTATTACGGATAAGTACTTTATAGCGCAATGCTTTTATGCCTATTCAACCCAATTGCTGATCAACGCGGCCGGCGCGCTCGGCAAAAAGGATGACGCGGATACTTATACCGCCTTGCTTAAGCGCATTAAGGATGCTTTTTTTAAGGAGTATGTAACCCCAAATGGCCGCCTGGTTTCTGGCACGCAAACCGCTTATACTTTGGCGCTTAATTTTGATATGCTGCCCGAAGCATTGCGCGCCCAGGCCGCGCAGCGGCTGGTGGATAACATCCATCGGTATGGCAATCACCTCACCACGGGTTTTCTTGGTACACCTTATCTGTGCCATGTGCTCACCCGGTTTGGATTTAATAATGTAGCCTACCGACTGCTGTTGCAGGATACTTATCCGTCATGGTTATATCCTGTAAAGATGGGGGCAACTACCATCTGGGAGCGCTGGGACGGTATCAGGCCCGATAAAAGTTTCGAGGCGGCCAGCATGAATTCGTTCAACCATTATTCCTATGGCGCTATCGGCGACTGGATGTACCGCGTGATGACCGGCCTGGATACTTATGCCGATGAGCCGGGTTATAAGCACATCAAAATAATGCCGCATCCCGGAGGCGGCTTTACTAACGCCACCGCCAGCCTCGAAACGTATTATGGCAAGGCCGGCTCGGGCTGGGAGGTAAAGGATGGTAAAACGTATTATAATATCGATATACCCGCCAATACTAAAGCCGATATTTACCTGCCGGCCGATAACGCGGGCGATATCACCGAAAACGGCCAGGCATTGGCTGCGGGCAAGGATATCACGGTAGGCGCGGGCGAAACCGGCTATGTGCTGATCAAAGCAGGGTCAGGAAGTTACCATTTCGCGGTGAACGGTGTGCCGCCACCACCACCGGGACAGGGACCAGCGAGATAGATTCAATAGAGATCAGAATAAGCTTTTGACGTTTTATGAAAGTTTCCGCCACGATCAAAAATAAGCTGAATGAACACGCCGTCGTTGTTCAGACCAATGATGCGGCAAAGGAAGTGGACATCCCCGCCAAATCTACCGGTTATGGGTCGTCGTTAAACGGCGCAGAATTGTTGCTGCTCTCTTTAGCGACCTGCTTTTGCAACGATATTTACCGGGAGGCAGCTAAAAGAAACATCAGGGTATCTGGAGTTGATGTTGAGGTTGCCGGCGAATTTGGCGCGGAGGGTGAGCCGGGTTTTAATTTTCAGTACAAGGCCACTGTCAGCTCAGACGCATCACCAGAAGAAATAGAAAAATTAATAGATGACACAGATAAGATTGCAGAGATCCACAAAACCCTCCGGCAGGGTTTAAATATCAGCCTTGTAAAATAATATATGCTATAGCATAAAGCCCTTAACATAACTCTGCCCCCATGTGCCCCAGTCTTTCGTAAAGCCATGCACTGTTTCCACGAACTTCTTATAATCCATGGGCTTGCCTTTTTTTGGCGGTACAACAGCGGCTGGAGGCAGGGACGCATCCGTCACTTTGGTTGCAAACCAGCTCAGATTTTCATGCGGCAGCGCCACACCCAGTATCATGCCGGGCAAACCGGTGAATGACTCTGGTCCACCCGATACAGGTATTTGGGTGGTATAAAATGCAACTACATAAATCGAATCGAGGATAATGGCATTGGCCCTGCGACAGGTATATCCGGCTATTTCGCGCGTTTCGTCGGTTATTTTCCACCTGATCTTTCTTGCCGTGTCCCTCACCAGGTAAGTTTCCTCGAACACTTTTTTCTGTGCCGTTTCTATGTTCCCGGCCAGATCGGTAAAAATAGTATTGGTTTGGCCGGTCAGCGGGCTGTCGCCAAAAAAACCGTTGTTCGAGCCGTCATCTTCAGCCGGCGTAAAAAGCGTTTTGTTATCGGCAAATGACAGCTTGCTTTTCAGCGTTTTAAATTGGGGGTTGTTCTTTTTATACTGGTCAAACATCGGTTCATAAAAAGCCTCATTATCCTTGTTGATCTCTTTTTTGATCATCGCGTATATGTTCACTTTCTTCTCAAACTCAATGGTCCCCGAAGTGGTAAAATGAGCATGCTGGGCAAACATGGTTGTGCTCAAAAAAAGCAGGCCGAAATAGAGTATGACTGTCTTTTTCATCATATTATTTTTTTGGTGCGCCGCCGGCCATCCTGGTAAAATCATAGGACACCGTGAACATAAAATATCTTTTGATAGTCGTATAACTGTTTTGCGTGATCAGGTTGGCGGTGGCGCTGCGGCTAAAACCAACATTTTGATTGAACAGGTCGTTCCCCCACAATTCGAGTTTCAGGCCGTCTGTTTTTGTGAAGGTTTTAATGATAAATGCGTTGACCACCGCGCTGCTGAAGTCTTTGCTGAACGACTGCGTTTTGGCCTGGTATTGATATTGGCTGTAAGTACCTATCTGGAATTTGCCTGGCAAATAAATAGTGACATTGGCGTTGGCATTGGCGCCCCAGCCATTATTGTTATCCTGTGGCTGCAATGAAGATTGGGTTACCGTATAAGTAGGCCCTCCTGACAGGTACATCTCAAATTTTTTCTCTTTGTATTTCTGAATGCTCAGCCCCGGGTTAAGGGTATAATTTTTTGTCATGTTCAACGCCTCGTTCACGTAGTTATAATAAACATTCCCGTTAACATTCATGTTAATACCAGTCTGAACGCCGCCAAGGAATTCTAGTTTCCGCCCAAGGTAGCCGTAGAGGAAAAAGTTCGACGTCGATTTTCCCGGCAGGTTGAAATATTCGCTGGTACTGGCACCTGTTCCCGTGGTGTAATTAATGTGATTAACGATGGGGTTGGTGGTGAGTGAATAATTTCCACCAATATTAAAAGCCTGGTCGCTTACTACTTTATAGGTTCGGTAAAAAAAATTAAAGTTATTGGTAAAAGATGGCGTCAACCCGGGGTTGCCAATTACCAGGTTTAGCCGGTCATTGTCGTTAACTATGGGTTGTATCTGGTCGAGCGTCGGCTGGGTGGTATTGCCGTTGTAGCTGATATTAAAAGATTTTTGCTGCGAGAAGCGATATTCGAATCTCGCCTGCGGCATCCAGTCGACAAAATTTCTATCCAAAGTATTGTTATTGCGTTCATTTACCTCGCTGAACTTTACATAGCTTGCCCTGGTGCCGAAGTTAAAGATCATCTTTCCTTTTTTGTAATTGAATATCGCTCCTGCCTGGTTCGAAAACTGGTTCAGGTGGTAATTGCTGCTTAAGGTGTCGACAAGGATATTATATAGCCCTGGCGCCGAAGCGTAATTAGTTATCCTGTTGGCGCTGCTGTTATCAATAGCGATGCCATAGTTCAATAAAACGGCAAATACTTTTGAGAAGGGCTCGGAGTAGGTGAGGTTGGTCGTTAGTGCCTGGCTTTGCAGGTCGTTGTTTTTGCCTTCATCAATGTGCTGCGTGCTGTCTACTTGCTTTTGAGGATTATAAAAGTTGATATCCTGCTTTAAAAATCCATTTGCTTTGCTTTGGCTGTAAGCCTCGTTGATGCGAAAGGATAGCGTTCGCCCGGTCTTTTTAAATTTATGCGTGTAAAATGCACTGGCGTTAAATGCTCTTTGGTCAACAGTGTTGGCGAGGTTGCGGTTTTCGTCGTTTACCAGGGTATCGTTTCGTGTCTCGGATGATATAAAGGTGTTATTCGTCGTGCTGTTTTTTAGCGTACCGTCGACTGATATTTTCAGATTCGAAGCCGTATCCAACTTTACCTGGTATACAACGTCCAGTTTCTGTCTGAACATGTAATTATGATAAGTTTGGTCGGAAGTGTTGTTGAGTACACTCCCGGGGAGGTTGTTCTGGGTCAAATTGTTATTGGTGCCATCAATCGTTATGGCGCCGATCTTAAAGTTGGTATTGATCGATTGCTTGTCATCGTCCCATTTACTGTCGTAATGCGCCCCGGCTGTACGTGCAAAGGGCAACCCCTGGCCATTGTATTGGCCGCCGAATGAGTCCAGGTCGTCGCCGCCGCCAGTGAAGATCATCATAGTGCCCGAATCGTCCGTTTCAAAGCCGCCCCCCGAGCCATACTTCTGGTTATCTTCCCAGCCCAGCCCCACTTTGCCGTTATTACCGATGGTTCCATATACGGAAAACTTTTGTTTTGCCCTGAATGCGTTAAACAGCAACTGGCCCTGGTAAATGCCTTGCGGCCCGTCGCCCGCTTCAGCCTTGCCAAACATGCCGTTCTTTTTATCTTCCCGCAGCTTGATGTTGATGGTTTTTTCTTTTTTCCCGTCGTCAATGCCCGTAAAGGTCGCCTGGTCGCTTTTTTTATCATAGAGTTGCACTTTATCCACCATATCCGCGCGGATATTTTTGGTGACCAGCGTGGGGTCGTCACCAAAAAACTCCTCGCCGTCAACCAATACTTTCTTTACCTGCTCGCCTTCAGCAGTGATATTTCCGTCCTTGTCAACCTGTATGCCGGGCAACTGCTTCAGCAGGTCCTCAACTTTTGCATTTGGCTGGGTGACAAAGGCCCTGGCATTAAATTCAGTCGTGTCGCCTTTAATTTTCATTTGCGCAGCTGTTCCCTTAATGATCACTTCCTTGAGCAGCCTTGATTTAGGGCTCATGTGGATCTGCCCGAAATTATGCGATTGAATTGCGGAATCAAGAGTAAAGGGCTCGCTATAGTCCGCGTAATCAGGGTAGGATACCAGCAGTATAAATTTACCTTTACCCAAACCGTTTAGCGAAAAAGATCCGTCGGCTGCCGCGCGTGTGAACTTGACCATGATAGAGTCCTTCGCTTCCATCACAATAATAGCGCTGTTGCTTAATTTGACATGTTCAACACTGTCCGCTACCGAACCTTTGGCGGAGTAGTTACTTTGGGCAAAAGCCGAAACAGAAAATAGCAGGAAACACAGGCAAAATAAGGGAAGGATGCGCATAAGGTGTTGTTGTGAGCCCTAAAGTAAAACTAAATATTTAGGATACAATAGGTATTATAGTTAATTTATGTTAAAAAGTGGGATGGGCACATTATATAGCATTATTGACTTATTGTTTAATATAATACGCGGCTTCGGTGTCCCTTATCACATCGCCATTGCCGGTTGTACTGTCGTCATAAAACAATTCAAGCCTGTTCGCTGCCAGGATTTTAATGGTGCCTTGTTCAGAATAGGCGGGCTGAGATATACCGCCCACGTTTTCAGCAGGGTAATTGAATGTGATCTTATTGTCCTTTACGGTGTAGGTAAAACTACCGCTGCCCGACTCGTTGGACGATATACCGGTTCCATCGGCATTAAACTGTTCATAATAAACCGGATCGATGGCGGGGTTGGATAATTGATTGATGACCTGGCTTAAGACCCCATTTTTATATTCCAGCACCGTGTCCTGCATGTAATACCATTTGCCCGAAAGCAAAGCAGGAATAGTATTTGTGTTATTGTTTGAGGGTTGACTTTTTTTGCAGGAAAATAGATAAATAGAGCATGCCATTACAGCAGCGATGATAAGTTTGGTTTTCATTGTTATTCGTGACGGTTGGATTACAATACCGCAATAATACGAAAAACGATAAAAGTATCTGAGAAGCTAACAGCATCACATTCCAAACATTTTCAGCCGATTAGTTATTTGCAGTATATGACATTAGGTACACAGATCACCTGGCTGTTTATACTGGCCATTCCGATAGCCTGCATAGCCTGGACGGTAACTCACGAAGAAGTTTTTAAAGAACCCCGTGAATACTGCGTAAGGCGTTGCCATGCGGGCAAAACCATAGCCGAGCGTAAGTTCTTTTATTTGTTTACTTGCGAATATTGTTTCAGCCACTACATTACGGCTGCGATGCTGGCAATTGCCAATTATAAACTGCTGTTTGACGACTGGCGCGGCTACCTCATCGGCGGTTTTGCCCTGGTATTTGTCGCTAACATATACATGAGTCTATTCGCCTTATTGCGAGGCGATTTGAAAAAAATAAAACTTGAGGCAGAGCGGGAAGAAAGTAAAGGCAATAAATAAAAAAGCCCCTCGCCTTTGGAGAGGGGTGGGGTGAGGTCAACTAACCGGCTCGAAGCAATCGTAATTTCTTTGTTTAAATATTTTGCCGTCTTTAAATTCGTAAAACTGCGCGAAGTAGGCCTTCATTTGTCCGCCAACCGGGATATTGCCCATTGGTACAGCCAAAGTGCCGGTCCATATAGCTTCAATGATCACCGTATTCTCAAACGACCAGGAGTTTAACACCTCGTACTCTTCTTTCTGCAGTAGTTTTTTGCCTTTTTCCGAGGCCTCTTTCAGATCAGTCAAATTTCTTACGGTCCTATTTTTGGTCACCGTGTTCGGGAACTCGATCTGCTTGATATCCGGATGATAAAACTGCAGCAAATCATCAGGTGATTTACGGTGTTCAAGCGTCCTGATAAATTGATTGGCGATAGCCTTTATATCTTGTGACATGGTTGGTTGTTTACAATTTACGGCGATGTTTTTGGCTCTGTGATACCTTTCCAGTCGTCCGAACGGAAAGGCCCAACAGGGAAGCCCTGTTTATTGAATAGATTGGCTTCAATAGGCGCATTGGTCCAGGCATATCGTACGGCCACCGGCTGCTTTACCTGGCTGCACCATACTTTAACCTCGTTGCCCGAAATATCGGCCCTGGCGAAATACCATTTATGGTCGGCGCCGGCCAATTCAAAGCCCTTGATATAACCATACGGGTCCTTCGCCATCAGGCCGCTGTCAGTGTGTGTTAAACTCACAAGCGCGTAGCCGTCTTTAAAATCTGCTGATTTAAATAGCGGGCTTCGGTTCTCGTTCCACAAGCCATAAACCGAGTTCAGCGCTTCATAGCCCAGGCGATAGCCCACATCGGCTTTATCTTTAGGGTGAATGTTGTTGGCATCGCCGACATCGATTGTCACTGCCATGGCGGTATTCGGCAATGAAAGCGCCATTGTTTGCGCTTCGCGCAGTTCGGCCCAATCGCTGCCCTGGTTGCTGTTTGGCATTGTTCCCCATGACGATAACTGTACAAACAGGAAGGGTAACTGTTTATCCCATTTAGCCCGCCAGTCGTTGATCAGCAGGGGGAATGTCGTGCGGTATTGGTAGGCGTTGTAGGCGTTAGCTTCGCCCTGGTACCAGATTACCCCGGCAATAGTATAAGGCAGCAGCGGTGCTATCATCCCGTTGTACAGGGTAGCTGGCGTACTGTTCGGGCTGAAATCAAAATGATAGGGCTTGCTCAAATCAGGCATAATAGCCCAGTTATGATCGGCGAGCGTCAGGGTCGTATCCGGGAAAGCTAACAGGCTATTGGTCCAGTCGCCGTTGATACCTATCCCAAACCATGAAGGGTTTTTCTGTAAAGATTGCAGGTTGATCAGCAGGCTGTTTTCGCCGCTTTTCCAGGTACCAGCCGGCAAGTTGACCTGGAAATTGCCGTTTACTACCTCCGGCTTTATGGGGTTGCCATTAATATATAGCAGCATATCGGCGTCGGTTTGCCCCAGTTTTAATACCGAGGGTTTACCGGCCAGGCTATTATCCATCCTGATGGTATGCTCCATAAATCCCTGCCCGCGGTACGATGCCCATTTGCCCTGCCATTCCCAGGCGCCTACCGTGCCTTTTTGCCATTTATCAAAAAATGACGGCGGTTGTGTTGCCAATTCTTCGATCTTGTAATGAGTAACCGGCATATTCGGGAACGAATAAAATTTGATGGTGCTGTCTACCTGCTGCTTCATGCGGTCCCAGCTTGTCGCCATCGCCTTCACGCGCGGCGCAAGGTTAGGGTCGCTCAGTTGCGATTCCTTACTGATCCAGCACTCTGCAAGTGTGCCTCCCCAACTGCTGTGGATCAGGCCAATGGTTACGTGTAACTGTTGCGCCAGTTTTTTGGCGAAGAAATAACCCACAGCGGTAAAATTACCTACGGTACTCTCGTCGGCTACCTGCCATTCGCCGCTTTCCAGATCCTTCTCAGGTGTAAGGCTTATTTTGTTTGGTACATGAAATTGCCTTATCGGCTCGTTCCTCGCTACCTTTTGCTCGTTCTTAAAGCCCAGCGCATTGCTCATGGTAAACTCCATGTTCGATTGCCCCGAGCATAGCCAAACTTCGCCCATCATTACATCGGTATAGGCCAATGTTTGCCTGCCCGATTCGATGATCATATTATAAGGGCCGCCTTCCTTCATCGGGTTCAGTACTACCTTCCAGTTGCCCTGGTCATCGGCCTTAGTCGTTACATGCTGCCCGTTGAAATGTATCGACACCCGGGCGTCTTTTTCAGCCGTACCCCAAATGGGAATGGGCTGATTGCGCTGTAAAACCATATGATCGCCGAAAAGTCTCGCCGGGTTAAGCTGCGCGAATGCGCCAGCAAAAAAGCCAAGCAATAGCAAGGTTAGCAGTAGGGTCTTTCTCATGATGACGAAGTTAAGGTAACATTCGTAATTGTCAGATTGTTTGGATGATAAATTTAAAAGAAACGGGAATAACGGTCGAGTAAAATTAGCAGACTGGAGTAATCTAACATTATAATTTTCAGAATAACTATATTTATTTCATGCTTTCCTATACCCCATGCGGTGCGCTGAAGCCCTATATCCAAAGTCTTATGGTTTCAGAAAGCGATATGGCGCAATCCTATACCGTATTGCCGGGCACCTCGCTGGTAATGGGTTTCCAATACAAGGGAAAATTGGCATATCATGGCGATAAAACAGCTATCAGCCTGGCATCGGCAGGAATAACAGGGATATTAAACACTTTTAGAATATTTGAAAATACCGCCAATACCGGCACGGTGCTGGTGATCTTCAAAGAGGCCGGCGCCGCGCATTTTTTTCGTGAGCCTTTACATGAACTGTATAATGAGAGTTTGTCGCTCGAATATTTTGTCAGCCACGATCAGTTAATAGCCCTGGAAGAACAATTATCAATCGCTGAGAGCGGTGATGAAAGGGTGAAACTGGTGGAACAATTTCTTTTATCAAGATTGGATCACCGAAAGGACGACCTAATGGTGATCGCGGCTATCGAGCATATCCGGCTTAGCGCCGGCAATATCCGCATAACTGACCTTGCGGCACAATTATATACCAGCAAAAGCCCGCTTGAAAAGCGGTTCAGGCTGGCCGTCGGTACCACACCAAAAAAGTTCGCCAATATCATCCGCATGAAGTCGGCGCTGTTCGCTATGCAAACGCTTTTAACCGAAAATACCGATTACCGTATGGGCCATTACGACCAGGCGCATTTCATCCACGATTTTAAAAATTTCACCGGCACCACGCCCGAACAATACCTCAAAAACCTGATTACCGAAAAATAAAATCAACGTTTTTTTACAATGCCGCCCCAGGTAGCCGGGGTAAATTTGTTGTATCAAATATTAATGAAAATGTTCACAGTACAACAAATCAAAGCAGTGCACGCCACAGTAAAATCGGGCGCGGATTTCCCCCGGTACGTGCAGGAAATTAAGACCCTGGGCCTTGTAACGTATGAATTTATGGTTGGAGACGGCCGTACTATCTATTTTGGCGCAGATAATTACCGGGTTGAGGCCCCGCCGATATACCCGGTTAAACAGATCAATACGACAGCCTCGGCACAGCGTCTTGAAAACAATATTCACATCCATCAAAAAGGCCAAACGGATTTTCTTACTTTCTGCGCTCAGGCTGCCGAAGCAGGTGTGCGCAATTGGGAGATCAATACCCAAACCATGTTATGTACTTACTACGATTTGAAGGGGCAAGCAATAGTCGCCGAACCGATACCGCAGGGCGACTATGTGACCCAATCGTAGCACTATTTCAGGGTGAGTCCGCATCTTTAATCTATGGCAACGGTTTCGCTTGGCAGACCGGCGGGCAGGTGGGTTATGGTCTCCACCATCCTGGCTTCATCTACGGCTTTTATCGATAGTACCGCCCTCAACGTGGTGCTGCCTGCTTTGCAAAAAAGCCCCAACGACTCCGCGCCTCATCTTTTCTGGCTGCTGAACGCAAAGGCTTTGCTCTCCTGATTTTAACAATTATAACCACAGCGTTATATTTATATCTTGTATTTTTTTTGAGCACCATGAAGGATTTTACCCAGGTACTTTACGATATCGAGCTGCATTCGTCAGAAGGTATCCGCTGCTATTTTGAACAGGAGGTATGGTAGTTGCCTGGGCCTGATATTTGAGAACTTTCGTGTATTTTGGGATGTTTCCTGGACGAATGGGAAATGAAAAGCCACCCGAAGGCTTCCTTGCCGGAAAAGCGCTGCCGGAATTCAAAGAATAAAAAAAAGCGCTTTCATCTCACTGAAAGCGCCAATAATCAACTAAATTATAATCAAACAAGTGTTTGGATGCGTGCCGGTATTGCGGTTGAAACAAAATATGTTTAAAACCTAAAAAGGTAGCCAGCGACCGGCCGACTACCAAATACAAACCAATTTACAGACACAACTAAGTATCTGGGAATTAGATTAAATATACCAAGTTGGAAAATATGATAAGTATCATTTTAAATCCCGGCTTGTTTTATATAACAAGAATTTAAAAAAAATCAAAGTATTTTTTTATTATATAGTTGAATATCAATTTATTGTAAATATTAGGCAGGTAAATTATATAAAATATATTAGCCTAATGGCTCAATATTTTAGGCTATCGTTTCATTACCAGCTTCTTAACTACCGAATCGCCAACAATTGTGCCGAAGCCGCTCGATACAATACAAGAGTTGTTAAAATGGATGCCGCCATAGAACCTTGACTTCGCGGTCTCGTTCGCTGCGTCTTTAAATGACTTGAAAGAACGGTTTTTTATGCCAAACTCAAGTTCACTCGTATCGGTGTAGGCCACATGCTCACCCAAAACACTAGTGAGGGCTACTGCCGCTGCAGCGGATACGGTACAGTGTCCGCAGGTATATTCGGGGAAGGGCGGTGTTTGTAAATGAGGCCTCCAGTTTGGATCGAAATATTTATCAATTACGGTTTCCGGCCTCACTGTTTTGTATTTGAACTTTGCGGCCCACGATTCAATAAATCCGTCAAATAAAGCGATGGCTGTTTTTGCGTAGGCGCAAACCGTGGTATTGTAATCGGCATTAACTTTTTGGGCGCCGATACCCACTACGGCCATCCAGTGGCCCGGCGGCGAAAACTTCTTCGTAATAAACATCACATGCCCCGCTACGTTCATTTTTTGTGGGTTGTCGTCCCAGAAATCAGCCATATGGATCTGCTCGGCTGTGAGGCTGTCGCCCGTATTTTTGATGTACATAACTTCCTTATAATACTTGCTGTTTTTATCGGTGACGTTAAAAACGGGCGGTGGTGACACAGTATATTCCTTTGCATCGCTCATAACCATCGTTCTTATTTCACCCCAATGCGGCTCAACAGCCTCAAAGTAACCGGGCGGCGTCGGCACCCATCTGCCTGCCGAATCTTTGATCGCAAATTTAGATGCGCTCCTGGTTTGGACGTAATGGTCTTTTTTACTCCACGCCATAATTGAAGCGGCCACTTCTTTCGCATATTTTTCCGAGCCGGTTATCATCGGTTCAGGCATACCGTGGGTAACCGCAAGCTGATGCAGGCTATCGGTATAATATTTTAAGCTGCCTTCGGGGAAAGTTACCGCTTCGCCCACCTTGCAAAAAGCAAGTAATGCGGCGTAGGGGTAATCAATTTGCTCGTCAGCCAGCGGCCTTGCAACTTTTGTAAAGCCGTTAAGCTGCCCCACAAGTGACTTGTATTTCCCGGCGGACCCTGCCGCAATTACCTCGTAACCGGCTACAGATGCGTAGGCATAATTACGCGAAGCAACCGGCGGTGAAAAATTATTACCCATTACCACGCTATTTAACTCATATACTGTGCGGCTATACAGGGTGGGATCATGTAATATTTTCTGGTAATCTGGCTTTTTGCACGATGAAAATATCAAAAGGGCACTTGCAAATAATAATGGAACTGATCTCATAATTATAATTGTGAACTGTTATTGTTTAATGCTATATGTCTTTTTATCAACCCCTACACCGGTTAGGGTTAATGATTTCCATTTGCCGGGTAGTTTACTTTTAACCTGCATTATCCCGGCGGGGGTAATGTCTAAACCGCCAAAACCCATTAGTAAGCTTTGGACAATGCCGCCCGCTCCGGTAGCAAAATAAGGATTCGTCCCGCCTTTCGTCTCCGCGATCACCCTGAAGGGTGGGTTAAGGTTTGGCTCGTAGGCATCCTTAAAGAAATGATAGGCCTTATCGCCATCGCCCAGTCGTGAATACAACAGCGCGAACACTGCTTGCGTCATGGCCGGGGTACCCTCGTTCGGTACACGGGTCTCATAATATTCCAGGTCTTTTTTTATCTGACCGGCATCAGTTATTGTCTTTAAGGGATAGGCCAGCAGGTTTACATCGGCTTGTTTAATGCCTTCCCCGTTATAAGTTGCAAATTCCCTGGTAACGCCATTGTCCATTTTTAATATGGGAATATTGTCGGCAACCTGTTGCCAGTCGGGGTTAGCCTGGATACCTAAGAGCTTTGCGGCTGCTGTAGCCGCATTCAGATTTGCTTTTGCGGCGGCATTGGTAAAGGCATTATTATCAACATTCTCGGCCCATTCATCGGCAGCCACAACGTCTTTGATATCATAATGCCCGGCGCCGTTGCGCTCGACCCTGCTCGCCCAAAAATCAGCGGTTGCCGACAAAATGGGCCAGCCTTTTTCCATCAGCCATTGTTTATCCTGCGTTACGCAGTAATAGTTCCACGCAGCAAGGCCCACATCGGCGGTAATGTGATGCTCGAAAGGACCGCTCAAAGCCCAGACGGGCGTTTCTTCGACACCGCTGTCAGCGCTTTCCCAGGGAAACATCGCCCCCTTGTAGCCGTGTGCAAACGCATTTTGTTTTGCCGCCGCTAAACGCTGATACCGGTACTCAATTAATGATTTAGCGATTTCAGGGTGCAACACCAGCAGGGCAGGAAACATCCAAAGGTCCGCATCCCAAAAAATGTGACCGTTATAGCCCAAGCCGGATAAACCCATAGGGGAGGGCGAATAGGCCGTTCCCGCGCGCGAAAACGAGTACAAATGATATAACATGCTGTGTACATCCTGCTGCGCCTGCGCATCACCTTCAATTTTAATATCGCTTTTCCACAGTTCGTCCCACGCCTGGCTATGGTGCCGGATCAAACGGTCGCGACCCTCCAGTTTGGCAAACATAGTTAAGCGTTCGGCCTGGTTCAGCGGGTCGGCATCGTGCGCCGAGGTAATGGACGAGCCCGCAACCGCATAACGGTAAGTTTGGCCGGCAGCTATGCTTTTGCTGAATTTCATCAGGTGCATATTGTTGTCCCACATTTCGTGTATCACCCGGGGCTCCTGGCCGTGTGCTTCATCAAACAAAAAGGTATTGGATGCGCATAATTGCAGCTTCCCGGTGGGACTTTTAGCCGTTGAGGTAAGCAGGCTGATGGTAGCATGAGGCCGGTCAATCTCATTATAATAGTTTTGAACCTCCTTTAGTGCATCGGGGGCTTCCATTACACTTGCTGCCGTTATGCTGATCGGCTTTTTTGCTGTTACTGAAATATCCATCAAAACAGTAAAAGGCAATTGCCGTAAGGAATAGTAAGTATATTTTACTGAAGCAACGTCTCCATAGTCAAAACTGGTGGTAAAGGCAGCATGCTGCATATCCAGTTCTTGTTTAAAGTTACTGATATTTTTGGCATCAATGCGCCTGCCATTTATTTCGAGGTACATGTTCAGCAGGTTAAAGCTGTTCAGGAAATTGCTCACCCTGCCCCGGCCATAAAGGTCGTAAGCACCTGCCAGCACCACATTTTTTACTTTGAACGGCTCGGGCGACGATACGATGCCGATCATCCCATTAGCTACAGTGATCCCATAGTAATTCGCCGGATCAATTTTATCAGCTTTGATCACCCATTGGTCCTGGGCGAAAGCGATTGTACCGGCAAAAAGGCCAAAACCAAGAAAAAGCCCTTTTAATTTATTCATATTCATTTACTTAATTTAAAAAACTTCATCGCGCCATTATTAAATGCGACGGCATATATCAAACCTTTTGTTGTTTTTATCGCCTTTATATCGCGCACCTCGCCTCTCAATTCAAATCCGCTGGATACAGGTGACAGGCATCTGAAAGCTTTATTTTTATCCAGCGAAATGACTTCACCAAAATCGGCATCGTATCTTCCCTCATAGGGGAGAACGCCCGAAAAATTGCCACCCGCCAAAATACCCTTACCGGTTCCAGGTAACGCCGCAAAGCCAAATAAAGGTGCTACCTGCGCGCCTGAAGGAAACGCGTTGAATTCAAAATTCCCATTTCCTTTATTGTAAAATACACCCGAGGTGAAGGAGTTGACGGTTAACGTATTGCTATACTTCAACGAGTCGCCAAACAATTCGCTTGCTGTTTTCCCGGCGAAATCATGATAGTAAAAAAACTTCTTTTTGATGATCGGTACTTCTTTTTCAATATCGCCCTTACCTAAAAACGTGTATTCCTTCTGATCAATGCTAAAGGTAAGCAGCGGGTCGATGGTCCCGTTTTTGTCCAGGTCGGCCAGGTATAGTTTTACCGGGTTTTCGGCGGTTGGGCTTAGTTTTGAATTCCACCCGTAATTGCCGGCTATAATATCAATTTTGCCGTCGCCGTCTACGTCAGCCAGGATTACACGCTGCCACCAGCCCGCTAATTTGTCCATTTCGTCGTTATGCTGCTCAACAAAACTCCCCTTTTTGTTCATAAAAACCTTTACGGGCATCCACTCACCGGCCACAACCAGGTCGGGCCAGCCGTCATTGTCCAGGTCGGCAAATGCTGCAGATCGGATCATGCCCGCGTGTTTCAATTCATCCGGTATCTGCGCTTTTTGATAATGCCCACCTCCGTCATTCATCAATAAATACGATTCGGGGATTTTCCCAAAACTTAAGGCATCGGGTCCGGCGGCCACAAAAATGTCCGGATAGCCATCGTGATTTACATCGGCTGCAGCTACTGCCGATTTATTGAATTTGATGGATGGAATATCGTTTGATCGTTTAAAATTCCCCTTTCCGTCGTTGATATACAGGCGGTCGGCCAGCGTAGCTGAGCCATCGGGCAGTTCGTTGCCGCCGCTTGCTATATACAGGTCGGGGTAACCATCATGATTTGCATCCAGGAAAACGGCATCAACGTCTTCGCAGGCAGCGTCGGCGAGAAAATCAGGCTGTACAGAAGCCTTGAAATGGCCATCCGCGGTTTGAATAAATAATGCTCCAGGCTGCCCTTTTGCGCCGCAAACATAAAAATCGTCCAACCCGTCGTGATTTACGTCGGCTACCGCAATACGCGGACCTTCTTCCGAAAGCATGTGCGGAATGAGCGGCTGCTCGTTAAAATCGACAAAACGATTCTCCTTATGCTGCCAGTTTATATTCAACTCGCCGGTGATATCTTTCAATACCGGATCTTTTGGCGGGAAAAGGCTGCTATAAACAAAATGTCCGGCAGCGTTTCCCTCGTCTATCGCCAGCACCTGGTTGGATTTAATATTTTTGATGACCTGGTAGGTTTGATTTGGCCATACTACCAGCAAGCTATCGATCTTTTCCTGCTTGCCCAAACCAAAATGCAGCTTCGGCTCGACCGAGGATTGAAAGCCCCTGGTTAGCATCAATTGCTCATACTGCATTTGGCCCCGGCAAAAAATATAAGCTTTTGTACCTATGCCAAAGCGATTGTCCTGTCGCCCGGTAAATTTCAGGCTTAGGTAGTGGCTGCTGGCCGACAAATTTTTGTAAATGCAAGCAGTATGGTTCAGGTTATTGGTTATCAGATCAAGATGACCGTCATTATTCAGATCGGCATAGGCTGCACCGTTGGAAAGCATCGAGTCCCTGATACCCCACGGCGCACTTTCATCGACAAATTTTTCGTTTTTGGTTCCTTTAAAAACATAGCTATGTGTTTCTCCGCCAGGCATTTTATCTATTGCTAGATTATCCATGCCATGCCCGGTGGAGAGCATTCCTCTTACCGAAATACTGGATATAAAACTAATATAGTCCATATCTGTCGGACGCCGTTTTATACCGTTCGCAATAAAAAGATCCTTTACGCCATCATCGTCAAAATCGGCCAGTAAGGGGCTCCAGCTCCAATCGGTAGCTGCAACACCGTCCATCAGCCCTACCTCGCTGAAGGCTTCCCCGTTACCCAGGTTTTTCTGCAGGCAATTGCGCGAATACTGGTACTGAAAGCCCCCGTCCAGGATTTTGTATTTATACTGGTCGTATGACTCATCACCCATATAGGTTTTCAGTATCTTTTGGTCGGCGGGCAACATGTCTGCAGTCACAATGTCCAGCTGACCGTCATTGTTAAAGTCGGCTACGTCATTACCCATGCTAAAGCGGCTGTAATGATTGAAATGCTTTGCTCCCGACTCGGTAAATGTGCCGTCGTGGTTGTTGATGTAGTAATAATCGTTTTCGTGAAAATCATTGCCCACATAAATATCGTCCCACCCATCATTATTAATATCGCCTATAGCCAGCCCTAAGCCATAACCCAGGGCGCTGCTGTAAATACCCGATCGTTGTGTCACATCAGAAAAATGCCCGCCCGTATTGAGATACAGCCGACTGCCGGCCAGGTCATTATGTTTCCGGCGAAGCGAGGTATCCCCGTAAGTGTCGACGGAATGGTTCGACTGATTCAGTAAAAAGCAATCTAACTTGCCGTCGTGGTTATAATCAAAAAAGGCTGCCTGAGTTGAAAAGCCGGAAAAATCGAGGCCATACTTGGCCGACTTTTCTGTAAACGTACCATCATGGTTATTGATGTACAGCATATTATGACCCTTAAAGCCCAACTTGCCGGAAACTGCGCACACATAAATGTCCAGGTATCCGTCATTATTTACATCGGCCATGGTTACCCCCGTACACCAATCAGCGGTACCAGCCACGCCGGCTTTTTCGGTAATATCTTCAAAATGATAGTTCCCCTTATTGAGGTATAGCTTATTGCCTCCTTTTTTATTCGAAGTAAAAAAAATGTCGGGCAAGCCATCGTTGTTGATGTCGCCGACAGCAACGCCGCCGCCGTTGTAAAAATAGAGGTAGTTTAAAATGCCCGGGTAATCACTGTCACTCAATGCATTGGTAAATTTGATGCCCGTTTTGGTTGAATCAAGTAATTGAAATAAGGTGTTATCAACCTTCTTTTGCCCGCACGACGATATAACTATCATAAGCACCAGCATCAATAAAGAGCGGATATAAATACCCTTCCCGCTGTGGATGATCTTAGCAAAAGCAATTACCATTAATTATCTTTTTTGAGATTTATTTCAGAATAAACTTAAAGAAATGCGGCGGCGGTGAATAATATTTTTCCTGTATGACTCCGGGTCTCATTAATGCAAATTCTTAGGCTTTATTTGGTTTTTAAAAGTATTGAATAATGCTGAACAAATCAAGCTGACCATATTAAAAAGCGTAGTAAATTACGTTAAAAACGACTTTTTTATCTATTTTCGGGCTTGTTATAACCATCAAACCTGAGTGAAGAAAAAAATTATTTTCGCAGCATTATTATTGGTCATTTTGACGTCCATATTCTTTCCTGTTTCAGAACAAAAAACGGTGTCCATTAATGCATCTTATTTTAATGTATACAGCCTGCTGCTTACACCAGCCAACTGGGAAAATTGGCGGCCCGATCTGAAGAAGATCGCTGACAACGATTCAACTAAAATTACGATCCATAAAGGTAAGGGGGCATTCTCGATGCGGCATTCAGATCTCGAACTGAATGTCCGGTCAGCCGGCGAGATTTTTTATATTGATGACGATTTCGGCAAGAATGGGTCCAGTTACAGTTACGTGGTTGTTCCCAGTAAAGATCCCGGCAAAACATCGGTTACGGTGTACAAAGAAACGAGCGCTTTGAGTTACCTGGTCGGCAAATTGGGGCAGCCCTCTTTTGCGGAAACGCATATTGACGACCTTAAGCATTTTTTGGAAACGGATAGCCTGCATTACGGCTTTTCGATCTCTAAAACAAAAATTTCCGACGATAACCTGGTCGAGATCAAAAAGGAAGTTTTGACAAAGGATAAATTTGAGCAGGCGTCCCGTAGTTTTTCAGCTTTGCAGCAATACGTGCAGGCAAATAATGCCAAACAAATACAGCCGGTTATCGCACAGTTTTTGCCGAAAGGGAAGGACTCGACCCAGGTTAATGTGGGGATGTATATTGACAAAGTAGTAAAACCCGGCAAGGATATCATTTTTGTAACCATGCCGAAAGGTGGCCCGCTTTATTCAGCTAAATTCAGGGGGAGGTTCAATCAAAGGCAAAAAGTTTACTCGGGCGTCCAGCAGTATTTTAACGATCACCATTACCAGACGATCATTTTGCCATTCGAGTCTTATCTCGATAACAAGCTACCAGTTTCGGATACCAGCGTGATAAATATCAGGGTGAATTTTTCGGCTTATTTCTGACCAGTGAAACTTATGAGGTTTTAAAAACTAAGTTTGTCCTACCTGACTTTTTTGAATAGCTGTAAAGCGTCGTTGTTGCGCGCGACAATTATTTGTTTGCCGGTTTTGGTGTCAATGGCCGAAATATCACGAACTTCGCCTGTAATAAACAGGCCGCTATTTACCGGCGACAGGTAATCAAAACCATGTTTCCGATTGCCCAGCAATGTGACGCCATAACTGGCATCGTACCTGCCGACTTCCGGTTTTAAACCGTAGAAATTTCCTCCCAAAAACAAGTCTTTGATACCATCGTTGTTGATGTCTGTCGCCAGGATACTGAATACAGGCGAAAATTGGGCCCTTAGTGGTAAGAGTTGCATAGAGAACGATCCTTTGCCATTGTTATAAAATACGCAGGTTTGCGTTTGATCAACCGTTAAAACGGATGCTTTTTCCAATTCGTCCGCAGTGAATATCTCATTAATACTTTTTCCTGCGTAAGCATCGTACCGGTAAAATTTCTTTTTCAGGTAAGGCAGTTGTTTAATAATATCATCATGCAGGTTAAAGGGGTAAGCTTTACCATCTGTCTTATAGTAAACAGGAACGCACTCCACCTGCCCGTTATTATCAAAATCAGAGATGTATAATTTTGCCGGATGAGCAGGATCTGCTTTTATTTTTGAATTGAGCCCCCTGTTTCCGGCGATCAGATCCATCTTGCCATCTCCATTCAAGTCGGCCACGGTAAGGCAATTCCACCAGCCCGAAGAATTAGCTATTTCGCCTGTTTTTGTAAGTTTTCCATTGACGTATTTGAGGATAGTAACCGGCATCCAGTCGCCGACAACAACCAGCGAATTTTTCCCGCTGCCGTCAATATCTGCCCATTGTGCATCAGTTACCATTCCCAGTTTTAGCAGTTCAGGAGCCAGCGCTGTTGTTACATCCGTAAAATTACCATGCCCGTCATTCCTCAATAACCGGCTCGTGGGTATCAGTCCATACGAACCGGGGACACTACGGCCGCCAATAAATAAGTCGCCGTTGTTATTGTTTAATCGTACGCAGGAAGCATTAATTGGCATTAAGGGCCAGCCATTAAATTTGCGTGTAAAATTTCCTTTGCCGTCGTTGATATACAAACGAGCAGCGAGATCGAGCGAACCTTCTTTCTCCTGGTTCCCGCCCGAAACAACCACCAGGTCCATATCTCCGTCATGATCGGCGTCGAAAAACAAAGCGCCGATGCTTTCGCTGTTCTTATCCTGTGCAAAAGCAAATTCCTTTTTTTGTATAAAGGTGCCATTAGGCTGCTGAATGAAAAGTTTTGCAGTATCGCCGGTCGCCCCGCCCATATAAAAATCCGGCAGCCCGTCGCCATTGACATCCGCCACTGCAAGCTTCGGCCCTTCGGTGGACAGCATTTTGGGTATTAGCCGCTGTTCGTCGAAATCCTTAAAATCATTTTCTTTATGATAAATATCACCCTTAACGCTCGTGGTTGTTATGTTTTTATAATAGGGATCAGGTTTAGACGCAACCGGCTGGAAGGTTAGGTTAGCGTCCGACTGTTTCAATGTTATAGCAGCATTGGCATTGACATTTTTCAATACCTGCATTTTCATGTCGGGCCATATTACCCGCAAGCTATCTGCTTTTTTGTACGATCCGATACCAAAATTGAGCACCGGCTCGCTGCTGCTCTCAAAGCCCCTTGTTGGCATCTGCTCCAGCAATTGCTGCGCCCCGTGCGTATAAACAGTAACTTTTGCGCCTACGCCGAAGGTATTCATACCCTTGCCCTTTAAATTTACTTTCAGGTAATGCGCGTGGGTCCTTTCAGAGGTCATATTCCGATAAATGAATGCCTCGCCGTTCTCATTATTGACTACCAGGTCAAGGTCGCCGTCACCATCAAGGTCGCCATATGCTGCTCCGTTGCTGAAACTTGGCGTATTAAAGCCAAGCGGTACGGTTTCATTTTTAAACTGAAGGTTCTTTTGGTTGATAAAGCCATAACTGGTAATAGGCGTTTTAGGCATTTTGTCGAGGAACGTTTTCGATTTAAAGCCGCCGCCTTTTACCTCGCTCAATACTTCCTGGCTGCTAAAATAAGCGAGGAAATCCTGGTTTGTTAAATCCCTGCGTATACCATTGCTTACAAAAATATCCTTCCATCCATCATTGTTAAAGTCAAAGCTAAGCGCTCCCCAGCTCCAATCGGTGGCGTTAACGCCTGCCAGGTCGGCTATTTCGCTAAATGTGCCATCGCCGTTGTTGAGCTGGAGGCAATTCTTTGTAAACTGATGATGAAAACTGTTCTTCAGTTTGGCGTTGTACACATCATACTCATCAAATTTGGTAGTGGTTTTTAAGCGGTAATCATCTTCCGGAAGCATGTCGGTAGTGAAAACGTCGAGATAACCATCATTATTAATATCGACCATATCCGACCCCATCGAGGACAAGCTCATGTGGTTAATGGCGGTGTCGCTGATCTCTCTGAATTTACCATTGTGCAGGTTCCGGTACAGGTAGTCACGTTCAAAAAAATCATTGGAAATATACATATCATCCCACCCGGTGTTGAATAGGTCACCAGCCTCCACGCCTAAGCCAAATCCAATTTCACTTCCGTATATTCCGGCCTGCGCGCTTATATCCACAAAATGGCCGTTATCATTCCGGTAGAGCCGGTCGCCATTTTGAGGGTCGCGTACATTGCGCAGGTCGCGGTTATAACCAAAGCTCAAAATCGGCCGGTAACTGTTATTAAGCACAAAGCAATCCAGGTCACCGTCATGGTCAAAGTCAAAAAATATCGCCTGGGTGGATAGGCCTTTATCTGCTAATCCATATTGTGCGGCCTCTTCCTTAAAAGTTCCGTCTTTTTGGTTGATATATAATTCATTGGCCCTGTCGGCGCCTTTCATTCCGCCGCTGTTTGAAACGTAAATGTCAAGCCACCCGTCGCCGTTGATATCAACCATGGTTACGCCTGTATGCCATCTTTTGTAGCCCCTTACCCCGGCTTTAGCTGATACATCCTCAAATTTCCAATTGCCTTTGTTGATGTATAATTTGTTTTCGCCCTGGTTTGAAGTAAAAAATACGTCCGGCTTGCCATCATTGTTTACATCGCCAATGGCCACGCCGCCTCCATTATAGAAGTTACGATAATTAAACACATTGAATTCGCCATCTTCAGTCACCTGGTTATCGAAGGTTATACCTGTTGATGAGGAAGGCATTAACTGGAAAAGCGCATCTCCTGCATCATCTTTAGCATGATGGCAAGAGATTGATGTTAAGGCCAATACAAATAGGAAAGGGATTCGGGTTTTGGTACGCATACAGGCAGTAATGTAAATAAAAAAACGGAGCAATACCTAAGTACTGCTCCGTTTTTTTGATATTATTTATTAATAACCTGGGTTCTGATGCAGGTTAGGGTTTGAAAGTATTTCTGGCGCTGGTATCGGGAACAAAAATGTATGTGTATCGCCGTCAGCAGTTTTAGCAGGTGTGCGAGCGCCTGTAAAATAAGGGGTGCCGGTTGCCACTTCAAAGCGGATCAGATCCTGCCTTCTCCAGCCTTCCCACATCATCTCCCTGCTTCTTTCATCAAGCAAGCTGGCAAGCGTCAGGTCGGCGGGTGTCCAAAGGGCTGCTCCGGCGCGTGCGCGTACTTTATTTACATCCAGCAGAGCGGTTGCTACATCACCTGTATGCATTGAAGCTTCAGCCCTCATCAGGTAAGCGTCGGCAAGGCGGAAAATAACCATGTCATTACTTTGATTACCTGCTGTTCCCGACTCAGGGTGGTATTTAACGTTACGCGCGCCTGCCATACGGAATGGAAGCGAGGCATCAGACAGCGATGCTACGTTAGGGTCAAAAATCACAGGTAAATTTGCCTGGGGATCGGTCAGCGGTGTAACACCGTCAGCTGCATATTGCTGTCCAACCAGGAACTGAGCTTTACGGGCGTCTCCGGCGGCGTATTTATTTAATACATCCGCTGTCGAACAGAAGCCGTTCCAGGGCTGGCCTGTCAAACCATAGGTAAGGTTACTGGAATAGTGGAGTGTCTGCATTTCCCAATTCATACCGCCGATATGTACTTTGTCAAACGGAACAACGAAAATATTTTCAGACGAACCGTCATTTGCCACCGAAAAGTTATCGAAGTAATTAGGCTGCAGAATGTATTTCCCAGAATTAATAACCTGGTTCAACGCCGTGATCGCCTTGTCCCATTGTGCTGTTCCGGTGTATACCTGCGCGTTCATATACAACTTAGCCAACAGCATATACCCGAAATACTGGGTAACCCTGCCGTAGGTGGTTTTATCAACCGTGTTTGTTAACAATGGAACATTTGTGGTCAATTCGGTTTCAAGGAACGCGTATGCATTAGCGCGTGTTACCTGTGTAACCTTACTTGGATCAGTGTTGAAATCCGTTACGATCGGAATATTACCAAACATATCCATCATCTGGTAAATAAAGTACGCACGTAAAACCTTAAGTTCGGCCACTACATTATCGATGTTTGCAGGCTTGGTTTGGAGACCATTTAATATATTCAGGGTAAAGTTTACCTTTCCTATACCGTTGTTCAAATCGCTCCATCCGCCATCAACGAAAACGTCGGCTTTAAACTTATGCAGCCATAATCCCTGCCATTGACCGCCATCATACCAGTCGTTTCCACGGGTAGGTACTATGATCTCGTCTGAAGTTATTTCGTTCATCTGCATAACGTTCCCGTCCGGAATATTTTGCATCGCAATGTAAGCTGGCGCCACACCAGCCGCAATTTGCGCCGGTGTCTGGTAAAAATCGCCCACGGGCTCGACACTATATATCTTTTTGTCAAGCTTCGTACAGGACTGTGTTATACTACCCACCAGTAATACTGTACAGGTAATAATTAATAGTTTTTTTCTTTTCATCACTCTTATATTTAAGTAATATTAATTATTTCAATGTAACATTCACACCTATGGTAAACGTCCTAACCCTTGGATAGTAAGCCTGGCCGCCGTAGTTGGCATCAATATAAGCCAGGTTGCCTGCACCAGTCAGGTTATTGCCAAACAGCAAACCCTGTGGGTTAACATCGGCATAATTAGACGATTGTTTAGGATTCTCTGTCTTAACTTCCGGGTCGAGTCCTTTATACTTAGTTATTACAAATAAGTTATTACCTGCAACAAACACCCTAAGGTTGCTTGCGAAGCTAACATTTTTGAAGCTATAGCCTAAAGACGCATTGTCCATACGCAGGAAGGAACCACTTTCTAACCATAGATCGGACGCAACAGGTGCATCTTTAATGCCATTGGTCAATGCCTCTTTGGTCACGTTGTTTCCTGGCAGACGGGTAACAGTAGCGACGTCAAGTAAGGTATTGTTAAATACTTTTTGGCCGTATACTCCTCTCAAGGCGAAACTTAAACTCCAGTTCTTATAATCGAAGCTGTTGCTCCAGCCGTAAGTGAACTTTGGACTTGGGTCGATATAATGTCCTGCCGGATTTGGATTTTGAGCGATCGTCTGTCCATCAAATGTCTGGTTGCCACTCGCGTCCACACCGGTATAGTGCGGTAGATAGAACACATAAGGGCTGTAACCAGGTTTGAGGAAGGTGATAGGATTAGAACTCAAACCACGGCCCTGCGCATAACCCTGGGGTATTTGATCAGCGGTCAAAGGAACGACGGTACTGCCAATCGTATATGTACCCGATAGGTTATCTATGGTCGTTTTGATGAACGATATCTGCCCGCTTGATGTCCAGTTCAATCCGTTACCTTTTAGGATCTGCCCGGTCAAAGCCAGTTCAAAACCTTTATTGGTCAACGAACCAACATTCGCCAGCGAACTTGCGGCTACAGCCGGTGGCGTTGGCAAATTATAGTATGCCAGCAAATTCTTGGTTTGGTCATTAAAGTAGTTCATGTCGCCAGATAACCTGCCGTTGAACAAAGAAAAATCAAGACCTATGTTCCGGCCATGTCTTTCTTCCCATTTCAAGGTAGGGTTCTCTTGTTGTATTGTCGAATAGGCGTTAAGGAAATATCCTGATCCGCCGTCCAGGTACGTACCTACAGGTCCAACAAGTGTCAGTGAAGTATAAGGATCGATAGCATCGATATTACCGGTAACACCGTAACCGGCCCTGATCTTCATGTCATCTATCCAATCTACGTTAGCCAGCAGGTCCTTTTTAAACCGGTAGGCAATGTCGAACGATGGAAAGTTACCCCAATGGTACTGATCGCCTGTTTTTGAGCTACCGTCGCGACGTATCGTGGCTGTCACATAGAAGCGGTTATCGTAGTTATACGCCGCCCTTGCGAAGTACGAGATCAATAAATAATCGTCCTTGTTGGAGCCGATCTGGTTAAAAGCAGTATTGCCGGAACCCAGGTTGTTATCGAGAACATTGGGAGTGATATACTGCTGACCCCTGGCTGTGAAATAGTTACTCAGGTAATCGTTATACTCGTAACCACCTAATAAGCTTAAGTTGCTTTTGCCAAAGCTTTTGTCGTAATTAATATGCAGGTTGGTTTTGTAGGAATTGGTATTGATCTCGGCCTGACCTGCCTGGTTAACATTGCCCTCCAGCGGAAAGGTCGGAACAAATCCGTGCTCCTGTATATTATTACGGCTTATCGCAGCCTGCCCGCCAATTTTCAAAGCGTCGGTAATATTGTAATCGACCGAACCGTTGATCAAGGTCAAATATTCATAGTTCTTGAAATAAGTCTGCTGGATATGTTCAACCGGGTTTGCCTCGTTAAAATCGCTGTACGCGTAATAACTGCCGTCAGGATTCTTCACCGGGAAAGTAGGCGGCGAATTGTATATATAGCTGAAGTTGCCATAATCTATCAGGCTTCTTGAAGTCGATACATTCTGAATACCCATTTTAATATCCAGTTTGTTATCCAGCGCTTTGGTTTCACCGCTGAAACGCAAACCGAGCTGTTCTTTACCTGTGTTTAACACAATACCATCCGCATTGGAGTAGTTGGCTGATGCGATATAGTTTGATGTGCTTGTGCCGCCCGAAATGGATACACTGTGTCTTTGCTCGAAAGCGGTGCGGGTAATTGCTCTTTGCCAATCGGTATTCGCGCCCTTATCCAAAGCACCTAAATTTGGAACAGCAGCCCGTAACTGGTCTGCCGAAAGCAAGTCATAATATTTGCTTTGCTTACTGGTACCCATTAACCCATCATAGGTAATAATGGCTTTGCCAGCCTGTCCTTTTTTTGTAGTCACAAGGATTACGCCGTTGGCGCCACGCGCTCCATAAATTGCCGCTGCGGATGCGTCCTTTAAAACGTCATAGGAAGCGATATCATCCGGCGGGATGTTCTGAAACTGGTCTGGATTATCCAGGATAACGCCATCTACAACGAATAGCGGGCTTACACCGCCTGTGATAGACGACTGGCCCCTTAAGCGTACAGAAGCTACCTGGTTGGGGTCACCACCGGGCTGGGTGATCACCAGGCCCGCGATTTTACCCGACAATTGATCGATCGGGTTAATAATAGCGCCCTGGTTAAAGTTTTTAGCAGAAATATTCTCCACCGCGCCGGTTAAGTCTTTTTTCCGTGCAGTTCCATAACCTATACTTACTATTGTTACTTCATTTAATGAAGTAGAATTAGCATTAAGGGTAATGTTTAACGCGGAAGAACTAATTGCGACTTCTTTACGGTCGTAACCAATAAAAGACACAACAAGCGTGGTTGCCGATTTTGGCGCTGATAATTTAAAAGTACCAGTTGCATCGGTAACGGTACCAATTGTAGTGCCCTTCGCTACTATGGAAACACCTGGTATCGGCGAACCATCTTTTGAGTCTGTTACTTTACCTGTTACGGTTACATTCTGTGCCATTGCTGACAGACTGAACAAACTCACCAGGATAAAACAACTTACTTTGAGTAAATTTTTAAAATGCATAAAATTGGGGTTGAACGGTTTATAGATTAGTTAATATTGGCTAATTGATTGCTGTTTACCGCGCAGGGTAAACTCAAATATTCGCTTTAAGGGGGTAAGTATTTACCAGGTTCCCGCTTCATAATTATGGTTTGTTTTAGATTTAGTAATATTTATCACCTAAAAAATTCAAACACTTTTTGGTATTGCCTTTTCTAAAATCCCGCGCCTGATAGTATTAACCGTAATGGCAAACCTTAAGCAAAATGATGTAATAGTATAATTGGTTTATAAAGCTGATAACACGACCAAAAGCCTGTTGAAGCATGGCCATTTATCGAACGCTTGTTATACCAAAGTAATAAAAAGGTTGCAGTTATCCCTATTTGTTTAGTGAGAATATAAGAAAATCAGCGCTTTTTTTTCGTTAATATACTATAGAACAGGAATTTACATATTTGGCACCGCCAAAAAATATAAAGTTAATTTAACCTTTACCGATACTATTTTAACACAATGGGCGTTACCGGCAAGCTGGAAATTTTTAACGACACCAGGTGGTCACAAGTGTTTTTCAGGATTTATTGAGCGCTTCCACGGCTTTTATCGACATGATCTTTTGGTCAAACTGATCGTGCGGGACAAGGGCCTTGGCCTTGATGCGCATTTTGTACACATAGATCGTATTCACAGAATACTCAAGTATATTGGCAATGGTCTCGTTATCATTGATGCCCAGGCGCATTAGCGCAAAAATGCGCAGGTCGGTATTTAAAACTTCATGATCCTTTGGCCATATCTGGTCCTCTTTCTTCAACAGCGAATTGAATGTATGGATAAAGTTGGGGAATATTTTAAGGAAGATATGGTCGAATGTATAAAATAGTGTTTCCCGTTCTTTTTTAATATTGATCTCATTAACCGTCACTAAAATATCTTCATATTTTTTTGTGGCGAGTTTTCGTTCAACACTTCTTTTAAGTTTTTCGAGTTTTAGAATATAACCGGAAATCACGTTGAAGAAATAACCGATGTATTCTTCCTTAATATGGGTGTCTTCTATCAGCTTATCATTTGTTTTCTCCAATTGAATATTCTTTTCTTCGATTATTCTTTCCTTTACCTTCAGTCTTTTTAATTGTATGAATACGATAAATGATATCAGGGCGATCAATAAGGCTACCGCCCCAATCAAAAGGAAATAGATCAGGAAGCGATCCTTCTCGCTTTCCATCTTATTCTTTTCATTTTCCGTTAAAATAATTTTCTGCGCAGCTACCAGTGGCAAAACCGCGCCGATCTTAATTTTTCTCAATCTTGCACCATAATACTGCGCATCGTCCATTGCCTGCTGGATGAACGTGTAAGAATCTTTTAAGTTCCCGTCAAGGTACAATTGCTGTCCCAATTTAAAAATGGCGGTTGTTTCCTTCGTCGATGAAATAATATCATTTATAGCGCCGATGATCATTAAATTTTCCCGTGTCTCGGTTTGGTAGGGTCCCTCATAAAAATAACTTAGTCCCGTTGCAACCATCGCACGCTGATGCGGGGTAAGATTATAATGGTCAAGCAGCCGGATATATTCCTTTGAGGGTTGCTGCACCTGCCCGGTAATAACCAGTTTGTTGCCCTCGTGATAAAGGCGTTCAAAAGAATTTGGCGTTGAAAGGGCTATGGCCGAATCAATATATTTAACAGCCTGTTCTTTATCGAATCGGGAATAAATTTTGTCGTTATTGTAGTCGGCCAGGTCAGAATATGCCCGTGATTTGATAGAATAGTATTGTAATTTGTAGTCATTATCCAGGAGCGCGGTGTTGATATGATTCAGGCATTCGAATGTTTCTTTAAACATACCGGCCGACATTAAAAGAAAACCAACCTTTAGCTCGCTTTCATTTAACCTGGCCAGGTCTTTTGTTTTCTGGCTTATGCTGATCAGCTTTTGGGTATAGACATACGCCGAATCAAATTGGTACACTTTGTATTCTTCATACAATCGTCCGCATATATCATATTGAGTATTAAAGTCGGTATGTGAAATAGCAGCCAGCTTTGTTTTTAAATTCCTGATGCGGGCCTCCTTTTGACTATCATAACCCTTCATTTTCAAAAGCTCGATCTTCAGGCGTGCCATCAGGCTATCAGTTTTTGCCTTTTCTGATGCCGTCGAAGAAGACGCAGAATAACCAAAAAGTACCAGTGCAAGGATTGGTAGAAAAATTCTCATATTTAATAGGTTGGTCTGGGACTTCTAAGCTAATCTTTTAGAATAATAATTAAAAAGATTTTTTTCGGCACAGCGGGGCCGGGACGATAATTAGCTGACCACTAATCGTTAATTCGTCTAAGTATTTAAGACTTGAATCAGGGTTGATCGATATGGTAGCGGTTGAGCAGGTTGAGTAAAATGCCGTTTGTCCAGCCAAAGCCATCCTGGAGAGGATATTCGCCGCCGCCGGCATTTATACCTGTATCAACTACATTGTATTTTTCCATCAATTTGCCGGTACTGTTGAATACATTAATATTGTTCTGTACCCATCTTACCGCGATGGAACGCGCCAGCGTATCCTGTTGATAATTGCTTAGGCCGCTGATCGCAATATATTGCAACGGAGCCCAGGCATTCGGGCTGTCCCATTGCTGTCCAGATCGCTCCAGCGTAGTTATTAATCCTCCGGGTTTCAGGAACTTATTTTTCAGGTTCTGCACTGCCCTTTCTGCCTCCTTTGCGCTGGCAATTTTAAATTCGAGCGGATACATGCCTGCTAATGTCATATTCGGCGTTTGCTGTTTCGTTTTCCAGTTATAATCCATAAACCAGCCTTTTTTCCCGTTCCAGGAATATTTTAAAATGGCTTTTTTTCTCAGGGCGGCTTTGGCCAGGTAAAGCCTGTAATGCGAAGCATCCTCCTGCAATTGGTATGATTTAGCTATAGAAAGTTCAAGATGATATAACAGGCAATTCAGGTCAACGGGAATGATAAATGTTGTCTGGATAGTTTCCAGCTTTCCGGTCGTATCCATCCACCTGGTACTGAAATCCCACCCCGATTCGGCAGCAGCCCTGATATTACGATAAAAGTCACCTGGTTTTTGCTTTGTGAGCTTTTCAGCATTTACATCCTTTTTGTACGACTCTTCACGGGGCTTATCAGACTCGTCCCAATAGCGGTTCAATATTTCGCCGCCGGGCATCCGCACTGAATTCCTGTAAGCCTGGCCCGGCTTTAGTTTTTCGGCGCCGCGCATCCAAAAGGCGTACTCCTTCACCAATTGGGGCTGATATTTCAAAATCACCTGGTCACCTTCGTCTTTTGCAAGCAGATCGATCATCATCGAAAAAAATGGCGGTTGTGAACGCGTCAGGTAGTAAGTCCTGATCCCGTTAGGTATAAAACCATATTTATCGATCAGGTAGGCAAAATTGCCGATCATGTTTTTTATGATCTGTGTTTTATGACTTTCCTGCAGCCCAAGCATCGTAAAATAAGAATCCCAATAGTAAGTTTCGCGGAAGCGGCCTCCCGGCACTATAAAGTCATTCGGTACGGGCAATAAAGAAGAATATTTTGAAACGGTGTCATGTTTCCGGTAAAGCACTTGCCATAAAGTATCGATGTGCTTGCGCACGCCTTCTGAAATGTTAGTCTTGAAAACATTAGTTGGCGATCCCGGGATCCAAAAATTATCAATAACAAATTGCTTCAGGTCAAAACCGGGCTTGTCCTTTTGCTCTTTGTAATCGCGCACAATAAGCAGAGGATCACGTTTGGGCGTCGCATCGACGAATGTCTTATTATCCGGAAAAATATCGGATAACTGCACTGCCTCAAACAAACCGGGGAACAGTTGCCTGGGTGTTTGAACTTGTGACCATGCAGTAGCACAAAGCGCTATAAATAATAACCCAATAAATATTCTTCTCATTAACAGGTTTTATGAAATGAAGGTCCGGATAAAAGTAATTAAGCAGATAAATATAGAAGGATTAAGAATGAGTACTTGTCCGCTATTAAATATCGGTATGGTTTTTATAGGGAAAATTTAATTAAAAACGAGCCAATTAAAAACTAAAATATTAATTATCAACTTTTTATAAAGTGTGCACATTATCATAATATATATATTATATTGATATGAAGCCGTAAAAAAAGACGTCATTTTACGGCTTCCTGTGAACTATTCCGCGATCAACTAAAAATTTCTTTAAAACATTATTATATTTAGCATTGTGATTTGAGCCACTAACCCTGCCATCGAATGTTTGTTAAATATTTTTGCCTTGTAGTAGTCGCTGGGCTATTTGTATGCAGATCAAATGCGCAAAATGCTTCATACGATAGCCTGAAGTATAGCGCAGCAGCGGTGCAGGCTATTACCCGATATAACGCTGTAATAGATGGTCAATCGGAGATATATAATGGCGTGCAGTATCATTTATACCCTCCCGCCCATAAGGGGTCGGCGTATTTCCAGGACAGGGCGATGTGCATGCCGGCTATTGTTCGCTACAATGGCACCTGGTATAAAAATGTGCCTGTTTTATATGATATGTATACAGACGAGATGGTGTCCGAACTGAACGATAGTCTTTATACCCTGCGCGCCGACAGGATATCGGCCATTTATTTATACGGCCATCATTTCGTTTACCTGAAATCTCCGGAAAGCAAAAATTTGCCGGCAGGATATTATGATCAATTATATGGTGGGCGTTCATCTGTATTGGTAAAAAGAGCCAGGGCGGTGCAAAATAGAGTAACCCAGCAAACGGTGGAAGTGATGTATGAGAACCAGGACGTGATTTATATAAAAAAAGGTGACAAGTACATGCCGGTCAGCAGCAAAGGTTCGGTGCTGAATGTTTTCAAAGACAAAAGTAAACAGCTCAAACAGTACCTGGGCGATAATAAGGTAACCTATAAAAAGGATAAGGAAGCATCGGTTGTAAAATTAGCCGCTTACTACGACCAGATAAGCAATTAGCATGAAGAAAATTTACCTGGCCTTTTATCTCGTCTTTAACCTTTCAGCTTTTGCATTCGCTCAGCAAATTCAGGGAAGTTTAATTGATGTTGATTTTAAGCAGGCTAATATTTCGACGGTTGTAGGCGATCTGAAATTGAAAACAGGTTACCGCTTTTATTACAACCCGGCACAATTTGACAGTTTAAGCGTCACCCTGAAAATAAACCAAAAATCATTAAATGAGATTTTGGATAAAATATTTGAGCACACAACTTTTCACTACTTTATCACTGCGGACCGGGAAGTGATATTTACCCGTAACTTTAAGATAAATACCATCCTGGCAGGCGATCTCGTCAACGAAAAAGCGGCCCAGGCACCTCCGTCTGCCCAGGTTACTGATGACAACGTCCCCGTCGGGCAAAAAACAGCGACGACTTCAGAAAATAAATTATATACCATCGGTTTGCCGGGCAGTAATACCAGGCCGGGGAATGTTACGGTAGCCGGGTATATCAGGGACATCAACTCCGGCGAAGCGATAATAAATGCAAGTATTTACGAGCCGGTCAGCCATACCGGCGTCTCGACTAACCAGTTTGGCTATTACTCCCTCAGTTTACCGAAGGGCCACTTTACCTTGCTGATCAAGGCGGCCTCAATGAAAGACACGCGAAGGCAAATTGTATTGAACAACAACGGCGAGTTAAATATCGACATGCAGGAACAGGTAATTTCGCTGAAGGAAGTTAAAATATCTGCGGAAAAGGTGGCTAACGTGCGCAGCGTGGATATGGGCGTTTCCAAACTGGATATCAAAAGTATTAAACAAATACCCGCCTTATTCGGCGAGGCCGATGTTTTAAGGGTTGTATTAACCCTGCCCGGCGTGCAAACGGTTGGCGAAGCCAGCACCGGGTTTAATGTGCGCGGCGGCTCCGCTGATCAGAACCTCATCCTGCTGAACGGATCAACGATATACAACCCATCCCATTTTTTTGGCTTTTTCTCCGCTTTTGATCCTGATATTGTCCAAGATATAGAGCTTTATAAAAGCAGCATACCCGAAAAATTTGGCGGCCGGTTATCCTCGGTCCTGGATATCACCGAACGCGAAGGCAACAATAAAAAGTTCACCGGTTCTGCCGGGATAGGCTTGTTAACCAGCCGGCTGAATATTGAAGGTCCTATCGATAAAGGTAAAACATCCTTTATTTTTGGCGGCAGAACCACCTACGCCGACTGGCTCCTTAAAGCATTGCCCAGCCAATATAGAAACAGCAGCGCATCATTTTATGATATCAATTTCAATATCACCCATCATATTAATGACAAGAATACGCTTTTCCTGTCCACCTATTTGAGTAAAGACGGTTTCAAGCTGAACAGTGACACCACGTACAGTTATGGCAATCATAATATTTCCTTAAGGTGGAAGCATAATTTCAGCAACAAGCTTTTTAGTGTTATCATGGGCGGTTATGACGCGTATGATTATAACATAACCAGTTCCGTCAACCCGGTGGACGCTTATCGGTTCAAATTCGCTATCAGCCAGGTTGACTTCAAATCTGACTTTACTTATTATCTAAGTCCCAGGCACACCATATCATTTGGGTTAAGCTCGCTCCGGTACAACGTCGAACCCGGAAGTAATCAGCCATTCAACGCCAAATCGCAGGTTGCTTCTTTAATAGTGCCTGCCGAGCAAGCCCTTGAAAGCGCTTTATATGCCGGCGACAAATACGACATCAGTTCCGCGCTATCTGTCAGCCTGGGTTTGCGGTATTCGCTTTATGACTATCTAGGGCCTCAAAGCGTCAATCATTATGCACCCGGAGCACCAAGAACGATCGATAATTTAACAGACAGCACCAAATATGGCAGCGGCACCGTCATCAATAGTTATCATGGGCCCGAGGTGAGAGCGTCCGTACGCTATATTATCAGTGATGATTTTTCGGTTAAAGCAGGCTACAATACGCTGAGGCAGTACATTCATTTGCTATCCAACACTACCGCTATATCTCCGACGGATATCTGGAAATTGAGCGACCCTAATATAAAACCGCAATTTGGTCAGCAGGTTTCGCTCGGGTTTTACAAAAATTTCAGCTCGAATACCATCGAGACTTCCATTGAAGGTTATTACAAGCGATTGAATAATTATTTGGATTACCGCAGCGGGGCTACGCTGGTACTAAATACGCACATCGAGACCGATGTTGTCGCTACACAGGGAAAAGCATACGGGGTTGAGTTTCTGGTAAAAAAGGCGACAGGCCAGCTTAATGGGTGGATCAGTTATACGTATTCGCGCATCTTTTTAAGACAGGATGATCCGGGCGGCGGTCTTCCCGCTATCAACAACGGCAATTATTATCCTGCCAATTATGATAAGCCCCATAGCCTGAATTTGGTGACGAATTATCGTTTTAGTCACCGCTATAGCGTATCGGTCAATGCCGTCTACAGCACCGGCCGCCCCATTACTTACCCGATAGGTGAATACTATTACGGAGGCTCCGAAAGGGTGCTTTATTCAGAAAGGAACCAGTACCGGATACCCGACTACTTCAGGACCGATTTGTCCATCAATATTGACGGGAACCACAAGGTACATCAACGTTTTCATAGCTCGTGGACGATAGGCGTTTACAATCTCACCGGGCGTAATAATGCTTATTCAACCTTTTTTACCGAGCAGGGGGGCGGGATACAAGGCTACCAGCTTTCCATATTTGCTCACCCGATACCGTTTGCTAATTATAATATCAGATTCTGATGTTGAAGAGAAACCCATATCAAATAGTAATTGCAGCAATGCTGCTGTGTATGGTGTGCTTTACAAACAAAGGCATGGCACAGGTTTTACTTGACCTGCAAAATAATTTTGCTGCCCGGCAAAAAGATAATCTTCGCGAAAAGCTTTTTATGCATATCAATAAAAGGTTCTATCTAACCGGCGAAATACTGTGGTTTAAGATATATTGTGTGGAGGGCAGTACTAACAAGCCGCTTGATCTGAGCAAAGTAGTGTATGTGGAAATGCTGGATAACAATCTTACCCCGGTAATGCAAACCAAGGTTGGTTTAAAGGACGGCAACGGCAACGGTTCATTTTATCTGCCTTTTTCCCTAAGCAATGGCAATTACCAAATTCGGGCTTACACCAGTTGGATGAAGAATTTTGACGCTTCCGGCTTTTTTGAAAGCCAGGTGGCTATTATTAACCCGCTGAAAACACTGCCGCCAGATGCAAGGCAAACAAAGCAAGCTTATGACGTGCAATTTTTTCCCGAAGGGGGGCGCCTGGTAAAAGGGATCACGAGTAAAGTCGGGTTTAAGGTCACCGGCGCTGACGGCAAGGGCGCGCCCTGCACCGGCGCGGTAATTGACCGGCACAACGATACCGTTGCCCGCTTTAGTTCGCTAAAATTTGGGATGGGCAGCTTTACCTTAACGCCCGCAGCTAACGAGGTTTATCGGGCGGTTATTAAGGTAAATAAGGATACTGTTCCAATAAAAGCGCTGCCCGGGATACAGTCATCCGGCTACGTAATGGCGGTCGCTGACGCGGGCGAAAAATGGGATGTTCGCATCCAAAATGCCGATAGTAGCTCCTCCTCGGTCGTGTATGCTATTGTGCATACCAATTACGCTATAAAGCTTGCTGAAGGCTTACAATTGATCAACGGAAAGGCGGCCTTGAGTATAGACAAAAGCAAACTGGATGAGGGAGTAAACATCATCACCTTGTTTGACGATCAAAAAAGACCCATGGCTGAACGGCTGATCTTCAAACGGCCGGGTAAAAAACTGGTGATCGACGCGCATACCGCCGAGCCTGTTTACGGGACACGGAAAAAAGTAAACCTTGCAGTCTCCATACCCGATCAAAATAAGGATGGCCGGGCGACTGACTTCTCCGTTTCCGTTTATCGCGCGGATGCTTTGCAAAATGCCGATCCGGAACATATTTCCGGATATTTATGGTTACGCTCGAACCTGAAGGGATATATTGAATCGCCGGATTATTACCTTGAAAATGACAACAAGGCGGCTGACGACGCATTGGATAATTTAATGCTAACGCAAGGGTGGAGCGCATTTGACTGGAGCAAAGTAGAAGCGGGTGGTGCCACCAGCCTGAAATTTTTACCCGAGTATACGGGGCCGGTCATTGCCGGGCATATTTCGGATGCAGCCACCAAAACGCCCGGCAAAAATATAACGGCCTACCTCACCATACATGGAAGGCCCGATCAATTATTTATGGCGAAGAGTGATTCCGCCGGGAACTTGTTATTTAACACGCTGAATTTTTATGGCTCGCATGAACTATTTGTTCAAACCAATCCGCTGCGCGATAGTACTTTCCGTATTGATATCGTAAACCCGTTTGACGAGCGGCATTCAACCGCGCACATCGCCCCTTTGTCACTCACCGACAGTATTAAAAGCCAGCTGGCCGATAACAGCATAAACGTGCAGGTTCAGAATATTTTTGCAACGGATCAGTCAAAGCAATTCACGGATCAACCGGTCGATAGCACATCGTTCTATGGCAAACCTTATAAAACCTATAAACTTGATGATTATACGCGCTTCCCGACGATGGAGGAAGTATTACGCGAATACGTTACGTCAATAGCCGTAGTAAAACGACAGGGAAAGTTTGATATAAAGATCTTCGACGTAGATAAGCTATTGGGCCGGCCGCTTATTCTTCTCGACGGTGTACCGGTTTTTGACGAGGACAAGATTTTCAAAGTTGATCCCCTGAAGATCACCAAACTGGAGATGGTAACCAAAAATTACCAGTACGGGCCGTCGCTGTTTAATGGGGTAATGAGTTTTTCCAGCTATAAAGGCGACCGGGCCAATTTTGAGATCAATCCGAGTGCCGTTGTTTTAGATTATGAGGGTTTACAGCGCGAGCGCAAGTTTTATTCGCCGGTATACAATTCAGACGAGCAGTTGAATAGCCCCATCCCAGATTTTAGAACGGTTTTGTACTGGAACCCCAACGCCGGCACCCGCGCGGATGGCAAAGCCGACCTGGATTTCTACACAGGCGACAAACCCGGGAGATATATAGGTATTATTGAAGGTGTAGCAGGCAATGGTGAAACAGGCAGCCGTGTGTTCTACTTCGAAGTAAAAAAATAACAAAAACTATCTCCAGAAAGGCGGCGCCGTCTTTCTCCCCCTTAACGTACAATCTACGCAAAGCAAGGTTGAGTAGGTTAACGCTGTGGGGTGGCCAAAAGGATTTGGCGGCGGGAGAAACAGGCCCGAAACGGCGAGGTATAACGCGTTGCTCTGGTTGTAAATGTTCGTCGAAATTACTTCCGCCGGTGTTTTGGGATTATTAAAGGTCGTGTCGAGTTCGCAGTCGCAGGGGTACTTGGGGCTATAGGTCGGTAAAAGCTGATCGGCTGTAATAAATATGCGTTTATAAGAAGTATTTCCCGCGCTCAAAAAGCCCACTACGGTTTCGTTTGGATTGCTCACGCAACGGAAATTACTTTGCGTGTCTGATGGTTGCACGTCAAAAATGCCCCCCAGTTTCTCGGTATTTTTTTGCAGGTTCAGCCAAAATGCGTAGGCATCGGGCGTTAATGCATATTGTTTAACCAGAATGCTGTACTTCTTCTCTATCTTTTCTGAGTTTGCCGGAATAATGGTTACGGGCGCCTGGTAAACAATATCGCTGGCGAGTTTAGTAGTGGAGGCTAACACCACGTTCGTAGAACTATCATTTGAAAAACAATAATAGATTTGGTCCTCCACCGCCCTTGGGTCGCCACCATTATCATATGTGGAAAGATATTTTGAATGGAATTGCCAGTCCTCGGTGTATTCCCATCGGTAGTACCGTGTGGCGCTGGTAGCATCGTGCGCGTTTACATAGATCTGGACGCCGGATGGCTGCGCAGCGAAACCAACGCTATCTATAGGCGGTGCGTTCTTTACCGCAACAAAATCGGAAATATATTCTTTATTGTCGGTAGTCTTAACCCTCAGGCGGTACTTGCGTGTTGCATCAAGATTGAGGGGTGGCGCCGCATACACTCCTGTCCTGATCTCGTTGAGCGGGTAGCTCGTATTTGCATCACTTTCGATCACTACTGCCGCACCCGATTCAGGATATATCGTTCTTAATGTATCTACCTTCTTTGTTCGTGTTAATCTTATCAGCGTGGAATCATTCATGCTGATGGTTCCCTCAATAACCAGGTACCTGATATTTTTCGATGATGCCAGGTTTGGGGTAAAAGGCTCTTTGCAGGCAACAGCAACCAAAAGCAACCCCACAATTTTTTGCCAGTTTTTCATTTTCATCTAATTACTCCCAAAAAGGTGGGGCCGCTGTGCCGCCCCTCAACGTGCAATCTACACAACCTTTCGTTGAAAAGGTAAAAGCATTTGGTCCGCCGAATGGATTATCGGGGGGTATAAATAAACCAGTTACCGGCATGTATGGAGAATTTGCGGGTATCAATACACTAATTGGCTTTTGCGTCGGAATCTGTGGATTTGGCGCCTCAAAAGCCGTATCCAATTCACAGGCGGCAGGATAGACTGGGCTATAACTCAACGGAAGCTGAGCCGCAGTGATAAAAATGCGTTTGTAAGATGCATTGCCTGCGCTTAAGTAACCCACAACAAGTTCATTCGGATTGCTGATACAATGGAAATTACTTTGCGTTTGAGACGGCAAGACGTCAAATATGCTTCCCAGTTTTTCAGTATTCTTCTCCAGGTTCTCCCAAAATGCATAGGCATCGCTTGTCAGGGCATATTGTCTTACCAATATACTGTACTTCGTTTCAATTTTTTCCGAGCTCGGGGCGATCACGGTCAACGGCGCCTGGTAAACGATGTCCTTTGTAAGCCTTAAAGTTGATGCTATGACTATATTTGACGACGAGTCATTTCCAAAGCAATTGTAAACTTGCTGCGATGGTTGCCTGGCTTTAATGCTATCGACTCCATTGCTATAGTACCCGGAGACGTATTTTGAGTGAAACTGCCAGGTTTCAATGTAGTCCCAGCGATAATATCGCGTAGCATTGGCATTATCGTGGGTATTCACATAAAGTTGTACCCCGGTTGCCTGCGCTGCAAAGCCGACACTATCAATAGGCGGTGCGTTTTTTACCGTCACAAAGTCCGAAACATATTCTTTGGCATCCGACGTTTTAATACGCAGGCGGTATTTGTGCGAAGCATCGATATTTAAGGGGGCACAGGCGTAAGTTCCGGCGGTTTTTTCTATCAATGGGTAGGTTTCGTTCGCATCGCTTTCGACAGTTACCTGCGCACTGCTTTCAGGAAAAACGGTTCGTAAAGTATCCACTTTCTTTGTCCGGCTAAGTTTGATAAATGTGGAATCATTGCCGCTTATTATTCCTTCAATTACCAGGAATCTATTATTACCTGATATACTTACCGAGGGCGTAAAAGGCTTTTTACAAGCTTGCATTAAAATAAGGCCGAGTATAAATATTTTTAGTTTTCGCATTCGTTAGGCTCCGCAGCAAAATGTTATAGTAAAACAGCAGCGCGGATGAAATGTAGCTATTTTACGTCAAAAAAGAAAAAGTTAGTTTAATCAAACGGGGTAAGCGACAATAATAAACCGGGTTTTATTAATTATTATTGTAAAGCCATTCAGCAGGCCGCAATGGTTCCAGCTAAATTTCACCAAACGCCGTCATGAAACCCGCATCTATTAAACTCACAGGGATTTTAGCCTTCCTTTTATTTTTTAATTTTTCATTTGCCCAGCCAAAGGATAAAAACGTCCTTCCTAAATGGGCATTTGGCGGCTTTGAGCGGCCGCGAAATATTAATCCGATCATTTCACCCGACAGTAACGTCAAATTCCTGGATCCGATGACGAACAGGATGGCCGCCTGGGAGGCCTACTATACTTTTAACCCTGCCGCTACAATAAAAGAGGGTAAGATAATAGTGTTGTACAGATCTGAGGATAAAACCGGGGTGGAGATAGGAACACGGACCTCGCGCATAGGCTACAGCGAAAGCAGCGACGGCTTAAACTTCAAACGAAAAGCGACACCCGTACTGTTTCCCGGAAATGATGATCAAAAGGAGTTTGAATGGCCCGGGGGTTGCGAAGATCCAAGGGTGGCGATGACGGAAAACGGTACATACGTAATGTTTTATACGCAATGGAACCGAAAGGTACCACGTTTAGGCGTGGCCACGTCAAGGGACCTAATTACATGGGTAAAGCACGGCCCCATATTCAGAAAGGCTTACAACGGGAAGTTCTTTAATATACCGCACAAATCAGCGTCGATATTGACGAAACTGGAAGGTAATCGCCAGGTGGTAGCCAAAATAAACGGGAAATACTGGATGTATTGGGGCGAATTGCATGTATTTGCCGCAAACTCGACCAACCTGGTTGACTGGAGCCCTGTGGTTGATGAAAAGGGCGAGTTAAAACAGCTGATATCACCACGTAAAGGTTTTTTTGATAGCGACCTAACCGAATGCGGCCCTCCCGCCATCATGACGGATAAAGGCATCATTTTATTCTACAACGGCAAAAACCACCCGGGCGATGGCGGGGATAAACGGTTTAACGGGAATGCCTATTGCGCCGGGCAGGTGCTGTTCTCCAGGAATGATCCTACCAAGGTTATCGACCGTTTAAAGGTGCCTTTTTTGCGCCCTATGGAATCATTCGAGAAAAGCGGACAATACGTCGATGGAACAGTATTTATCGAAGGGCTGGTTTATTTTAAGAAAAAATGGTTCCTGTATTATGGCTGTGCCGATTCGAGAGTGGGCGTAGCTATCTTTGACCCTGCTACACCCGCGGCCCCGGATCCGTTACCCAAACTTTGACTTAACAAGGAATATTTGCGGACACCCCGGTTTAGTTGTTCTTAACAAAGCGTATGGAGCAACGGTCTTCATCAAAAAGGACAACGCCTAAATAGACAAAAGGCTGCCCGCTTGCATCGGGCCCAATAGTGAAAGCCTGGTCAGGCGGTGTGCCCGGTAATGCTGAGAGTAAGAAGGATGCTCCATTTCCGGTCCCGTACAATTGGCCAAAGTGATAAAACCCTGTAGGCAGCGCGGTAAATTTAGAGTAATTGTTACCGCCGCCTTCCGCCCAGCTGTTTTCATCCATCAACGAATGTGCTACCGCCGGATTTGCCGAATAGCTCCCATCGCTATTTTTTGTAGCGCCCCTGGTTATCAGAAGAGTAAGGTAATCGTCGTAAGTGGGGATATGCCAGCCTTTGGGCAAAGTAATCCGCGCTGCTTCAGCCGGTGTATATAATTTCCCGTCCCGGGGAGTTTGGATAACATTTGCAGTATTAAAATATCCGTCCGGGCCATTGTAATTCACTGATGTCCAGCTCTGGTTACCGATTTGTACAACCGGGTAAGCTACACCCGATATGGTTACCGATGTATCCAAACTGATGTTACCCAGACTTGGTCCCGGATCATGCTTCTGCTTGCACGACATCAGTATCACGACGCCGGTCAGTACAAAGTAGGAAAGCCTTTTCATAACTTATATGCTTTTCTTGTGGTCTACTGGTCTGTTTCCTGGTGGTCTTCGCTAAATGTGCATACTAAGTTAGAAATTTAAGAATTAAAAATAGATTTAATTTTTATTGCCGGTTCGGCTATAAACCTTCATAACTAAAATCTATTTAACTCCCGTGGCTGTCAATATTTTTTCGAGCGGGCAAAATTTTGTAACCGACGACTGAAGCAGGTTTGCACCTACAAAAACGCCGAGCCAGAGCCAGTTGATGTCGACAAAATGGGCCAATGCTATGCTGGTCAGGACAAGCGTGCCTGCAACAGCGCGTACTATTCTTTCTTTCATGTTTAATTTATATTGCGTCTTCAACCGGTATGATAAAAGCCCTTACCGGGAAACCTGTTTTGTTTTGTTCATTATAATCTACGATCAGTTGTTTGGCGCGTCCCGCGTTTTTATCCGCGGTGAAACTGAATAGGATCACCGAATCAAATTTCTCGTCGCCGGCGGCAAACCATTCCTGTAACAGGTTTGGCTGGCCATCCTCCTTTACGCCGGTAATGTCCGTTGTGCTGTAAGTACCGACGCCTGCTTCTTTAAACAGTTTGCAGACATCATCCTTGTACTCGCGCAGGCACGTTGCTATAAAAAATTTCATTGCTCAATAGTTTAATTATGGTTGGGATGCTTTTTACGCATCATTTTGTAATACAATAACGGAACGACCAATAGTGTGAGGAAGGTGGACGTTATCGTCCCGCCCATCAGCGATATTGCCAGTCCCTGGAATATCGGGTCGAACAGGATTATGACTGCGCCAAGCGCCACGGCACCCGCTGTAAGCAGGATAGGTGTCGTCCGTACTGCCCCCGCTTCTATAATAGCTTGTTTAAGCGGTATACCCTCGCGCAGCCTGATATTGATGAAGTCAATGAGCAGTACAGAGTTTCGTACCATTACGCCCGCCAGCGCGATAAAGCCTATCATGGATGTCGCCGTAAAGTAGGCGTGCAGCATCCAGTGTCCCAGCACAATCCCAATAAGCGATAATGGAATTGCCGCCAGCATCACTATAGGCACCGTAAAGTTTTGGAACCAGCCCACAATGAGTATGTAGATCATGATGATGACCACTGCGAAGGCAATCCCAAGGTCGCGGAACACCTCGTAAGTGATCTGCCACTCACCATCCCATTTCACCGAATAATTGTCCTGCATCTCGGGCTGGTGTGTGTATTCTTCGCTCAACGTATAACCTTTGGGTACCGCAATCCTTTTCAGGCTGTCGGATACACTCGATATAGCATAGGAAGGACTTTCCAGTTTTCCGGCCATATCGGCCAATACATAAACCACCTCTTTCTGGTTTTTACGGTAAATACTTTTCTGCCTCATCTGCCTTTGAACAGTGACCAGGTCACGGATAGGCACGACATTGCCTTGTATGCCGGCTACCTTCAGGTTCAGGACATCATCCAGGCTCGATTTATCGGCATCGCTTAACTGCAATTTGATAGCTGTTTGGTTGTAAGATGCCGGCTGATACACCGTTCCCGCGTTCATGCCCGACAAAGCCGCGCTAACAGTAGCCGCTACCTGTGCAGGCGCAATGCCCCTGCGCATCGCTTTTTCTTTGTCCACTTCAATGTGGTACTCGGGCTGGTCATCCTCTGCCATCCAATCCACATCCACCACATCGGCGGTTTTCCTGAACAGATCTTTCAGCCTTCCGGCGATCTTCATCTGCTCATTATAATTTGGTCCGTATACCTCGGCTACCAGCGTCGATAAAACGGGTGGCCCTGGCGGCACTTCCACCATCTTCACATTGGCGTTATATTTTTGGGCAATCGCCTGTATCGGGCCGCGCATTTGTTTAGCTATGGCGTGGCTTTGTATGCTGCGGTCTTTCTTGTCGACCAGGTTCACCTGTATGTCGGCTACATTGTCGCCCCGGCGCAGGTCGTAGTGCCTTACCAGGCCGTTAAAGCTGATGGGCGCCGAAGTCCCGATATATTCCTCGTAATTTCTTACCAATGACTGACGCGAGATATAGGTCGCTATATCTTCCGTCACCGCCTGGGTCTTCTCAAGTGTTGTGCCTTCAGGCATATCGATCAACACCTGGAACTCGTTCTTATTATCAAACGGCAGCATTTTCACAGCTACTGCTTTGGTGTAGAACATGGATAGCGAAGCGAACAGGATGGCCACGATGCTCAGGATAAACGTCCAGCGTTTCCACCTGGTCTCCAGCAGTGGCTGAATGAACGAACGGTATATTTTATAGATGCGGGTTTGCTCAAGCGTGACAGGTTTACTTTCCTCATGCTCTGTGCCGTGTTTTTCTTTTTCCCGCAGGAAAATATAACCGAGATAAGGAGTGAGCGTTAATGCGACGATGAGCGACAGCAACATAGCGATTGACGCGCCGATGGGCATCGGGCTCATGTAAGGCCCCATCATGCCGGAAACAAAAGCCATCGGCAATACTGCTGCGATAACCGTAAATGTTGCCAGGATGGTAGGGTTCCCCACCTCGTTAATGGCATAGATGGCTGCCTGTAACGGCGGGAGCTTTTTCATTTTGAAGTGCCGGTGCATATTCTCGGCGATAATGATCGAGTCGTCGACCACGATACCCGTAATAAACACCAGTGCGAACAGCGTGATCCGGTTGAGCGTATAATGCAGGAAATAATAGCTGAAGAGCGTGAGCGCGAATGTAACCGGCACCGAAAGAAATACGACCAGGCCACCCCTCCAGCCCATCGCCAGCATCACAAATACCGTTACCACTACGATGGCGATGAACAGGTGGAAGAGCAGTTCCGACACCTTATCCGAAGCCGTTTCGCCATAATTACGGGTCACGGTAAGCTGCACATCGCTAGGTAAAAGGTCTTTTTTAAGGTGTTCAACCTTACTCAATATCTGGTCCGACAGCTTCATGGCGTCCGCGCCTTTCTTTTTGGCGATAGACAGCGTAATGGCAGGATAGCTCGATTTGAAAGCATTGGCCTTCACTGTATCGGCGCGGCCATAACCGAACATTACGTACTGGTTTGCCGTTTCGGGACCTTCAACCACTTTTGCAACCTGCCTCAGGAAGACTGGTTGCTGGTTATTTGAACCAATTACAAGATTCGCCACATCGTCTGCATTGGTCAAAAAGTTGCCTGTCTCGACGGAAAATGCGGTATCGCGCTGTAGCAGTTCGCCGCCCTGCATCTGGGCGTTACTGCCCTGAATCTGCTTGCTGATCGTAAGGAAATCAACATGATTCCCGGCCATCTTGTCCTTGTCCACGATAACTTTTACTTCCCTGCTTCGGCCGCCCAGTATATTTACATCGGATACATCATTGATCTTTTTGATCTCGTTGGTAAGCGCCTGGCCCATTTGCCGCAGTTGGTAGTCGTTGTATTTTTCACTCCATAATGTTAGACTCAATACCGGAACGTCGTCTATCGCCCGGGTTTTGATCAAAGGAAGCGTGACACCCTGCGGCATCTTATCCATATTCTTCATCAACTCGCTGTACAACTTTACCAGCGAGCGTTCCACGTCCTCACCAACATAGAACTGTACGATGAGCATCGCCTGTCCCTTCATCGAAGTTGAATACACGTACTCGACGCCCTTCACGTTGGAGATCATTTTCTCCAAAGGCGCGGCGACTTTGGTTTCTACATCTTTTGGTTCAGCGCCGGGGTACCCGATAAAAACGTCGGCCATCGGCACCTGTATCTGCGGCTCCTCCTCGCGCGGAATGAGCATCGTGCTGTAGCCGCCAATCAGCAGAAAGGCGATCATGAGCAATATCGTAAGCTTGGACTGTAAAAAAGCCCCTGCTATTTTTCCTGAAAATCCTTTTTCCATTACCTTATTTTATTATTACCGGTTCACCATCGTAAAGCTTTCCATCGGCGCTCACGATATAGCGTTCATTTTTTCCGAGACCGCTTAATACCTCAACGTTATCGCCATGTGTCTTACCCAGGCGAACCCAGCGCAGCATAGCGGTGTTGCTGGCGCTCACGGTATACAGGCCGGTTAGTTCATCCCGGTGCTCAATGCTTAAAAAGGGTACCATAACCATATTGCTGTCATCCCGCGTATTTGCCGATGCTTTTACAGGAATAGATACGTTGGCATACATGCCGCCGTATAGCCCGCCTTTTTCACCGTCGGGAATACTGATCTTGACCAGGTACTGGCCGCCTGTAGCCTGCGAAGAGCTGCTTACTTCGGCAATAGTCCCGGTGATCGTCTTATTGGCGGCCTTTATTTCTATTACCGCTTTCTGACCTTGTTTTACCTGGCTGATCGAATTTTCCGGGATGGAAGCAACCACCTGGTAACTCCCCGAGCGCTCGATAGTGAGTATGGGCATACCCGGATTAGCCATACTGCCGGCATCTGCCGCTTTTTGCGTTACAACGCCATCAAATGGCGCGGTAAGCGTGGTGTAGCTCAGCATGGCATTCGCTTCGTTTCGCATCTGGCGCGCGGTTTCGAGACCCGATTTGGCGGCCGAGTATTGCATCGACACGTTCTCAACTTCCTTCGCCGACGCGCTTTGTTGTTTGTAAAGCACCTGGAAACGGTCATAGTCCTTTTGTGCATTTTTCAGCGCTGTTTCGGCTTGCGCGATAGCGGCGTCGGCCTGTGCCCGTTTGGCCAGGATGTCGTCATTGCTGATGGTGCCCAGCACCTGGCCTTTACGCACATGATCGCCAATATTTACGTTCAGTTTGGTGATGTAGCCCATTACCCTGGTGCTGATATTAGCTGTTTGCGACGACTCGACCTGCCCGCTTACGTCGATGTTGTTCCCTATGGCACCCGATGGGGTCGCTATCGTAACAACTATTGCAGGGCCGTTCGCGGCATGATCATTTTGCTCTTTTTTTGAGGTACAGGCGCTGAGGGCTAAAATGCCCGCGCCTACGATCAGGCTTACTTTCATTATACTGGTGGTTGACATATTCTTATCGTTTTATTTGCTCGCTGATGAGGTTAATAATTGTATATAAGCTGTAGTTACGGCCTGGTTGAACTCGGCCTGCGCCAAAGTGAATCTTTGCTGAGAGAGTTGTGTTTCGGCCATCAGCACGTCAGTAGTGTTGATAAGCCCTTGCTGATACCGGTTCTGCAGAATGCGCATCGATTCCGTCGCCTGTTCAACTGCAGCACGGTCCTGGCTGATCTCAAAGCGGGTGTCGGACAAATCGCGGAATGCTTTGTTAAGTTCCAGCTGGCTCTGCTGTTTTTGCTGGGCGAGTTGTTCGGTCAGCTTATCGCGCTCCAGTTTTTGAGCATCGATCTTGTTTTTCCGCGTGTTCCCTTTGAAAATATCCCACGAAAGCTGTATACCTGCCAGGTAAGAATTGGCGCCAAATCCTGTTAAGTGCGCATCATTGTATTGATAATTGCCAAATGCGTTCAACCTGGGAAGGTAGCTCATCCGGTTCGACTTGAGCATCATATCCGAAGCGTCGATCGCCTTTTGCATCGCCATAAAATCAGCGCGGTTATCAGCCACTCTTTGCGAAGTATCTGCGGCGAGCTGACCGGGATCTGATTGATCATCGACAGTATAGACGATGCCGGTTTTGGTTCCCATTAGCACACTTAAATAGTCGGAGACATTACTGATATTGCTTTTAGCTTTGGCCAGCGTGCTTTCCACGGTCGTCAAATGTACCCGTGCGTTCAACACGTCCGACTTTTGGATCAACCCCTGCTGGAAATGATCGTCTGTGAACTTGTAAACCGATTGCGCAGTTTTTTGTGCATCTTCCAGGACGTTGACAGCCTTATACGCCAACTGCAGCTGCAGCCATGCCTTTTGTACCTCGAAGGTTAAGTGTTCATTCGTGCGCTGGCTTTGATATTTGTAAACCTGTATTTGCTTTTCAGCTCCTTTGCGTGCGTAAAGCATATCGGCATTCAATATGGGCTGCTGCACCTCCAGTTTGGTCGTCACGTCAGCGGTGCCCGACGGATGGTTTAGGAGCGCGGGGTTAAAGTCATTTGGTGTGATAGACCGCTGCTCCAGCTTATAGCCGAAGGCATTCAGCGGATCGTTTGTAGTCATCGCGGTATATGAAAAGCTAACCTGCGGAAGGAAAACAGCGTCGGTTTGCCTGTAATTGGCACGCGCAATGTTTTCATCGAGTTTAGCTATCCTTGCGGCTTTGTTATTGTTTAGGGTTGCCGCAATCGCTTCGTTTAAGGTTAGCTTTCGCGTGGTTGGTTCCTGTGCCTGCGAGGCTGAACCTGCTAATAATATTATCGTTGCTATTGGCCATGAAAAAATAAATGCTTTGCTTTTCATTAACATGAAATTTTATGCAAAGCTATCGCAGGGAAAAATCCTGGTTGGTAACATTTGTTACCGAGCACTTACTTTGATCCAGAATAGTACGAAATGGGTGAGAAAATTTTGATTTTAACTTAAAGGTTTTTGGTTTGAACCGAGCAGCAAAAAGTGCGGCCCGGCAATTGCGCGGAGTTCTTACTTCAACAGAGGGCTTCTGCTTGGTAGCCAAAAGTCAATAAAATGATGCTGATCTGCCGCGTCAAATCTTCATGAAAAATGGGCTTTCATCACCCTGGGATAATCAGCAAGCGCTATTTCTGGATCCCCGATTTCGGGATGCCATAATTTTTCCCACTCAAAGCTGTAATAACCACTGTACCCTCCATCAGACAAAGCATCAATAGCCTCAAAGATCGGAACCTCGCCCTGGCCCAACAGGACATATTGTTCTTTGTTGTTAACAATATTAGCGTCTTTAATATGGGTATGCCTGATATAGGGGTGCAAAATTTTGTAAACTTCTTTGGGCCGTTCGCGGGTGATCGTCCACATATTGGTTACATCCCAAATCATGCCTGCATGCGGGTGTTTGGCCGAGCGCATTACGGTGTCGAGGTCGCGTGTTTTAACGAGGTCGCCATGGGATTCTATCAGCACGCTCACCTTACTGCCCTTTGCATGATCAGCAAGTTCAAGTAAGCCTTTTATCATAAGGTCCATCGTCAGCGCCTTTTCCACACCGTTCGGAAACTTGTCGGGAAATACCCGTATGAAAGGGCAATCCAACTGGTCGGCCAGGTCAATAAAGCGCCTTCCTTCATCTAAATTTTTACGCCGTTCGGCAGGTTCGGCAAAATGCAGCGCCGATGATGATCCCAGGTCAACAAAGCGAAGGCCCTTTTCTTTCATGATTCGCAGCGTCGCCTCCCGGCTTTCTGCGGTACTTAATTCTTTGACTTTGGTAAGCTCCATTTCCCGTTGAATTCCGCGAAGTTCAATGCCATTATAACCGTGCAGAGCTGCGAAATTTATGATTTTATCGAAAGGCCAATCGGGGCAACCTAAAGTGGAAAATGATAAAAGAGGGCTACCCCTTTTTGATAACAATGAAGGCATAATAACCGCACCTGCAGCTGCCAGGGACGATTTTTGCAGGAATTGACGGCGCGAATATTGGTTCATCATCGACATTTTCTTTTAGAAAGTAAAAATACGTCACAAAAACCAGAGCTGATTATCCTGGTAACTAACGTCATTCGTTTTAAATTTAAATATTATTATTTATCCAAACTGCTTTCGCGGGCCGAAATTTGACGGGATTGCGTTTGGGGGCTAATTCGCCCGGGTTGGACAAATGGTCAATTCGTCAGTTCAAATATATTATTTGAAATCCCACCAGACCGCTGTCTTAGGCGGATCACCTAAAGTATAAGGCTCGCCGATACGCGGAACGTTTACCAGCATGCCCAGCTTTTCAGCAGCAGGCATAAGCGTTTCTATAGGTTCGTTCCAGGGATGATCGGCTTCTACAAACTTGGCCCAGTGGATGGGTTCCAGCAAATGGGCGTGCAGGTCGACGGCGGCCTGGGCGCTTTGGCCAAGAAGCAGATGTGTCCATGGCCAATTTGGGCTATACTGCCCGCATTCGAGCAGCGCCAGGTCAAACGGGCCATATTGCTGGCCTATTTGTTTAAAGAGCGGCCCATAACCACTATCACCACCATAAAATAGCCGGTAATGGTCTGCTTGTATTACGTAAGACGCCCAAAGTGTTTTATTTTCTTCACCATAAGTGCGGTTGCTGCGGTGCTGCGCCGGCGTAGCGGTGATCCGGAGCCCACCGGGCAGCGTGACCGATTGGTTCCAGTTCAGTTCGATGATCTTTTTAGGATCAAATCCCCAGTACACCAAATCGGCACCAACACCCATCGGCACTATCGCCATTTTAATATGGTTTTTCAATTTTTCCATAGTGCGGTAGTCCAGGTGATCATAATGATCGTGGGAAATAATGAGCACATCTATTGGCGGCATATCCTCTGCATGATAGTGCATAGTGCCCGGGAATGCGGTAACCAAACCTGGCACCGGCCCGGCATGGTTGCTAAATATAGGATCGATGAGTATATTGCCCTCGCCGGTTTTGATCAGCAAAGACGAATGGCCGAACCAGACGATGGTGGGTGCAGGATCAGGCAGTGTCTTTAAATCGGTTTTAACCCATGGCAGGTCATGCGAAGGCCTGCTTGTTTTAGGGCGACCATGAAACACCATATACCAGAGGCTTCGCTTGACTGTCTTGTCAGAACGTTCAGCCAAATTCTCAAAACTGCCATTTTTATAATTAGGTAACGTCTCCAACCGGGTAAGCTCTGCACCTTTTGGATCTTCACCCAGCGACTTTACCTCACCACAGCCGGCGATTGCCGCCAGCAGCAGCGCAAGCATCCCAATCCACAAGCCTCTGTATTTCATATCGTTGTAAGTAACGCTTAAGACTCGCTGATTATTTTATTAGGCTGAAAAAAAGCAATATGTCATGGCGTCAGTACCTGTAATAACCGCTGCGTACGCCTGTCAGTAATGTTTAAAGCATTCTCGGGAATATCATTTTAAGATAAAACAAAAAGGTCGCCGTAGGCGCCTTTCTGCAATGTAGCCGACGCTGGGCAAATTTCGAACTATTAGCGGTTCGATAAGCAGTTCCATCAAAACAGCGTTTTTCAGGGCATATCGAACCGATAATGGAGCGCCTCGCAGTGGTTTCTCCGTCACTGTAAGCAATTTGCAGCCTTGTTAGATTGGTTATTGCTGCTCCAGGTAATCACAAAGTTATCAGCAATACATTTTACAAAAGAGGTGTGGTTGGACAATTGCCCGCGATCATTCGCTTCGGAGGGATTTTACGGGGTTAGCGAGCGCGGCGCGGATGGTCTGAACACTGACCGTCAACAGGGCAATGGCGAAGGCGACAGCGCCTGCCAGGAGGAAGATCCACCAACTGATATCCGTACGATAGGCAAACGTTTCGAGCCATTTGTACATGGCCCACCATGCGATCGGGAAGGCGATAAGCGCAGCGATCCCGACAAGCATCGTGAAATCCTTGCTGATGAGGCCGACGATACTACTGACGGAGGCGCCGAGTACTTTGCGGATCCCGATCTCCTTGGTGCGTTGTTCGGCAGCATAGGTAACGAGGCCGAACAGACCGAGACAGGCAATAAGGATGGCGAAGATGGCGAAGGTGATGAATACCTGGCCGGTCTGCTGCTCGGCGTGATACAATTTATCAAAGTCGTTATCCATGAAGGTATAGCTGAAGGGCAGCCCTTGTTTAGCGGCATGGAACTTACTTTCCACCTGCCGGACGAGGCTGGAGACATCATTCGTGTGGAAGCGGACGGCCATACTGCTCCAGTTAAACGTGTTGGGCACCATGAGAAGGGGATGGATCTTGTCATGCATGGAGTTATAGTTAAAATCCTTTACGACGCCGACGACATGAAAGGTGAGAAGCTTGTACTGATCATCGTGATTGTAGAGGATCAGCTTGAGCGGGTCTTTCACGCCGAGAGTTGCTACGGTGGCTTCATTGAGGATAATGGCGGTGGAGTCGGTAGGAAATTGCGCGAGATTTAAGTTGCGGCCTTTGACGATCTGCATGCCGAGAGTAGGAACATAATGGTCGTCGACCCGGAGCGTGGTCATGAGGATTGACTTCCTTGCGTCCAGTGTGGCATCCAGGAACCAGCCTTCCTGCCAGTATTGGCCATCGACAGTAGGGAGGTCGGGGGTGACGGTTGCGTCGGTGACTCCGGCAAGGCTGAGCAGGTCCTTGCGAAGATTGGCTGTGCCATCCCGGCCGAGCGACCAGGTATCATGGATGACAAGTACCTGTTCCCTGCTGAAGCCGGCATCCTTATTTCGAATATAGTGCAGCTGGCGATAGATGACGAGTGTGCTGACGATGAGGCCAATAGAAATAAAAAATTGAAAGACCACCAGGCTGCTGCGGAGCCAGCTGCTCCTGAAGCCTGCGGCTATCTTTCCTTTCAATACATCAATTGGCTGAAAGGAGGAGAGGTAGAAGGCGGGGTAGCTGCCTGCCAGACAGCCGACCAACAGCACCAGCAGGATGAGGACGGGTAGGAACCGGCCGCTGAACAGCATGCCAGGATGGAGCGATTTACCGGCGAGCTGATTGAACATTGGTAGCAACAGGACGGCAAGGCCGAGGGCGAGGACGAGCGCAAAGAGGCTTAGCAGGGTGGACTCGGTAAGGAACTGGATAATGAGGTGTCTTTTTGTAGAGCCAGCGACCTTACGGATGCCTACTTCCCTGGCGCGATTGGCACTGCGGGCGGTGCTGAGGTTCATGAAATTGACGCAGGCGATCAGGAGAATGAGCACAGCGATGACGGAAAATATGTATACGAACTGGATATTGCTGTTGGCTTCGAGTTCACCGGACTTATTGGAATGGAGGTGCACGTCGGTTAGGGAGAAGACACGGCACCGGAAATGATTACCCGCTTTATCAAGGTCGGCGCCCGAAGTGTGGAACATTTTCCGGAGGGCCGGGCTGATACGGAGTTTGACGACTTCATCTACATACTTCTGGACCTCGGCACGCGTGGTGCCGGGTTTCGCAAGGATATAGGTATAATAGGCATTACTTATCCAATCGTTGTCAGCAGGGTCATTAAAATTATAGGCTTCGCGGATTGGGCGAATGAAGCTGAAATGGAACTGGGACTGTTCCGGCATGTCCCGGATGACCCCGGTGATCTTGAGGGGGGTATTGTTAACATCAATCTCCAGCGTGCGGCCGACAACGTCGGTACTGTTAAAATAGCGGCGGGCGGCACTTTCATCGATCACGACAGAATGAGGGTCGTTGAGAGCGGTATTGGGGTCGCCGGCTATCATGGGCAGAGTGAAGACCTTGAAGATCGTCGAATCGGCAAAGGTGAAATGATGGTCGAGGATATGCTCGTTGCCCTTCCTCACCAACTGGTCACCCGGATTGCGGAACCTGACCATTTGCTCGATCTTCGGGTAGGAAGCAACGAGTGTGGGGCCGAAAAATTTTGAGGTGGTGGCAGCGTCGTACTGGGTGTTATTTAAGTAGATATCCTCATCGATCCGATAGATGCGGTCGGCGTTGACGTTGTAGCGGTCGTAACTGATTTCATCGGTGACGTACAGGACGATCAGCAGACATACACCGAGGCCGGCAGCGAGGCCGATAACGTTAAGGGCGGTAAAGCTCTTGCTTTTCCTGAGGTTGCGGAAGGCGATCTTGAGATAATTTCTAAACATGAAGTTGCGGTTAAATTTTTCGATAGACCAATCTGGAGTGGTTCCATGAATCGAAATTACCGCAGCCGGCTGTAAACCGGCTCTCAAATTATAAGTTGGGAGCTCTTTTTTATATTCGGCGGGAGTTTTGCCCGTTAATTCTTTAAATATGCGATGGAAGGTGCTTTGGGAATTGAAGCCCGAGTCGTAGGCCATGCCCAGCAGGGTGATGTTGGTATAAGCCGGGTCCTGCATTTTGCGGATCACTTCCGCAACGCGGTATTCATTGATGAAATCATTAAAGCTTTTTTTGAGGACCGTATTGAGTATCCGCGATAATTCGTGGGTATTCAGACCCAGTTTTTCGCCCAACGAACTTAGGGTTAATTCCGGGTCCTCATAATACCGGTTTTGATGAACGGCCTTTTTGAGCCAGCTTCCTTTTTGCTTCAGTCCGGCGGGGAGCGATGGCTTTAAAAACGTTTTGGCAAAGCCAAGCTCGCCACTATCAGGCCTTGAATGAGCTGCGGCACCTATCCAGATCAGCATTCCACCCACACCGAGATAAAAAAGATAATAAGTCTGCGCGCCTAAATGATAAAAATAAACTGTAGCGGCAAGCGGTACCCAAAGCAGCCACAATAGTCCGAAACCAACCAGCAGATGATGCAGCCACCGCAACTCAAACCGGTAACGGTCGCCGCCGGTAAATTTTTGGCGACGATAAAAACGTTCGATGAGTTGGTGCGAGAAATACAGGTAGGCAATAACCGAAATAAAAGTAAGGAACGGTAATACAGGGTTGGGTAATATAAACGGCTCCAATAATGGCGGGACGAAATGCAGCAAGTCTTTCCGGCTGAACTTGTATTCCGGCCGGGTTAATTTCAGCACATAAAAATATATAAGAGGGCCAAGCGCCAATGAAAACTGCAGCGGCAACCGTGTATCGATGCCTGAGATACGGATCATCCACAAAACCATCACCACAAGTGCCAAGGCAAGAAACCTGTTTGCCGGGCGGTTTGTTTTTTTGCTGGACCCTAACAACAAAGCAAAATTCAGCCCGGTAAATAGGATTCCCAGGACGGCCACGTCGTAAAAGTTAATATGGGATGTATAGAGATTCACGCAGATCAAATATCGCGAACATTTAAGATAATCGCATTTTGTCCGTCCGCTTTTTGTGGGTCGCCCCGGCTGTTCGAAGTTTACGAGCTTCGTGCGATTATGCGCATAGTCTCCGCCTGCAGTAAAAACAAAAAAGCCTTCAACTTTTCGCTGAAGGCTTTCTGCTTTGAAAGTAGCGGGGAGTCCCGAAGTTTCGGGAAACTGCCGTCCGCTAGCCAGCGGATATGAATCCTGCGCTCTAACCATCTAAGCTGCCCCGCGGGTATATTTATTAAAAACCAAGAAAGCCACCCGAAGGTGGCTTTCTGCTAACGTAGCGGTTACTGGTCAAATCTCGAACTACTTCCTGGAGGATTTGCAGAAGATAGCTTTTTAGCGCCGGGATTCGATTCCCTCCGGTGTTAATCAGGATATGCTACCGCCAAGCTGGTTGCCTGGTTAAGTACCAAAAGTGCCATTATGATGCGAGTTCAATAAGGTCCCATAAGTTGCCGTATAGATCTTTGAAAACAGCGACCGTGCCGTAACTTTCAACTTTTGGTTCTCGGACAAAAATGATCTCATTTGCAATCATGCTGTTATAATCGCGGTAAAAATCATCTGTCTCGAGGAACAAAAAAACTCTGCCACCGCTTTGATTGCCAATCGCGCGCGATTGCTGTTCGTTCGCAGCTTGCGCGAGTAACAGACAACAGCCGGCAGAGCCCGGCGGTTGAATAAGTACCCATCGCTTTACGTCTGATAACACAGTATCCTCTTTGACAGTAAACTTTAGCTTAGTTACATAAAAGTCGATCGCTTCATTATAATTTTCAACCAAAAGTGTAATGTGAATAATGGATTGTTTCATTTTAAAATTGTTCCCTCAAAATAATCAAATGCATGGACAAATAAGCTTCAGGGATTTTTTTAATAAGACTATGAAATTTGAAGAAAGCGGCTCATATCCTCGTAATAAGTAATTACTTTTTCTTCTGTGGAAGTCCTGCGAATAATGTCCTCACCAAATAAATCTTGTCTTAAACGCCGGTAAAGGTCTATTGCATGACCAACAGACTGCATTATCGATTTTTTATCATGCCCCGCCAGCGTATTCTTAAGTGCAGCCAGATCAAGCGGATCGAGCTGCATTTCCACCTTTCTTACGCCGCGGGGTAAATTACCGTTGCTTAGGTGAAGTAGCGGTCCCAATACCACCATTCGTAAAAAGCCCATAAAATCCAATGCTTCGAAATATTCACCGCGACCAACTTTTAACAAGCCGTAATGTATCCAGGTCCAAAATCGATCTTCAATCCATTGGTAGTCTGGGTGCGGGAAATTTGCCTCAGATCGTTCTATACTATTCTTGAGTTGGTCTTCCCTGTCAAACAAAATTACAGGTGTTTCTATCCTTGAACCGAACTCCTCAAGTGTGACAAATTTAAGGTCAACGTGTAGCAGTGGATCATCATACAGGCAAATCAGCAAACTAGGTTCCCCTACGTGCTCGCCGGTAAATGCATTTAAAAGATTTCCCAGGCGATTAGCGTAGGCCATCATTTTTTCTTTATCACCACCAACCGACAAGGTGGTAACTATAATCAGATCGAGATCAGAAAAGGCATCAAGCTCGGCACTGATCCATGATCCGGCCACGGCAATGCCTGTGATGTTATCATCTGATTTAAGTATCGCAACCGTTTGGGAAGCAAATTGCTGATGACTATTTTTATAATTGGAAAAGATCATTTGGCAAAATTAATTATTTGCAGATTTGCAATCTGCGAAGAGCACAAAATAAAAAGTCTCGAGACAATCGCCTTAATACTTCTAGCTAAACTGTAGTAGAGGGGAGTACCGAAGTGTCAGGAAACTGCCGTCCGCTAGCCAGCGGATATGAATTTTACGCTCTAACCATCTAAGCTGCCAATTTTCTCGCGAATGATGTCTCATACGAACGCCCTGCCGTTTGCGGTTTTCATCTGATTTTCTCTTTTTAAGGCTTCTGATTTGGTTTGGAATTCTTCGGTATAAGCAATTACCCAGGGCCGGAATTTGATTGTATATCCTTTGGTTGCTAATTCATTGTGCGATAGGAAACGGTTTGACAGATCGGAAGTTGAGCCGATGTATATCTCATTATATTTCTGAGAATAAAGCACGTAAACAGTGAACATAATTCTAAGATAAAACAAAAAAGGCGCCATAGGCGCCTTTTTGCAATGTAGACCTTACTGGGCATTTCTCGAACTATTTCTTAGAGGATTCAGGAAAATAGCATTTTAGATTATAGGTTCGAGCACAGTCTGGGATTATAAGATCATAATATGTTTGTCAAGCCTTAAATTTAGCAAGCGTTTGATCAATCAGCGGCTCTAATTCAAGAAAATTGTTGGCAAGCGCAGTAATTTCTTCCTGCATTTTTTCCGGATCAGATTCTATCCATCCCTGCATAAGTGTCAATGGCCCATAATTCAGACTTACATTCGGCCATTGCTGTTCAAATTCAGAAAAGCGTCCTCTGAAACTTTCTGCAAATTTTCTGCTTGCTATTGAATAGCCTTTTAGCTGCCGTAGTTTCAGGGCGTGTATATTATACAGTAACTTTTGTTCTGCTATAGCCGCATCGCTGATCCAGATTGAAAAGAAAATTCTGCTTTTCGCAGTTAAAGGGTCTGGGGATGGGCTTGCCCATGATAGCTTGTATAATTTCAAGAAGACAGAATCTCCATATAATCCGGTAGCAACTTCCAATTGTTTCCGGTTCATTATGCTCCGGTCTATTTTATCTGCCGCATTTCGGAATATTTTCAGGTAAAAAGCGATGTCCATTGTTATCTTTAAATTGACAGTTACTAATGTTATTTTTGCCCTAACCCCGCCCGGTTAAGCGTCTCGCTTAACCGAAAAAATGGTTTTGAATGTCCACTCTTTAGAGATTTGAAAATACGCAAAATTTAAAGGCAACAAAAAAGTCTTTAGACTTGCGACTAAAGACTTTTGACTTAATGAGTAGCGGGGAGCAGGATCGAACTGCCGTCCGCTAGCCAGCGGATATGAATCCTACGCTCTAGCCATCTGAGCCACCGAATTTTTCTTGAATCAATGCCCAGATAAATTTTCTGCCATTGGCTGACTTTAATTGGTTTTCTCTTTTTATAGCTTCAGTTTTGGTTTGATATTCTTCGGTATGAGCAATTACCCAGGGGCGGTATTTAATGGTATGTCCCTTTGTTGCCAATTCATTGTGAGATAGGAAGCGATTGGCAAGATCCGATGTAAATCCGATATAGATTTGGTTAAATTTTTGAGAATATAAGATATACACGGTAAACATGAGCCCAGATTGAAACTAAAAAAGCCACTCTTTCGAGTGGCTTTGTAGCGGGGAGCAGGATCGAACTGCCGACCTTAGGGTTATGAATCCTACGCTCTAACCATCTGAGCTACCCCGCCGTAATATTTTATTATAAGAACACATTTCGAACTGCCGTCCGCTAACCAGCGGATATGAATCCTACGCTCTAACCATCTGAGCTACCCCGCCGTTAATATTTTCCACTCTTCTTCGTCACTTTTGGCATGCCCGCTATTCAAAAACCCGCATTGATTCGTTCTAAACAACGTTCTGTATATCAGCATGCAAAAGCTGGTTCAAATAAAGCCGTTGCGCCGTAAAAAGAGTTTGCAAATATAGCAGAAATTCATTTCCTTTAGAAAAAATGTAAAGATTTGCGGTTGATAGCCGCAGCTATTGATCCAGATGTCAGAGAAGAAGAAATTCAATATTGAATACGAAATAAAATCATCCCCCAGGATATTATACGGTTTTTTGAGCGAACCCAATGGATTAACCCAATGGTTTGCCGACGATGTGAGCGTGCGCGACCAGGTTTATACCTTCACCTGGGATGGCGAACAGCAAAAGGCAAAAATGCTTGCGTCAAAGGAAAACAAGATGGTGCGTTTTAAGTGGGTGGATGATGAACCCCAGTGTTATTTTGAAATGGAAATAATGCAGGACGAACTCACCAATGATGTGGCACTCAGCATCACCGATTTTGCTGTGGAAGATACCATCAGCGAGCGTAAATTGATATGGGATAACCAGATCGAGTACCTGGTAAGCGTATTAGGCGCATGAGGGAATTTTATTTTTCCCTAATTTTGTACCGTGAAGAAAATTCATCTTTTATTACTTAAATCTTTCGTGCGGCCGTTTATCGCGACGTTCATGATCGTGATGTTTGTGCTGCTGATGCTGTTTTTGTTTAAATACATCGACGATCTTATCGGTAAAGGATTTGAGTGGTACACCATTGTGCAACTGATGATGTATTCCTCCGCCACCAATGTACAGATGGCCCTGCCGCTGTCGGTATTGCTTTCGTCCATCATGACTTACGGTAGCCTTGGCGAAAATTATGAGCTGGTGGCTATCAAAGCCGCAGGCATATCGCTGCGCCGGGCCATGTATCCCATGATCGTCGTGGTAGCCATTTTAAGTATTGCCGCATTTATCTTTTCGGACAATATGCTGCCTATCGCCAATAGAAAATACTATTCCCTGCTTTACGATGTGCGGCAGCAAAAATCGGCGAGTTTGTTTCCCGAGGGAGTTTTCAGCAATAGCTTTAATAATTATACCATCCGTGTACAAAGGAAGGATCCCGACGGGCAAACATTGCACGGGGTAATGATATACACCAAAAACGACGCCGACAATAACCTGAATGTGCTGATAGCCAAAGAAGGCCGCATGTACCGCACGCCCGATGATCAGTACCTGGTGCTGAAATTGAAAGACGGTATCCGGTATGACGAGACCCCCGGCGACAAAAATATGGAGATACGCCAGCGATTCACGCGTTTTAGATTTAAGGAAACCGAGCAGAAATTTGACCTTTCTGTTTTTAAAATGCACAGGACGGATGAGAATCTCTTCCGGCAGGCGGTGCAGATGATGGATCTGAAACAGTTACGTTATTTCGGCGATTCCACCAGGCGACAAGCCGACAGCAGCCTGCTGCTCAATTATAAACTGATTACCCCATACATCAAATATTTCAACATACCGAAGAAGAGTGCCAGGGTGGCACATTATGTGCCAATGAAAGAAGCCGGCGTGATGGGCGGGTTAAACACCAGCCAGCGGCTTTCGGCGATCATGAATGCGGCTAACGAGGTGCGTTCGGTACAGGACCTGGTTAAAAACCGGGCGACATTCTATAAAGAAGCCGATAAAAGCGTGCGTCGTTTTGATGTTGAATATCAGAAGAAATTTACCCTGTCGGCTGCCTGCATAGCCTTGTTCCTGATCGGGGCCCCGCTTGGCGCCATCATACGTAAAGGCGGGTTGGGTATGCCCGTAGTGGTTTCAGTGATATTTTTCCTGGTCTATTATATCATCTCTACCATCGGCGAAAAGTCGGTTAAAGACGGTGACGCGTCGCCATTTGTTGGGATGTGGATCGCCATTTTGATCCTTACACCGATCGGTATCTTTCTGTCGTACAAGGCTGCCAACGATTCGGTATTATTTGATATGGAAGCCTATAAACGGTTTTTTAATAAGTTGCTCAGGCGTAAAGAAGCCTAAAGGCGTTGTAAGGTTGAAATGTTGTAAAGTTGGAATGTTGATATCCGTTTGAATCAAAAACTGTTTTAACTTTCCAACCTTCCACCATCAAGCAAGCAACTTTTACAAATATCCGACCGTAATGGCAATGCTATCGGTTACCTTTGCGTTATATAACACCGGGACTAAAAAACATGCTGAACACCATACAGGAGGCCATTGACGCCATCAAGGCCGGAAAAACGATCATAGTAGTTGATGATGAAGACCGCGAAAACGAAGGCGATTTTTTAACCGCCGCCCATAACGCCACTCCTGAAACCATTAATTTCATGATCCGGCATGGCAGGGGGCTGGTTTGCGCCCCTATTACCAGTCAGCGCGCCCAGGAGCTTGAGCTTGAACCTATGGTGACCAATAATACCACTTCGCACGAAACGAACTTTACAGTTTCGGTTGATTTGCTTGAAGGCTGTACCACGGGTATCTCGGCATCCGATCGCTCGCGGACGGTGCTTGCACTCATCAATCCGGCTACGTTACCGTCCGATCTTGGCCGCCCGGGACACATTTTCCCGCTGATAGCCAAAGACGGCGGTGTACTGCGCAGGACAGGTCATACCGAAGCAGCGATCGATCTGGCCGTTTTAGCCGGTTTTGAGCCGGCTGGGGTGATCTGCGAGATCATGAAAGAAGACGGCGAAATGGCGCGCCTGCCCGATCTGTTGCAGATGGCCAAAGAATTCGGCCTCAAGATCATTTCGATAAAAGACCTGATAGAATACCGGTTGACCGCAGAAACACTTATCCATCGCGAAATAGCGGTAAAGATGCCTACCGAGTGGGGCGATTTTGATATGATAGCTTACACCCAGCTTGATACCGGCGAGCATCACCTGGCTTTGGTAAAAGGAAGCTGGGAGCCCGACGAACCCGTCCTGGTAAGGGTACACAGTTCATGCGTTACCGGCGATATCTTTGGGTCGTGCCGCTGCGATTGCGGGCCGCAATTGCACAAAGCCATGCAAATGATAAGTGAAGAAGGCCGGGGCGTTGTGATATACATGAACCAGGAAGGCCGCGGCATTGGCCTGATCAACAAGCTTAAAGCGTACCATTTACAGGAAAACGGGCTGGATACCGTTGAGGCAAATATCAAACTGGGCTTTAAGATGGACCAGCGCGATTATGGCATCGGCGCGCAGATATTGCGTAGTTTAGGCGTATCAAAAATGCGGCTGATGAGCAACAATCCCAAGAAGAGGGCCGGTTTGGTTGGATATGGTTTAGAAATAGTTGAGAATGTGCCCATCGAGATCAAACCTAACCCGCATAACGAGGCTTATCTTAAAACCAAGCGGGATAAGATGGACCACAGCATCCTGCTCGATCACTGATCTTCATCATTTGTCATTCCTTTAGCATCCGCCGTATTTGCCGGTGCGGGCGTCGATTGCGTTTTCGGAGGAACAGGCAATGGATTGACTGTTTTCCGGCTTGCCTTGAAGATATTCCTGAGGAACTCGCCAAATGTATCGAAATCCCGCTGGTACACCAGGCCAAGCCCATTTACATATTGTGCGTTGATCTGGTCGATATTATTCAGCGTGGTAGTGTTGAGCAGGCGATAGGAATAACGAGCGTTCAGGTCGCCGTTGGGGACGATCAGGTATTGAGCGCTAAAATCCTTGTATAAATTATTAAAGTTGGTGTTGAAAAGGCTTGAGTTATAATTATTAAACAGGTCCGTACTGATATTGTTGTACAAACTTCCGCTCAAAACGAACCTTTCATTGAATAAACGTAACGAGGCGCTCGCGTCATTAAACGAGCGTATGTTCAGGTCAAGGTTTTTTCCGGCACCTGATTGGGCAATTAGCGCGTTTAGCTTGTTGAAGGCAAACTCACTCACCATTTCGCCGGCAGTGTTTAAAGTAAAGAGCTCGTTCGCGCCCGTTCCAGGATCGAAATTTCGCCGCATAATTATGCTTAATGCCTGTTGGCTGCGATTGTTATAATCGGTCAGGTAGGTGCCAAGGTCGTCCTTTATTGAAGGGTCGGTCGGGAAATTGAAGTCGAAATCGATCACAGGCTGCAGCAACGATTTGGTTAATATCAGGGTAGCCTGCACCAATACAACGTTGTTGCCTGTAGGAGCTTTCTGGCCGGCTGCAGTATAAAGATTCGATACATCGGTACGTACCTCGTAAATAGCCGTCAGGTTAATGCCGGCATTGGTCGGATCGCCCGTCCAGCGGATGGTGCCACCCTGCGTTACCTGGAAATTCTTGCTGATAACATCCTTGGCTATAAAATCGAATTTACCCGTTGTGATCAAAAAATCGCCGTACATATTAAAATCGCCTAGGCTGCTGATGTTAAGCTTCAAATTATTGGCAACACCGTTGCCCTCAAGTTTTCCGTAATCAGTGGTAATTTTAACTGTCGTTTTTTCATCCACGCTCAGGTCGAAATTCAACGTGATACCGTGAAACGCATTTTTTGCAGTAAAGACCTTGGTAGTATCCCGATGATCGACATAGCGGATGAAATCATAATCGCTGGCGGTTGAAGAAGTGTTTAAGGGGATATTAAATATCGTACCGGCATCGGTCTTGGCTTTAATATCGATATCCATCGCGTCAGTCGGTCCGCTGAAATTGAAAGTGCCGGTAGCATAAGCCGTACCGAAATAAAGGTGATTGTCTTTAAATGTGGTGTTTAAGGCCAGCAGATCTTTAGCTTTCAACGCTACTTCAATATCCGGGTTCGAAATATCATTCAGATCAACTGTTCCGTTCACCGTGCCGGTGCCGCCTTTATAATCTTTCAGCACCAGGTTGTCCACCTTGATCACGCTGTTTTTTACCGATAGTTTATTACTTACAGTATAAGCGGTCTTCAGATAGTTTACGGTGACCCCGGTATTTTCCAGCGTGATGTCGCCGTCAAATTGCGGATCTGATAATGAGCCGCTAAGTTTAATATTGCTGGATACGGTACCTTTAAGGTTGGATACCAGTTCCTTTACAAAAGGCTCGAAGATGATGGACTCCGAATGGTTCATATTAACATTAAAATCGAGCGAGTTTGCTGTGCTGTCCCTGCCCAGCAAATAAGCACCGGCAATATTCATCGTCTCCAGGCCGCGGGTAACAATATTAAGCTTCATATTGGCCTGTTTGCGGTTGCTATCAAGTGACGACGCCACTTTAACATCGCCGATGAAGGTTTTATTCATCATAAAAGAGTCGATAGCCAGGTGCGAATCCAGGGTTGGCGCTTTGGCAACGGCACTCAGTAATACGTTTCCATTCAGTGTTCCTTGCATCCGTATATCGGCAGTTTTAACTAACTGATCGAATGTGGCCATACTGAATTTCTCGAAGTCGATCTTCAGCACGTCGGCGGGACTGCTGGAAATAAAACCGTTGATCTTTACTTTTTGCCGGCCATTTGCGAGTTCAAAACCAGATACCTGGGTTTTGCCGTCAAGCAGCCGTATTCTCACCTGGTTGTCTATGCGCCAGTCCTGGTGCTCCAGTATCACGTCTGATGGCAATATTTTCAGCCTGGCCGTGGTGTCCCGGCCAAATTGTACCAGTCCGTAAAGGTCCAGCTGGTTAGTAGCGTCCTTGTCTGCCAGTTTTACGTTAAAATTCAGGCTGTCCTTTTTCAGAAAATTGGTAACGTTGATGTTTTTTACGAAGAGGCTGTCGGTAAAATTGATCTTGCTCAGCGAAACGTTAAGACCAAGATATTCCTCGGTTGTATTTTCGTCTATGATCAGGTCATGGAAAACCGTGCTGCCCAGGCTGATCGTTTTAACATAGCCGTTAAATGTGGCGGTTTTTTCCTGCGAGTTGAATTTACCCACAAATGTTCCCTGGTCCGGAATTTTAAGATCGGGTCTTACGAACGCCAGCAACGGGTCGAGTTTTTTAAGCGTCAGGTTGAAGGCGAAGCTTTGCGGGTTAAACGGAGTGGGTTCAACTTTAAGCGACGGAATATATTTTTTAACAATGGCTTTGAAATAGGCAGGCAATGTAGGCAGATCATAATTGCCCTTTAAACTGCCGTCGGCTATATCCGAGGTCAAACTTATTTCGCGGGCGTTCCCGATGCCGTTCGCGGCGATGTACAGGGAATCGACTCCGTAATCATTTCGAGGGTCAACTACCCTGATGCACGAGATGGCTAGTTTTCCCTGCGTATTATTCAAATTATTGCCCGAAAAATCGGAATTGATCTGTGCCGATAATGTAACCGTGTCCTTAACGAGCTTCAATGCATTCAGATGCGCGTCATCAAGCTTGGCTGCGAAATTATAGATCGGAAGTTCGGGGTTCAGGTCAACGCTGCCTTTAGCATCCAGTTTTACGTTTTTATCGTTGATGGTTATATGCCCGCTTGCTATTTTCCTGTTAAATGTGCCATTAGCGGTAAGGTTGCTGTAATCGTAGCCTTTAAGCGTTATATATTTTACACGGGCATTTAATTTGGCATTCAGATTATCCAGTTTATCGCCGCTGCCGCTTACGTCCGCGGTAAGCGTTGTACGGCCCATATCGCTTACGTCTATGAGCTTGCCGAGATCGAAATTATAGGTCGATATTTTGCCGCTGTATGAAGGCTTGCCGTTTTTGGCGATCTTCAGGTTAATATCCGGGTCAAAGCGGCCCAGTTTGGTTTTGAAAGTTCCGTAAGCTACAAAGTCATTCTGCAGGCCCGCGAAGCGGCCGGTAAAATTCACATCGCCGAATTTGGCGATGATATCCGGCACTTTAGCAGTGGGCGTGCCTTCAAAATTGCTGAATAAGTAGTCAAGGTCGCGCTTATTGGTGGCAACCTGTTCAAAGTTCAGCTCAAGAAAGGTATTCTTCCAGTCGGGCAAACCCTTAAGGCTGAAATCCCCCTTCACATAGGTAGCCTGACCGCCGGTAACCAGCAGGTTTTTCGCCCGCAGGTTGTTTACGTACCCGGTTATATGCCCGTACAGCCCGAGGTCGAATTTGGTCTTGTCCAGCCCGTCGGTAAAATAAGCTATATCGTTTGATGATATTCGCGACTGCCTGAAATCGCCGTCCATATACACCTTGTCTTCAATATGATTGAAATCATCAAATGATTTAAACTTCATCTTCAGGTTGTTCCACAGGTCGGTGCTGCCCGTTTTCAGGTGCATATGCTGCACCGCGATCTGGTTACTGTCCACCGTGGCGTCTCCGCTCAGTTTTTCCAGGTAAAATCCGCTTTTGGCTTCTTTCAGCGTCAGGTTATCAATTTCGCCCTTAAACAAGTGGTGGGTAATATCCATATTCGTGACTACGGTGCTGAAATTTCGCACATCCACATCATCAAAATTCACCTGTTTCACCAGGGTATCTATCTTTTGATTTTTGTACCGGAAGTGCATGTTATTGATGACCACCTTTCCGAAATTCACTTTCCATGGCTTCCCCGGAGTTTTATTTTTTGTTGTATCGGGTGGCGATTTGAAGTAATCGATAATAAAATCAAGATTGCTGTGGCCGTCCTTCTGATCTTTCAGGTATACCGAACCGTTATCCAGTTCTATGAGGCTTAAATCGAGCACACGTTTCTTTAAGCTGCTGAAAAGCGAAAAGCCATTTATGCTAACCTGCAGCCGCGGGGTACTTAAAAGTGTATCCTTGCTTTTATCCAATATATATAGGCTGTCGAGCACGACCGACGAGAATGGCTTGAGATAAAGCCCCTTGATGGAAACCGTAGTATGCAGGCTGTCGGATAGCCGCTTGGCTACTTTTTTGGCGGCCCAGGTCTGTACCGGCCTGTACTGGAATAGCAACAGCACGATACTGAGCAACAGCAATACCCCCAGCACGATCCCAAGCGCTATTTTAAGTAGTTTTTTAATAACTTTGTCCCAAAAAAAATATAACGTTCAAAGGTAGAATTCAAAAACAGATAATCTGTTTTACTTTTTTAACATATTAACGTTTTTTTTGACTTTAAATGATGCCGAAGGTTTATTGACCTCCAGGTTTTTGAATTTATCTTTCATATAGTGCCAGTAATACTCGGAATAGAATCCTCCTGCGACGAAACATCCGCCTCAATTTGTGCCGATGGCGCCATTTTGAGCAACGTGATAGCCAACCAAACCATACACGAAGCTTATGGCGGCGTAGTGCCAGAACTGGCCTCGCGCGTACATCAGCAAAACATCGTGCCGGCTGTACAACAGGCAATAATTAAAGCGGGTATCGATAAGCATAATATTGATGCGGTGGCTTTTACCCGCGGACCCGGCCTTTTAGGCTCGTTGCTTGTCGGCGTTTCGTTTGCCAAGGCGTTTGCACTGGCAAAAGGTATCCCGCTGATCGAAGTGAACCATATGCAGGCTCATGTGCTTGCGCATTTTATCGACGATCCGAAGCCTTCTTTTCCGTTCCTGTGCCTTACGGTATCGGGGGGCCATACACAAATCGTATTGGTAAAGGATTATTTTGATATGAAGGTTATCGGCCAAACCACTGACGATGCCGCTGGTGAAGCATTGGATAAAACCAGTAAAATATTGGGACTGCCTTATCCCGGCGGCCCGCTAATTGATAAGCATGCACGATCGGGCAACCCTGATGCCTATAAGTTCCCCGAGCCGCAGATACCCGGACTCGATTTCAGCTTCAGCGGCTTGAAAACAGCTATCCTTTATTTTATCAGGGATAACGTGGCCATCAATCCAAACTTCGTGGAAGAGCACATCGATGACATTTGCGCTTCGGTAGAGAAGCGTATAGTTACTATCCTGCTCAATAAACTGAAGAAAGCGGCCCTGCAGTACGGCATCAAAGACGTGGCCTTAGCCGGTGGTGTTTCGGCCAATACCGGCTTAAGACTGGGCTTAACTCTGTTAGGCGAAGAAATGGGCTGGAACACCTTTATTCCGCAATTCCAGTACTGTACCGATAATGCCGCTATGATAGCTATCGCGGGTTATTATAAATTCCTCAAAGGCGATTTTGTTGGCCAGGACGTTGCGCCCCTGGCGCGAATGCCGTTTTAATTACTGAATTATTGAATGACTGAATTACTGATTTGTAGCCTATTCAATAATTCAATAACTCAGTAATTCAATAATTACTTAAAGCAATACTTAACACCTAATCCCGGAGCGATATCGAAGAATGGTCCTGTGGCCAGTTCTAACCTTGGGTTCAGGTCGAGGCTTACCGCGATAGGCGATTGCGGGATCACATATTCGAGCCCGATAACGCCATCGGCGCCTAACAATATCTGGTTACTGGTATACAGTTGGTTATCGCCGTTAAACTTCTTGTAATAACCTGCGCCAACAGCGCCGAGATGTGCGCCGAAGCCATAGTAAAACCTGAATCCCTCGATATTGAATGCCTTTTGATTGATCTCGTACAAGCCGGTGATCACCAGTCCGTGCGGCGAGCGCAACCCTACTATGCCTTCAATAGAGGTTGTCGGATCCATAAAAAACTTGGCCGATACGCCGTTCTCGTACCCGCCGAATTTTAGTCCCGCGGCAAACTGGTAGTTGGGTTTATAATCCTGCGCCTTTGAAGTTGTACCGATAAATAATAATGCGAATAAAATGGAAAGAAAGTATGTTGTGCGTTTCATGGGAGTTTATTTGCAAATTAACGATAGTTTTCGCGAATTAATTGTAAATGACCTTACTTAATATCTGTAAATAATTGATTTTCAACGTTAAATATTAAATATTTTAATATATGGTGAATAGGGTGAAAGGATAAAGGATAAAGGCGGTAGGTTTTTTGATAGCGTTTTCACCTTTTGCCTTTCGCCTTTTGCCTTTCATCTTCTTTTTGCTTTCATCCGCCATAACACACGTGCCATCCAATTTGTTACGATTTATTAATTAAAAAATAGGCTAAATTAGGCGGATCAATATAACCTTTATGAAAAGCCCGGGGGCATTGAGGATCACTTACCTGGTCCCGTCACTTTGTATCATAGCATTGCTTTCCTCTTTTATTTTGATTAGGGGGCGGCATGGCGGCGACACCTATCAAAACGGCATGGTGGTATGCGCATATCCCGATGCCGCCCGGGTTGGGTTAGAGGTTCTGAAAAAAGGTGGTAACGCGGTAGACGCGGCTGTTGCGGTTCAATTCGCGCTGGAGGTGACGTTTCCGGAAGCCGGCAATATCGGCGGCGGGGGCTTTATGGTTTACCGGTCTGGAAAGGGCGAGGCCAATACTTTGGATTTCCGCGAAAAGGCGCCCGCGCTGGCGACAGAAAATATGTACCTTGATTCGGCCGGGAACGTAATACCCAATATGAGCCTTTCTACCCGCCAGGCCTCCGGCGTGCCGGGGGCAGTGGACGGCATGTTCGAGGCACATCGTAAATACGGGCATTTGAAGTGGGCCGAACTGGTTCAGCCTGCCATCGACCTGGCGCGTAATGGCTTTAAAATAACCAAACGCGCGGCGTCCAACCTGAACCACGCAGCGGCAGAGTTTCGTTTATTGAACCCGGATAAAAACTATTTGGTAAAAGATACGCCATGGAAAGAGGGCGACCTGCTGGTGCAGGAAGACCTGGCAAAAACCCTGGAACAGATACGTGATAAGGGCCGTGAGGGATTTTATGACGGCGTAGTTGCCGGTGAGATAGTGGCCGAAATGCAGGGCGGAAAGGGCCTGATCAGCAAAGAGGATCTTAAGAACTACCATTCGGTTTGGCGCCGGCCTTTGATCGGAACCTACAAAGACTATAAGCTGATCACCATGCCACCGCCGTCCAGCGGCGGTGTGGCCCTGCTGCAGCTGATGCAGTGCGTGGAAAAATATCCTTTAAGCAGGTGGGGTTTTAACAGCGATTCGACGGTACAGCTATGCGTTGAAGCCGAGCGACGGGTTTACGCCGATCGCTCAAAATACCTGGGCGATCCGGATTTCTTCAAAGTGCCGGTGGATAGCCTTTTAAATCCCGCTTACAACGCATCGCGGATGAGCAATTTTAACTGGGACAAAGCCACGCCAAGCGCCGACATCTTGCCGGGAAAATTTGCCGGATACGAAAGCGACCAAACCACGCACTATTCCATTGTGGATAAAGACGGCAATGCGGTGGCTATCACCACCACGCTGAATGGTGGGTATGGGTCTAAAATATTTGTTAAAGGCGCGGGCTTCCTGTTAAACAACGAAATGGACGACTTCAGTTCAAAACCGGGCGTGCCCAATATGTTTGGCCTAACGGGCGGCAAGGCCAACAGCATACAGCCCAATAAAAGGATGCTGTCGTCCATGACGCCGACGATTTTGGAAAAGGACGGCAAACTGTTTATGGTTGTGGGTACGCCGGGCGGATCGACCATAATTACGTCGGTATTTCAAACCATTTTGAACGTGGTCGAATTTAAACAGGACATGCAGCAGGCAGTTACATCAAAACGTTTTCATCATCAATGGCTGCCCGACAACGTCAACATCGAACGGGAGGCTTTAGACAGTGTAACGCGGTTAAAACTTGGGCTGAAAGGCTACAAAATTGTACCCGGAGGGCCCAGCGGAAGAGTGGACGGTATATTAAAAACTCCGCAGGGATATGAAGGAGGGGCCGATCCGAGAGGGGATGACACGAGGCTAGGCTATTAGTTGATGGTTCATAGTTCATAGCCGGAGAGGGATAATCGTAATTTTTTTTAAATCGGCCATGAACCATGAACTATTACCCATGAACTAGTATTATACTTGCAAAATTATATTTACTCCAATGTCATCGCATATCAAACACCAGGAAACGATAGACTATTTTTTTAAAATAGGCTGGCAAACTATGGCCAACCGGTACAACCAGTTGGTTACCGAGTTTGGCATCACGCAGTCTATTGGTTATTTGCTTATTAATATCGATGAGCAGGAAGGTACCACGGTTTCGCAGGCTGCGGCGCTACTTGGGCTTAAATCCACCAGTTTATCGCGCATGCTGAGCCAGTTGGAGAAATCGGGATTGATCTACCGTGAATCCAACGAGGGTGATAAACGCTCGGTGAAAATATACCTGACCGACCTGGGTAAGGAAAAACGCCACCTGGCCCGCGCGGTGGTAAAACAGTTCAATAATTACCTGAACAAACATATCAGCGAACACGACAAGCAATACCTCATCGAACTGATGAAAAAGATCAATAAGCTTACCGTGAACTATAAGCCCGAGCAAAGCTGAAATAAAAAACAGGCCCTTACGTTGTAATCCAGCTCGCTTATTTGTTAAAAAGTGTTAACCTGTCGTTTTTGAATTTTAAAACGATAAATTTGCCGGTTGAGATTATACATGAAGAGGTGTTTTTTGCCCATATTGCTAATAATGATCGTGATGATGATGGGGTGCGGCAAAACCCAAAGCGGCCTGGCCCAATACCGGGCGCAGGCAGCAATTGATGATAAAATAGTGGCAAATTATATTGCTCAAAATAACTTGACCGGCGTGGCCAAAAGAGTATCAGATACCTGCGGTGTTTATTATATGGTGATTGATTCGGGGCAGGGCACCAACCTGTATACCCTGTCGACACAGGTAACCGTTAGCTATGTAGGAAAATTGCTGAGCACCGGCAGGGTGTTCGGGCGAACGGATAGCTCGACCTTTACGCCTTCCTATCAACTGGGGCAAACCATATTGGGCTGGCAACTGGGCATACCTAAAATACAAAAAGGCGGCGAAGTGCGCTTATTGGTGCCTTCGCGCTATGCTTACGGGCCCTACGCGCAGTCGCAACTGGGTTTACCGGCCAACGCAATACTTGACTTTGATATAAAACTTTATAATATAACGAATTGAACTAAATGAAAAAAATACTTTTTACCCTTATAATGCTTTTTGTCATCGGTTTGGCGGCCTGCCGTAAGAGCACAGCGGAGTTGGATATTAAGGCGTATGACCAGCAGCAAATTCAAGCCTATATAGCTGCCAATGGCATTACCGGTATGCAGAAGGATACCACCGGGCAGGATACAACGGGTATCTGGTATAAGATCATTACTCCCGGTAAGGATGTAACTGACACGCTGGGTTATGCCGACCAGGTATCCTATGTGTATACCCAAAAGTCGTTTGATAATAAATATATACTTACCGACACCGTGTTGGATCACTACCAGGGGTATGTGGGGCATATAGCCCCCAAGGGCCTCGCGATGGCCTTCCACAATATATTGAAATACAATGGCGGAAAAATGCGCGTGCTCATCCCTTCGCATTTAGCGTATGGCGTAAGCGGCGCCGGGAGCGGCAGCAGCACGGTAGCCAATGGGCGTATAGCAGGAAACCAGTGCCTGGATTATACGATTAACACCATCGCCGACCAGGCTGCCTATGACCAGATGGTAATACAAAATTATATGACAGCCAATAACCTGAGCGGCTACACCAAAACAGCGGATGGCTTGTGGTATAAAATTACCACCGCGCCTACCGGTACCACTGCGATCAACATCAATTCAACGATAACGCTTACATATACCGGGACTTTGTTTAACGGTACAGTATTCGACAATAACAATGCCACAACAGCAGCTACAATTAACGACGTACTTGGTTTTACCGGCGGATTCAAAGAGGGTCTGTTCATTTTGAGTAAGGCAGGAGGCTCGATTTCCATGCTTGTGCCTTCTGCTTTGGCTTATGGACAGCCAGGCAATAGTACCGGGGGCATTCCGTCAAATGCTTGTCTGCGGTTCGAGGTGTCACTCGTGACCGTTACGAATTAACGCATCAATGCCTTTTTGAACGCTTTCAAACAGCGTTCGCGGGCGAAAGCATGATCGATGATGGGTGCGGGATACCTGCCTGTCCGGCAGGCAGGCTTGCTGAAGTCCGCATATTCCGGCACCCATTTTTTAATATAAACCAGTTCCGGGTCAAATTTCCTGAGTTGCGACTCCGGGTTAAAAATCCGGAAGTAAGGCGCGGCATCCGTACCCGTACCGGCGGCCCATTGCCAGCCCCCAACATTACTGGCCATTTCGTAATCCAATAGCTTTCCCGCAAAGTAACGTTCGCCCCAGCGCCAGTCGGTCAGCAGGTGCTTGGTTAAAAAGCCGGCAACCACCATGCGTACGCGGTTGTGCATATAGCCCGTGGCGTTCAGTTCGCGCATACCGGCGTCTACTAAGGGATACCCGGTTCGCCCTTCGCACCAGGCTTTAAATTTCTCCTCGTCATTCACCCATTTTACCCGGTCGAATTCCGGTTTAAAAGCATGGTCCGCCGTTTTCGGGAAATGATACAGGATCATCATATAAAATTCGCGCCATACCAGCTCGTTCAGCCAGTTTTTTTCGGGATAACTATATGCCTTGGATGCCAGCTCGCGGATACTTACCGTGCCGAAACGTAAATGCAGGCCGATATGGGAAGTGCCCCTGGTGCCCGGAAAATCCCTTTTTTCGGCGTAATCCCGGATGTATTGCTCATATTGCTGATCGGGGAACACCCTGTCGCTTTTTTCAAATCCCATGGATTGAATTGAAGGGAGCGGATAACCGGGATGGCGATACAAATTTTTAAAATACTTTTCGGCAGGATACGATTCCAGGTAAAATGATGTTAGCTTTTGATACCATTTGCGCATGTATGGCGTGTAAACGGTATAGGGTTTTCCGTCGTCTTTTACTACTTCGTCCTTTTCAAAGATGACCTGGTCCTTGAAGGTTTTGAATGCGATGTTATGATCCTTTAGCTTGTCACCAATGGCTTGATCGCGCTTGCGGGCGTAAGGTTCATAATCATGGTTGGCATAAACCGCGGCGATATCGTACTGTTTCAATAATTCATCCCAAACCTGGTCCGGCGTGCCATATTTCACCCGCAGGGCGCTACCCTGTTTTTTTAGTTCTGCATCCAGCTGTACAATGGTTTGGTGAATGAACGTAACACGCGCGTCATCGCGGTCCTCCAGTTCATCCAGTATTGCTTTATCGAAAATAAACAGGCACAGTACCGGGCGTTCATCTTTGAGTGCATGGTACAGTGCGGCGTTATCATGCAGCCGAAGGTCGCGCCTGAACCAGGAGATGTTGACAGCAGGTCTTTCAGCCATAGATCTGTTCTAACGCTCCGGCCAGTTCGGGGTATTTAAAAACAAAACCTTCATCCTGTATTTTTTTTGCCGAAACCCGGGTGCTGCCCAGTATAATGATGCTCATTTCACCCATCAGCACTTTAAAAACGAGGGCAGGTACGCCAAAGAACCATAGCGGTCGGTCCAACTGCCGCGCTATTGCCTTCATCAATTGTTTGTTGGTAACCGGCGCAGGCGCGGCCATGTTATAAACGCCGGTAAGATTAATATTTTCGAGGGCGGCCATATACATGTCCACGGCGTCCTGCCAGTGTATCCAGGGCACCCACTGCCTGCCACTGCCCAGCGCCGCACCCGCATATAGTTTAACCGGCATAGCCATCTGTGGCAACGCGCCGCCCTGCTTGTCGAACACAACGCCTGTACGTAGTTTTACCACCCTTAGACCAAGCGTTTTACCTTCGTCCGCAGCTTCTTCCCAGGCTATGCAACATTCGGGCATAAAACCTTTGCCCGGCGGGCTCTCTTCTGTCAGCAATTCATCGCCCCGGTCTCCATAGTAACCTATAGCCGCCGCCGAAATGACCGAGTTTACCTTGTTCGGTCTTTTTTGTATCAAATTGTAGATCAGCCGGAGTGATGCCACGCGGCTGTTGATGATCTGTTTTTTACGGTCTTCCGTCCATTTTTTATCGGCGATGCCGGCGCCGGCAAGGTGAATGATCACATCGGCATCATCAATGCAGTGTTCATCAATTTTGCCTTTGGTCACATCCCACAAAAAGGTTTTTACCCGCGTATCTTTGCCCGGCTTGCGCCCCAGGTGACTTACCCGGTAACCCTTTCCCAGTAAAGCATCGGTAATGCGCCTGCCCAAAAGGCCCGAGCCTCCCGTGATCAAAACATGCGTGGGGGAAGTTTGGCTCCTCGTCATAATTGCTGCAAAATAAGGATTTAAGCCAGTACTTTTTCACCCGACCGGTCGTGGATCAGCCGCAACGATTGCTTGAAGGTGGTGCTGTCGGATGGCACAATATCCGGGTTGAGGTTGTGGCAAACAGAATCGTGGTCAAGGCTTTGTATCAGGCTCTGCGCCTCGGGGTAACTAACAGGCGACAAAAAATTAACTAAGTACGACGCCAGCTTCGAACTTAAAAATGGCAGAATAACCACACCTGGTTTTACTTCAACGTTGGTGGCAATGTATACCAGCATCATTTGTTTAAAGGTGAGTACCTGCGACCCCCCCACATCAAACCGGCGGTTGAACGTTTCTTTGTTCCGCAGGCAATTATGAAGGCTGGTTAACAGATCATCAATGTATATCGGCTGGAAAAGGGTTTTTGCCCACTGCCGGGTAATCACGATAGGCGTATTTTGTGTAAGCGCTTCAAAAAGCTGGAGCGAGATGCTCCCGCCGCCGATGACCATTGAAGTTTGCAGGCCGGTCAATGCCGCTTTGCCGCTTGCCAGTATATTTTCTAGATGCACGGGCGGCGAGTCGCTGATAGGGCTGATGGTGATCAGCTGGCGGCACTGGGTTTTGTTCAGTACCTCCATGAAATTTTGCGCCGATAGCGCTTCGAGCGCTGCAAAGCCCGAGGTTTGCGTCAACCGGTTCGCCAGGAAGAAGGCCGCGTCAATATCCTCAGGAAATGCCTCGATACCCCGCCTGCGGAGTAAGTCGCCGTTCAAAAGGGTTACATTGGGATATTTATTCTGTTCGGCAAAAAGACGTTTATCTCTTACTACGCACACCACCTCGTGCCCGTTTTGGAGCAGGAAGGGGAGTAGACGGGAACCAACATAGCTGTTCGCACCTGCGAGTAGGAGTTTCATCTAATGCTAAACAACAAAACAGTAACGGTGTTTTTACAAACTTAAATATTACGCCAAATAATATACTGCAGGGTAAAATACTGTCCTCAGTCAATAGCTGATCTAAAAACCTGCTTTGAAACCAAGGCCATAAAACCTGCGGTTGTCGGTAATAATTGAACTTTGGTTCTGCGCTATATTGCGGCCGCTTGCATAAAGTTCCATGAACTTTAAGTAAGGCGCCTTCACCCTGGCGCCAACATATATATTTTGAATAGTGAACGAATTGTTATTCAAAGGCGGGAGGCCGCCTGGCGTTCCATCCAGCACATACACCAGGTTTTCGGGCCGCTCGCCCACCTGGTATAAAAGGTCGACGCCGCCAAATACATTCGCATAAGTAAAACGGTGTGTCATACCGCCGCTCCAGCGATGGCCCTGGCTCAAATAAGTTGCATTGTACCTGTTGCCAACGGCCGTATCTAAAGCCTGCAAATGCGATTCGGTGCCGGTGAGCGAAGTGATCCACGAGAACTTGCTTGATCGTACGCTGTAATGCGCGGTTACGTAAGTTGTAACTACCCGGCTGTTGACCGGGAGGACCCTCGTTACCGGGCCAAAATCTGTTTGGGTAGTTAGGTCGATATAGGTTGTATAGTATTTATAGGCATAATTATAGCTGACCGAGAAGTTTTTAAATATTCCCACCTCGGTACCGAGCTGGTAGCTATCGTTACGATGCTGCAGGTTGGGATCGCCCGGTATAAAAGCTATCGCGCCCGGATTTACTGCGCTGTTGAAACCATAAAGCGTGGTCGATTCATCCGCCAGTACCGCACCCTGTTTTGAATAAGAAGCAAATAATCCCCAGTCGACGAAGGTGATGCCGAACATCCTGGCCAGGTTGACCGATGTTGAAACAAACGGATATATACGGCTGATGTGTGCTGTTGCCGAAGTATCTTTTATAGAATTAAGCACCGTCACAAAGCCGCCCTGGAAATCAAAAATGTCCTTAAGATTGATATCTATTGATGGCGTCATCATGAATCGGCGCGCAAGTGTGCGCGCATGTGCAGGGTAATTAAATGTTTCGTCAGGGAAGCCTGAAAATTTTGAAGTAACGGTGTTGAAATAATTAGTAGTATCCAGCGCATTCCGGTAGGTCATGTTCAGGGTTGGCTGTATATCAAAATCGCCTAATTTCCCGTGATAGACCAGGTAATCGCGGAAAAGCAGGTTATGCGAGCGGTTTACGTTAGTGATCGCGCTGTCTGAGGCGTAGTTTGTACCCCCGGAAACATAGGAGTTATTCAAAAAATCCTTCTCCAAATAATTGGAATGGGCATAAGCCACCGAGAGCCTGTTGGTAAGGCCCTTCGCAATGTCGCTTTTGATGCTTAAGTCGGTATTGAACAGGTGCTGCGATACGCGGGTGGAATGATTAGTATTCAGCGGCGAGCCATCATAAGCGCTGATGCTGTCATGATTGAATGCATACCGGTTGGTCTGCGGAAGATAGCTGGCACCGAAACTCAGGGTGGTTCCTTTCCACAGGCCAGCGTTTAAATAGGTGTTCAGCTTAAAGCGGTCAAAGCTGGCAGGCTGCAGGAATTCAAGCCCGTAGCCGCTATTTTTGGGGTCCACATCGCGCTGGTACTCGGTGGTTACACCCATTCGCACCTTTTTATAATTCTTATACCAGGCGATATAATAGTTGTTATATACACTGGTGTTGCTGGTTTCGCTTGCCGCAGCCAATGATCCCGCATTGTCGCGGACATTCACCAGGCTGCTCTGCCCGTTCACTTCCAGGCCATGGCTGCCTGAACGGTCCGTACGCAATTTGATCAGCACCATTTCCCTGCCGGGGCCGGCGCCGCTGGCCTGTGCGGTCGCAGTTTCGACAAGGGTTACTTCATCGATGTCAAAGATGCTGTAAACATTCACATCGGTGAGGATATTGCCGTCTATAACGTAAACGATTGAGGCAGAAGTGCTGTAGGTGCCATTCAGCCACACGTTGATCGCATCGGAAAGGTTACTGGCCTGGTATTTTTCCAGGTCGACGCCCTTGATCGAAGTTGTTTTGGTATCGCTTTTTCGCACCAATACGCGCCCGAGATCATAATACAATGAGTCGTTCTGTGCCTGGGCAACAGAAAATAACAGGACGGCCAATACGGCCGAAAGAAGTAATTTTTTGAACATGGTTGTGAAAGGTATTGTGGTTGAGCGTTAGTTCGTATTATTTCATATTAAATATTAATATTTCAGATTAATACCAAATTTCATGCCAGCGTCCATAAACGACACCGGGGATGAGTATTTGTGCGGCGCTTTCCCACAAGGCCCGGCCGGGTTTATCACGAAGGAATTTTATGGGTATTTGCAATAAACGCTCATATCGTAGTCAAATCCACAGCCTCAAAATTACCATTAATTGTCTTTGTGATAAGACTTTAGCAAAGGTAACTTTTATAAATTAAATATTTTACTAAAAATTAATATTTGCGCTGCCTGTTGGTTGCCGCGTTGAATTTGGGGGGAGTATTTTACAAAGTAAGTTTGAATCCGAACCCGTAAAAGCGGCGCTCATCGGTAATATCAGAAGCATTATTTTGCAATATATTACGCGTATTTCGGTATATTTCGGCGTATTTTAAATAGCCGACCTTAATCGTGCGCCGGGGTACAGATTCTACAAGGGAATGATCTAAATATTCACATTGTCAAGCACCAGCACCCTGGCGCAAAGCGGCTTGGCATACTGCTCGGCAAATATCACGTGGGTCGGATCATGCTGATAGGCCTCTTCCTCTTCCAATGTGTTGAACAGCAACAGCAACGATACATCATAAGTATTGTCAATAACGTCACGGTCGGTAGCGGCAGGTACGCCGATATGCATATCGCGGATATGGGTAATGGGTTTCAGGGTTTCCAGGCCCTCGATCAGTTTGGCTTTGTCGGCTTTATTTTTGAGCCAGAAGTGTACGTGGTGTACGAAAGTGTTGTGCAGGTACATAAAAAGGATTTGATATTGCAATCATACAAAAAACTATTAATAAGCATCGGCCAATTATTTCGTCCTCATTTTATTGTCTTTGGCATCGTGGGTCACTTCGGCCAGGCCGGCTTTTCCGTCAACGGCGGGATATACATTCCGAACCGGTCCCTGAGGCCTTTTTTGCTCAGCGAATGCCGGGTTGGCTTTAATACACTACTTTAACTATTTTCATTGGGTTTGATTTATGCAGGGGCACTGTTTAAAGATAGAAAGTCAGGACTATTAATACTGTTAACCTCATGTCAAATAATCCATCGCATTCACGCATTAAATTAAAAAATTGCAAATTTGCAGGTTGACTGATCGGTTTAGCTGCCGGAGACATTTATAATGAGCGAGAAAACAATATTGGTTTGGTTCAGGAACGACCTTCGTATCCACGATAACGAAATATTGTTCGAGGCCGCAAAAAAAGCCGATAAGGTACTTCCCGTTTATTGTTTCGATCCCTTTTATTTTAAAACAACTGAACTGGGCCTGCGTAAAACAGGCAACATCCGCGCGCGCTTTCTGCTGGAATCGGTTGAGGACCTTCGTCACAACTTAAGGAATATCGGCGGCGAACTGCTGGTCCGCGTAGGTAACCCCGCCGAAATCATCCCGCAATTGGCCCAGCAATACCAGGTTAGCGAGGTTTATCACCACCGCGAGGTCGCCTTTGAAGAAACGGCGATATCCGAGGCCGTCGAAACGGCTTTATGGAAAATGAAGCTCAACCTAAAGCATTTCATCGGTCACACGCTTTACCACAAAGAGGATCTTCCCTTCCCGATAAAGGATATACCTGATAGCTTCGCCACCTTTAAAAAGAAGGTAGAGCGCGACAGCGATGTTCGTCCCTGGATCGAAACACCCCTGCATATTACAACGCCGGAGATCACGCATGCAGGGCATTTGCCGACGCTTGCCGAGCTTGGCTTAACAGAACCGGTTGACGACCCGCGGGCCGATTTTCATTATAAAGGCGGCGAAACAACGGCTTTGCAGCGACTGAACGAATACATTTTAAGTCTTGATCTGAGCCCGGTACAAAAAGGCAGGCATACGATAGAAAAGCCCTCCAGGCTTTCGGCATGGATATCATTGGGCTGCCTGTCGCAGCGGATGGTTTATCACGAAGCGATGAAGCATGTCAATGGCAACCACGCATCCAATTCGCCGCTGATACTGGAGCTGCTGTGGCGCGATTACTTTAGGTTTATGTTCAAAAAACACGGCCGGCAATTTTTCAATGCCGAAGGATTTAAAGGCGAGGCGCCCGAACTCGCATCTAATCACGATGAGCTTTTTGAACATTGGAAAAACGGTGAAACGGGTGTGCCCTACATCGATGCGGTCATGCACGAGCTGAACGCCACGGGTTATATCAGCAATCATAACCGCCAGATCGTTGCTGCTTTTTTGGTGGATCATCTCAAAGCTGACTGGACAAAAGGGGCCACGTATTTTGAAGAAAAACTGATCGATTACTCGCCCGCAAGCAATTGGGGTAACTGGGCCTTTATCGCCGGGGTAGCCAACGATACGCGGGATAACCGCTATTTTACAGGCGTAAGACAGGCCGAAAACCTGGAAACCGAAAGCGATTTTATTACTACCTGGCTGCCGGACAGCAGCGACCAGTTAATTACCGCCTGATAGCTATTTCAACGCAAAAGAATTCCCGGCCTGGTCAACTTCTAACGGCAAAACAGGGTAATTATACCGACTGGTATTAAATTTTAGGCGCTTTTCCCCTCCGGCATATGGTTTGTTGCGATTTATTGCAACTTTTAAAAATAAATTACAAAGTTTCCAAATCGATATGCTTAATTTTGTACCGTTTTACTGATTGGTTTCTGCATGGATCGCCTAAATTATATTGACAGTGGCAACGCTGCATACATAAATACTCTTTACGAAGCTTATACCCAGGACCCCGGATCGGTCGACTTTGGATGGCAAAAATTTTTTGAAGGTTTCGACTTCGGCCGCGAGGCCAAAGCCCCTGTAGCTGCCGGCGAAGAAGGCACGGAGCATTTCCTGAAAGAGATCAATGTGCTCAACATGATCAATGGGTACCGCAATCGCGGACACCTGTTCACCAAAACCAATCCTGTCCGCGAGCGCCGCAAATATTTTCCCGGCAAGGAACTGGAAACATTTGGGTTAAACGATGCGGACCTGGATACCGTTTTTAATGCAGGCGTTGAAGTGGGCATGGGTCCGGCCAAATTGCGCGATATCCGCGATATGCTGGAGCAAACCTATTGCCAGTCGATAGGTGCCGAATACAAATACATCCGTAACCCCTTCAAAGTAAAATGGTTCGAAGACCGGATGGAAAGCAAGCGCAATACGCCTTCCTTCAGCACGGAAGAGAAGCTGAAAATGCTGGACAAACTGAACCACGCGGTGATCTTTGAAAACTTTTTAGGAACCAAATTCCTGGGACAGAAACGCTTTTCATTGGAAGGTGCCGAAGCTTTGATCCCGGCGATGGATTCGGTTATCCAAAAGGGCGCCGAACTGGGCATACAGGAATTTATTATCGGCATGGCGCACCGCGGGCGTTTGAACGTGCTGGCCAATATCATGGAAAAAACCTATAAAGAGATATTTTCTGAATTTGAAGGCAAAACCTATGATGAGGAATCAGGTTTTGGCGGCGATGTGAAATATCACCTGGGTTATTCAACCGACGTAGAAACCGGTAGCGGTAAAAAAGTGCATTTGAGCCTTTGTCCCAACCCTTCCCACCTGGAGGCGGTTGCCCCGGTAGTCGAAGGCCTGACCCGCTCCAAGATAGACTTTAAATACGACAGCGATTATACCAAAATAGCCCCGATACTGATCCATGGCGACGCATCTATTGCCGGCCAGGGAATAGTGTATGAGGTATTGCAAATGGAAAAGCTGGAAGGCTACCGCACGGGTGGCACCATCCATTTAGTGATCAATAACCAGATAGGCTTTACCACCAATTTTAAAGACGCGCGGTCGAGCACCTATTGTACCGACATTGCTAAGACCGTTCTTTCGCCTGTTTTCCATGTGAACGGCGACGATGTGGAGGCATTGGTTTACGTGATCAACCTGGCGATGGAATACAGGCAAACTTTTCACGACGATGTATTTATCGACATCCTTTGCTACCGCAGGTACGGCCACAACGAGTCGGACGAGCCGAAATTCACGCAGCCTTTACTATACAAAGCGATAGAAGCGCACCCCAACCCGAGGGAAATATATTACCAGCATTTGCTGGCGCAGGGGACGATCAATGCTGAACAGGCCAAGATCATGGAAAAGAATTTCCGTGATCTGCTGCAGCAAAAACTGGATGAATCAAAGGCCCAGGATAAGTTTACCGGTACGCTGCAAATGTTTGAAGGCGCCTGGGAAGGTTTGCACCTGGCATCGGCGCAGGATTTTAACGCGCCGGTTAACACAGCGGTACCGGAAGATGAATTGATCGGCATCGCTGAAAAAATAACTACCCTGCCAAAAGACAAGGAGTTTTTCAGGAAAATTGAAAAGCTGTTTGAAGAGCGCAGCAAAATGGTAAACAAGACCCGCGTTTTCGACTGGGCCATGGGCGAACTTTTGGCTTATGGTACGCTTTTGAAAGAGGGCCACCCGGTAAGGTTAAGCGGCGAAGACGTTAAGCGCGGTACTTTCTCGCATCGTCATGCGGTGTTGACTTTGGTTGATTCGGAAGATGAATATACGCCGCTGGATACATTGGATACCGAAGCAAAATTTACCATATACAACTCGCTATTATCTGAATACGCCGTATTGGGATTTGATTATGGTTACGCGCTTGCTAATCCGAACGCGCTAACGATATGGGAGGCGCAATTCGGCGATTTCTTCAATGGCGCGCAAATTATTGTCGACCAATATATCGCCAGCGCCGAAACCAAATGGCAGCGCGGGAATGGTTTGGTGCTGTTATTGCCGCATGGCTACGAAGGCCAGGGCCCCGAGCACTCATCCGCGCGCATAGAACGTTTTATGGAGCTTTGCGCCGATAACAATATCCAGGTAACCAATTGTACTACACCTGCCAACTTCTTTCATGTGTTAAGGAGACAGCTGCACCGCGAGTTCCGTAAACCGCTGATCGTATTAACGCCGAAAAGCTTGCTGCGCGCGCCAAAATGTGTATCGCCGGTAGGGGATTTTACCAATGGTCATTTCCAGGAGGTGATAGACGACAATTACGCCGAGGCTAAGAAGGTGAAACGCGTGTTGTTCTGTTCCGGCAAATTGTATTACGAATTACTGGAAAAACAACAGGCCGACCAGCGTAAGGATGTGGCGATAGTGCGTATCGAACAGTTGTATCCAACGCCAGATCAGCAAATGCTGAAGATCAAGGCTAAATATGCCAAGGCATCGGAATTTATCTGGGTGCAGGAAGAGCCGGAGAACATGGGGGCCTGGCCGTATATGTGCCGTACTTTCCGCAAAAGCGAATTGCAACTGGATGTGATATCGCGTAACGCCAGCGCCAGTACCGCAACCGGGTTTGCCAAACAGCATACGGCACAGCAATTGCATATTATTGCCAAAGCTTTTGAAGCGGATTCGGCAGATGAAGTTAAAAAAACGGTAAAAAGAACGGCCCACAAAATGGCTAAAGTAGCCGCCGATTAATAACGTTATACGTTTGACGTTGTACGTTATACGTGCGGCGGAAAAACGTACAACCTATAACGTAAAACGTACAACCTACTACTATGAGTTTAGACATAAAAGTTCCGCCGGTAGGCGAATCAATAACCGAAGTAACGCTAACCCGCTGGCTCAAAAAGGACGGCGACAGTGTTGCGATGGATGAGGTAATTGCCGAACTGGAATCGGATAAGGCAACATTTGAGCTTACCGCTGAAAAAGCCGGGACTTTGAAAACGATAGCTAAGGAAGGCGATACGCTCGCCATCGGGGCGGCCGTTGGCAGGATAGACGAAAGCGGTGCAGCTGCGCCCGTCAAAGAAGCCGCTCCCGCGCAACCTGTGGCAGAGGCTGCACCTGCGCCGGTTGTCGCGCCTGCGCCGGCTGCTGCACCGGTACCTGCATCTAATGGAAGCGCGCCGTTACAGGTAAAAGTGCCGACTGTTGGCGAATCGATCACTGAAGTAACCCTATCGCGCTGGCTTAAAAAGGACGGCGACCAGGTTGCGATGGATGAGCCGCTGGCAGAACTCGAGTCGGATAAAGCCACCTTTGAATTGACCGCCGAAAAGGCTGGAACGTTAAAAACCATAGCAAAAGAAGGCGATGTATTGGCCATCGGTGCGGTAGTTTGTACGATAGAAGGCGCGGGCGCTGCGTCAACAGCCGCACCCAAAACAGAAACACCTGTGGCCGCTGCTGCAACCGCTGCTGCAACTACAGAAAAGACCTATGCGTCTGGCACACCATCGCCTGCTGCTGCTAAGATACTGGCCGAAAAAGGTATTGATCCAAAGTCAGTCCCCGGTAATGGCGTAGGAGGGAGGATCACCAAGAATGATGCGATGACTGCGGTAACCGCTGACCTGGTTTCTGAGAACCCGCAAGGCGGGAGAGTGAAGTCAGAAGTCGGAAGTCCGAAGTCGGAAGTTGTTGCTCCAAAGACTCAAGACTCAGGACTTAAGACTTTAGACTCGACAAGGGAGCGCCGCGAGAAGATGTCGCCGCTGCGGAAAACCGTTGCGCGCAGGCTGGTTACCGTGAAGAACGAGACCGCGATGCTGACCACCTTTAACGAGGTGGATATGTCGCCGATCATGGAGATACGGGCCAAATACAAAGATAAATTCAAAGAAAAATATGGCGTGGGCTTAGGCTTTATGTCGTTCTTTACCAAAGCGGTTTGCGAGGCTTTGAAAGAATGGCCGGCCGTGAACGCCCGCATAGAAGGCGAAGAACTCGTTTACAGCAATTTTGCCGATATATCGATTGCGGTATCCGCGCCGAAGGGCTTAGTGGTTCCGGTTATCCGTAACGCCGATAGCATGAGCCTTGCCGATATTGAAAAGGCGGTGGCTGCCCTGGCTGCTAAGGCTCGCGATAGCAAACTGACCATCGACGAAATGACCGGCGGTACGTTTACCATTACCAATGGCGGTGTGTTTGGCTCGATGATGTCGACACCGATCATCAATTCGCCGCAATCGGCTATTTTGGGTATGCACAATATAATCGAGCGCCCCGTAGCTGTAAACGGACAGGTAGTGATCAAACCGATGATGTATGTGGCGCTGTCTTATGACCATCGTATCATTGATGGCCGCGAATCGGTAAGTTTCCTGGTAAGGGTAAAGCAGTTGCTGGAGGATCCCGCAAGGTTATTGTTGGGTGTCTGAACCGCTGATTTGAATGATGATCAAATTTCGCTGATTTAAGAAATTGGAACCCGGTTATGCCGGGTTTTTTTTGTTTTATGGCGAAGTGAATTTTGATAACAAGCCGGTTCGTTGATATTTGAGTAAATACGCTTAGCCAAAAACGATCACTCATGCCTATCTAATTCATCGCTACTTTTTTGGGATAATAGCCGTCGCTTCGATCTCGATCAGTACATCATCCCTGAAAAGCTTGCTTACTTCAACCAATGTACTGGTCGGCGGATTTTTGGTGTTGATAAAGCGGTCGCGTGCCGCCCTGACCTTTTGTATTTGGCTCACGTCGCGCATGTAAACGCCGATTTTGACCAGGTTATCCATGCTGCCGCCGGCACTTTCGACGATGTGTTTGATATTGGTAAATATCTGCTCAGTCTGTTTTTCGTAGTCGCCCGCCCCTACGAGGTTCCCTTGGTCATCAAATGCCACCTGCCCCGATAGGATCAGCATCTTGCAGGCGCCCAGGTCGATCAATGCCGCATGGGAATAGCCCCTTGGCGCGGCTACTGTTGCAGGGTTGTACAATTTAACCAAAGAGGTGTCTGTTTGCGAAAATGCCATATTGCCAATTGATAAAAGTGGGAGGAATGCCAGTAATTTAATGATCTGCATAGCCTATGTTCTGACGACTTAAGATAATTTCATTTTATTATAAAAGCCGCTTTAACGCCCCGATGGTGCCTGCATGTAGCCCCTCGTGGTACGGCAAGAACCTCAGCGCGTCTTCAATCGAAGTTATTTCAACGCCGTAGCGCGTGCTCCAGGCGGTATAGTTGCCGAAGATTTGGTTATTGTAGTCGGCATCCAGTTGGTCCATCAGGGTTAGGAACAAGCCTTTGAGGTTTTCAATCTCACCGGCGCTAAGATCAGCACCTGGCTTGCTGCCTGTGCGAAACTGCTCCCAGAATTCATCGGTAATATGAGGTGTTAAATTGGCTCGTTTATAGCACATGCCTTGTTGCGCGGCTATCAAATGTCCAAGGTTCCACGCGATATTATTGTTAAAGCCTTCGGGTATTTTATTCCATTGATCGGTGGTCAGGTCCTTAATACTTTCCAATAGGAATACACGTACTTTCTTCAGGGTGTCAATTTGTTGGTTCATGATTGGTTCTAAATGTGTTACAATACTAATTATTGTTATAAATTAGCGTCTATCCAATTACCTTAATTGACAATTAAATGACCGCCTCCCCATTAACCATGCTATGTGTTTGCGCCGCCGCTTTAATGCTTGGTTCCTGTAAAGATCATTCCGATTACACCGGCTGGCGGGTTGCGGGCGGATCGAAAAAAGCGCAGCATTATTCATCGCTGACGCAGATCGATTCCAGCAATGTCGGTCAATTGCAGGTGGCCTGGGAATACCACACCAAAGATGCCGACGATAAGAACCATTCGCAGATACAATGCAGCCCGATAGTGGTTGATGGCGTCCTTTACGGCACCACGCCGCGTGTGCGCCTGTTTGCTGTGGATGCCGCCACCGGCGTGCAAAAATGGATGTTCGACCCGCGCGGGAACGCGAATTCGTCGTTCGCGGCTTTTGATATGAATAACAACCGGGGTGTCACCTATTGGGAAGACGGCGATGATAAGCGGATACTCTATTCCGCCGGTTCAAGTATCTACGCCGTAAATGCAACAGACGGAAAGCTGATAACTAGTTTTGGCGATGGCGGCAAAGTTAACCTGCATAACGACCTGGGGCGCGACGCAAGCAAAATGTATGTTGTGGCCACATCGCCGGGTATTATTTATAAGGATTTGTACATCATCGGCAGCCGCGTAAACGAAACCGCTGACGCCGCGCCGGGGCATATCCGCGCTTATGATGTGCGCACGGGCAAATTAAGGTGGATATTCCATACCATACCGCATCCCGGAGAATTGGGTTATGATACCTGGGAAGATACCGCTGCTTACAAGCATATCGGTTCGGCCAATAGCTGGGCGGGTTTTAGTATGGACGAGAAGCGCGGCTTACTGTTCGCGCCGACCGGCTCTGCCGCTTATGATTTTTGGGGCGGCAAGCGACTGGGTAAGGGGCTGTTCGCTAACTGCGTACTGGCCCTGGACGCAGCCACCGGAAAACTGAAGTGGCATTACCAGGTGATCCATCACGATATGTGGGACAAGGATTTGCCTACCGCGCCGGTTTTGGTCACCATAAAAAAGGATGGAAAAGACGTGGACGCGGTTGCTGCGCCGACCAAACACGGGTTTATTTTTGTGCTCGACAGGGAGACGGGCAAGCCCTTGTTCCCGGTTAAGGAAACGCCGGTTCCAACCACTTCCGACCTGAAAGGAGAAAAACCCTGGCCGACGCAGCCTATACCCGAGCTGCCTGTTCCGTACGCGAGACAAACGTTGACCGAAAAAGACATCAATCCATACCTATCCGATAGCTCCAAAGCGGAGGTATTGAAAAGACTGAGAACCTACCGCTACGGCAGCATGTTTTTGCCGCCGGGCAAGCAGCCCTCGGTTATTTTGCCGGGATTTGATGGTGGCGCCGAATGGGGCGGTCCGGCTTATGACCCCCAAACCGGGATCATGTATATCAATGCCAATGAAATGGCCTGGATCATGACCATTGTTGATACCAAACCTTATACCGAAAAACCTGAAACCTTCATGCAGGCCGGGCAGCGCCTGTTCACCAATAACTGTATGAGTTGCCACGGAAAGGACCGGAAGGGAACAGGAAATTATCCCACGCTGATCAATATCCAGGCAAAATACCCGGACAATAAGATCGATACGCTGATGCAAACCGGCAGGCGCATGATGCCATCCTTCAAGCAATTGACCCCGGAAGAAAGGCGGGCCGTCATATCGTTTATTACCAACGATCAAAAGCTGGGCGCGAACAAATTTATCGCACCAAAACAAGTGCATGATCCCTACTTAGATATCCCCTATGAAATGGATGGCTATACCAAATTCCTGAGTAAAGAGGGCCTTCCGGCTATATCACCGCCATGGGGTACTTTGAACGCGGTCAACCTCAATACCGGCAAAATGGAATGGCGTATCCCGCTCGGCAATTACGATAAGCTAAACCCCAAAGGCACGACACCTACAGGTACCGAGAATTACGGCGGTCCGGCGGTAACCGCGGGCGGCGTGTTGTTTATCGCTGCCTCGCAGGACGGCAAGATACGCGCCTTTAATAAGCGCACAGGCAAATTGCTGTGGGAATATAAACTGCCCGCGGCCGGTTTTGCCACGCCAGCGGTTTACGAGGTTGATGGAAAGGAATATTTAGTTGTGGCCTGCGGCGGTGGGAAACTGGGGACGAAATCGGGGGATAGTTATGTGGCCTTTGCGCTGGGGAAGTAAATGAAAGCACTTTAGAAGTTTCTAACTTCAAATGCACAACGGAAGTACGATGAAAAACAGGTTTAAGATATGGATAATAAGCGTAGTGATAATGGCTGTTGGAATATCTTTAGGAATGTTCATATACGTAAAAATACAACAACATCTTGCCAAGGAGCTGTATTTACGAGTTAGGAATAATCCCAAAGTGTATGTTTATGAAACTTATTACACTACTCTTACCGCCGTGATGTATGTTGACAAGCTTGAAGATACATCCGCCCTCATTGATTATTATAAGAAAACCGCAAAGCATGACACGTCTGCTGTGATCAATTTTGAAATAAAAGATATGCCATTAACTATGTACGAGCCAATATATGTTTATTCATATTTAAATAAAAGCTCGAACATCGTTAGAGTAATAGATTTTGACGTTAATTGTTGGGGATATATAAGTGGTTATGTCTATAAACCAACGACTCACATGAATGCTCCTCCAGACAGCTCCATCAAGCGATTGGAGGCTTTAGATAATGCAAGAGGTTATGATAAAAGGCCAAATCACCAACAAGGTATAAGCCCTTATGGATGGTGGTGCAATCATTGACGACCAGGTTACCCTCACTGGTTTAAGTCTTCCGAAGGGCGACTTAAATCAAAGGCATTAAATGAAGGTCTCTGACCGGGTTGATGTACTACATTTTAGTTGATACCCGGACAGGGTCCTCCATTCACTTTGAGGATTGTAAAGCTGTTACAGGACTAAAATCAAAGTGTAAACTCATTACAGGATTATCAAAAAAGTGTCAACTTTTTTCAGGACGACACACATAGTGTACATAGCGATAAGAAAACGGTGAGAAACTTATCAAGACTACTTGTACACTAAGGGCTGTTTCCGGTCATTTCGGGGCCGGGAATGCCGGAATGGGTAAAAAAATGAAAAATATGCTGACTTTTTCGTCAGGATGTCACTTTTTTTCTGCATATACTTTGTTTTGATAATACTGTCATTTCCAATTACTTGTATTTTAAAGGTTCACGAAAACATCAAAGTTTATCAAGATTCGGCGCTTAGTGTAAATCACAAATAGTTAATATTTAGTAACTTAATTGGCCGTTTGTGGCCGAAAGGCGGGTGAACGTGAACACATAGTGTGTAAGAATGGCGGAAAGAGGTGCGTGATGTGTACAAATTTGGCCAAAATCAGCGCTATTCGCTACCTTTGCCGCTTCAGCCAGCATCAATGCCATTGTCCCCGCCAAATAGCTCCCTTACCGGGGAAAGATCAAGCAAACTGATCTGGTATTTTCTCATCGGCTGGACGATCTTAAACGCTGTCCAGGCATACACCCAGGAGATACATGCCGACGAGGCTTATTACTGGCTGTATTCCAAATTTTTAGACTGGGGATATTTTGATCATCCGCCTATGGTGGCCGTGTTTATCCGCATCGGCGACAGCATCTTTCACAATGAGTTTTGCGTGCGGCTGATGACCGTGATATCCAGTACGGTATCGGTTTATGTGTTGTGGCAGATCGTCAAAAAATACGGCGTCGAAGCCAAATGGTTCATCATGGTAGTGCCGGGCCTGTTCATCCTGAACATGTACGGCTTCATGGTCACACCCGATTCGCCGCTGTTTTTGTTCACCGTGCTGTTTTACCTTGTCTTTCAGAAATACCAGGAGGAAGACAAATGGAAATGGGCCCTCCTGCTGGCGCTTATCATCGCCGGGTTGTTGTACAGCAAATACCACGCGGTACTGCTCATTGGGTTTACCGTATTATCGAGCCTAAGCCTGTTTAAACGGAAAACTTTTTGGTCCATAGTGGTCATTTCCCTGGTGCTTTTCCTGCCGCATATTCTGTGGCAGGCTAGTCATGGCTACCCTTCGGTTAATTATCATTTATTCGAGCAATCCACCAAGCATTATGATTTTTGGCTCACCTGGACCTACTTCCCGGGCCAACTGCTGATGGCCGGGCCGTTTATTGGCTGGCTGTTCTTTTACAAAGCATTTACTATTAAGGTGAAGGACGCATTCATCCGCTGCCTGCTGGTAAACGCCGTCGGTACTTTCTTATTCTTCCTGGTCAGCAGTTTAAAAGGAGAAGTTCAGCCGCAGTGGACGCTGATCGGCTATGCGCCGCTGATCATGCTTACGCTTATCCGCTTCAAACAAAATAATAGCTGGAAACGCTGGGTGACTACGCTTGCGGTAATCAACATCGTTTTCATATTGGCGATCAGGATCCTGGTTATCACCGGGGCGCCCCTCATCAGGATGGTGGGACAGGTGAAAAGCCAATATGGCTACCGCCAATGGGCAAAGGATGTTAAACAAAAAGCAGGCGCTCATTATGTGATCGCCGATGATGGTTTTCAGAATATTTCCAAGTACGATTTCTACACCAATTCGACCAAAGGCTTTGCTTATGATAACAGGTATTACCGTTTGACGCAGTTCGATATCTGGCCCATAGAGAGCAGGATGCAGCATCAAAAAGCTTATTACTTACTGAGGTACCCGCTGAAAGGGATAACAACGGATACCTTGCGTACCACGGTCGGCACCTGGTATGGCGGCTGGGTAAACGATGTGCGGACCTACCAGCAAGTCCAGGTCGAACTGCCCGATTATAAAATTACGGCTTCGCCCGGCGCTGTGCTGCCTTTGGATTTGACCATAACAAATCCATACCCCTACGCAATAAACTTTAGCAATTCGGGTTATGACCACAGGCTGACGTTTGGCGCCTGCACATTTAAGGATGTAGCGGAAATATCGGAACAGGACAGCGGGGACGATTTTTATAAAATTGCATTGAACCCCGGCCAAAGCGCGCATTATACTTTTAAATTTACCGCACCTTTGCAAAAGGGCAAATATACCCTGTTGTTTTCGCTGCGCACCGACCCGTTCATGGGCAGCAAAAACAGCAGGATCATTAATTTAACCGTTGAATAACAGGCTGCATGCATAAAAAACTTTACTTAGCTCTATTTCTTTCGCTTTTTTCCTGCGCCGCCGCGATGGCGCAAACGACGCTTGATGTTGATTTTAGCGGCCTCGGTTTCCTCGATAACCGCGAATACAAGGATTTTGTAGCGCGTTCACGTACTTATTCGGGTACGCGCATCGCACCGGACCTGGGCCTGAATATTGACAGTATGAACCACTTCGTGGTGGGTTTTAATGCTATCCATGAGTTTGGCGCGCAACCGTTTTTCCTTACGGTTGACCCGGTGGCTTACTATAAATTCACGGGTAAGCAATGGCTGTTTTTTGCGGGCGAGTTCCCGCGGGAAGGTAACCTAAGCAATTATCCCCGCGCTTTCCTTAATGATACGATGAGGTATTACCGGCCGAATGTGCAGGGCCTGCTGGCGCAATTCCATACGCCCCATTTTATGGAAACGGGCTGGATCGATTGGGTCAGCCGGCAAACGGCTACGCAGCGGGAGGAGTTTCTCTTTGGTTCTTATGGCAAATACCGGCCATCGTTATACGGGCCGTTTTATATATCGCACTATGCTGTATTGCTGCATGATGCCGGCGCGGCGGTGTTGCTGCCTGGCGACCATATTACGGAAGACGGGGGCGCCCAAGTACTGCTGGGCCTCGACCTAACCAAAAAACAAAAGCTGCTGGATTCATTAACGATTGAAGCGGGCGATATGCTGACGCTGGGCCGGGTGCGCGGGCTCGACGGCTGGCAACGATCCAACGGTTTTGTGCTGCATATTTATGCCAGCTACAAGCGGTTCTCGATATTGGATGAGTTTTATGACGGTCAACCGGCGCAGGTAATTACCTATGGCGACGCGTTTTACCAAAAGAAATTTTATAACCGGCTGGATATGATGTTCAACGCCTTTAATGCCCAGGGGCTGCGCGGTCAATTCATTTTAAGCGTACACCGCACGCCGGGCTTTACCAGTAACCAGGAGGCATTCAGGCTATCGTATGAGTTGGGAAGAAGGAAGATCGCGACGTTTAAGAATTAATATCGAACACCGAATGTCGAACATCGAATGATGAAGTACTTCTAAATTCGAAATTCAATATTCGACATTCGATATTCAAAATGGGCCTGAGCCGGGCTATTAATTCCCTCCAATATCGCCGCTGCCCGATTTGGATTTGTAAACATTTTTTGGATGCCCGCTGTAGCTGATATCGCCGGAGCCGCTTACCGAAGCATCAACCTTGTTACTGGCGTATATTTTCGCATCACCCGAGCCGCTTACGTGCACGTCTGTATTGGTAGTGATCAAGCCACGTGCGCTGTAATCACCTGATCCGCTTACGCGCACTGCTGATGTTTCAGCATGGCCGGTCAATTTCACATCGCCCGAACCGGAAATGCTGGTTTCAAGGTTCTTAACTTCCAGTTCTCCGTCCACATCCCCCGAACCCGATACATGCAGGTTCATCTTGTCGGCATGCAGGCCATTATGGAAGGTTACATCGCCCGAACCGGAAACAACAATGCTGTTCACATCCTTAATGGCCACATAGACCATTATTTTCTTGTGATGGCTGAAAAGATCGCCCCAATGGAAATTATGGCGGTCATCGTAGATTTTCAATATACCGTTTTCTACTTCGGTGGTAACATGCCTGATAACATCTTCGGGAGCTTCAACCTTTACCGATTCGGTGTTGCCCTGGGTAAGGGTTACGTCATAAGGTCCGCTCACATCTATGCCGTGAAAGTCTGAAACGTGACGGTCCTCGGTTTTTTGCTGGGCCATCGCCATAGGCGCGGCAAAAGTATAGGCTGCTCCCGCGATAAGCAGGAAAGCCAAAAAATACCTGGTTATTGATCTCATGGTTTTATTGTTTTACAATCTATAAGACGCCGGTTTGTGGAAAAGGTTGCAGAGAATTATAAAATATCGAACGCCGAAGTACTTCATCATTCGATATTCAGCATTCGGTGTTCGACAATTCAGCCTCAATCCACCAGCACCCCGATATAATAATCAAAAGTATCTACTTCGATATTATCCTTCGTTGCGCCGTCAATGGCTACAGGTGTAAAACGTGTGGTCGGTTTGATGAACTGGTATTCGCCGCCTTTTAGTTTTACACGAACCGGCATATTGAAGCCTTTGACATCTGATTGCCAGCGAACAGCTAATTTGCCTTCGCGGTTGGTCATGAACTCCAGTATCGGCAGGTTGCGGTAATGCAGGTATTGATCGAAAACAGGCTTCAGATTGATGCCCGATTGATCGCAGATATAGTTCACAATATCATCATAGGTCACCGTTTGGTGATAGAATGTTTTGTTCAGTCCGCGAAGGATGCTACGCCATTTCTCATCGTCGTTAATGATTGTTCGAACCATATTTAACAGGTTACCTCCTTTGTAATACATATCGCTAGAGCCTTCCTTGTTCACGTTATATGGCCCAACAATCGGTTTGTCATTGGCGATCAGGTAACGCGTGCCATGCACATATTCCTGGCCGGCCTGCTTGCCGTAAAATTTTTCTATGAACAAAGACTCGGAATAGTTAGTAAAGCCCTCGTGTATCCACATATCGCCCAGGTCTTTCGAGGTAATATTATTGCCGAACCATTCGTGCCCGCTCTCGTGCACCACGATGAAATCCCATTTGAGGCCCCAGCCTGTTCCCGACAGGTCGCGCCCGAGGTAGCCGTTCTGGTAGTGGTTGCCATAGGCTGTACCGCTCTGGTGCTCCATCCCGAGGTGATGCGATTCTACCAGTTTATACCCGTCCTCATAAAAAGGGTAGGGGCCGAACCAGTATTCAAAGGCTTCGAGCATACGTTTGGCATTCGCGCCCCACTGTTTTTTCGCTTTTTCCAGGTTATAGCTCAACGGCCAGAAATCCATCGTTAGCTTGCCTTTTTCGCCATCGAACGTGTCCGAATAATGCGTGTAATCGCCGATGTTAGCTTCAATATCATAATTGTTGATCGGGTTGGCCACAAACCAGTCGAACCGGGTGTTGCCATCCTTCAGCCTGGTCACTTTACGCAAACGACCGTTGGAAACATCTTTTAAACCTGTTGGCACGGTAATGCTGATCAAAGCGCTGTCAACTTCATCGGCCTGCTGGTCCTTATTCGGCCACCATACGCTGGCGCCCATCCCCTGGCAGGCTGTCGATACCCAGGGGTGGCCTAAAGAATCGGTATTGTATTCTAGGCCACCGTCCCATGGCGCGCGTTTGGCGATGGTCGGGTTGCCGGAATAGTACACCGTAAACTCATCCTTGCTACCTTTCTGTATCGTTTGCGGGAAGGTGGTGAACACTGCGTTGTATTCGCGTGTGAAAGGTAATTCCTGGCCTTTGTAAACTACCTTTTCGACCTTCAGGTTGCTGAACAGGTCAAATTGCAGTTTGGTAAAATCCGTCGTCGCTGTAAACTTGAACAGCACATTGCCGCTGATAAACTTGTTGGGAATATCAAACTTGATATCGAGGTGATAATAATTAATATCGTAGCAGGTACGCAATGGCGACATATACCCCCGCAATGAATCGGCACGGGTAAAAGTTTGTTTGTCAACGCCGAGTTGCGCGAAGGTGCTGGTGCTTACCGCTGCGATCAGCAATGCAAGGAGAAAGATTTTTTTTATCATGGTATAACTTGTTTAACTCGTTTTGCCTCACCTAAATCCTCTCCAAAGGAGAGGACTTAATCATGCGTTTTTGAGCCCCTCTCCACTTGGAGAGGGGTTGGGGTGAGGCCTTAGTATCCCTTATTTATCCCCGAAAGCCCGATATAAAAATTAAAATTATCCGCTTCCAGGTTTTCTTTTGTTGCGCCCGGCAGGTCGATAGGCTGCGCGGTGGTTGTGGGGTGAATAAACTGGTACTCGCCGCCTTTGATCCTCACGCGCACCGGCATATTAAAGCCTTTGGCATCGGCTATCCATTTGCAATAGGGCTTACCATCCTGCCAGGTTACCGATAGCGTAGGCAGTTTGGCGTGGCGCAGATATTGATCGAACACGGTCGACAGATCGATCCCCGCTTGCTTGCTGATATAGCCCGTAATATCGTTGTAAGTCACCGTTTGGTGATAAAAAGTCTTGTTGAGCCCACGAAGGATATTGCGCCATTTTTCGTCGTCATTGATGATGGTTCGGATCATGTTGAACAATACCGCTCCTTTAGGGTACATATCTTCAGAGCCTTCCTTGTTCACATTATAGACCCCAACAACAGGTATCTTGTTTACTATCCCCTGGCGCATACCATAGACATATTCCTGGCCGGCCTGTTTACCGTAGGTATAATCAACATACAAGCCTTCCGAATAGCAGGTAAACGACTCGTGTATCCACATATCAGCCAGGTCCTTCGCCGTAATGTTATTGCCGAACCACTCATGGCCGCTTTCATGTACGATAATATAATCCCATTTCAATCCCCAGCCGGTTTGCGAAAGATCGTACCCGAGGTAGCCATTTAAAAAGTGGTTGCCATAAGCTACCGCGCTCTGGTGCTCCATGCCGAGGTGGGGTGTTTCCACCAACTTATAGCCGTCCTCATAAAAAGGGTAAGGCCCAAACCAGTGCTCGAAGGCTTTAAGCATCGGTTTTACACCCTCGCCAAATTGTTTCTTAGCTTTTTCAAGGTCCGAAGGGAGTACCCAGTAATCCAGGTCGAGTTTGCCTTTTTCGCCGTCATAGGTATCCGTAAATTCGGTATAATCGCCAATGTTGGCAGCCACGTCGTAATTATTAATGGGATTGGCCACAAACCAGTCGAAACGGGTATAGCCGTCGCCCAGTTCGGTTACTTTACGCAAACGGCCGTTAGAAACATCCTTTAAACCCGTTGGCACGCTAATACTGATCAGCATGCTGTCTACCTCGTCGCTCAGATGGTCCTTATCCGGCCACCAGATGCTGGCGCCGGCGCCTTCGCAGGCGGTAGCTACCCAGGGTTTGCCCGTGGTATCTTTTGTAAAGACAACGCCGCCGTCCCAGGGGGCGCGTTTGGCGATGGTCGGGTTGCCGGAATAATAAACAGTAAACTCGTCATGACTACCTTTTTTTATGATGGCCGGAAAAGTAACAAAAACCGCGTTAAACTCGCGTTTGAACGGTAGGTTTTGTCCTTTGTAAACTACCTTTTCTACTTTCAGGTTTTTGTAGAGATCGAACTGCAATTTCTTAAAATCCTGCGTAGCCGTAAACTTAAACAGGTTGCTGCCGCTGATGAATTTTTTATCGATATCGAACTTTACGTCTAAGTGATAGTAGTTGATATCATAGCAACTGCGTAGCGGTGTAAGCATGCCGCGCAGCGTATCCGCATGGGTAAATTTGTGCTTTTCTTCGAGCAATTGCGCGTGCAGATTAAAAGAAATAATTGTTAGTGTAAATAATATGATAAGTTTTGATTTCATATATTAAAAATTATGCCTTTCGGTGTCTTGTGTATTTACTGAATATATTAAGATATTGAGAGTCAAAAGCGACTCGGGTAATTGAATCGTAATCGATGGAAGACGAACTCTTTTCAAAAAATCCTTCTGCATCAAAATATATTAAATGCACATGCTTTTTGCCAATTTTCGTTATTGGTCCGATAGTGAAACTATTAACGTCAGAACCCTCACATTCTACTATCACATTAATTTCTTTTGTTTGCAGTGATTTAAAAACTGATTCCCAGCTATTCAAATCAATAAAATAATTAATTCCTACTTTTTCTGTTTGGTTTTCCCACTTCATCATTTTATCAAAATACTTATCACTTTTATTGAAGCGTAGTTTTTTGATTTGTTCAATTGGTAATATACTATATCCGTCTATTCTAAAGTCATCCGTTTCATGAAGTAAAATAAACTTTTCTGAAAAATCGAGAATGTAGCCGTTACTTATTCCCGCTCTATTTTTTGAGAATTTCCGAAATAATCGTACACGTTGTTTATTTTCCTTGTACGATTTTATTTTCTCGATCATGCTCTAAGAATCAGATGCCTAATTTAATAAGTATATCGTGAATAAGTTGATTTAGGCATATTACTGTTACAATGCGAATGAACACTAATTCCACGAATTATTTCGAATTCCCCGAATTTCAAGCCGGTATAAAGAATTTAATTCGATCTTTTCTTCTAATTCGTGGAATTCGTGTTCTTCTAATTCGTGCCTTTCCTTACCTTTGCAGCTCCTAAATATTCTTCTGCTATGCAATATGATGTTATCGTTATCGGTTCGGGCCCTGGTGGCTATGTAGCGGCTATACGCTGCGCGCAATTGGGACTAAAAACCGCCTGCATCGAAAAATATGCCAGCTACGGCGGTACGTGCCTTAACGTAGGCTGTATCCCGTCGAAAGCTTTGCTGGATTCGTCCGAACACTATTATAATGCCTCGCATGCCTTCAAAACGCATGGCATCAACCTGGATAATTTGTCGCTTGATATGGCACAAATGATGAAGCGTAAAACCGAAGTGGTGGCTAAGAACACCGGCGGCATCAGTTTCCTGTTCAAAAAGAACAAGATAGACGGCATACAGGGCGTCGGCTCTTTCAAGGATAAGAATACCATCAGCATCAAAAAGCCCGATGGCTCGGTACAGGAAATAACAGGTAAAAACATCATTATTGCAACGGGCTCCAAACCATCAAGCCTGCCTTTTATCCAGATCGATAAAAAACGCATCATTACCTCGACCGAGGCATTGACCCTGACCGAAGTTCCCAAACATTTGATCTTAATAGGAGGTGGTGTAATAGGGTTGGAACTGGGCTCGGTTTATTCGAGACTCGGCGCTAAAGTGTCGGTGATCGAATTTATGGATTCTATTATTCCTACGATGGACCGCGGATTAGGCAAGGAACTGCAAAAAGTGTTATCGAAACAGGGCATGGAGTTCTATCTGAATCATAAGGTTACCGGCGCTACAGTAAAAGGCAAGGAAGTTACCGTAACCTTTGAAGCTCCAAATGGTGATAAAAAAGAACTGAAAGGCGACTATTGCCTGGTTGCAGTGGGCCGGATCGCTTATACTGATGGATTGGGTTTGGATAAGATAGGCTTAACGGTGGAAGAGCGCGGTCGCAAGATCACGGTTGACGATCATTTGGAAACCAGCGTAAAGGGTGTATACGCCATCGGCGATGTGATCAAAGGCGCCATGCTGGCGCACAAAGCCGAGGATGAAGGCACTTTTGTTGCTGAATCAATCGTCGGTCAGAAACCGCATATCAATTATAACCTGATACCGGGTGTGGTATATACCTGGCCGGAAGTTGCCGCTGTTGGTCAAACCGAAGAGCAGCTAAAAGCAGCCGGTGTAAAATATAAAACCGGTTCGTTCCCGTTCCGCGCAAGCGGCAGGGCAGTAGCCAGCGGCGATATGGATGGCTTTGTGAAAGTATTGGCTGACGCGACTACAGATGAGATATTAGGCGTGCATATGATCGGCCCGCGCGCGGCGGATATGATTGCTGAGGCAGTTTGCGCGATGGAGTTCCGCGCCTCTGCTGAAGATGTTTCCAGGATGAGCCACGCGCACCCGACGTATACCGAAGCATTCCGGGAAGCTTGTTTGGCGGCTACAGATAACAGGCCGATACATATTTAGGTTGAAGTCGAAATTTCGATTTCGGAATTAGTTCGTTGTGATTATCAAATCTGATCTTAAACTATTAACTTTTCGGATACTGATTTTCGATATTGGGATTGTGTCTAAAATCTTCATCTCTTTAAAGGCTTTATCGCCTGTAAATGTTTTGTCATTCACAATCAATTGATAATTAGTTTCAATAGTTTTTGTAGACTCATTTGAGATTTTTTGCCACACAGCAATATCAATTCGTTTGATTTTTTTCTTGAAATTCTCTAAAGAATAAGACTTTGTATAAATATATATGGCTCCGTATTTCTGGTAAGGTGGTTTTCTGTTTACAACTATATCTTCGATGTCATGAGGATTAATTTCCCCCAGTGAAGTTTTCGTTATTTTGCCATTTACAAAATAAGTTACACTATCAATTTTTTTCTTTTCCTCCGCGTAAGAACCTTTCACTTCTTCATATTTAATCAAAATATCATCAGCTATAGTTGGTTTTAGATTTTTAAATACCCAGTTTATTTTTTTGTCTTTTAAGCTATAATTTTTTGGAGCAATACTTATTAATTGATCAGAAGGGATATCGATAATGTTGACATCAACTTCAGCTCTCCCAATTTTACCAGCCCAGCCTGCGCCTGTACTTAATAGATAATTAAAAAAGCGATTTTGATGATTCGCTCCGTTAGGTAAAATGTATTTGACCACTATTACTTGCGACTCGTTCCTATTAAAATGCGCCTTCCACAAATACCAGGGTTTGTTTTGATTTTCATACTTTGCCAACAGCTTAAATCTTTCCTCATCGCTTACTGAACTAAGAATCTTTTTGAGATGATCGGGTATGTAAAAATTTATTTTCCTGATTGCTTTCCCATTTACCAAAACTTCGAAATTGTTCTCATTGATGTCGTTCAGAAGATCTCGCTCTCCATCTATTAAATGGTTATTAAAAAGATAAAAATTCATAATAGGAAACCCAATATCAAGATTTACTGATTTCCCAAGATTACGCATATTAAATGTGCATTCAACCCAGGCGCTATCCATGGATAACTTAACATTTACTTTCTCTGACGCCATTTGAATATTAACTGGGCGCGAGGAAACGATCCCTTTTATCTGAACAGGATCGGGGATAATGTCTGCTAAAGTCAATGACGGAATTAGAAGTAGTAGTAGGATTACATAAGTTTTCATTGTTGGCCTGTTTTCGATATTTGTTAGGTGCACAACCTCACAGTTTTCCACACTATGAATATAGTGATTATATGTTTCTCTAGTGACGTAGATTGTCTGCGCCGCAATCCCAACTAAATTTCCGAAATTCGCCAATCAACAAATTCCGAAATCGAAATTCCGAAATCCGATATCAACCCTATGCTACAAATCCAGGAAAACGTTTCCCTCAAAAACCCCAACACTTTATTGCTTTTTTTTCAGTTTTTTTAAAGTATTAACGTCTGTCAGATCCTGGTGCCGTCCGCTACTTGTTTTATTTTTGATAAGGTCGTCCAATCCGATATAATTTATCATCAACCCCTCAATATCGATAATCAATTTTTCCGGATACGCTTCTTTAAAGTTTACACCATCTATTTCATTTAAGATATCAATACGTAGCGGAGGATACCCGATTTGAGTAATTATTCCTTTTCTTAAGAAATCATCTTTTTCGATCCCTAATGATGCCATTCCAAATTCTGCAATTACAAGAAGCATTTTTTCAGCATTGTTACTTGATATATCGATCCAGATGTCGAGATCACCGGTATGGCGCGGCTTTCCATGAAAAGCCAAAGCATATCCGCCCACAACCATGTAATCGACATGGTATTTATTAAGCAATGCAACAAAATCTTCGAAATCCTTTTCCAGGGTCATGGGTGAAGCTTTCTTTTTACCACAAAAGTTTTATCCATACGCTGACCGGGTTTAAGGCTTTTTGAAATCAGTTGAGTAACTGCGGCCATACGTTCTGCCGGTGGCCTGGATAGCCAGTATTGCATGTCCTCTAACTCCTCGTCTATATCTTTTAACACAGCTTTTCTGACTACAGGCGCAATTTTCATAATTAAAGTAAATATAAGCAATTTCACTTTATCGTGTTCATTCCGTAAACCCAACTAAATTTCCGAAATTCGCCGCCAATACAATAAATTCGAAATTGAACATTCGAAATTCGAAATCAGCCACCATGCTCCAAATCCAGGAAAACGTTTCCCTCAAAAATTTCAACACTTTTGGTATTGATGCGTCGGCGAGATATTTTGTCGAGATAGCGCATGAGGACGACCTGGCCGAACTGTTCATGGACCCGCAATGGATGCATATGAAACGGTTGGTGATGGGCGGAGGCAGCAATATGCTGCTGAAAGGCAATTTCGACGGGCTGGTGGTCCGCATTAATATAAGGGGCATCGAGCATCGCCTCAATCATAATGATGTTTTTGTGGAAGCAGGCGCGGGCGAAGTTTGGAATGACCTGGTGAACTATTGCGTCGACAGGGGTTATGCAGGTATCGAGAACCTGAGCCTGATACCCGGTTCGGTGGGGGCCTCGCCTATACAAAACATCGGCGCTTATGGGGTTGAGCTGAAAGACGTATTCAAAAGCTGCCGGGCGTTTGAGATCGCGACGCGGGAATTTAAAACTTTTACCAAAGAGGATTGCCGCTTTGGCTACCGCGAAAGTATTTTTAAAGAGGAGCTGAAGGAACAATATATTATTGTATCGGTAAAACTGCACCTGTCGCTTATTCCGAACATCAACCTGAAATATGGCGCCATTGAGCAGGAGTTGGTCAATCGCAATATCACCAATCCTACTATAAAAGACGTGTCGCGCGTGGTTTCGCATATCCGCGTATCGAAATTGCCGGATCCATCTACCATCGGCAACGCCGGCAGTTTCTTCAAAAATCCTATCATCAGTGCAGATTTATTTGCCAATATGCATTCAAAATTCCCCGAAGTGGTGCATTATCCGGCCGAAGGTGGCGTGAAACTGGCCGCGGGATGGCTCATCGAGCAATGCGGCTGGAAGGGAAAAGTGGTGGGGCACACCGGAACATGGAAGAACCAGGCGCTGGTTTTGGTGAACCACGGCGGCGCGACGGGCGAAGAAGTGTACAGTCTTTCGTCGCAAATCATAGACAGTGTGTACAGTAAATTTGGCGTTTTATTAGAGCGCGAGGTCAATATTATTAGTTGAATTATTTTCGTCAAAATTCTGTTTTCTGCGCATTATCGCCCGGTAAAATCCCTCCTTCCCACAGCCGCTGTAAGTCATAAAACGTTGTTTTTCAGTATACTTACGCTGACATTTTAATGACAAACATTGACCGCCATAATCAGGTGTTTGCATTGTGCGCAATGAGCTATAACCTGAACATTATGTAAAGCGGTATCATGTTTGTCTTATGCTGTATACAAAAATCTAACAAAATGACAGCAATCGAGTTTAACACCATGGTACTACGGCAGGCGACTTCGCTAAGATCTTATGCGCTGCACTTTACCCGCGATGCCGATGATGCTAACGACCTTGTCCAGGATACAATGTTGAAGGCTATAACTTATTATAATAAGTTTAAGGAAGGTACGAACCTCAAAGGATGGTTATACACCATCATGAAGAATACATTCATCAACAACTACCGCCGTTTTGTTAAGATGAGCACTTTTGTAACCAAGTCGGAAGAAATATCTTCAGCCAACCTGGTTTTCAGCTCGACCAAAAATTTCGGCGAATCAAAGTTTGTGATGGATGATATCAGGAAAGCATTAGACAGGCTGCCCGAAGACTATTATATCCCGTTCACCATGTATTTCGACGGGCATAAATACCACGAAATTGCCGACCACCTGGAAATCCCGATCGGAACGGTAAAAACCCGCATACACGTAGCACGCAAGCTGCTAAAGAAGAACCTGAAGGCTTATGATAACGGTATCAAAAAGCCGGTATATGCCGAAGATTAAAAATCAGTAAACTCCATTATATATTGAGGAACCCCGCCAACGCGGGGTTTCTTGTTTTTAGCCCGATTTGACTACTTTAGGGCGATGGACGATTTGCCCGTTTACACCCGCTCGCAATTGGCGCTGCGCAATGGCCAGGATAAACCTGAAATATGGATCGCTTATAAAGGCGTTATTTATGATGTGAGCCGAAGCCGCTTATGGCGTAATGGCAAACATTACGAACATTGGGCGGGGCAAGACCTGACGCACGAACTGCCCGATGCCCCGCATGACGAATGGGTGTTTCAGAATTTTGATCCGATCGGGAAGTTGGTTTGATGTCAGAAGTCAGATGTCCGATGTCAGAATCTTGAGCTCGCTGATAATCAACGCGTAGCGGCGTTCCAAATTTGAGTGCGGTACACCCGGAACATTTTGGAACGCTATCAGTGAAAAATTTAACTATTGATATGCTGGCGAAGCAACGTCACCAAAACTGCCGGATATTTAAATTTTAAATTCTAAACTCCGACTTCGGACTTCTGACATCCGACTTCATAAAATCTCAAACCTGGATAAGCTGACAAACTCCTGAACGCGGGCAGCAACTTCTTTATCCGAAAGATTTTTGATCTTTTCGGTGCCGAATTTTTCAACGCAGAACGATGCCAAAGCCGAGCCGAAGATGATGGCATTTTTCATGTTATTGAAATTTATCGTGCCCACTTTGGCCATATAACCGATAAAGCCTCCGGCAAAAGTATCGCCAGCTCCGGTAGGATCGAATACTTCTTCCAAAGGCAATGCGGGCGCCGAGAATATTTTCCCTTCGCCAAAAAGCAGGGCGCCGTGCTCGCCTTTTTTGATGATGAGGTATTTGGGTCCCATGCTTAATATTTTTTGGGCTGCTTTAACCAGGGAGTATTCACTCGAAAGCTGGCGCGCTTCAGCATCATTGATGGTCAGCACGTCGATCATTTTGATCGTTTCGAGCAAGTCGCTCAATGCAATGTCCATCCAGAAATTCATGGTATCCATCACAATAAGCTTCGGCCGCTTTTTAAGACGTTTGATAACCGTTTGCTGCACCTGTGGCGTCAGGTTGCCGAGCATCAGGAATTCGCAATCCTGGTAAGAATCGGGTATGATGGGGTCGAAATCAGCCAGCACGTTCAGTTCAGTGATCAGCGTGTCGCGGCTGTTCATATCATTATGATATTTGCCACTCCAGAAGAATGATTTTTCGCCCTTTTTGATCTGTAGTCCTTCAGTATCGATATGACGTTTGCCAAGATCTTTTATTTCGCTTTGCGGAAAATCATCGCCAACAACGGCTACTATTTTTACTTTGTCAAAGAAGTATGAAGCAGCCAGGCTGGCGTAAGTAGCCGCGCCACCGACAATTTTATCGGTTTTTCCGAAGGGAGTTTCGATGGCGTCAAATGCCACAGTACCAATAACTACAAGGCTCATTTAGAATGATTTTATAAAATATTTGCGCAAATATTGTGAAATTAAGGCATAAATCATACTTTTGCACACTCCAAACCGGAAAATGATTCCTGAGTAGCTCAGCCGGTTAGAGTCCCGCACATGCGGGATTAATCAGAGGCTGAGGGGAATAGGAGAAAAAATAACATTCCTGAGTAGCTCAGCCGGTTAGAGCATCTGACTGTTAATCAGAGGGTCGCTGGTTCGAGCCCAGCCTCAGGAGCAAGCCCCGCACGTCCGCGGGGCTTTGTTATTTATTCTATCAGAGGTCGCTGTCCCGATCGCGATTGGCACGAGCCCAGCTTCAGGAGCAAGACTGGGCAAGCGCAAATTTCTGTGGCTTGCCTTTTTTTTTCTACTTTAATTCACAGACAGTCTCCAGTTTCGACTTGACCAGCATCTTCTCACTTTAGTACAAACAATGAACATTTAATTATAAATTTAGCTGTGGTTGTGGGCAAACAAATAACAAATCCTCAACTCGTGATAAGCAACCTTTAACGCACTGCAAAACTGACATTGCGAACTTTAATAAACAGCGATAAATGGAAATTGAAATAAAAAATATCAATCCAAAGTTTGTAGAACTGTTCATGCAAACTTTCGCATTTACGGAGGAAGAGTTTGCTTTGCTCTTATCATCTTTTAAGTCGGTAGCAATTTCCAAAAAAGATTATTATTTGAGGGCTGGCGAAATATGCAAGTCAAAGGCATATCTCAATAAAGGTTGCGCAAGAAACTTTGTGTTGGATGAACAAGGACATGAACGGATATTATTCTTTGCGTTTGAAGATTGGTGGCTTGGTGACTTCGACAGTTACTATTCGGGCAAACCGGGAACAAACTATATTCAAATACTGGAAGATTCAGAACTGCTGGTAATTTCAAAAGAAAATTTTCAAAAAGCAGAACAGGAAATACCTAAACTCAAACAATGGTATTCTACTAAAATGCTCCGTTCAGCAAGTGCTTCAAGAAACAGAATTGAAGAAATAAAAACACTGTCTGCTGAAGAACGCTATCTCAAATTGATAAAAAAACAGCCCCATATTTTTCAGCGTATCCCATTGCAATACATAGCATCTTATTTGAACATTGAACCGCAGTCGCTTAGCCGAATAAGGAACAGGCTGACAAATAAACATTGAATTTCTTCATGCCCTTTTTATTTCTTAACCCAGGTTAAGTGTCTGGTATTTTACGCGATCCACCTTTGTGTAATCAATTACTCGTTCACTTAAAAACAAAGACATGACTTTAACTCAAACCAAGGTGTTAGCACCAAATGAGGGATTAAGATTGCAATCTGGTCCCGGTCGCGATCTTATTTTCAAACTTACCGGTGATGATACCGGCGGTGCATTCGATTATTTTATTGTTAATGTAGCACCACATGGGGGACCGCCCTTGCATGTACACCACAAGCAGGAAGAAACCCTTCATGTGCTGAAAGGCAAATTTAAGGTAAGGGTTGGTGATGAAATAGTATATTGTAACGAAGGTGATTTTGTGTATATGCCGTCAAAAGAGCCGCATGCCTTCCTTAACCTAACCGACGAGGAGGGTGAAATCATTATGGTTTTCGCACCAGGCGGGGGTCACAAATTTTTTGAAGAACTCGGACCGCTTATGCACAGTGGTTCACCAGATAAAAAGGTAGTCGCTCAGGTTTTTGAAAAATATGAAATGACGCTGCTTGGTCCTCCCTTAAGCCATGATTAACCTAAAGAACGCACTTATCCAACCAACACGGACAGAGAATAATGGCAGCCTCCGGAGTAAGCAGGGCGATTTTACCCCCTGCTGTTTACAGAACGGGGACTCGATTTGAAACAGGTACCCTCCCGTAAGTTTACAGGAGGTTCAACTCGTGAATTTCCTGATGATGTTTCAGCGACATCTAAATAGAATAAAATCCACATCGAATAAACCCGCCCTGCTCCGTGGATATCTTAAGCATAAAAACCGGGCAGGTTGGGAGGCTGGTTAATTGGGTTTAATAGTCTTAAAGGCCAGTAGCTTCTCCTTCAACCCGGTAAAATCAACGGGTTTGGTCAGGAAATCGTTGGCTCCGCCCTGCATGGCATGGCTGCGATTTTCCTCATCACCATAAGCGGTTATCATCATTACCACGGGTGGCGGTTTTTCGTAAGTATGCCTGATGCGCGATAAAAGCTCAATACCGGTCATTCCCGGCATATTGATATCAGATAGTATGAGTGATACCTCCGAGCGTGCCTTTTCCAAATATTCAAGGGCTTCAAATCCCGACAAGGCAAATTCAAATGCCAGCTCGCCTTCTTTTATTTCCTTACGGAACCGCTGCAAAAATAGTGGCTGCACATCAGCTTCGTCGTCAACTACCAGGATTTTCATGTCTTAAATTTGGTTAGTTTCATAATGGTATGCCAGGCTTGACAGCGTCAAGCAGGTACTTTTTAAATATAAAACAATATGACTGAATATCAATGCGTTTCAAAAAAATACAATCCTGTCAAAAAAATATTTATAAATCTATTTTATTCCCACGGCTGCTGTTTCATCATTCTGTTAATGATGGTGTTCGCGCGGACAATTTTCACGGTAGCAGCATTGAAAGGTTCAAAAGCCTTTTGGGGATCGCTGGGTAAGAGGAGGGATTTCAAGTACGTGGACAGGTCGAGGAAAGGATCGGTGTTTAGCGGGCAGTAATCATCGGGGTTGGTATCATCAAGCATAACGAGCCAATAGTCAGCAGTATAAATCGTGACACCCGGCGCAACGGGGATATGCCCGGCCGCTATGGTTTTCAGCGCTTCACTTTTTAGATCGGCGTCCTGTATCAGGTCCGCGGTAGTTTGCGCGCCTGGAATATCATCTGCTTTTACCTGGGCCTCAACAATCGCTCTTTGGGCGATGCTTTTGTCTTTATAATAGGTATCATGGATTAGCTCAGTAATCGTCAGCGCAGAAGCTAAAGATGCTTTAGCGCCTTCAATATCCCCGGCTTTCACCTGGTTCTCTGCGATAACTGTCAGGTCGGCGCATTTGTAATTGGGATCCTGAACTTTGGCCGTGGTTTTCTTAGCACCCGCGATATCGCCGGCGTCGGCCTGTATTTCAGCTATGCCATCCATCGCAAGATCCTTATCCTTTTCAGCCGGGATTTGATTGATGGTGCGCAACGCAAGCTTTAAAGTTTCTTTAGCGCCTTCGAGGTCGCCGTTCTTCACCTGGAATATAGCAATGGTACTCAGTTCATTATTTTTCCAAAATCCATTTGGGATCAGGTCGACCATTTTTTTAGCCTCCGCGTATTCCCCGGCATTCGCCCAGCACCATATTGCATTATCCATATAAGTAACATTCGCGGGATTCGACTGGTGAACCTGGATTGCCATTTCCTGCAGGGACCTGATCATATTTGCCAGGTTGCTATGGCTTTTGATATCGAGCGTATTGATCTCATCCTTTACGGCCACTGCGTTTTGCGCAGTGGGGTTGGCTGCCAGGTAAGCCTCAAACCAGCAAATGGCCCGCAGTTCACGGCCTGGGAGCTTTGACTCCGCCAAGCCCAGGTAAAAAAATATGATCGGCGATTGTGGGGACAGTTTTCGTGCTTCTTCAAAACAACGTATCGCCAGGGGGTAATCCGGCAGTTTGGCAGCCACTATCCCTTTGTTTACGGCTTCCTGCGCATCCGGCGGCAAGGGCGCGACGGCAGCGGATGTAGTCTGGCTAAAGCCTGGCAGGGCAAACAACAAAAAACAGGCCAATGTAAGCAGTTTATTGATTTTCATGGTTCGCGTATCAACCTGGTGTTTATATGAGATTTAGCCCCTTACTCCGGCTACTGATCCGGGCCTGCGGTCAAGCGGGGGAGCTTTGGGTATTTTCGAGTTGATGTATTTGAAAAACTGTATCCACGCCGGGTCCTCTTTCGGATCATTCTCACCCGATGCTGGTTTGTCTTTTAATTCAGGAGGTTTGTCAAATTTTTGATTGTAGTCATCAATTACCCTATTCACTAATTGCTCAGCGGTCTCTTCCGGCTGTTTTACCGGCGCGGCGGCCTGGCCCTGCTTCTGCAAAGTATATTGAGCAAGATCAACGAGGCGTTCAAGCCCCGGGTCGCCAGGCTGTTTGTTGAGGGCATCCTGGAACCAGGCAAGCGCCACTTTCCAGTCATGGACCTGGATGGCCTGTAGTCCTTTACGAACCCGGTCGCCTGCCGGTGTTGCCGGGATGGAGTTTTCTACCTCTTTGGGCAGCCCCGTTGGCACGTTACGGGCATCCACCACGTTAGGGTCGCCAAAATCCAGGCTGCTGCCCTTGTTGGGATCATTGGGGGGTGTATTTGAGTTTACCCCGTTAAAATCCAGCGCACCGGATGAAGGGGTTAAGTTCTGCGCAAAGTTCTGAACGGTCTCCTGTATTTTGTCACCCGTTGCCCGCTGCTGGTTCTGGCCGGCAATTTCCTGTTTAGCTATCGCGATATTTTTGCGGTACACATCACTATGGTAAAGCGCATAAGCCTTTTGGAAGTACTCTAGTTCAGCAGCGTAGTCGCCGCGATGTTCGGCATCGATGCCTTTAGTATTATCGATCGCGGAATTGGCGATATCAATGGCCTTGCGAAAACCTTTGAAACTGTCTTCAGCCTCCGCGTTCTGGAAGTAGGCGAGGGCAGCCTCATAGTCGCCCTGTGCATAGGCGGCCCAGCCTTTATCAAATTGCGCGTTGGCAGCATCCACGTGCCGGTTATGCTCTTCTACCCTTAATTGGTAGGCTGTAGGACCCCTGTTAACATTGTTATTATCACCTGAGGGCGCCTGGCTTTGATTCCTGAGTGCACGCATTTGATTGATCAGGTCCTGCGCGCTTTGCGCGGAAGCAGGTCCACCAACAAATGTCACGGCTGCAATTGATAGGGTTATAACACTTAAAACTATAGCTTTTTTCGACATAGTTTATTTTTTGGGAATGACCTTTTCAATGAATTGCGAAAATTTCCCGGAATCCATATTAAAGATACAATTAATCTAAATAAACTTATACGAGGAGATATTATACTTGGATATGCATATTGCAGGTTTAAATAAAGGAATTTCCATGCTTAATTACTGCCTACTTTGTCCGGGCATTATCGATAAATATTTCCCTGATCCTCGTTGGGCTATTTATCGTCTGGTAGAACTCATCCAGGTAATTGATCATTTCTTTTTTGGTGGCTGGGGTAAAAAGGCTGAAATGGTTGATGGACGCGTACATATTGTCTTTCTGCTTTTTAAAAACGTCCAGCGCGTCGTTTAATTCAGCCATCGTCCTTGGGAAGCCCCGGTATACCCGCACCCGAACACTTTCAATACCTAAACGCTCATCGGGGGCGGAATAGTTGGTATTTACCAGTCCTGAAAAATCGAAATCATAGGGAACCGCGAAAGGCTTTGAAGTGGAATCGGTCGTGGAATGGATGAGCCTGATATTATGATTCGCCGGCACCGACCAGTCGGTATTGGATATCATATATTCAAAAATATACACCATGGTCATCTGGCGGCGGTCAACACCCAGGTTTCCAACTTTTTTATCTGACCAATCTTCGCAGTCGTTCCTTTTGGCAACCTGTTTAATATCTTCTATGAGGAAGGCATGTCGTGTGATCGGCTTCCTTTTGCCGTTGCTGTCAACGTACTGCATATTCAGCAACCTAACCCGGAAGCTCTTGTCGGTTAATAGGTTATAAATTTTATAGCACATGTATTCCTTAAGCAGGTTTTGATCGTCGCGCTCCGTATTTGTACAAGAGCTTACGAGTTTAAGCGATTTAAGCGAATAGAAAGCCGTGCCGGGATGCGTTTTAAAGATCATTTTGAGCGGGGGTAAATAGCAGTAACCGCGCCTGAAATGGCCGCGCACCTCCAATGAAACCGGGTCGCTGATATTTAAGGTATCATTTACTTTAGCCGAAAACATTGCCGGAAATTTCGCGCCAACCTTATCCTTTTCGGCCTGTATTTTTTTGAAATTCATCGAAAGCGTGGCATTAACCACAGCGGTATCTTTAAAAAAAGCTTTTTTGTCGACCGGTTTTTGGGCGAAGGTGTTATTTAAAGAAAAAAAAGCGAGCAAAAGAGATAACGTAGCCGGGGCTTTCATTTGAATGGGTTTTGTCGTATCAATTTTAAAATTAGAATAATAATTCAGAAACTGCCAAAATATAGCGGCATATCGGATACATAGATTAAATTTGAGTTCGCTACAAAACCAAAAACCAATGCAGCAGGGAAATTTGTCCGAAAAGGGAACCGACGGTCTGGCTACCGCCAGGACGGCCGATCAGAGTGCACCGGGCAGCTATACTTCACAATTGAAAAAGAACAAGCACCACCTGCGCGCGGTGCAAACCATGTTCAAAAATACCTCGTCGAACCATCAGCGCCTGAGCGTGATGGCCGATAATAAGGCCTTTATCATGATCACGGTGAATTCTATTATCATATCCGTGGCTATAGGCCTTTTCATCGGCAAGTTTGTCGACAGGCCCCATTTGATCTGGCCAACTATCTTATTGTTGTTGGTAAATATCGCGGCCATTATTTACTCGGTGCTGGCTACCAGGCCTAATATTCCTAAGGGTACTTTTACACGTGAGGACGTAGATCAGAAAAAAGTAAACCTGTTGTTCTTCGGTAGCTATTATAAGATGGAGCTGGCGGAGTTTGAGTATGGCATCAGGCAGATGATGGATGATAATGAATTTTTATACGGCAGCTTTATCAAGGATATTTACTGGCAGGGAAAAATATTGGGCCGTAAGTTCAAATTGCTCCGTATAGCTTACGACATTTTCATGTATGGTATCGCCGCTTCGGTGATCGGCTATGTATTAGCAACGATATTATAATATACTATTTCCTGTGATGTTTCTTTTTATGCTTGTGAACTTCCAATACAAGCTTATCAGAACCACCGCTGCCGCGTTTTTCCAGGTCGTCATACAGGCCCTCATCCGATAGGTCAAGGGTATGCGAATTTTCCCAGTCATGGTGCGCTATTTTTTCCAGGCGTTCGATAATGTCTTCATCGTGCACCTCGATGGCCAGTTCCCGGCGGTGATCGAAGCTTCCCGGCGCCAGGTTGATAGAGCCGATAATGGCCCTGCAACCGTCGGCTAATAGCATCTTCCCGTGCAGCTTCAAATGCTTGAGTTTATGTATTTTGATCCCCACATCACCCATGATGCGCAATCCGCCAACGCCCTCGACCAGTTTATCCACTTTCAGCGTATGCGGCGGCGAAGCCATCACATGTACTTTCACGCCGCGGCTTGCGGCGCGGACAATGCGCTCAATGATCACCAAATCCTGGAAACGCTCGTTCTGTATAAACAGGGTATGCTGTGCCTGGTCGATAAAGTGCGCTATTTTGGCTCGACCATTCAGGCTGCACCAGATGAGATGAGTGTCCTCGCCCGGGTCAAAATCCTGCCGGTGCCAGTCGGCATCAAAGCATAATAATATCTCTTTCACTTCTTTCGGGTGCGAGGTGATGATGGCATAATCACGGGTGTCGGTCAGGTTTTTTGTTTCCCAATTCAGCGATTTGACAAAGGCCAGCCTTTCATCCACTATCATGGATTTTTCGTGAGTAATGATAAAGCAGGGGTTAGAATCGTGTACCTGTATGCCAGCTGCCTCCAGCTTGGCGCGGGTGTCTTCGTTCTCATCTTCGCCGTTCCGGCGTGCAGGGTTTAGCATCACCTTTACTTTCACACCCCGGTTCTTTGCCGCGATAACCGCGTCGAGCAGTTCCGGGTCCGAAAACAGGAACATTTTGATGTGTAAGCTTTTCTCAGCGCTATTGATGGCGTCAACTACCGGCTTTATCGTGTCATCCGGGAAAACGATGATAGAACGATGGAACATAGGTTATCAGTTTGTTGGGGCTAAGCTACAAAATGATCTTGTGAATAGGATGTTTGGCATTGACCTGCACGGTATAAAGCTCGGCATATAATCCTTCTTTTTCAATCAGTTCGTCGTGCGTACCCTCTTCCACGATATGCCCGTCGCGCATCACGAATATTTTGTCCGCATCGCAAATGGTGCTTAATCGGTGGGCTATGGTGATCACGGTGCGGCCTTCCATCAGGTTTTCCAGGGCCTCCATTACTATTTTTTCCGCTTCCTGGTCAAGCGCGGCAGTAGGCTCGTCCAAAATCAGGATGGGTGAATTGCGCACCACGGCTCGCGCGATGCCTAAACGCTGCCGCTGCCCGCCAGAAAGCGTATAGCCGCGTTCGCCAACCAGGGTGTCGTAACCATGCGGCATCCGGGCTATAAATTCATGCGCGTTGGCCAGTTTTGCGGCCTCGATGATCTCTTCTTCAGTAGCTTCGGGCCGGCCGTAGGCGATATTTTCACGCACCGAACCGTAAAACAGTGCTGTATCTTGCAAAACGTAGCCGATCTGCCCGCGCAGGCCGTCAATGGTGAAATCGGTAATATCTTTCCCGTCTATCAATACACGGCCGCTTGTGGGATCGTAAAAACGGGCGATCAGGCTCACGATAGTTGATTTGCCGCAACCGGTAGGGCCGCAGATGCCTATGCGCTGGCCGGGTAAAATTTCAAGAGTAATATCTTTTAAAACCGGGGATTCAGGATTATAGGCGAACGACACGTGGTCGAAATAGATGCTCCCGGTAAATTTTTGGGGCGCTATCGCATCGGGCCTTTCAACAATGATGATCTCGGTATCCAATATGGCCTGTATCCGTTCCAACGCTACAGTTGCCTGCGCCAGGTTGCTGGTCATCTTGGCAAGGTCCTGTACCGGCGAGAAGAACTTGTTCATATACCAGAGGAACACAGTAAGCGAGCCCACCGTCATGGCGTTCTTCAATACCAGGTCGGTACCTTTCCATATGACCAATCCTGTGCACAAGGCAATAGTCACAGTTATAATAGGGGACAGTGCCGACTTTACTTTCCGTGCTTTTAGGGCCGCGCCAACGGTTTCGAGGCTTACTTTTTTCAGCCTGTCTTCTTCCAGTTGTTGTCTGCCGAAAGCGTTCACAGCACGAATAGATTCCAGTCCCTGCTGCAGTACCGCGAGCATATTACTTTGATCAAGCCTAACCTCGTGCGTGGCCTTTTTCATTGCTTTTTTAAAGCGCGCTACGAAAAACAGCAGGAAGGGCGCGACTACGATGGCAACCATGGTAAATCCCGGGTTGAGATAGAACATTATGCCGAGCATACCGATGATGGTTAGACAGTCGACCACAATATTCATCAGCGTTGAAGACGCGAAATCCTGTATGGTGGATACGTCGCTCGTCAAAGTGCTCAGCAGCTTGCCGGTCTGGTGGGTATCGTAATAGGTGAGCGACAGCCGCTGCAGGTGATGATATATCCGCCGGCGAAGATCGTTCGAGACGTATTGGGCCACGCTTTCGGTAAAATAATTGTCTATGTAGCTCGCGATCGAACCAATAATAGCCATCAGCACCACGGTAATAGCCGCGACGGCGGCAAATTGCAGTTTGTTTTCGCCCGTAAAAATCCCCTCCATCCAGGCCAGCCAGCCGGGCAGTTTATGATGGCCTATCACGTTGTCGATGATGATCTTGAGCGGCCAGGGAGTAGCAAGGCTCATGCAGGTTTCAACCACCATGGCCAGGAAAATAATGACAAGCCATTTTTTATACGGCTTTACCATCGCCCAAACTAATTTCGCCAGGTTTTTGGAAGCGAGGGTGCGCACCGCGGCAGGATCAGCATTGGGTTCGGGAAAAACTTTCATCAATCTCAAATATACTAATTCACAAAATTTTTGTGACATAGCCCGGGAGGTAACTATTCACTGGTGCTTTTCGTTAACTTGGTATTCCTTAATTAATGAAACTAAGACTAACCCTACTCTTACTATCGCTTAGCGGAGCTGCGTTTGCGCAAGACTCGCTATTTGCCCGTCACCTGGTAGATACCTTAACCTCGTCTTACTTCTGGGGCAGGGGATACACCCATGATGGCATGGGCAAAGCTGCTGATTTTATAACCGGCCAGTTCAAATCCTATGGCCTTCAACCCTTAAATGGTAAGAATTTTGTACAGCCCTTCAGCTTTAATGTCAATACTTTTCCGGGTGCGATGAATGTTGCACTGGATGGTAAGCAACTGGTGCCGGGCATGGATTTTGTCATTGGTGCGGAAAGCAGGGGTGTAAAAGGCGATGGCAAGTTGATGCAAACAGATAGCATCCATTTTATCGATGCGAAAAACCGGGTTATCATTACATTAAAGGATAAGCTGACCTGGGATGTCGACCAGGCTGCGGCTGATTATACGGCTATCGATCTGCTGAAAAGCGCCGTTAAAGGCCGGCCGTCGTCAATTGATATCGACGTCGAAAATAAGCTGGTAGATGGTTTTAAGACGGGTAATATCTGCGGTATGGTACGGGGCACTGCAAAGCCCGATTCTTTTATTGTGATGACGGCGCACTATGATCACCTCGGCGGTATGGGCGACCAGACCTATTTTCCCGGGGCGAATGACAATGCCAGCGGTATAACCGAGCTGCTGAGCCTGGCGCGCTATTACGCGCAGCACCCACAGGTTTACAGCATGGTGTTCATCTGTTTTTCGGGCGAGGAGGCAGGCTTGCTGGGGTCGAAATATTTTTCCGAAAATCCATTAGTGCCGTTGAGCAATATCCGCTTCCTGATGAATATGGATATGCTGGGCACAGGCGAAGAGGGCATTACCGCGGTTAATGCAACTGTTTTCCCTAAAGAATTTGCCTTGCTTAAACAGGCCAATGATAACGGGCACTATTTAGTCAAAATAGGATCGCGGGGCAAGGCTCCTAACAGCGATCATTACTGGTTCAGTGAAAAAGGCGTACCTGCATTTTTTATATACACTATGGGCGGCATCAAGGCTTATCATGATGTGTATGACATTAGCAAAACACTACCCTTGAACGAGTACAACCATCTTTTCAGGCTGATCGTCGATTTCAATTCCTCGCTGATGAACACTAAGCCTGTTTATGCAAATAAAAATTAGCATATAAGGCCCCACTTTTATAGATTTGGGACTCACTCTCAATCAACTATAAATCTCTGATATGAAAAGATCATTCACAGCCGCATGTTTTATGTTTGCAGCATGGGCGATGTTGACGCTTAATGCAAGCGCCCAGAAAAAGGCGGCCCACTCAGCCAAAAGCAAATCCGTTAAAGTTTATGTGACCGAAAAGGGGACTGATCACCGCATGGCCGCTGAAGGCACGCTTACTTTTGAGGCGAAGCCGCAGCCGGTTGAAACCGAGGTAGCCGTTTTTGTCGATCCTTCGAAAACTTTCCAAACCATGCTGGGTATAGGCGGCGCCTTGACCGATGCATCCGCTGAGACCTTTTACAAGCTGCCAAAAGATAAGCAACAGGAAATATTGACTGCTTATTACAGCAAAACCAAAGGCATCGGTTATACATTTGGCCGCACCAATATCCAAAGCTGCGACTTTTCGAGCGACAGCTATAGCTACGTTAAGGATGGCGACAAATCACTCAAAACGTTCGACATTAGTCATGATAAAAAGTACCGTATCCCTTTTATTAAGGAAGTGATAGCAGCAGCTGGGGGCAAGCTGGCCATGTTCGTAAGCCCCTGGAGCCCGCCGGGATGGATGAAAACCAATAATGATGTGTTGCATGGCGGCCACCTGAAAAAGGAGGATGACCAGAGCTGGGCCAACTTTTATGTGAAGTTTATCAACGCTTATGAGAAAGCAGGAATACCTGTCTGGGGGCTTTCCGTGCAAAACGAGCCGATGGCTACCCAAACCTGGGAATCGTGCCTCTATACTGCCGAAGAGGAGCGCGATTTTGTAAAGAACTACCTTGGCCCGACATTACAGAAATCGGGCATGTCGGGTAAAAAACTGATCGTTTGGGATCACAACCGCGACCTGATGTACCAACGCGCCAGTACCATACTCGAAGACCCGGGAGCCGCCAAATACGTATGGGGCGTGGGTTACCACTGGTACGAAACCTGGACCGGAGCGGGGATGAATTTTGAAAACGAGCGATTAGTTCACCAGGCGTTCCCTAACACAAACCTGGTGTTTACCGAGGGCTGCGCCGAAAGGTTTGACCCTGCTAAATTAGATGATTGGTCGCTGGGTGAAAAGTACGGCTTCTCGATGATCAACGATTTTAATGCCGGTACTGTAGCATGGACAGACTGGAACGTGCTGCTTGACGAAAAAGGCGGGCCGAACCACGTAGGCAATTTCTGCTTTGCGCCGGTGCATGCCGATACGCAGACAGGTAAAATCACTTACACCAATTCGTACTATTACATCGGGCATTTCTCCAAATTCATCAAACCCGGTGCAAAGCGTATAGCTTGTTCAGCCAGCCGGGATAGGTTGCTGACTACAGCGTATAAGAACCCTGACGGGAAGATCGCTGTCGTGGTGATGAATAAAACTGACGAAAAGATCGATTATCTTCTTTGGATAAAAGGGCAGGCTGCCAAAGTTACCAGCGCGCCGCATTCTATAGCCACGTTGATCGTAGAGTAATAAAAGCAAAATGGCATTTCGGCGAACCTTGACGGAACAGTACTGTTGCGGCGAGGAGCGATGACATTTGTTTTTATCTGGTGATCGTTTTCCTGAACCTGTAAGAATAGGACAGCGAGAGATACCTTCGTACCGATTGGTTCTGTATATCGTTGATTGTGTTCTCCGTAGCGTAGTGATATGTGCTGATCGCCTGGTTAAGCAGATCATAGCAGCTTAACCGAATCTCGCCCAGATCATTTTTTTGGATTGACCGGGCAACTGAGAGGCTCAATAAATTGGTGCTTTTCTGAAAGCCCTGCGCCACCAGAGGATTGTAGATGTAAGCATAGTTCACGTTCCAGGTCATCTTCCGGGGAAGGTGCAGATCGATGGCCATATTGGCATCGTGGGTGATATAACTCGAACTTTTAAAATCCACAAACTGGTATCGGGTCACAGCCGGACTTATGCTGTAATCGGGCCGTAGCTCGATAATATCCTTCCAGTTGGCGCTAAATTCCTGCGCGACTGTTATAGCTACTGTATTTTGGTAGCCATCCTGGTTATTTACCTCGAAAAAATTGTGACCGGCACTGCCGTTAATGCGTGTATTCTCGCTGAATACCCAGTCGCCGTGCTTTTTGAAAACTTTTGATATAGAGGCATTCAGATTTGCGGTGTGGCGTCCGTTGCGGTTGATCGGCGTTGTGACCTCAGCTCCTTCAGCGCTCACGCTGCGTCCCCGTACAATACTATTGGTCTCTATAACAAAACTGCCGGTAAGAAAAATGTACATCTGGCTTGCATTACTGAAGTTAAAGTAATTAACCCCAAAGGTGTGCATATAAGTAGGCTTAAGACCAGGATTCCCGATAAAAGTAAAAAGTGGGCTGTATGCTATGGTGAGCGGCTGCAGGTCGTTGATCGAAGGTTGGCGTACATTCTCGCCATAACTGAAATGAAGCTTATTGAGGTCGAGCTGTAAAGACGGAAATAAATAGCCGAAATGCTGGTTCAGATCGTTGGTAAAGGTATTAAAATGGTTGCCAATTTGTTGTAACTGTGCTGTTATGCCTATCTTAAGAGAATAATTATCATTGAATTTATATTGCAATTCCGGATGTGCCGATTCATCCCATTCTTTGCGAACCAGGTCATTGCTTTGATCTTGCAGAAAAATGTCGAATAGGCCCGTGCTCAGATCCTGCTGATAGGTTACCAGATCACCTTCGTTCCGGTTATAGCCGCTGCTGAGTGAGACGGTAGCTGAAAGTTTTTTTGTAAAAGGATAATGGAAGCCCACGCTCAGGTCGCCCTTGTCGGTCGTATTGATGCTTTTTCCGTATTTGTTCAGGGTATCAGATTGCAATGCCGCCACATACGATTGCAGGTCGTCATAAGTAAAACTCACATTATGCGACGGGCTAATACCCAGGTCGCTGCTGATGCTGAGCGAGGTGCCTTTTTTCTTATTAAGCTTGGTGTAATAAGTAAACGTCTGTTGAAAAGATTTAAAATTTCCGCTGCTGTTGCCGCCATTGATGCTTTGACTCAGCAGCGGCACCAAATTGTTTGAACCTGTTGCATAACTCAGGTTATTGTTGCTGTTTGTATTATAGGAGAACTCTGGCGAATATTTAATACTCGTCGCCGTATCTGAGCCATATTCCAGTTTAGCGCCTACATTATGGCCCATCGAGGAGTGATTGCTGTTATTATTAGACAAACTGTTAAAAGTAGTATCGCCTATAAATTGCTGCCTGTTCACGATCGACTTGCCAACGGTCATATCGTTGGCATAGCCATAAGTGAAATTAAGTTTGAGCTTTTTACCAAACTGGTCGTTGATATTCAGACTGCCTGAGGTAAGTTTTTGTATTGAGTTGCTGGGCTGTGCTTGCAGCCGGGCAGAAGAGCCATCGCCAAACATGCCTGTATTGCTCAGGTTATCGCTGTTTCCGCGGGCGCTCAGTTGCAGCGCGTCCTCGAACCGGTTAACAAAAGCGCTCCCCTGGTAGCGGTCTTCTGTACCGCCTGCTACAGATGCTCTGCCGAAAGTGCTTTTCTTGAGTGCTTTTTTGAATTTAAGGTTGATGATCTTACCAACAGCATAATCTGGCTGTAGATGGTCAGGATCGTTCTCCCGGTCGTCGTAGACCTGAACTTTCGATATCATGTCGGCATCCAGGTTGCGGGTAGCGATCTTCGGATCATTGGCAAAGAAATCCTTACCGTCGATCTTGATCTTCGTAACATTCTTACCGTTCACTGTTATACCCCCGCTATGATCCACCTGCACCCCCGGGAGTTTTTTAAGCAAGTCTTCAACCACAGCGTTTGGTCTTACCTTAAAAGCCTCGGCATCAAATTCGATAGTATCCTTTTTGATAATAACAGGCGTGCGTTCGGCTTTGATCGTTACTTCCTTTAAAATCTTTGAAGCGAGTGTTATTTCACTAAGATCAATAAGCGTCTCACCCTTTTTGGCATCCAGGGCGATGTGCCGGCTCCGATACCCCACGCATGAAACAAGCAACCGCGATGGCTGACTGATATTGAGATTATGCAAAGCAAAGTTGCCGGTCTTATCGGTGATCGTATATGACACCAGCGAGGAATCTTGTATTCTCAGCACCGCGATCGTTGCAAAGCCGATGGGTTGTTTACTTAATGAGTCAACAACTGTTGCCTTTATGCTGACGCGATTCTGGGCGGTAACGGCTATAGTGGTGGTTAGAAGAAGGAATAGTAGCAAATAACGTTTCATTTCAAAGGTTCGGACAACGCAAGATAACATGATTATCCTTAACCGCCATGTTAATGAATGTTATTTTATGTTAACGGCGACACTTTAAGTGGCTTTGCTTTTTTCTTCCAGGTAGGCGGCAATCCGTTTGAAATTTCCCCTGACCACAGCATCAAAGTTTTCGTCCCTATGCATGTACTTTGCCCAGTCAAGCGGTGTCCCGTCGTACATCTTATCCCTGGCGTCGAGGCTGGCGCCTGCTTCAGCCAAAAGTTTAACGGCATCAAGCGAACCGGAACTCACAGCCTGGTGTAGTGGTGTGGCGTGCGTATGAAAGCCGCTGCTGCTGTTGGGATAGCCATTCGGATCGATCCCCATACTCAAAAGTAACGTGATCATATCCGCCTTCCCATAAAAGGCTGCAACGGTAAGTGCCGTCAATTGCTCGTCCTTAGGAGCTTCGGAGACCATGCGCTGGACATCATCGATCCAGCCCAGGCCAACTGCGGTTGCTAAGGTTAATTTACCTCCACGCTTGATCAAATGCTCAGCCGCCGCAATGTTTCCGTGCGCCAATGCACCGTTGCCGCCGCCGGGTTTAGCACCTGCATCTATCAGCAGGTCCATCATTTGTATTTGCATCCCGCATTCTTTTGGTACCCTTCCGGTAGCGACTAAACCCAGCGCACAATCAAGTTGCTCCTGCGCGCTGCCGGCCGCTTCGCGTTTCACGGCATCTGCGAGCAAGCGTGTGATCTCCACAATATTCGCCGGCAATTTTTCCGTGCGAATAGGGTTATCAGCCACAAACCAAAGCAGGTAGGGATTTTTGAAATAACCCCCTTCGGGGTCATCAAGCCTGTAGCGCACCAGGTTTGGGTATGCCTTAAGCATGTTTTCCAGGGTGCTAATATCGCCCGAGTCAATTGCCTCTATCGCTTCACGGAATAATGGTTCGATCATCTCAGGATTCTATACTCTAAATTAATTAAATCACTCCGTCCTCAAACGCTCTTCGTCAGCTTCAGCTCACTCTGACCTTAGGCTGTTAACCGGGTTAGCCAGCGCGGCTTTAATGCTCTGATAACTTACGGTAAGCAGCGTGATCAGCATAGCGCCGAAGGCGGTCACCGCAAATATCCACCAGGCAACACCGGTATGGTATTGATAATTTTGCAGCCAGTTGTGCATCAGGTAATAAGCCAGGGGCGAGGCTATGATCAATGAAATGATCACGAGCAGGGCAAAATCCTTCGACAGCAATTGCCACAGATTGAACACCGATGCCCCAAGTACCTTGCGTACGCCGATCTCCTTAATGCGTTGCTCGGCCATGAATGATGCCATACCAAACAGGCCCAGGCAGCTGATAAAAATGGCCAGGCTGGCAAAAGCGGTCGCTAACCTGCCGATTCGTTCTTCATTGCCGAACTTTTTGGCGTATTCCTGGTCGACGAAGTGATACTCAAATGGCTGCTCGGGGTTATAGGTTTTAAATACAGAGGCTATCTTATCCGCAGCCGCGCTGGCACTGATTTTCGGGTTGATCTTCAACAGCACATAACTGCTCGGGTCTTTCGACAGGAAATAAACCACCGGGCGCGTTTGCTCGTAAGGCGAACCGATAATGATGTCCTTTGTAACGCCAACAATATTATACTGCTTGCCATAAAAAGCTATATAGCTTTCAGTCGCTTTCTTCATATTCATAAAATCCGCAGCGGCCTGGTTGATGATCACCGCTGAGGAGTCGGATAAGAACGACCTTGAAAAATCGCGGCCCGCGCTAAATTCCCAGCCAATGGTTTTACCATAATCATATGAAATATTATTTTGCTGAAAATCGGTACTCAGGTTAGGGTCCTTACCCGGCCATTCAACAGCGCTGGTACTGCCGGCTCCGCTGGTAGGTGGTGAGCCTGCTTCGGCCATATCGGCTATTGCGCCGGCGTTTAGCAGGTTCAATTTTACCGCATCAAAATGTTTATGGATGTCGCTGGTCAGCATCGGTACGGCTACTAACCCATCCCGGCTATAGCCGACGGGGCGATCTTTAGCGAATTGTATCTGCCTGAAGACAACGATTGTTCCGATGATCAGCACCACAGAAACCGTAAACTGCAGCACGACCAACACTTTTCGTGGTACCGAAGCCAGCCGCCCAACCCGGAACGAGCCCTTCAATACTTTTATCGGTTTGAACGATGACAGGTAGAACGCCGGGTAGCTGCCGGTGATCAAACCGGTAATAAGACTAAAACCAATTCCAGCGATCCAAAATCCCGGATTAGTCCATGGGATAGTCATTTGTTTATCGGCCACCTGGTTGAAGAACGAGAGGCTCAATTGTACCAGCAGCAGCGAGACCGCGAAAGCTACCATTACACACAATAGCGATTCGCTGAAAAACTGGTAAACCAATTGTGCGCGGAGTGAGCCTATAGCTTTACGAATGCCCACCTCACGCGCACGTTTTTCGGACCGTGCTGTGCTCAGGTTCATGAAATTGATACAGGCCAGCAGTAGTACAAACACACCAATGATGCCGAACAGCCATACGTATTGTATCCTTCCGCCGGTGTTTTTGCCCTCTTTAAATTCATCATACAAATGCCATTTGCTCATCGGCTGCAGAAACAGCGCGGGTTTCTTTTTGGCCAGGAACGCGCTTACGTGGCGCAGCTTTTCATCCCTGATCTTCAGCGATACTTTATCCAGGTCGGCATTATCAGCCAATTGAACATAAAGCGAAACAAAGTTGGGCCGCCAGGGCTCTTTCATCTGGCTCAACTGGTTGTCGGTCGCAAAGCGGTCCCAGGATCCTACAAAGGCCATGTCAGCAAGCGTTGAGTTTCTTGGAAGATCTTCGTAAACCCCTGCCACCTTCAGGTTATCCTGGTTGTTCAGCTTCAGCACTTTGAACATCGGGTCGTCATTCCCAAAAAAGGCTTTGGCTGTAGATGCCGAAATCAATATAGACGAAGGATCTTTAAGAGCGTCGCGCCGGCCTTTAAGCATGTTCAAAGTGAACAGGTCTGGTCCGCCAGTTTCCATAAATGCACCGGATTTCGTCAGCTTTTTTTCACCTAACGACAGCACATACCCGCTGTTCTGGTCAGCCATCACAACTGATTTAAAATCGCTGCCATAATTCTTCCGTATGGCGTCTGCCAACGGATATGGCACCTGCCACCACGTTTGTACTTCGCCATTGTTGGTGACATTTTGGATCACCTGTGCGATGCGGTTGTAATTTTTGTGATTACGGTCGAACGTAATTTCGTCCCATATCCAAAAGCTGATCAGCATCACTACGGCCATGCCCACGGCCAGGCCGCCGATGTTGATGAAAGAAGAAGCCTTATTCTTGATGAGGTTCCTCCAGGCGATCTTTAAATAGTTCTTTATCATAACGTTAGTTCATTGGTTCACTTGTTCAATAGTTCATTGGTGTTTGACGCCATTGCTACTCCGATCTAAGGCTCTTCACCGGGTTCATCAACGCGGCTTTGATACTTTGAAAACTCACCGTCGCCAAAGCGATCACGATGGCGCCTAACCCCGCTATTGCAAACATCCACCAGCTTAATGGGATCTTGTACGCAAAGGCCTGCAGCCATTTGGTCATGCCCCACCAGGCTATTGGCGACGCGATAACGATGGCCAGCAGCACCAGTTTGATAAAATCTTTCGATAATAGCGTTGTGATACCCTGCACGCTTGCACCCAGTACTTTGCGTATGCCGATCTCCCTGCTCCGCTGTTCAGCCATGAAAGCTGAGAGTGCGAACAGTCCTAAGCAGGCGATAATAATAGCCAGAATAGCAAAGCTTGTGAATATATAACCCGTGCGCTGTACGTCCGCATACATATTGGCAAACTGTTCATCAAGGAAAGTATAGCGTATAGGTTGGTCGGGCGAATATTTTTTCCAAAGCGCAGAGACGCTGGCGACGGTAGCGTTCATATTGGTGCCGGCCACCTTGATCGACACGATCGAGGGGCTCAAACCAAAATGCAATACCAGCGGATCGATATTGCCGCGCATCGATTCGAAATTGAAATCCTGTACCACGCCAATTACCGGGTAAATACCATAGCCATTGGTGATGCGTTTCCCAACCGGATCTTTCAGGTTAAGTCTATTAGCCATGGCCTGGTTAATGATCACAGCATTAGAATCAGAGGCCATCTGGTAGGAGAAATTGCGTCCCGAACTGAGCTTTATATCAAGCGTTTTCAGGTAAGTATCGTCAACCTGCCAAAACTGGCCGAATATACCAGCGTCAGACTTTGTTCGGCCCTCTTTATAAAAAGTGTTGCCATTCCGTTTGGTGCCATTGACCGGTAAATAATCGCTTATGGATACATTTTTTACCGATGCCAGTTTCAGCAGTTCGGTCTTGAAGTTTTTTACATTCTTATCGCCCAGGGTATTGGTGCCCTGCACGACCATGACCTGGTCCTTATCAAAGCCAACTTTTTTATTCAGGATATAATGCGTTTGCCTGTAGATAACGATGGTGCTGATAATGAGGATCAAGGAGGCTGTGAACTGAAAAACAACCAGGGTATTACGCAGAACGGAGCTTTTGCTGCCGCTGCTGATAGAACCTTTAAGTACTTGTACCGGCTTGAAGGATGACAGGTAGAATGCAGGATATATTCCGGCAAGCGTTCCAACAACTACAGCCGCAAGCACAATAACCGGCATCAACCACCACTCGTTCCATGGAATGATGAGCGATTTGGATGCGAGCGTATTAAAATAAGGCAACAATAGCCAGGCGATAAAAATTCCCAATACAAATGAGATCAGGCTATAAACCAGGGACTCGGTAAGGAATTGATTGATCAAACTGCTGCGATAAGAGCCGACAACTTTTCTTAAGCCAACTTCCTTCGCCCTGTTGGCCGATTTTGCGGTGCTTAAGTTGATAAAATTAATGCAGGCGATAACCAGTATAAAACCCGCGATGGCGCCAAATAGCCATACAAAGCGCACATCGCCATGCGGCGTGTCGTCATAAATATCGTATGAATATAAGTTGATATCGGCTACGGGTTGTAACCGAAGTGTGAATTTTGCCAGCTGTTTTTCGGCATCTTTAACACCATCTTTAAGCATTCCCGGCAAGTAGTAGGATTTGAGAATGCCGCTGGTCATTTTCTTTTCGAATTGAGCGATATTTGTTCCGGGACGAAGTTTGATGTAATCGGGATAGTTACTGGCGTTCCAATTGTTTTGCTCGCCGGGGTAAAACTCGACGCCCTTCATCGTCAGCAGAAAATCGAATTTATGCAAATGAGAGGTTGTCGGGATATCCTGCATCACACCACCAATGCGGTAGGGGTGTGCCTGGTCATTATTCAGGAACATCACTTTGCCTACCGGGTCCTGTCCGGGGAAATATTTATCGGCTTTTCGCTTTGATATCACCATAGTCAGCGGCTCTTTCAATGCATTTTCACGCTTGCCATAGACCATGGGTAGTTTCAGCATGTCCAGCAGCCCCTGGTCGGCGTAGGTAAACCCTTCCTCATAGGTGTTCTGCAACTTGTCCGCGGGTCGTACCTCATTACTGCCGGCTTTGTCAAATAATGAATTCGGCATGAGTTCCCCGGATATTTCTACCTCCGGAAAATCCGCTTTCAGCGCTTTAGCCATCGGCGCCGGGAAATCGGTGCCTTTTGACAGGTTTCCATTGTCATTATAATAGCCGATAACCCTGTAAATACGGTCGCCATCGGGGTATGACTTGTCATAGCTCATTTCATCCCTGATATACAGGGCGATCAATAAACATGCTGCGATGCCGAGCGCGAAGCCCCCGATCTTGATGGCGGCATACATTTTTTGCTTGCGCAACTGGCGGATGGCGATCTTTAGATAATTCCTTAGCATAATATTTAAACTCTAAATTCTAATTTCTAAACTCTAATAAATCAATATAACTGATCACTGGTTAACTAATCGCTAATCACTCACTCCTCAGGCTTTTCACCGGGTTGGCTATCGCCGCTTTAATGCTCTGGTAGCTTACTGTCGCGAGTGTAATAGCTATTGCACCAACAGCTGTAACTGCAAATACCCACCAGCCGATTCCCTGCCTGTAGGTGTAATTCATAAGCCATTTGCTCATAAAATAGTAGGCGACCGGCGCGGCTATGACGAGCGAAATAACTACCAGCACAATAAAATCTTTTGATAACAGACGCCAAAGGTTGAACACTGTTGCACCCAGCACTTTGCGCACGCCTATTTCTTTTACACGCTGCTCGGCGGAGAATGAGGCCATGCCGAACAGTCCGAGGCAGCTAATGAAAATAGCCAGCGTAGCGAACGTACTTGCGAGTTTGCCGATGCGTTCCTCATTATCGAATTTTTTAGCGTAATCTTCATCAACGAAACTATATTCAAAGGGGGTGGAGGGATCATATTTTCTGAAGATCGCCCCGATCTTCGCGATTGCGTCGTGCGTGCTTACATTCGGGTTGATACGGATGTCGAAAATATTCAAAGGCCAGTGTGCACTCATGAAATAAAAGGTCTGCTCTATGGGTTCATAAGCTGATTGGTTGACCATATCTTTCACCACGCCAATGATCCTGTAGTCGCCATTACCCAACCAGGTAAGGGTTTTGCCAATAGGATTTTTGAAACCCAGGTATTTTACACATGTTTCGTTGACGATTATAGCGGAAGAATCGCTGAGGCGGGACGGATCAAAGTCGCGTCCTTCTTTGATCTGCCAGCCCACGGTTTTCCCGAATTCGGGCGTTATGGCAAGAGCCTTAAAATTCTCCTGCAACGCGGGGTCCTTGCCTTCCCATTTAAAGCCGCCGTTGCTCGCGTACCAATCACTTATCTTAGACCCGGATTTGGATAGAGATGCTACCACACCACTTGCCAGCAAATCATTCTTAACTGCTTCAGATTGTTTGCCGATAACATCGTTTTGAATGGGTACGGTCACCAACCCGTTGCGGTTATAGCCGACAGGGCGGTTTTTAGCATATTGTATCTGGTTGAAAATAACAATGGTGCCAATGATGAGGACGATGGAGACGGAAAATTGCAAAACCACAAGGATCTTGCGTGGTATTGCCGCCAGCCTTCCAACGCGAAATGTACCCTTTAAAACTTTTACAGGATTGAACGACGAGAGATACAATGCCGGGTAACTGCCGGCTACGAGGCCGGTAAACAGTGTAAACGCTATGCCGGCAAGCCAAAATATGCCGCTGCTCCAGGGCATCTGCGTGTGCTTATCGGCCAGGTCATTGAAAAACGGCAGGCACAGTTGGGCCAGCAGCAGCGCCAACAGGAACGACAAAGTCGCGATCAGCATAGATTCGCTGTAAAATTGTGCGATCAACTGGCTACGCATTGAGCCGATGGATTTTCGTATGCCCACCTCTTTGGCCCGTCTTTCGGAGCGCGCCGTACTCAGGTTCATGAAATTGATGCAGGCCAGCAGCAGCACAAAGACACCGATGATACCAAAAAGCCAAACGTATTGTATGCGCCCGCCGGTGTTTACGCCGTTTTTGAAATCCGAATACAGGTGCCAGTTATTCATCGGGTGAAGGAAGAGAACCGGTTTGAACCTGGCATCGCTGTTATGGGTGCGCATAAGATCTTTCATCTTAAGGTCTTTGATCTTATCCGAAATTTTGTTCATATCGGCATTATCAGTAATTTGTACCAGTGTCTGGAACCAACTGGCGCCCCAGGGGTTATTGAACCGGGTATCATAATGCTGATCTTTTACAAGCAAAGCCCACGGCGAAATAAAGGTCAGATCGCCGAAAGAGGAGTTTTCAGGCAGATCTTTATAAACGCCGGTCACTTTGACCGTCAGGTTGTTGTTATGATCGATTTCAATGATTTTGCCCATCGGGTCGGCATCGCCAAAGATGGCTCTTGCGGTCGATTGCGAAAGCAGTATCGACGAAGGGTCGTTTAGCCCGTTACGGCTACCCCCTAACATGGTGAGCGAAAGCATATCGGTAATACCCGGCTCCATATAATTGCCGCTTTCCTTTAGGTTTTTATCGCCATAAGACAAAATATGATTGTCGGTCCATGAAGACATGATCACATGCTTAAAATCCGAACCGTATTTATCGCGAAGCATAGGCCCCAGGGGGTAAGCCTGGCTGTTCCAGGTATCGGTTTCGTTGTTGATCCATTGATTTTGCATCACCTGGGCGATGCGGCTGTGGTGGGGGAAACTTTTATCGAACGAAAGCTCACTATACATCCATAGCCCGATGAGCATAGCTACCGTCATACCTACGGCCAGACCGCTTATATTGATTAATGAAGATGCTCTGTTTCTCAACAGGTTTCGCCAGGTAACTTTTAAATAGTTCTTTATCATGGTATGTCAGTTCATTGATTTATTAGTTTTATCCATAGTCTATAGACCATAGTCCATAGTGGCAAACCGTAATAACCATGGTCTATGGACTTATTATTCACTTCTCAAGCTCTTCACGGGGTTCGCCAAAGCCACTTTGATGCTTTGATAGCTAACGGTTAATAAAGTAATAGCGATCGCACCTATGGCCGTAACTGCAAATATCCACCATGAAATACCGGCGTGATATTGATACCCCTGCAACCACTGATGCATAAAATAATAGGATACAGGTGTTGCAATAAACAGCGCAATTATGACCAGCACCACAAAATCTGCTGAAAGCATCTGCCACAAGTTAAATACCGTGGCGCCCAGTACTTTTCGTACCCCTATTTCTTTAGTGCGCTGTTCGGCCATAAAACTCGCCATCCCGAACAAGCCCAGGCAACTGATAAAAATTGCAAGTACGGCAAATGAACTGGCCAGTTTTCCAATTCGCTCTTCGCTGATGAATTTTTTAGCATATTCATCATCAGCAAACTGGTAATCAAGAGGCTGTCCCGGCGCGTACTTTTTGTAAAAAGTTTCGATAGTGCTTATTGCTTTCGCCGCGCTGGCCTTAGGATTGATCCGAAAGTTCAACGGGCCGGCATAAGGAGTGATATAAAAAATGGTTGGTTTAACAGGTTCATAAGGCGATTCAACGATCATGTCTTTGGCGACGCCAATTACCGTGTATGGTTTATCGTCCCACCTGACTATATGCCCAATCGGATCTTTCAGACCCATGTATTTTACTGCCGACTCATTTAAAACAATATCCTTTAGAGCTGAAGGGCCCGTATTTGAAAAGTCCCTGCCATCTTTGAATTGCCAGCCAATGGTTTTGCCATATCCAGGTGTTACCGCGAACGTGGCAAACTCCTCATTCATGGTTGGATCTTTACCCTGCCATTTAAAACCGCTGCTCGACCCGCTGCCTTTGGTTACCTGGTTGCCGGATTCGGCAACTTCTGAGATCACACCCGTTTCCAGCAGCTCGTTCCTGAAAGCTTGAAAATGATCGTGAATATCTGCAGTAAAAGGCCGTACGATAACCAGCCCGGCGCGGCTATAGCCGATAGGGCGGTTTTTAGCAAATTGAACCTGTCGGAAGACAATGATGGTTCCGATGATCATAACAATGGAAAAGGTAAATTGAACAACTACCAGTGCTTTACGCGGCAGGCCGGCCCACTTACCCGCCCGATTGGTGCCCTTTAACACTTTTACAGGGTTAAATGATGAGAGATAAAAGGCAGGATAGCTGCCTGCAAACAGACCGCAAAGTACAGCGAATCCTAATCCTAATATCCAGAACATCGGTTGCGCCCACAAAATGTTAATTTGTTTTCCGGCCAAAGCATTGAAAAGGGGCATCAGAAGCTGGATGATAAATAACGACAGTGCAAAAGCCAGGATCGCCATTAATAGCGATTCGCCTAAAAATTGACCAATTAACTGCCCACGTACCGAGCCCATTGCCTTTCTAATCCCAACTTCTTTGGCGCGTTTTTCTGAACGTGCTGTACTTAAGTTCATGAAATTGATACAGGCTAGTATCAATATAAAAATGCCGGTTATGGCAAAAAGCCAGACGTACTTAATGTCGCCCCCTATATTTGCGCCGTTTTTGAATTCGGCATACAAATGCCAGCGGTTCATGGGGTAAAGAAATACTTCGGGGTTTACTTTTTTCCCGGCGACGTCCTCATTATTAAATTTTAATTGCCGGATTTTTTTCGAAACAGCTGCGATATCGGCGGATCCGGCCAGCTGCACAAAGATCTGGAAGGAATTATGGTTCCAGTCGCCTACGGCTTGCTTTACATCGTCCGTGCTGGCGAATGTTCCCCAGGATGCGATGAACAGCAGATTGCTGAAAGTTGAATTTCCCGGCAGGTCGGCGTACACGCCTTCAACCTTAAGGTTCTGATCGTCTAATTTCAGTGGTTTATTAATAGGATCAGCGTCGCCAAAAATTGCTTTGGATGTTGATTCAGCAAGTATAATGGCTGAAGGATCTTTCAATGCCGACCGCGTACCCTTTAGCATTTTTAAGGTGAGCATATCAGGCGCACCCGATTCCATATAGCTGCCGGAAGCCGGGATGCTTTTTTCGTTAAATTTAAGCTCGTGCGGATTGGTCCATGAAGATAATACCACCTGTTTAAAATCGCGACCATAGAGCTGCCTAAGCTGGTAAGCCACCGGTATTGGCATCGCTTTAAGGCTCGATGTTTCCCCGTTCATGGTTTGGTTTTGCATTATGCGTGCAATTTTATCGTAGTTCTGATGGTACTTATTAAAGGATAACTCGGTCCATATCCATAGCCCGATGAGCATAGCCACAGCCATGCCCACGGCCAAACCGCCGATGTTAATGAAGGAAGAGGCCTTATTCCTGGTAAGGTTTCGCCAGGCGATCTTGAGATAATTTTTTATCATGGTATGCAAACTCTAAATTCTAAACTCTAAATTCTAAACTCTAATAAACCTAATCACAAATCACTGGTTAACTTATCTCTGGTCACTCACTCCGCAAGCTTTTCACCGGGTTTGCCAACGCTGCTTTAATGCATTGATAACTTATCGTCATCAAAGTGATCAGCAACGCACAAAAAGCGGTAACGGCAAATATCCACCACGAGATACCGGTGCGGTAATTATATGCCTGCAGCCAGTTGTGCATAAAATAATAAGCTACCGGCATAGCCAGCACAAGAGCAATCGTCACAAGGCCTATAAAGTCTTTTGACAGTAATCCCCATAAGTTTAATACCGAAGCGCCAAGCACTTTTCGTATGCCGATCTCTTTGATGCGCTGTTCAGCCATAAACGAAGCCATGCCAAACAGGCCCAGGCAACTAATGAATATCGCCAAAGCGGCGAACACACTTGCCAGGGTGCCTATGCGTTCTTCGTTGCCGAATTTTTTTGCATAGGCATCATCTGCAAACTGGTAATCAAATGGCTGAGCCGGGTTATAAGCCTTAAAGGTTTTTTGTATTTTGTCGATGGCCTCATGAGCACTGGTTTTTGGATTTATTTTCAGGATAACAAAGTCGCCGTTGTAGCCTCCTAACATATGGAAAAGCGTGGGCCTGACCGGCGCATAAGGCGATTCCATTACCATATCCTTGATCACACCTATTATTTTGAAAGGTTTACCATCCCATTTGAGGGTTTCGCCTACCGGATCTTTCAGCCCCATAAATTTCGCCGCGGTTTCGTTGATCACGAAGGCGCTGGAGTCGCTTAGAAAGGCCTTGGAGAAGTCCCTGCCTTCTTTGAACTGCCAGCCAACAGTTTTCCCGTAGTCATAAGTAACATCGATATTCGGAAATTCCACGGCTTGAGCAGGGTCTTTTCCCTTCCAGTCGAACCCGCTGTTGGTTGAATAAACGCCTGTTGTAGGGCTCCCGGTTTCGGCCATTTCGGTTATTGCGCCGCTGTTCACCAGGTCGGTTTTTACAACGTCAAATTTTTTATGGATATCCGCGGTTAACATCGGCACTGCGATCACCCCGTTCCGTGAATAGCCTATCGGGCGGTTTTTGGCGAACTGTATCTGTTTGAAAACCACGACTGTGCCGATAATGAGAACCACGGATACGGTGAACTGTAAAACCACCAGCACTTTGCGGGGGATGGCAGCCATTGGCCCGACCTTGAATGTGCCTTTCAATACTTTTACCGGTTTGAATGACGAAAGATACAGGGCAGGGTAACTTCCCGCGACGAGACCGGTCAGGAAGGTGAAACTAATACCTATCAACCAGAATACCGGGCTGCTCCACATAACTGACATCTTTTTGCCGGCGATATCATTGAAAAAAGGCAGCGCAAGCTGTGCCAGGAATATTGCTACGGCAAAGGAGAATAACGCGATGAGCAATGATTCGCACATGAATTGCCAGATCAGTTGCCCGCGCATTGAGCCGATTGCCTTACGTATGCCTACCTCTTTTGCCCGCCGCTCGGATCGAGCTGTGCTCAGGTTCATAAAATTGATGCAGGCCAGCAGCAATACGAAAACGCCAATGATGCCAAACAGCCAGACATACTGGATGCGGCCGCCCGCAATAACACCATTTTTAAATTCAGAATACAAATGCCAGTTCTTCATCGGGTCGAGGAAAACCTGGTTCTTTTGTTTCAACTCGGCCTTATTTACTTTGTCGTGTTTGATCTCCTTTATCTTTGCCGATATCGCGTTCATGTCAGCATGATCGGCCACCTGTACATAAGCAAAAAAGCAGTTGCAGCGCCAGGTGTCGGCCTGCTTTCTGAGCTGGGCTATATTCGAGAATAACTCCCAGGGCGCGATAAAATTCACGCCTGCGAACGTTGAATTATCGGGCATGTCCTCATAAACACCCGTTACCTTTACTGAGGCCTGGTTATCCATCTTCATCAGTTTGTCAACCGGGTCGGCATTGCCGAAATACGCCCTGGCCGTAGATGCCGAAAGCAGTATGGATGAAGGATCGTTAAGCGCCGTTTTTGTTCCTTTCAGCAACCTGATCGAAAGCATGTCCAGCGCCTGGGGCTCAAAATAAGTTCCGTTTATCGTCAGTAGCTTATCACCGTAGCTCAAAATATGACCGTTGTTGTAGGTAGCCATGGTGACATTTTTGAAATTACTGCCATAGCTTTTCCGCAATTCCTCACCCATGGGCCAGGGCACGTCTTCACCGGTGCCCACTTCGCCATTAATGGTGTTGTTCTGTTTTACCCAGGCTATGCTGTCATAATTTTTGAAGTTCTTATTGAACGACAGTTCATCCCATATCCACAGGCCGATGAGCATAGCCACAGCCATGCCCACGGAGAGGCCCCCGATGTTGATCAATGATGAAAACTTGTTCTGGCGAAGATTCCGCCAGGCGATCTTGAGATAATTCTTTATCATGGCTTATCAATTATAGCTTTATTTATCAGTTACCTTCAGATTCTTCCAATCACCTCCCGAAGCATTGCCTGCCCAGTAGCCTATCATCTTGCCGCCGCTTTTTACCAATGGCACCACCGTCAATGAGGGCTGGTTGCTGTTATTTACATAGACGCTTATCTTCTCATTTTCAACTGTTATCCGCACATGGAACCACTGCTCCGGATCTGGCGCGGGTAAAATGGGTTGTTCGTATTTATTAGGGAATTGATTTCGCAACGTTGGCCAGTCGTATTTTGGGCTCGCGATGTATTGCACGGCATGGCCTTTCCGCACAGGATCGGTCGACCGGAAGTTGAAAGGACGAAAATAGATTGCTTCGTAAGTAGAATCGTTCAAACCGTGAAAGGCAAAACCTACAAAACTGCCCTGCATCTTATCCTTGCCTTTGATATCAAATTCAATGATCCCGTTAGTAAAACTTTTACCGTTGATCCAGGCTTTCCCATCACCATCGACTTCGTTCAAATGTATGCTGCCCGCGTCATCTCCGGCGCTTATCGACCGGTTAACAACAGTATACTGACTTTGTAAATCTTGCGCACGCAGCGGCCGCAACGAGGTCAAAGACCCAATGAGCAGGAGTAAAATCAAAGCCCTTAAACAGTTCTTTACCATAGCCGAAATTTACCGGATCGCTAAAGAGAAGACCAAGCAACATGCACTTTTACAATAATATCATGCCGATATTGCAATACATTGGCATTCAGATAGTTGATGCTATCTACGAAGGGATTGCATTGTTCGTATCCGAACGAAAAGTGTACGCTTTTGTTACAATATAGCCGGCTTATTGCGGGAATAGCGACTTGTCGATCCGTGGGAATAATTTAAGGGCATTTTTGTAATAAACTTTTTTCAATACATCATCGGGTAGTCCGAGGCCATACATATTCCAAAAGGCGTGGTATTTTCTTAGAGGCGGAAAATACTCATCTTCCGTTTCCAGCATCCTGAAATAGAAGCTATATTCCGGTACCGACCAGGTATCCTTGCCGAACAATATCCTGTCCTGGTATTTGATGAAGAAAGCGCGCGCGGTTTTTGGCTCACGCCCTATCTCTTCCATCACGGCGGCAAATTCGGTGTAAACATTCGGCAGGGTATCCAGCATAGTACCTAAAGCCTCCAGGTTATTGGCCAGCCAGCCAAAATGGGCGGCAATAAATGTGGTGTGCCGGTGCCTGGAGAAAATGTTATGCTGCTCGCTCATTACCTGCTTCCAACTGGGGTACCGCGACGAGGGCCTCGCCCGTGAAGGGTGCAGCTTAAGTTCGAGCCAGCGCTCGTTATTGGCATCGGGTTTATCAAAGAAAGGCGCCGGTTCGCCGGTATGGATAAGCACGGGGATGTGCAATTCACCGCACTTTTCCCAAATAGGATCAAGGCGAGGGTCGTCCACGTGTACCCGCCTGCCGTTTTTATCCTTTATCTCCAGGCCGAGCTCTTTATAGACCTTTAAACCGCTGGCGCCGTTTTTTACATCTTTTTCTAATTGTGCAACGGTGTTTTTGGTCCAGTTGGGTTCATCTATCGTAGTAAAATCGATATTGGTAAAGACTAGTATCCTCCCCTTGCCGTTCTTCCTAACATTGTCCATCGTCCGGTCAAAGTATTCGGGCCCATTCACGGTGAACAACGTTGTACCGTGGTAATTGCTGATTTCTGTTCCGCCGCGACCGCTCAGGTTCACCATAGCCACCATATTCAGGCCGTCCATATCTTTTAACAAAGCTTTCAGGTCCTGGCTGGGCATATTCCATTGGTGATTATGCACATCGATAAACGGGTATTTGGCCCGTTTCACCAGGTGTTCTTTTACAACCAACGTCGATTTTGGGTTGTACGTTTCAAAGTCCATCCGCTCCTGCGCGATGGCAGCGGACGTTAGCATAACGAGACCCGGCAAAATGAGGGCCTTTAAAAAAGTTGTCTTTAACATGGAAATTTGGCAGCGGATGAGCGAAAATAAGTTTTAGTCGCTGCTAAAAATATGCAAAAGACATTTTTTTGAGATTATGGCATAACGGTAACAATAGGCACTTGCAAACGATATAAAAGTTTGATATTAGCAATATGAGAAGACATTGCCTTTTGTTGCTGGCGGTAATAAGTTACCTTAGCGTAAATGCACAGCAGGGTAGGTTCAGGGTGATCGGTTATTTGCGGCTGCAAAATATCACCGACAGGCAGGCGGCGCAGATTGATTACAGCAGGGTAACGCATATCAATATAGCTTTCATCAATCCGGATTCCTTAGGGAGTTTCGCGCCATTGCCGGGCCTAAAAGCTTTTGACGATAGTTTACACGGGCTCAATGTAAAGGTACTGGCTTCCATCGGCGGTGGATTAGCTCCAACTTATTATGCCAGTTTGTTGAATGAAGGAAACAGGTCTGTTTTTATTCAAAAACTGAGCCAATTGACGACATTATATGACCTCGACGGGATAGACGTCGACCTCGAAGGGGAGCGCATAGACGGCAATTATGAAAGCTTTATTACCAGCCTTTCAGCCGCACTTAAGGCAAAAGGTAAGTTACTGACCGCTGCTGTGGCCACGGTATATAAAGAGAGGTACACCGACAGCGCTTTGGCAGCTTTTGATTTTATCAATATCATGTCATACGATAAAACGGGCCCGTGGCGGCCCGATAAACCCGGTCAGCATGCGCCTTATCAAATGGCTGTTGACGATATTGATTATTGGGCGAATACAAAAGGCATAGCGAAAGATAAATTGAATTTAGGTATTCCCTTTTATGGCTATGGATTTGGGCCGGATGCACCGGAAAGCATGTCGTTTGGTAAGATCGTCAGCACCTATCCGGGTTCGGAAAATAAAGATGAGGTCGACTTGTCCGGCGGTAGTATTGTTTACTACAACGGCATATCAACCATTAAAAGCAAAACAGAACTGGCACTGCAACACACCGGGGGCATCATGATATGGCAGGTGCTGCAGGATGCCCGGGGCGATCTGTCGTTGCTCAAACTGGTAAACTATACCATAGTTACCGGCAAATAATCGGCATTTTTTGCAAGCCTGTTAATATCTTTCACCTCCAGTATTTGCTTGCTATACCCATATATCGCCGCGTTGATCATAGCCAACCCCAATTCGCTCAATTTGCTCACCGTATTCGGCGCTATCCGTTTTAATATCGGGTATAGCCAGGTAATGTATTTGTAGTATTTATTGGTGTTTTTTAAGCCGGGCGTGGGGTGCATATAACCCGGCCTGAAGTTGTAAACATGTTTGAACGGCAGTTTCGCCAGGTCGTTTTCGGTTTTGCCTTTTACCCTTGCCCACATGCTGCGGCCTTTTTCGGTGCTGTCTGTCGATGCGCCCGAAATATACTCAAAGATCATATCCGGGTTTAAACGCGCCAGTGTTTGAGCAAAGCCCAGGGTGAGGGTATAAGTCAGCCGGTAGTACTCAGGTTCCTGCATCCCTACCGACGATACGCCGAGGCAAAAAAAGCAGGCATCATAACCTTTTAATTGTTCCTCAATTGCGGAAATGTCGAAGAAATCAGTATGGATGAGCTCTTTCAATTTAGGATGCTCCACGCCGAGCGGCTTCCGGCTAACGATCAGCACCTGTTCAACCAAAGGGTGCTTCAGGCATTCGTGTAATACGCCTTCGCCCACCATGCCGGTGCTGCCTGTGATGATCACTTTTATCGGTTTTTGCGGCATTATTATTTTTTATCCTTCATTTCCTGGAGCATCGCCATGATCTTATCTAGTTTTTCAACTTCGATAGCGTTAAGTCGTACCTGTAATTCTTCTATTTCTTTTTTTGCTTCTTTATTCGTTTTGAAATCGGAGTCGGCTTGCGCCCGGTCGCGCTCATTCTGACGATTTTGTGCCATCATAATAATAGGCGCTGCGTAAGCGGCCTGTGTTGAGAACACCAGGTTTAAGAGGATATAAGGATATAAATCCCAATGATATTTCCATGCAATTGCATTCATCGTCATCCAACAAATAACTATTATGGTTTGCCAAATGATAAACCGCCAGGAGCCCATTCCTGTAGCTACACTATCAGCAAGTTTTTGCCCGAAAGTAGATGAATCTTTGTGATGTGCATGCCATGTTTTTTCTTCTGCCGGTTTTGTTTCTTCCGCTGATTTTGTGTTGTCTGCCATAAAGTTTAAGGGGGTTTCTAAGTCCTGATAAATATAAATAAAAGCTTTACTAAACATCAAAACATAAAAAAGAGTTTTGGGAAATTTCCCAAAACTCTTATTGGATGTATATCGCTATTTACCTCAAATTATCGGTCGTCGCCGTCACGATGGTAACGGTAAAGATGATCATCATGGTCATGATGACGATAATGATGATAGCCACCCTCGCGAACGATGCAACCTGAAGTTACCGATATGATCAGGCTTGCCAAAAGTGCTAAACCAACTACTTTCCTTTTCATAGTATTTCTGTTTAATTATCCAACCGATCCGGCGGTTGTTAAAGGTTGGATAGCATCAGCTGCGAAAGGATTAATGCCGGTTGCTGATTTAATGCAATTCCAACAACTTTTTTACACGCCGGAACTTTCAGGTTCAGTTTGGCATTATTTTTATCATTTTTGCAGCTGATTATGCAACAAGGCAAACTGTTGATCATTGATGACGAGGAGCGCCTCCGCAACCTGATGGCGCGTATTCTTCAATTGGAAGGGTACGAGGTGGCCACGGCATCAACAGGCAGGGAAGGGCTGAAGAAGCTCCAGAGCGAAGCCGTGAATGTAGTGTTGAGCGATGTGAAGCTGCCTGACATCAATGGTATCGAACTCACCGAACAGATCAAGAAAAGCTGGCCCGCAACCGAGGTCATCGTATTAACCGCTTTCGGAACTATAAACAACGGCGTGAAAGCCATCAAGATCGGCGCCTTTGATTATATAACCAAAGGCGATGATAACGAAAGGATCATCCCGCTGGTAAGCAAGGCCATGGATAAGGCGCTGTTGCAGCAACGTGTGCAGGAACTTGAAAGCAAGCTGAACGATAAGTTCGGTTTTGAGCGCATTATCGGCAAGTCATCTGCTATTACCGACGCGATCAAGCTGGCGCAAAAGGTGTCCCAAACCGATACGACCGTTTTACTTTTGGGCGAAACGGGAACGGGTAAAGAGGTTTTCGCGGAAGCTATCCACCAGGCCAGCAGCCGCAATGCCAAGCCGTTTGTTGCGGTTAATTGCAGCGCATTCACCAAAGAGTTATTGGAAAGTGAGCTGTTCGGCCACAAAGCAGGCTCATTTACAGGCGCCACAAAAGATAAAAAGGGCCTGTTTGAAGAGGCCAACGGCGGCACGATATTTTTGGATGAGATCGGCGAGCTCGACCCTGAGTTGCAGGCCAAATTACTGCGTGTGTTGGAATCGCAGCAGTTTTTAAAGGTTGGTGATACCAAACCGACGCAGGTAAATGCGCGCATCCTTGCAGCCACCAACCGCGACCTGCAATCCGAAATCGAGACCAATCACTTCCGTTCCGACCTGTTTTACCGTTTATCGGTGTTCCAGATCACCCTGCCTCCGCTGCGCGAGCGCAAGAAGGATATCCATTTGCTTGCCGAATATTTTATGCAATATTTCGCTTCGAAGGTGAAGAAGCAGGTGAACACCATGTCGGAAGCTTTTGCCGGCAAACTGGAGGCATACAACTGGCCCGGTAATATCCGCGAACTCAAGAATGTGATCGAGCGCGCCGTGATCTTATGCGATGGCACCGAACTGGATGAAACCCTGCTGCCTTACGAGATACAGCATTTGCAGCCTGCCCGGGCTAACAATAGCATTTCAGCTTTTGACCTGTCATCGGTTGAGAAACTGCATATCCAGCGGGTACTGAACCATACCCATGGTAACCGCGCCGAAGCCGCCCGGCTACTCAATATCGGCATAGCTACTTTGTACCGTAAACTGAAGGAATACGGACTGGAGTGATTGCGAATTTCGAATGTTCAATGTCGAATTTGTTATTTCCAATAAATAGCCTCAGCGGAATCAATCAATCATTTTGATCAGCGATTCAGACAATATCTCTATATTTATCTCAACCAATTAAACGATCATGAATTCACGCAGGGATTTTTTGCAAAAGTCGGCGCTTCTTGCCGGCGGGACTGTTTTAGCTTCGGCTTTGGATAACCGGGCATTTGCCATTTTTAAAAGCCGCATTATGCCATCGGATCAGCTGAATATCGGCGCTATAGGCATCAACGGCATGGGCTGGGCCGATGTACAGTCGGCGCTGAAAGTGCCGGGGGTGAACCTGGTTGCCGTCTGCGACGTGGATAAGAACGTTATGGACCGCCGCGTGGCCGACCTGGGAAAAACGGGCTATGATATATCAAAGATCAGGAAGTATGATGATTACAAAGCCCTGCTCGATCAGAAGGATATTGATGCCGTCGTGATCGGTACGCCCGACCACTGGCACGCGCTCATCATGATACACGCCTGTGAAGCCGGAAAGGATGTATATGTTGAGAAACCAGTAGGCAATTCTATCGGCGAATGCATGGCCATGGTGGCAGCGCAGCAGGGTTATAACAAAGTAGTGCAGGCCGGGCAATGGCAGCGCAGCCAGCAGCATTTTAAGGATGCTGTGGATTTTGTGCAAAGCGGGCAACTGGGCAATATCCGCACGGTAAAGGTGTGGTGTTACCAGGGATGGATGACACCGGCACCCGTAGTTGCGGACACCCCGCCACCTGCCGGTGTGAATTATGCGGGATGGCTCGGTCCCGCCAGGACGGTTCCGTTTAATGCGAGCCGCTTCCATTTTAATTTCAGATGGTTTTGGGATTACGCGGGCGGCCTGATGACCGACTGGGGCGTACATTTATTGGATTACGGCTTGCTGGGTATGAAGTCGCCGGTCCCAAAAACAGTTTCGGCTTTAGGTGGACGCTTTGCTTACCCTGACCTGTATGAAGAAACGCCGGATACTTTAACTACACTGTATGAGTTTGAGAATTTCAACATGGTTTGGGATTCGGCGATGGGCATTGATAACGGATCATATAACCGGGACCATGGTATCGCTTATATCGGTAATAACGGTACGCTGATATTAAACCGTGGCGGCTGGGAAGTGATCGAAGAACGACAAAGTAAAAACAAGGTGGCCAAGCCGTTTGTGGCAAAATCAGATGACGGACTGGATAAGCATTGGGAAAACTTTGTCAGCGTAGTAAAATCGCGGAAGCTGGAGGACCTGCATTGCCCGATACAAGCCGGGGCGCACGTAGCCACTGTAGCCCAAATGGGCAATATCGCTTACCGCAGCGGCAAGAAACTAACCTGGAACCAAACTGAGAATGCTTTTACTGATCACGCGGTAAATAAAGAGTACCTGATGAAGGAATATCATAACGGGTATAAACTGCCCAAAGTGTAACGGAAAAACCCAATCGACAATATTTCGCGCAAAAAATGCCCTTTAAAGGGCATTTTGTTTTTGATCTCAATACGCAATAATTATGTTTTGCAAATGCTATGCATGCATAACTAATGCTTTTTAATTGAAAAATTAATAATGAAACCGTTTGTTTTAACACATTTTTTATAAAAATTGATTTTTATGGGAATAATTTTTTGTAAATTTTTAAAAACTTCATACAACGTTAATACGTATTAGTTACATTTGGCGCAGTTTTTGGTTACACTAACTAGAAATTATAAACCACGAAGAATAAAAATTCAGGAAAATAATTCGGTACAAGGTTTTTAATCCTGTTGCTGATAATAAAAAAATAGTTATGCTTACCACAATATTAGAAGTTGCCGCATTGCTTGCTGTCATTATAGTACCGATGGCCGGACCGAAAAGGGAAAAAACGAAGGCGCCTGTTATCGACACAGATGTTACCCACGCGCATTATGCTATCGACGAATATGGTAACCTGGTAGAATTACATGGCCGCGAGTTATCACGCCACGAACATTGATCTTCTTATAATTCTCAATTAAAACTGGATCGAAGCCTCCCGAAAGGGGGGCTTTTCTATTTATGACAATTCTTGCCATTTAAGCTATTCCTTCGTGTGCTCTGTGAAATCTTTGCGACCTCTGTGGTTAATCCCGATGCTATTAACCACAAAGAACACAGAGAGGTTTGCACAAAGGGCACAGAGAAGTCTTATCATTAGTTATCGTTTTGATAAAACCCTATCAATTTGATAGGCTCCTGCCAATCCTCAATATTTCTCTCTTTCATATAAAACGGCCTTTATAAGGGCTAATCGCAGCTTCTTATATAATATTTCAGGCGGGCATCATTTTGGCCAATGAGCCGGCATGAAAAGGTTGCATATACTCAAAGATATCGTCATCATCGTCTTTCTATGGCTTTTGGCGATAGGTATCCTGTATATCGCCTGGCTAAAGATCAAAACATACTCTTTTTAAACATAAAATCAATCAAAATGGATATCATCCTCACCATCGTCTATGTGCTATGCTTCATAGTCATATTCCGGATCTTCTTCAAAACAGTCAATTACTTCGAAAAAATCTAAAACAAAATGATCGCATTATTCATCGTGTCCGTCGCCGTGTTTGTATACATGGTTTACGTGCTCCTTAAACCCGAAAAATTTTAAACTATTAAAAAATTGAATCTTATGAACACCGAATATCTGGGCGTTATTTTTATGTACGTGGCAACTGTTGCCCTGGCTATCCCGCTGGGTAAATACATTGCCAAAGTATTTAAGGGCGAAAAGACCTGGCTCGATTTCATGGCCCCGGTCGAAAGGCTGATCTTTAAATTCAGCGGCATCGATCCTAACAGGGAGATGAACTGGAAGCAACATCTGAAGGCATTTTTAACCATCAATGTCATCTGGTTGTTTTATGCTTTCTTCTGTTTGCTTTTTCAATCGCATTTGCCGTTAAATCCCGATAAAAACCCCAGCCAAACACCCGACCTGGCATTTAACACGGCTATTAGCTTTATAACAAATACTAACCTCCAGGACTATTCGGGCGAATCGGGTGCAACATATTACACACAGTTATTCGTGTTTATGTTCCTGCACTTTGTGAGCGCCGCGGCTGGCTTCGCCGCTATGATGGTGATCTTCAAAGCCATGAAAGAAAAAGTGACCGACAAGCTGGGCAATTTTTGGGATTTCTTTGTAAAAGGAATTACCAGGATATTATTACCGATAAGTTTTGTTGTTGCTCTCATTTTAGCTTTCAACGGAACCCCAACCAGTTATAAGGGAAAGGACACTGTAATAACCCTGCAAGGCGATACGGTTCACGTTTCACGCGGTCCTGCCGCCGGGATGATAGCCATTAAACAGGTAGGTACGAATGGTGGCGGCTGGTATGGTGCAAACTCCGCACACCCGCTCGAAAACCCCAATTACCTGACCAATATTGTGGAAGATATCAGCATTATCCTGATCCCTATCGCCATCGTATTTGCATTGGGCTATTATCTCGATAAAAAGAAGCTGGCATGGGTTATTTTCGGCGTGATGACGGTTGGCTTCCTGGTTATGCTTTTCTCATCCATCAGGGCAGAAGTCGGCGGCAATCCATCCATCGCCCATATGGGCATCAGTCAGCCCGGCGGTGCGATGGAAGGAAAAGAAGTGCGCTTCGGCCCGGCTGCATCAGCGTATTGGGGCATCACCACCACAGTCACTTCAAACGGTTCGGTAAATGCTATGCACGATAGCATGATGCCGTTATCCGGCCTGGGTCAGATGTTCGACATGATGATCAATTCCTTCTATGGCGGTGTCGGCGTAGGCTATATGAATTTTTATATATTCATCATCATAGCCGTATTTATTTCCGGTTTGATGGTAGGGCGTACGCCCGAGTTTATGGGGCGCAAGATAGAGGCCCGTGAAATGAAGATCGCTTCACTTATCGCCTTATGGCACCCGTTTGTAATACTGGTCAGCACGGCAATCGCATCGTATATACTGGTTAATTACCCGGGTATAAACTGGGCCGAAAAACCTTCGGCATGGCTAAACAATCCCGGATTTCATGGTTTTTCCGAAATGCTGTACCAGTTTACCTCCAGTTCAGCCAATAACGGATCGGGTTATGAGGGCCTTGCCGATAACAGTATTTTCTGGAATGTTAGCGCCGGCGTGGTCATGCTCCTGAGCAGGGTATTGCCGATTATAGGCCCTGTGGCTATAGCAGGTATTCTTGCGAACAAAAAATTCATTCCGGAGTCGGCAGGAACACTTAAAACCGACACGACCACTTTCGGCATCATGATCCTTGCGGTAATTTTTATTGTTGCCGCATTATCGTTCTTCCCGGCTTTGGCCCTGGGTCCGATAGCCGAACACTTTTCACTTAAATAGCCTCACCCCCAACCCCCTCTCCAAAAGGAGAGGGGGCTTATAAAATGAGTCTTATAAAAATTAAAAAAATGAAATCAACTCAAAATACATTATTCCAGGGCGACCAGGTGAGAGAAGCTTTAAAACACGCTTTTGTTAAACTTGATCCCCGCATACTGGTGCGCAACCCGGTGATGTTTACCGTGGAGATAGGTACTGTTGTGATGCTTGTAGTAACCATTTTCTCGTTGTCCAATGCGTCGCAGGGAAGCTTCGGTTATAATTTCACCATATTTCTTGTGCTGTTGCTAACCGTATTGTTTGCCAACTTTGCCGAAGCGATTGCTGAGGCAAGGGGCAAGGCACAGGCTGAAAGCCTGCGCAAAACCCGCGAGGAAACACCCGCGCGTATATTGGTTAACGGCGTGGAAAAGCACGTGATGTCATCTGCATTAAGAAAAGGTGATATGTTCTTCTGCGAAGCAGGTGATACTATACCCACCGACGGTGAGATCATCGAGGGTATCGCTACCATCGACGAATCGGCTATCACGGGCGAATCGGCACCGGTTATCCGCGAAGCAGGCGGTGACAAATCGTCGGTAACCGGTGGTACCAAAGTATTATCGGACCGCATTAAGGTGATCGTTACCACACAGCCGGGCGAAAGCTTCCTGGATAAGATGATCGCTTTGGTTGAAGGCGCTTCGCGCCAGAAAACGCCTAACGAGATTGCTTTGACCATCCTTTTGGCCGGGTTCACGCTCATCTTCGTTATCGTGTGCGTAACCTTAAAGCCATTCGGTGATTATGCCCATACGCCGATCACAATAGCAGCATTTATATCGCTGTTTGTGTGTTTGATCCCGACGACAATCGGCGGCCTGTTATCGGCCATCGGTATCGCGGGAATGGACAGGGCATTGCGCGCCAACGTGATCACCAAATCGGGCAAGGCTGTTGAAACGGCCGGTGACCTGGATACCCTATTGTTAGACAAAACCGGGACAATAACAATAGGTAACCGTAAGGCCACGCATTTCTGGCCCGCCGAAGGTGTTAATGAAACCGAATTTGTAAAGGCTTCTGTTTTGAGCTCGCTCGCTGACGAAACGCCTGAAGGAAAATCAATTGTCGAACTGGCTGAGACCGGGCCGGTCAAACTGACTTTTAAAGCACCAGGCAATTCGGTCTTCATCAAATTTACGGCCGAGACCCGCTCCAGCGGCTTGGATACGCCCGATGGATTACGTGTGCGCAAAGGGGCGTCTGACTCTATTCGTAACATGGTTACCAAAGCAGGTAACCCATTTCCTAATAGTATCGAAGATCGCGTGAAAACTATTGCATCCAATGGCGGTACGCCGCTGGTGGTATCACAGAACGAGAAGGTATTAGGTGTAATAGAGCTGCAGGATATCATTAAGACCGGCATATTCGAACGCTTTGAGCGCCTGCGCAAAATGGGTGTGAAGACCGTTATGGTAACGGGTGATAACCCGCTGACCGCCAAATTCATTGCTGAGAAAGCCGGTGTGGATGATTTTATAGCCGAGGCTAAGCCTGAGGATAAGATGAACTACATCAGGAAAGAACAACAAGGTGGTAAGCTGGTAGCCATGATGGGCGACGGTACAAACGACGCCCCCGCTCTCGCGCAGGCCGATGTTGGCGTGGCTATGAACAGTGGCACACAGGCCGCTAAAGAGGCCGGTAACATGGTGGACCTGGATAACGACCCGACCAAGCTGATCGAGATCGTGGAGATCGGCAAACAATTGCTGATGACCCGCGGTACGCTGACCACTTTCTCTATAGCGAATGACGTGGCCAAATATTTTGCCATCGTACCGGCTTTGTTCATGGTTTCGATACCATCGCTGGCTGCGCTTAATATTATGAGGCTCCACAGCCCGCAATCGGCGATACTATCGGCAGTGATCTTCAATGCCATCGTTATTCCGCTGTTGATCCCGCTGGCATTACGCGGCGTGGAATACAAACCGATCGGCGCCAGCGCACTATTGCGCCGCAATCTGCTGATCTATGGTTTTGGCGGTATCCTGATCCCCTTTATTGGGATCAAGTTGATAGACCTGGTAGTAGCATTATTTATATAAACCCTAATCTCTAAATTCTAAAATGCTAAAAATGTCTCAAATCTCATATCTAACATCTCAAATCTAAATAACATGAAAGCTTATTTTTTGCCATCCATAAAAATAACCATTATCCTGCTGGTCATCCTTTCGGGTTTGTATCCGCTTGCGATTGCAGCAATTGGGAAGCTTACTCCGGGACATGGCGACGGAGAAACCGTTAGCTACAAAGGGCGGGTAGTTGGTTACGCCAACGTGGGCCAAAAATTCACGAAGGATGAATATTTCTGGTCACGCCCTTCGGCTGCTAATTACCAGGCCGACGCGTCGGCAGGCTCAAACAAAGGCCCTACGAACCCGGATTACCTGAATAAAGACGTAAAGGGCCGTATCGATACCTTTTTGAAACATAACCCGACCGTAAAAAAAGAGCAGATACCCGCCGAATTGGTTACGGCTTCGGGCAGCGGGCTTGATCCTGACCTGTCGCCCGCCGGGGCCAAAATACAGGCAGCACGTGTTGCCAAAGCCCGTGGCTTATCAGAACAGCAGGTATTGGCCCTGGTTGACGCGCATACCGAGGGCCCGTTGCTGAGTTTATTCGGCCCGTCAAAAGTAAACGTGCTGAAACTGAATGTAGCACTTGATGAATTAAAGAAATAACAATTTCTATAAATACTAAAATGAAAACTTATAGTATAATACTCTTTCTCCTGGTTACAATTACGCTATCGGCCCATGCCGCCACCATGCCCGCTGATACCGGCAAGGTAGGCACAGGAGCCGATCCCAAGGATCCGCCGCTGATCTTTTCAGGCTCGGTGGACACCTATTGGAAATACGACTTTTCGGGTCATGGCAATATTCCCACCAGTTTTGCTTCAGACCACAACTCCGTATCTATCGGTATGCTTGACCTGGGCCTGAAAAAGAAAGTG
>Ga0070658_10000031_pt1 | contig 153171 bp, 127 predicted proteins | sample KBSC13metaG_FD_64664 | JGI IMG/M metagenome (GOLD analysis project Ga0070658, IMG submission 64664) | Corn rhizosphere microbial communities from Kellogg Biological Station, Michigan, USA - KBS C1-3 metaG | ecosystem: Host-associated > Plants > Roots > Rhizosphere > Soil ...
AATCGAGACACAAGCTCAGACACAACCAGTGATTTTCAAGTTGTAAAAAGGGAGATTTAACGAGATGGCTTATGTGATTGCGGAACCTTGTATCGGGACGAAGGACACGGCTTGCGTGGATGCCTGCCCGGTGGACTGCATCCACCCGAAGAAGGATGAGGACGGCCACGCCGACTCCGACCAACTGTTTATCGATCCGGTCGAGTGCATCGACTGCGGCGCCTGTGTGCCCGTCTGCCCGGTATCGGCGATCTACGCCGGCGACGACCTGCCCGAAAAGTGGGCCGACTACCAGACCAAGAACGCGGCCCACTTCGGCCGGTAGTTCGTAGCTGTACAAAACCTCGAAAGCGCGCGGCCAAGGCTGCGCGCTTTGTTTTGTTGAAGTCACCAGCGGACACAGATGATACAGCGGCAGAGCGAGGCGATCGTATTGCGTGCATGGCCCTTTCAGGAGGCGGACCTTCTGGTCAGTCTGTTCACGCGCGAACAGGGCCGAATCAAGGGAGTGGCCCGGCACGCCATGCGCTCGCGCCGACGCTTCGGAGGAGCGCTCGAACCAATGACGCACGTCCGTGCCACCTACGCCGAAAGGCCGCGGCAAGAACTCGTCCGCCTCGACGTTTTTGAGATCCTTTTCTCACCCTTAAGCCAGCCCATTGACTACGCCCGAACCGCGGCCCTGCAACTGGTGGCTGAGACGCTTGAGGAAGCGCTGCCGGAGCAGGCTCCCGAAGATGCTGTGTTCAGGCTGGCGCTGGCTGTGTTGCAGGAGATTCAGGTGGGGAGGGTCGGGGTGCCGGTGACCTACTTCGCCCTCTGGATGAACCGACTGATGGGCTGGATGCCGGAGCTTGGCCACTGTGTCGTCTGTGGTCTCGATCTGCGTGGCGGCACGGTATGGTACTCCGCAACCAGTGATGGCGTTACCTGCTCTGATGACCGCCGCAACGGCAGCCTGGCCCTCTCCGCCGAGTCTGTTTCCATCGTCGCACGCATCTTTCGTGGAACAGTACGCGAGATGTCGATGGAGCAATGGTCGGCTATGCAACTGGCAAATCTTCAGCGATTCGCCGTAGACACGCTGGAGCGTCATCTCGAGCGAAAGCTGACCAGTGCTCGCGCTCTGTCCCGGATCGGGAGCCATCCAGTCTGAAGTATCGCGAGCAAGTTGGCCATGGCCCCCTTGCAGAAGCAGCCCCAAAATTTACCCGCAAAAAAACACCATTTAGAATCGGATGACTACATAAACAGAAAAGAGACCCATGCAGGCGACAGGTGAGAAGAAGGTAGCGCTTACATTTCAGGAGCTTTTGTTTACTTTGCAGCGGTTCTGGGCCGACCAGGGCTGCGTGCTGCAACAGCCCTATGATGTTGAAGTTGGTGCAGGTACGATGTCGCCCGATACCTTCCTCCGCGTGCTCGGGCCCAAGCCGGTGCGGATCGCTTACGCGCAGCCTTCGCGACGCCCTGCGGATGGCCGTTATGGTGAAAACCCGAACCGGTTGTTCCGCCATACGCAGTTGCAGGTGATCCTGAAACCGCCGCCGGTGCGCATTCAGGAGCTTTATCTTGAGTCACTTACCGCCATTGGAATCGATCTCCGCGAGCACGATATCAAGTTCGAAGAAGATAATTGGGAGTGGCCTGTAGGCGGCGCCTGGGGCGTTGGCTGGCAGGTAATGCTGGATGGACTAGAAATTACGCAATTCACCTATTTTCAGCAATGTGGAGGCATGGACCTCGACCCGATCTGTGGCGAAATCACGTATGGACTGGAGCGGATTGCCGGGTTCTTGCAGGATGTCGACTCTATTTATGACATCGTCTGGGCGGTGGAGCCGGACACCGGCCGCAAGGTGACCTACGGAGAGATGCGGCTGGCGGAGGAAGAGCAATTTTCCGCGTATAGCTTTGATTATGCAGATGTTGCGAAGCTTTGGGAGCACCTGAGCCTCTACGAATCGGAGTGCTTGAGTCTGCTGGAACAAGCTAAAAATTTCGAGAAGATGGATCAGCTTGAATTGAAGCGATTTCCCGTGCTGGGGGCTTACGAGCTGGCGCTGAAGTGCTCCCATGTCTTCAACCTGCTGGACGCTCGCGGAGCGATTTCGGTGACGGAGCGGGTGGGTGTCATGGCGCGGATTCGGACGCTGGTGGTTGGCGTGGCTAGGATTTATGCGGCTCAGGGACAACAACTTAGCAGCACAGTGAAAGCGTAGGGACGGTTATGGCTGAGTTTTTGTTCGAGATTGGGTTGGAGGAGATTCCGGCACGCATGATCGCCGGGGCGCAGGCGGAGCTAGAGCGACGCGTGGTGGCGATGCTGGAGCGGGAACGGCTGGTGTTGCCTGGAGTTACGAGCAAGGGTTTTGCCACGCCTCGGCGGTTGGCGGTTGTTATTAGTGATGTACAGGAAAATCAAAATCCACTTATGGTAGAAACGCTCGGTCCTTCGACTAAAGTTGCTTACCGTGATGGATTGCCGACTCCTGCAGCAATCTCATTTGCGAAAAAAGTTGGTGTTGAAGTCGGGTCACTTCGAAAAGTTCAGACTCCGAAGGGCGAGTACCTTCAAGCAGTTTCTTTCACTGCGGTGCGGACGGCGGCTGAGGTGATTGCGGCGGAGCTTCCCAAAGAACTTGCGGGAATTTATTGGGCGAAGAACATGTACTGGCGGGCGGGACGTCCCGAGCGGTTTGTGCGGCCCGTGCGATGGATGGTCGCTTTGCTTGGCGAAACGAGCGTTCCCGTGAGCTTTGGCGGTTACGAAGCTGGCGCGGTGACGTATGGGCACCGGGTGCTGTTTGGTGAGCCGATTGTTTTGAAGTCGCCGGGTGAGTATGAACAGGTTCTCGCGAAGAGTTTTGTCGTGGCCGATGTCGAGGTGCGGCGGCAGAGGATTCGCAAAGCTTTGGACGCAGTGACGCGCACCGTTGCCGGAGCGCGGTGGCGTGAGGACGAGGAGCTGGTGGAGACGGTGACCCAGCTTACGGAGTGGCCTTCGGTGGTGATGGGCGGGTTCGAGGCTGAGTATCTTACGTTGCCGGAGGAGGTTCTGGTGACGGTGATGCGCGATCACCAGAAGTACTTCGCCGTAGAGGACAAAGCGGGAAAGCTCGCCCCGCATTTCCTCACGGTGCTGAATACAGAGGCGGATGAGGCAGGGTTGGCAGTGATCCGGCATGGAAATGAGCGGGTGCTTCGCGCTCGGTTCAACGATGCGCGGTTCTTCTGGGAGTTCGATCAGCGGGTTCCTCTGAGTGACCGCGTCGAGTTACTGAAGAACGTTACGTTTCAGAAAGACCTGGGAAGTTATGCGGCGAAGACGGGGCGCGTGCGTAAGCTGGCCTCCGGGTTGGCTGGACTGGTGCTGGAGCGGAAGTGCGAGTTGAATCCCGTGGCGCTGGATGAGGCTGCGTTGTTGGCTAAGGCAGATCTGACGAGCGAGCTGGTGAAGGAGTTTACGGAGTTGCAGGGGATCGTCGGTGGACTCTATGCGCGGGCGCAGGGTTTTGGCGAGGCGACCTCCGATGCGATCTATGACCAGTACAAGCCGGTCTCGATGGAAGATTCTGTACCGCGCACAGTGGAGGGCGCGGTGCTGGCGATCGCCGACAAGGCCGATACGATTGCAGGAATGTTCGGGCTGGGGATGGAGCCTACGGGGTCCAAAGATCCGTTTGCGCTGCGACGGGCGGCGAATGGAGTTGTGAAGATTCTTGCGGAGACGGCGGTCGCACTGCCGCTGACGCTGGGTGAGGTTGCGGCCGCGGCCTGCGGGCAGAATGAAGCTTTGGCGGCGAAGGTGCGCGGATTTCTCGCGGAGCGGCTGGAGTTCTATCTGCGCGAGGCGCGTGGTCAAGCCTATGACGTCGTGAAAGCGGTGCTGGCCGTAGGAGCTGAAGATGTTCGGGATGCGGTGGCGCGGGCGGAGGCAGTGACGGCTGTGCGCGGCTCAGATGACTTTGCGGCAGTTTCAGCAGCTTTCAAGCGCATGAAGAATATTCTCGCCCAGGCCGCTGAGAAGGGGATCGCTCCGGGAACAGGCGTCGAAGAGGCACTGCTGACAGAGGCGACAGAGAAGGCTTTGGCGGAGCGGTCTTCGGAACTGGCGGCGAGCGTCAGGGCTTTGCGTGCGGAGAGGAATTACAAGGCCGCGCTGGAGTCGATTGCTACGCTGCGACCGCAGGTGGATGCTTTCTTTGACACTGTAATGGTGATGGCCCCGGCGATAGAGGTGCGGGCGAATCGCCTGGCACTTCTTGGCCGTGTGCTGGGGGACCTTTCAGGGATCGCGGACTTTTCTGAGATTGTGACGGCGGGCTGAGCGGCGAGAGATCATGGGCGATCGAAGTCCAAAATGTAACGCTTTACACATCTCCGTTTTTGTCGTTTAGTGGTAGCACCATTTTGGGCGTAAATTATCACTCCAGAAGGCATCTGGAGATTGGAGTATTCCTTGACTCGTCTGTCTCGCGCCGTAACACTCTTGGTCGTTTTGTGTGGCATATCTTTGTATTCCTTTGCCGACGATATGCCTCGTCTGGAAAAAAAGGATGGACGCTTCGCGCTCATTGTCGAAGGCAAGCCATTTCTCATGCTCGGCGCTCAGATCAATAACTCGAGCTCGTGGGCGAGTGAACTGCCGAAGGTCTGGCCGGCTCTCGAAGATATGCACGTCAACACCGTCGAAGCGCCGGTCTATTGGGAAGCGATGGAGCCGGAGCCAGGCAAGTTCGATTTTGCGAATGTCGATCTCCTGGTGAACGGCGCGCGCGAGCATCATTTGCATCTGGTACTTCTCTGGTTCGGCACATGGAAGAATGGCCAGGCGCATTATGTACCGGATTGGGTGAAGAGCAACCCGGAGAAGTATCCGCGCGAGATAAGTTCTTACGGAAAGATTCTCGACGTCCTGTCGCCGAATTCGGCGAGCAACCTGGAGGCGGACAAACATGCGTTCGCCGCGCTGATGCGCCATGTGAAAGAGATCGACTCGGCGCAGCATACGGTCATCATGATTCAGGTCGAAAATGAGTCGGGATCGATTGGGTCGGTTCGTGATTTTTCCAGTGCGGCGCAGAAGCAGTTTGATGCTGGAGTGCCATCGACTCTTGCAAGCGCGCTTCATGTCTCCGATGGCAGTTGGTCGAAGGTCTTCGGCGCGGATGCGGATGAGCGCTTCGCTGCCTACTCGACGGCGCGATATATCAACGAAGTTGCGCAGGCGGGGAAGGCGGAGTATGCGTTGCCGATGTACTGCAACGTGTGGATCACTTATCCGGTGGCGGCGCTTGAAAATCGCGACCATCCGAGTCCGGGACAGGAGTATCCGAGCGGCGGCCCTCAGCAGGGCAATATCGGAATCTGGAAGGCGGCTGCCCCATCGATCGACATCCTCGCTCCGGATTTTTATTCAGATGATGTCGACCTTTATCACAAGGTCATCGCCGCCTATCATCGTGACGATAACGCGCTGTTGATTCCTGAGACGGGAAGGACGGCAAACTTTGGCAAATATTTCTTTTATGCCCTTGGGCACGGCGCAATTGGCTTTTCTCCCTTCGGCGTGGACTATACCGGATGGTGGGGCGGCGAGCATAAGGTGCCTGCGGCGTTGTCGGAGAACTATGCGCTTGTAGGACCGATTGATCGGGAGGTTGCGCAACTCAATTTCGATGGCAAGTTGCAGACTGCGGTGGAGCAGAAGGGCGCGCCGCGTCAGGTTCTTCATTTTGGGGATGTCGATGCGGTTATCTCGTTCGGCTTTCCGCAGCGGGACGGGGAGGCGCCTCCGGGGACCTCCGACGAACACGGCCGGGCCATCGTCGCGCAACTGGGGCCGCTGGAGTTTCTGGTGACGGGGTTCGACGCAAGCGTTAGCTTTGGGCTTACAGATACGGCAGGAGCAGCGTCAAAGAAACAACAACTGGAGATTCTCCAAGCCGATGAGGGGCAGTATGCCAATGGAGTATGGCAGACCTCGCGGATATGGAATGGAGATCAGACCGATCGGGGCTTGAATTTCCGGGGGGCGAATCAATCTGTCATTCGCATTCGGTTGCACACGCTTCCTCTTTATAACGAAAGCGCGCGAAGCAAATAAGGTCGTGGGTCCGAGCCATATTCACTGGAGAATTTTTATGTTGAGACGCGATTTCATCAAAACTACAGGCACCCTTCTAGCTGCATCTACCCTTCCCAGCGCGAGCGCTCTGGCGTCATCGGAGAGCCGTCAGACGCGTTCTGTTCTTCCGATCAATCGAAACTGGCGTTATCATCCAGCGAAGGTGGAGGGAGCTCAGGCCGCGGAGTTTGATGACTCGGCGTTTGAGCAGGTAGTGGTTCCGCACACCAATGTCCGCCTTCCATGGCATAACTTCGACGATAAGGGCTACGAGTTTATTTCCACCTATCGGCGTCGCTTCAAATATCCGTCGGATGCAAAAGGCAAGCGCGTATTCGTGGATTTTGAAGGCGTGATGACCGCGTCCACTGTCTGGATTAATGGCGTCGCGCTCGGCGAATACAAGGGCGGCTTTACGCCATTTTCATTCGAGCTGACTCCTCATCTTCATACGGATGCTGACAATGTACTGGTGGTCCAGGTGGATTCGACCGAGCGCGCGGATATTCCGCCCTTCGGCTATGAGATCGACTACATGACCTTCGGTGGAATCTATCGCGAGGTCGCATTGCGGATAGTTTCGCCCACGTACATCGACAACATCTTTGCCCATCCTAAAGATGTTCTGGGTAGCTCTCCGTCCCTTGATGTGGATTGCTTTCTTGCGGGATCGCACCCTGAGGAGGGGCTCGCTCTCGAAGTTGAGTTGCGCGACGGAGGTCGGGTGGTTGCCAAGGAAAGCCGGCTTGTAAAGCAATATGTGCCGACCTCGGATGCTGCTTCGACGCTTGACCCTACGACTGCTGCGCCGCCTTATGCCAGCGTAGAGACTACCTCCGACCCGGCGCTGCATACCGTTTCGCTGAGCAGCTTGGGCAAGGTGCAACTATGGGATCTTGATAATCCACATCTTTATAGCGTTCATGTGCGCCTGCTGCAGGCAGGACAGGTGATCGATGAAGATAGTCGGCGTGTTGGATTTCGGGAGGCTACATTCACGGACCATGGCTTTTCTTTGAACGGAAAGATCGTCAAGTTGCGCGGTCTTGACCGGCATCAGACCTTCCCGTTTGTGGGACAGGCGATGCCTGCGCGTGTTCAACGTAAGGATGCCGACATTTTGCGTAAGGGGATGCATTGCAATATTGTTCGCACATCGCATTACCCGCAGTCGCGGCATTTTCTGGATCGCTGCGACGAGATTGGGCTCCTTGTTCTCGAAGAGATTCCGGGGTGGCAGCACATTGGGCCGGAGCCGTGGAAGCAGATCTCCATTGACAATGTCGGCAGGATGATTCGCCGCGACTGGAACCATCCTTCGATTATTTTGTGGGGCGTTCGCATCAACGAATCGAGAGATGACCATAGTTTCTACACGCGGACGAATGCGCTGGCGCATGCGCTCGACAAGACTCGGCAGACGGGCGGAATCCGCTACTTTCAGGAGTCGGAGTTTCTCGAAGACGTCTTCACGATGAATGATTTCGGCTTTCCGTTAAAGAAGCCGAATCACCCTCGATATCTCAACACCGAATTTGTGGGACACACCTTTCCTACAAAGACGACCGATGACGATGAGCGGCAGCGGGAACATACGCTTCGCCATGCACGCATTCATAACCAGCTTGCGTCGGACCCGCAGTATGCCGGAGGCATTGGGTGGTGTGCCTTCGACTACAACACCCACTCCAACTTCGGGGCCGGCGATCGCATCTGCTATCACGGCGTCGCGGACATGTTTCGTGAGCCCAAACCGGCGGCTGGTTTTTATAAGTCACAGTGTGAGCCTGCCGAGGAGATTGTGCTTGAGCCTGCGTTTCATTGGGCGAAGGGGGATGAATCGGTTGGCTTCTCGAAGGCGGTTGTGTGTTCCAATTGCGATCATCTGAAGTTCTACCTCCGTGAGCGCAGCCTCGAGAGCAATCCGTGGACGCTCGCGGCGGAACTTGATCCGGACAAGGAAGAATTCGGTCATCTTACTTACGCTCCGTTTGTCCTCGAACTCTCGAAGATGGACATGAAGCAGTTTGATTTTTCGTGGGGAGATCTGCGGATTGATGGTTATTTGAAGGGTAAGAAGGTGATCTCAAAGTCGCTGTCGGGCCTCGGCGTCGATCGTGAGTTTCATCTGCTGCCCGATGATAAGAGCCTCGCCGCCGATGGCGCGGACACCACTCGCGTGGTGCTTCGAGTGACGGATGAATTCGGTGCAGTCCGCACCTACGCCAACGATCCGATTGTGTTTACGCTGGAAGGCCCGGCGGAGCTGATCGGAGACAATCCCTTTTCTCTGATTGGTGGGACTGGCGCTGTCTGGGTCCGCGCGAAAGAGCAGGCCGGGATGGTGCGACTGACGGCGAAACATCCGAGACTCGGATCGAAGACGGTCGAGTTCAGTCTGACGGCAGTTCCTGCTGAGGTGGTATAGAGCGCTTCCAAATAGATGTCTCCGAAGACAAAAGCAGGTCTTCCGCCTTCGGCGAAAGATGACAATCGTTCGGGATATAGCTGCTTGGAACCGCGTTTAGCTGGAGATTCGAGCTGCAGGACCAGTCGATTGGCGCACGATCAGCGTTGGTTGGATATCATAATCCTCGCCGTCCTGCGGCTTCTTTGTCTTCGATTGAAGCGAGTTGTAGAGCGCGCGAAAGGCAGCGGTCGCAATTTCGATTCGGGGCAGGCGCAACGTGGTGAGCGAAGGCTGCGTATAGGCACTGAGTTGAATGTCGTCATACCCGACGATCGAGATGTCTTCGGGTATGCGCAGGCCACGCTCATGAATTGCGCCCATAGCGCCAATTGCGGTGAGGTCGTTGGAGGCCACAATCGCCGTTGGCATTGCACCGGAATCGAGAATCCTCTGCATGGCGTGGTGGCCGCCGTCGGCGCGGTGGTTCGCTTCCTGAATGAGGGCGAGGTTGCGTTGCAGGCCATGCCGATCGAGGCTCTGAAGGAATGCCTGGAAACGGGTGCGGGCTGAAAACAGGTCGAGCGGTCCGCTGATGAAGGCGATCTTACGGTGTCCGAGGCCGACGAGATGGTCCATTGCCATGGCCACGCCGGCGGCGTGATCGACACGGATGCGGCTTACGCCGGGACCGGTTTCGCCGACGTCCATGAAGACCAGCGGAATGTTTCTATGGCTGAATACCTTGATCAGGCGGTCTTCCATCTCCGAGGTCATGATGGCGACGCCGTCGACCTTGCGCTGCATCATGCGGGTGACGCAACTCTCCATGCGCGCCGGATCGTAGTTCGTGTTGGCGACGAGCACTTCCTGGCCATGCTCGACCGAGATGTCTTCAAAGGACTTCACCAGCTCCGGAAAGAACGGGTTGGTGATGTCGGAGATGATGAGGCCGTAGAGGCTACTGCGTCCGGAACCGAGGGAGCGGGCGTTGGTGTCGGGATAGAACTGCAACGCCTCGACGGCGCGGCGGACTCGCTCGGCGGTCTTCGGAGTGACTTTATCGGAGCCATTGATTGTCCGCGAAACGGTGGCGGTAGAAACACCCGCCCGTCTGGCGACAGCTTTGATGTTCATGTTTTCGATCCTGTCCTGGTTCAGTCCTGTTCTGGACACTGTGCCGCATCTATGAGAGTAACCTTACCGGCATCGCGAAGATAAATCTAATTGGAGACATGGGTCGAGCCGTCAGGTTGTTTTGTCTGAAGATCGCAGGGCCCACAAGACTCCGACTGGTTGCCAGATGCGCTCGACTGATGCTTCCGATGCTCTGGAATCTTAAAACATCCTGGGCCGAATTCTCCAAATAGCTGTTCGCGCTTTCGGGCAGAAATGTTCGTCAAATAAAGGCGAATTTGCGCACCGCAAATAAAATGCTTGACTAGAGTGGTCCCGTTCAGGCTTAATAACTCTCGCATTCGTAGACCCGCCAAAGACAAACGTTTGTCTTTGGTCGCAAGGACAATATCAGCGAGTCAACGAGCGTATCGAGCATGGCTGCGGCAACATTTTTGGAGGCAATACTATGAAATTGAGATGGCAAGCATTGGTGCTTACCGTTGTGATGATGGGAGTGGGGTATGTCGGAACAGGGTTCGCGCAGAACACAAATTCCGGCGACATTCGCGGAACGGTGACGGATACCACGGGAGCTTTGATCCCGGATGTGACCGTAACCGTGGTAAACAACAACACCGGGGTCGTCAAAACCTTGATGACGAATGGGGCCGGGCTGTACGACACGTCTTCCATCGTTGCGGGCAACTATAAGGTGACGTTTGCCAAGGACGGGTTCACGAAGTTAGAACGCTCATCGATCACAGTTCTGGTTGGAAACACGACCGTGAATGCGGCATTGACGGTAGGCTCGGTGACCGATCAGGTCGTAGTGAATACCGACGTTCCTTTGCTGAATACCGACAATGGCGAGCAGACGACTACTCTCGAAGCCAAGACAATGTCTCAGCTTCCCCAGGTAGGGCAAAGCTGGGAAAACTTCACCATCCTGTTGCCTGGATCTTCCGGCGCGCCGGGTGGCTCGCAGGGAGCCGCGAATCCCGGACAGGAAGTTTCTGTGAACGGCAACCTGCCTTACAGCACAGTACTGGCTGATGGTGCGTCGACGACGCTGCCCTCGAGCGCGAACTCGGACGTTGAAACGCTGGAGACGGTGCAGGAGCTTCAGGTCAGCACCTCGGCCTTCTCTGCTCAGTATGGGATCGGCGGCATCCTCTTCAACCAGATCAGCAAGGGCGGTACGGATGCCTTTCATGGCTCGGCCTATGAGTATTTTCAGAACACTGCATTGAATGCAGCGGACTATGCATTCGGCAGCCCGACCGCAAAGGTTCCAATTCAGCACTACAACAACTTTGGCTTTTCCGTCGGCGGACCCATCATAAAGAAGAAGCTGTTTTTCTACTTCAACTACGACAAGATCCTTCAGCATGGCGGGTCCTCAAATGGGTTTGAGACTGTTCCCACGGCAGCAATGCTCAGCGGAGATTTCACCGGTCAGAACACGATCTACGACCCAGCAACCACAACAGTGGTAAACGGAGTAGTGCATCGGACGTCTTTTGCGGATGAATACGGGCACGGCAATGTGATTCCCGCCAGCCGGATCGATTCCGTTGCCAAAGCTGTCCAGGCTTTTTATCCTGCTCCGAACAGTCCGGGTACGGTAGTAAACGGAATCACCCAGCAGAACTTTTTCTACAACGTCCCCGGTTCCAACCCGTACACCAAGTATTTTGGACGCCTGGATTATGACATTACACCCAGCAACAGGCTCAGCATGTCCGAGCTTGAGGGGGACAACCCGCAATATGGTTATGCCCAGGGCATCTGTCCTATCGCCTGCGGCACGCAGGATGTCAGCAGAAATAATGCTCAGATCACCGATGTTTGGACCATTTCGTCGCATCTGACGAACGAAGCCAGAATTGGCTATACGAACCAGCTCAACTTTTTTGTTCCTGCGACCCTTAACAAGGGATTTCCGTCAAAACTGGGATGGAAGTTTGCAAAGGCAGATAACTTCCCCGTGATTAACATCACTGGATACTATGGGCTCTCTTCTGCTATCAACGCTGTTTATAAGGAACATGCTTACGATCCGTCCGATGTGGTGACCTTGATTCTCGGCAAGCACATCCTGCACTTTGGAGGAGAGTTCCTGTTCTACAGGGACAATTCCACAGCATGGGGCAATGTAAACGCCGGAACGATGAACTATACGGGTGCTTACACGGCCTCCACGCAAGGCGATAGTTCAAGCGGACTTGCTTATGCGGACTTTCTGCTGGGCCAGACCCAGAAGTGGACCGCGGCGGTTACGCCGGAGTATGGCGCCAGAATGCGTCTGCCTCAGGTGTTCGTACAGGACGACTATAAAATCCGTCCGAATGTGACCCTCAATCTTGGCCTGCGTTACCAGATACAGTCGGGTTGGGGAGAGGTCAAAGGCAATATGAGGGTCTTTGATCCCACGGTTCCGAATCCCGCAACCGGCACGAACGGCGCCATGTGGTACGGATCGACCAAGGCAAACGGGCGTTCCACACTCCAGGCGCCTGTCTACACTACGTTCCTCCCGCGCTTCGGGTTTTCATGGCAAGTCCACCCGAATACAGTGCTGCGCGGCGGATTCGGACTCTATGCTTACAACTGGAGTCTGGACACATACGGTGCCGGGATGGGGTCGGCCTTTGGTTCTCAGGGCAACGATACAGACCAAAGCAACGGTGTGGCTCCGGTCACCATCCTTTCCGGAGATGGCTCAACCCTTCCGTATATTGCAGCGACGACCAATCCGAGCGGCTTCAATGGGTCGAGCGCAAGCTACAACAAGTACCATACACCTGTAGGCGGGTCTTATCAGTGGAACCTGAGCGCGCAACAGGAACTGGGCACGGACATGGTGGCCACGCTCACGTATATAGGCAACCATGGCCACAACCTGCCGTTCCCGGTTGACGTCAATCAGGTTCCGGAATCGAAGCTCTCAGCCAATGACAAGCAGTTCCGTCCCTATCCGCAATATCAGGGGATTAGCGGAAGTACAAACAATGCCATTTCCAACTACAACGCATTGCAGGTTGCCGTTCAAAAGCGGTTCACCGGCGGTCTGAACTTCAACTTCAACTACACCTGGGCCCACTTCCTGGATGAGATGGACTCGTCGGGATGGGGCAGCCGGGCTGGAGGCCAAGCGTATCAGAACGCCTATGTCACCGGAGCCAATTATGGGAACTCTAACTTTGACGTGCGGAATGCGTTGAAGGGAAGTGTGGTCTATCAATTGCCTTTCGGCCACGGAAGGCGGTTCCTGAACAATAATTGGCTGCTCGATGAACTGGTCGGTGGCTGGCAGGGTTCAGGCACGGTCGTGGCCCAGAGCGGTCAACCATTCACGGTGTACATGAGTAAGAACAACTCGTTTGCGCAAGCAGGGAACTGGTTCCCGAATGTGATTGGGAACCCGCATCTTTCTAAAAAGGCTGGTCCCCATGGAACCAATCAATGGTTCAATGAAGCAGCCTATGCGGTACCTGCAGCGGGGACTTTTGGCAACTCGGGAAGGAACAGCCTGAATGGTCCGGGACTTACGAACGTCAACTTCTCCCTCGGCAAGTCGTTCGCCATCTGGGAGGAGGTGCATCTGCAGATTCGTGCCGATGCGAACAATGTCCTGAACCATCCCAGCTTCAAATTGCCTGGCAGTGCGCTGACTGTTGCGAATGGTGCCGTCGCTACCGGTAGCTCTACGATTCGAGGAGTTACGATTGGCGGTCGTCACATGCAACTCGGGGCGCGACTGACCTTCTGATACACTCCGTTGGGATGGCGGGATTGCCCGCCATCCCAATGGCTTTTAATCACACGACCTATTCGAAAGGTCAGACGGTCCTGCAATGAAGGTGTTCAATCTTCTTCTTTTTCTTCTGTTGACTCTAGGTGGGGTCGGCTCTGGTTCGGCACAATCAGGTGGTGTTTCTCCAGCACAACAGGTTCAAGCGCATCAGCAAAAGGCGCATGAGCTTTTGAGTCAGAAGAAGCCAGCGCTTGCGGTGAAGGAGTTTGCCGCGGTTGTTGCGCTGGATCCGAACAATACCGATGCGCAGGCAAACCTGGGGGTGCTTCTTTTTTTTGAAAAGGACTATGCAAAGGCAGAGCCCCATCTGCGGAAAGCTGTGGAGCAACAGCCGGGGCTGACTAAAATCCGGGCGCTGCTGGGCATGTGCGAGAGAAACCTTGGGGAAAATGAACTTGCCCGTACCGATCTTCAGTCGGTAGTGGCGCAGCTTAAAGAGCCGAGCGTTCGGCTGGAAGCAGGGTTGGAGTTGATCGAGTTATATACCGCCACGCAGGAGTTGCCGAAGGCCGCCGCGGTGGTAGAGGTCTTGCGACAGGGCGCGCCGACCGATCCTCGGATACTCTATGCGGCTTATCGTATCTATTCCGATCTGGCGGGTGAGGCGATGCTGGATCTGTCGGTGGCGGCACCCGAGTCTGGCCAGATGCATCAGGCGATGGCGCATGAACTGGCTCGCGAGCGAGACATTCCCGGAACGATTGCGAATTTTCGTAAGGCGATCGCGATCGATCCAAATCTACCGGGAATTCATTTTGAACTGGCGGAGGCGCTTCGTGCGTCGCCTGACCTGAAGCTGCGGGCCGAGGCAGAGCAGGAGTACAAGTTGGCCATTGCGGCAAATGACAGAGATTCGAAGTCTTTGACGAAGCTTGGCGATATTGCGGTCGAGAAGGACAACTTCGACGGCGCGGTAGCTTACTACAAACGGGCGCTCGCGCTGGCGCCGGGCGATGCGGATGCGACCCTGGGGCTGGCCCATGTCTATATTGAAAAGGATGAATCCGCCTCCGCATTGCCGCTGCTGGAGCCGCTGGTCGCTGCCGATCCTACCAACGTTTTGGCGCATTATCGACTGAGCACGGCATATCGCAAGCTGAAGCGGCCGGGTGAAGCTAAGCGTGAGTTGGAGGCATATCAAAAATACAAGGACATTAAGGAGAAGATGCGGGCGGTCTACAAAGAGATGCGGCTCGATACACCGCAAGATGAGCCGGACAAATAGATGGACACAGTGTCAGGTGTGATAGAACCTTCGAGATTGCGCCGGGTCGAGCTTAGGTCATGCATCATGAATTTATGCTGCGTCGTTAGCATGGTTCTGACGGCAGGCATCATTCAATCGCAAGTCAAGGCTGTACCGAAGTCTGCGAGTGAGCGGGTCCCGCAACTGGTGGATATTACTGCTTCGACTGATATTCATTTCGAGCATCTCTCCAGTCCTGAACAAAGGTACATCGTCGAATCGATGAGCGGCGGGGTTGCACTGCTTGATTACGATGGCGATGGCTGGCTGGACATCTATTTCACTAATGCGCCGAGTGTTTCGATGGCGTTGGCAGGTAAAAAAGCGAGAAGCGCTCTCTTCCATAACAATCACGATGGAACATTTACCGATGTCACAGAGAAGGCAGGAGTGGGTTATCCATGCTGGGCGATGGGTGCAGCCGTGGGTGACTATAACAACGATGGCAGGCCGGACCTTATTGTGAGCTGCTTCGGCGGGGTTGTTCTTTATCGTAATAATGGCGACGGCACTTTTACCGATGTTAGCAAGGCAGCAGGGCTCGACAAAGATTCCGGCTGGGCGACCGGTGTTACTTTTGGCGACTATGACGGGGACGGCAACTCCGATCTGTTTGTGCCGCACTATGTCGATCTCGATGTGCATGACCTGCCGAAGTTCGGCTCGAGCAAAACCTGCCAGTACCACGGAGTCGCCGTACAGTGCGGGCCGCGCGGGCTAAAGGGGTCACCCGATGCGCTATATCGCAACAATGGCGACGGCACCTTTACCGAGGTCGCAAAGCAGGCTGGCGTAGATGATGCTAACCATTTCTTCGGCCTCGGTGCAGTATGGTCCGACTTCGATAACGATGGCGAACTTGATCTCTTTGTCGGAAACGATGGCGAGCCGAACTATCTGTATCACAATGAAGGCAATGGACACTTCAAGGAGATGGCCTATGACGCTGGCGTCGCGGTGAGTGAAGACGGGACGGAACAGGCAAACATGGGGCTCGCGCTCGGCGACTACCTGAATATCGGACGAATGAGCCTGGTTGTGACCCACTTCAGCGACGAGTATGCGGCGATGTTTCGCAACGATGGCGGCATGACCTTCTCCGACGTCTCACGCTCAGCCGGGATTTCGCGTGCGAGTTCGCCGTACGTCGGCTGGGGCGACGCGTTTCTGGATCTCGATAACTCGGGATGGAAAGACCTGATCCTGGTGAACGGCCACGTCTATCCGCAGGTGGACAGTGTGAAGATGGGGACGAGATACAAGGAGCCCAAACTCGTCTTTAAGAATCAGCATGATGGAACCTTCAAGGACGTAAGCGAAGAGTCGGGCGAGGCGGTACGCGAGTTGCAGGTCAGCAGAGGACTGGCGGTGGGCGATCTCTTTAATAGCGGCAAGCTCGATGTTGTGGTCGAGAACCTGACGGGCGGTCCCATGATCCTTGCTGCGAAGAGCGATCCGGTGAACCACTGGGTCAGCTTCGATCTGGAAGGCAGTCCGAAGAACCGGTTGGCACTGAATGCTCGCGTGTGGGTGACGACAGGCAAGCTGCGGCAGATGGAGGAGGTGCGAAGCGGTGGAAGTTATTTATCGCAGAACGATCTGCGATTACACTTCGGGCTGGGGCGCACCCGCGGAATCGATAAGGTCGAGGTGCTATGGCAGAACGGCGAACGGCAGGTATTTGAGAATGTTGCCGGGGACCGCTTCTATCATTTGAAGCAAGGTGGCGTTCTCGCTCCAGTGGAGAACGCGAAGCGGCCCACATCTGCGAACAACTAAACGTTGCTGCGAGCTTAATTTGCGGCAGGGGCTTTCTTTGTCGGCCTGCCTGCGCGCGCTGTAGATTCGCGGACGATCAGCTCCGGATCGACGCGAATGAGCTCCGGCGTAATCTCATCTGCCAGCTTCTTCAACAGCATTCGGGCGGCGGTGCTGCCCATCTCCTGTAGCGGCTGGCGAATCGTCGTTAGGCTGGGAACCTGATATTGCGAGGACTGAATATCGTCAAACCCAAGGACCGACACATCATTTGGCACACGGCGTCCAGCCTCGTGCAGTGCGCGAATGGTGCCCATCGCTGAGACGTCATTGAAGCAAAGAACAGCGGTAAACTCCTGTCTGCTCTGGAGTAGACGGCGAATGCCGGGATAGCTGATCTCGGGCGAGTGAGAGTCTTTTTCCAAGTAAATCGTGAGGTCATCGTTTACAACGAGGCCAAGTTCGCGGGCCACATGGAGCGTCGCGGCCCAGCGGGTATCGGAGTCGGAACTGAAGGGCTGGCCCTGCATGAATGCGATCTTGCGGTGGCCCAACTGGTAGAGGTGGTTGAGTGCGAGTTCCGCGGCCAGCTCATGGTTCAGAACCACGTTGGTCACTTCAGAAAGCTCTGTATGTCCCGCGACCAGAACCGTAGGCAGCGGAAGGCGGCAATCTTCCGGGAGATGCGTGTCGATCGCAAGAATGCCATCCACTCCGCGAGATCGCAGCAACTCGGGATAGGCCGAGACCAGCTCTTTCTTATGACGGTGATGGACTGTGAAATAGAAGAAGCCTTCGCGCATCAGCAGGTCGCCGACGCCGCTGAGTACCTGGGAGTGATAACCCTCGCCAAGCTCCGGCAGCAGCACTCCAATGGTCTGCATCCGTTGTCCCTGGAGAGTGCGGGCGATCATGCTGGGCTGGTAGTTGAACTTCGCCGCCGCGGCCTTGACGCGCTGGCGGGTGGCTTCAGGAATCGACCGTCCCGGTGCATCGTTGAGAACGAACGATATCGTCGACGGACTGAGGCCAAGGTATTCGGCCAGCATTTTGAGACTGGTGCGTCGTGCCGTATGTGAAGGATGCGCGGCAGATTTCGTCATAAACAATAGCTTGGGCGCGTAGGAGCCGTCCTTGTTAGAGAGTACCAACAGGACAGCTTCAATGGTCGTACAAAAAGAGATTCGGCGGAATTGAGTGGGGCAGGAAGAGAGGCGGAGGCATGAAGAATTTCATGTTGGACAATGGACAAACGTTTGTCTACACTTGTTCCGCTGCGTGATATCAGCGGATTGCAGTAGGGGGCGTCGCCGAGAGAGCCTCAGGCCTATGCCCCTGCGCGTGTGGTATCAATCAAGGACCGATTCAGGAGCTGCCAATGACGTTTCGTCTTTCCCCACGTACTTTGATCTACCAGGTCGCCGTCAGCGGTTTGTCGCTCGCTCTGCTGAGTGGATTGTGCTCGCCGATGCTGACGGCAGAGACGCGGTCTTCCGCGAAGGCGAGCCATGCCGCGACGACTGGCGACGAGATGTCTCGTTTTGTAAACGATCTTCTGCATAAGATGACGCTTGAAGAGAAGATCGGGCAGATGAGCCAGATTGCGCTAAACCAGCCGCAGGATGTTTCGCCAGACCAGCGCATCCTTGACGGCCAGGTGGGTTCATTCCTGTTTCTTACCGATGCCAACGAGATTAATCGGCTTCAGCATCTCGCTGTCGACCGCAGCAGGCTGCATATTCCCCTCATCTTCGGGTTTGACGTCGTTCATGGCTTTCGCACGATCTATCCTGTTCCGCTCGCGCTGGCTGCGTCATGGGACCCGGCGATGGTAGAGCACGTCCAGAGTATGGCTGCGAAAGAGGCGAGCGCTGTCGGCGTCGACTGGACGTTTGCTCCCATGGTCGATATTGCGCGCGATCCTCGCTGGGGCCGCATCATGGAAGGTGCGGGCGAAGATCCATACCTTGGCTCCAAGATGGCAGCGGCCCAGATTCGCGGCTTTCAGGGCGATCAGCTCGGCACTCCGAACCACATTCTCGCTTGCGTGAAACACTTTGCGGGCTACGGGGCAGCAGAGGGAGGGCGCGACTATGATTCATCGGATATCTCGGATGAGCAGCTTTGGAACGTCTATTTTCCTCCATTTGAGGCTGCGATTCGTGCGGGTTCCGGCTCTCTGATGCCCGCGTATATGGACCTGAATGGGGTGCCTGCGGCGGGCAATAAGTTTTTGCTCCAGGATGTGCTGCGCGACAAGTGGAAGTTCAACGGCTTTGTGGTGAGCGACTGGGATGCCGTGCTCAACCTCACCAAGCATGGCTTCGCTTCGGGCCCAGAGGATGCGGCTGCGCGTGCCGTGAATGCCGGTGTTGACATGGAGATGACCAGTCACGTCTACCGTGACAATCTGGCGAAGGCAGTTAAACATGGGCTGGTGAAGGAGTCGACCATCGACGAGTCGGTGCGCCGCATCCTTACAACGAAGTATCGGCTTGGCCTGTTCAGTCATCCCTATAGTGACCCTTCGAAGGCGGCGGCGCAATTGGTCTCCACCGAACAGCGCCGTACAGCCAGGGAAGCGGCGGAACGGACCGCTGTCCTGTTGCGGAACGAGAGTGGTTTACTTCCACTGAGTAAGTCACTCAAATCAATTGCGGTGATCGGGCCTCTTGCTGATTCGAAGCCGGACATCATGGGCTCGTGGAGCCTCGCTGGACATCCTGCTGATGCGGTCACGGTGCTTGAAGGAATCCGCAAGCGATTTGACGCAGATACTACGGTGTCGTGGGCAAAGGGCGTCGAGATTACGCGAGGTCAGCCATCGATCTTCGATAGCCAGTTTCCCAGCCCGCAGCCTACCCTGAAGACCGATGCCGCGCGGGACGCGGAGTTTGCCCACGCTATCGATCTCGTCAAGCAATCCGAGGTTACGGTGCTTGTCCTCGGTGAGGCGCAGAACATGAGCGGCGAGGCCGCATCGCGCTCCACGCTTACACTTCCGGGCCGACAGGAGGAACTTCTGGAGGCTGTGGTGGCAACAGGAAAGCCGGTTGTACTGGTTTTACTCAACGGACGTCCGCTCAACATCACATGGGCGTCGCAGCATGTGCCGGCCATCCTCGATGCGTGGTATCCCGGTACTGAGGGAGGTAATGCTATCGCGGACCTGCTCTTCGGCGATGCCGATCCTGGAGGCAAGCTGCCCGTGAGCTGGCCACGCAGTGTCGGACAGGTGCCTATCTTCTATGCGCATAATGCAACGCAGACTCCCGATGCGCATGATACCCGTTACTGGGACGGCTCCAGCGCGCCGCTCTATCCCTTTGGCTATGGCCTCAGCTACACCAGTTTCAAACTTGGCGCTCCGAGGCTGGCTTCTTCGTCGGTAAAATCCGGCTCGTCGCTGATGGTGTCCGTGGATGTGCAGAATACCGGTGCAGTCGCGGGTGATGAGGTGGTGCAGCTTTACACTCATCAGCGATCTGGCAGTGCCTCGAGACCCGTGCGCGAGCTCAAAGGCTTTCGGCGTATAACACTCAAGCCGGGCGAGAAGCAGACCGTCGCGCTCCGACTCGACACGCGTGACTTAGGCTTCTGGAGTCCGCAGACACACCATTGGTCGATTGAGCCTGGCACCTTCGACCTCTGGGTAGGGACGGACTCCGCCGCCACGAATCATGCGACCTTCACGGTTCTGCCGCAGTAAGAACAGCAGCAAGAGCAACTGAGCCATTCAGGAGAAGAGATGAATTCAAAGATTACGAGTTGTCTGTTGCTGGTAGCTTCGACACTTATTCCGCAAGCGCTGCACGCACAGAAGAGCGCCACATCCTGGCTGACGACGCCCGATAAGTCATCTTTATTTCAACTGCAAAGTCCCCCTCTTCGCTTTACTGAACCGACGGGATCAAATCCGACCATTGATGTCGATGACAAGCAGACATTTCAAACCATGGATGGATTTGGATTCGCACTTACAGGCGGCAGTGCTCAGTTGATTATGCACATGGAGCCGGCAAAGCGGGCAGCACTGCTTCAGGAGCTATTCACCAACAGCGGTAACAACATCGGTGTCAGCTATCTTCGTGTAAGCATTGGTTCCTCGGACATGAACGATCATGTCTATTCGTACGATGATCTGCCTAAGGGCCAAACTGATCCAAATATGGCGAAGTTCAGCCTCGCGCCTGACCGCGATGATGTTATCCCCGTATTGAAGCAGATCCTGGCAATCAATCCAAAGATCAAAATTCTCGGCTCACCCTGGTCTGCCCCTTTATGGATGAAGACCACCGGTGCTGCAAAGGGCGGTGTTTTGAAGCCGGAATACTTCGCCGCGTATGCCACCTATTTCGTCAAATACATTCAAGGGATGAAGGCGGAGGGTATCCCTATCGATGCTGTAACGATTCAGAATGAGCCGTTAAACGAGAACAATACGCCCAGTATGCTGATGCTCGCGCCGGAAGAGGACGATTTTATCAAGAATGATCTTGGGCCTGCCTTCGCAAAAGCCGGCATCAAAACCAAAATTATTTTATACGACCATAACCTCGATCACCCTGCCTATCCCCTCTCCATCCTGAGAGATCCTGCGGCGAATCAGTATATCGATGGCACCGGGTTCCACCTGTATGGCGGAACGGTCGACGCGATGACCGAGGTCCACAATGCCTTTCCAAACAAGAACCTTTATTTTACAGAGCAGATGGTGGTCAATCTCCATGATGGCGACGCAATGAAGATATCGCAGCCGGTGGCGAAGATCGTCATCGGCGCCACTCGCAACTGGAGCAGGAATATATTGCTCTGGAACCTGGCTGCCGACCCTCAGTTCGGCCCCCACACCAGTAACGGCGGATGCCCTGTGTGTCAGGGCGCGATCACGATCGACGGCAATAATGTCACGCGCAACCTTGCCTACTACACAATTGCCCACGCATCGAAGTTTGTCCCGCCCGGTTCCATTCGGATTGGGTCCAACAATCTCGATAATCTTCCGAATGTGGCCTTCAAAACGCCTCAAGGGAAGGAGGTGCTTCTCGTGTCGAACCTAAGTGAATCATCTCAAACGTTCAATGTTCGCTATCACAGGAAGGCATTTAGCACGGTGCTAAGTGCAGGAGCAGTTGCAACCTATATCTGGTAACTCTCAAAAATAGAAGGCAGTGATGTTCCTAAGACAACTGAGATGGATGCTCGTGGGCAGTATCGTTCTATCAATTGCAACTCCATTGTGGGGCATCTCGTACTATACGAGGCGCCCCGACGATCCGAAAGCTGTCTATTTGGTTAAAGGGAATCAGGGCGCACACGGCGACGGAATCGCGGACGACAGCGAAGCTATTCAACAGGCAATCAATAAGGTCCAGGAGACGACAAAGCAGGGGATCGTTTTTATACCTGAAGGCCGCTACCGCATCAGTAAAACCATCCTCGTGTGGCCCGGTATTCGATTGATCGGCTACGGCTCCAAGCGTCCGGTCTTTCTGCTCGGAAAGAATACCCCTGGCTTTCAGCAAGGGCTGGGTTACATGGTTGTATTCACCGGTGGGCGTCCAGATGCTGCTCGTCAAAGAAGGCGGCGTGGAGAGCCATTGATGGGGATAGTTCCGCCGAATGATCTGATTCCAGATGCAAATCCCGGGACGTTCTATTCAGCGATGAGCAATATCGATTTTGAAATTCAGGACGGCAATCCCGCGGCAATCGGCATTCGCTTTCACGTTGCACAGCATTGCTATCTGGCGCATATGGACTTTCACATTGGTTCAGGGCTCGCTGCCTTGCACGACGTCGGCAACGAGGCGGAAGACCTGCATTTCTACGGCGGTCAGTATGGCATTATGACTCGCAAACCCTCGCCAGGTTGGCAATTTACCTTGTTGGATTCTACATTTGAAGGCCAAACGCACGCCGCAATCAAGGAACATGAGGCCGGCCTTACACTTATCCGCGATCAGTTTAAAAATGTCCCTACTGCTATCTCGATCGACCCGGGCTACTCCGATGAGTTATGGGTAAAGGATGGCCGCTTCGACAATATCAGCGGGCCCGCGGTCATCATCAGCAATGAGAACAACGCGCGAACCGAGATCAATTTGGAGAACATCGTGTGCCGTCGCGTTACGACCTTTGCGAGCCTTCGAGAGAGCGGCAGGAAGTTGGATGGTAAAGGAGAAATCTATCAGGTCAAAACATTCACTCATGGTCTTACCTTTGCTAGAGCAGGAAGTATTCCAGAGATTGAGACGACCTATGACGCTCACGCGCTGAGTACGCTTCCCCCGCCGGTTCCGTCGGATATTCCCTCAGTGCCTGCGCAGGATACCTGGGCCAATCTGCATACCCTAGGGGCGAAAGGCGATGGAGTCACCGATGATACTGCCGCTATCAAGAAGGCGATTGCAGAACATCGCACTATCTACTTCCCATCGGGTCACTACATTGTGACCGATACGATCATGTTGAGGCCGGATACTGTATTAATCGGCCTTAGTCCTACGACGACACAGATCGATCTACCCGACTCCACGCCGGCGTTTCAGGGGCCTGGTTCTCCCAAGCCACTATTGGAGGCGCCTCAAGGAGGAACGAACATCGTTACTGGGATCGGACTGTATACCAATGGGATCAACAGCAGGGCCGTCGGCGCGAAGTGGATGGCGGGCAAAGACTCGCTGATGGATGATGTTCGCTTCCTTGGCGGACACGGCACAAACTACCCCGGAGTTTCATTCGCCACCATCTACAACAACACCCATACGGCTGATTCAGATATAAGACGCAAGTGGGATAGTCAATATCCAAGTCTCTGGATAACCGATGGAGGCGGTGGAACATTCGCTAATATCTGGACTCCCAGCACATTCGCGCAGGCGGGAATCTCCATCTCCAACACGTCAACCTCCGGGCGCGTCTATGAGTTATCGAGCGAACATCATGTCCGCAACGAAATGAAGCTCGACCATGTTTCTAACTGGCAGATCTATGCGTTACAAACAGAAGAAGAGCGTGGTGAAGGCCCATTTGCGCTACCGCTTTCTATCAATAATTCGAGTAACATCACGATTGCAAACTACCATAGCTATCGCGTCGTGAGCAGCTACGAACCGTTTTCAAGTGCAATCAGAGTAGCGAACTCACATGAAATTCGATTACGGAATATTCACGTCTACAGCGATAGCAAGGTCTCATTTGACAACTCCGTCATCATAGAGCAGCCGCACAATATAGAAATCAGAGATCGTGAGTTCGCTTCACTTACTATCGATGGTACCGCTGTGAAAATAAGGTCTGCCGACCGTTCTACGGTTTTGGCGGATGGAACTAAGCTCGAAAAGCTAGGTACAGGCTTTTTCAACATCTCAGGCGCTGCGGTAGACAGTAAAGGACAACTCTATTTCGTCGATGCACACTGGCAGCGAATCTATAAGTGGTCGCCCGAGAGTCGCAATGCTGTCATCGTAAGCGATAGCCCATTGGCGCCTGTCCAACTCGCATTCGATAAAGCGGATGATCTGATGGTTATATCGTACGATGGGGATGGCACCGTTTATTCTTTCAGGCCGGACTCGGCAGAGGAGCAGATTACACTGCTCAAGCCGCTGCCAGCCTCGCCAAGACCGGGCATGACTGCGGTACTTCCGGTCGATTACTGGCGCAACGAGAATGATTTTCTGAATGCCGTTCCAGTTCCAAAGCCTTACCAGTACCTCTCTCTGGACGGAACGACGTTCATCCCCGTCGGTGAAGACTTCGTGCGCGGAGAACTATATTACGGAACCAAGATGGCTGATGTACTACGTGCATTTGGATTGGCGCACGCTGTCCCCGGACATCCTTTCTATATGAGCGAGGAGTCGCAGGAAAAAACTTATATCGCCAACGTAGCTGCCGATGGAACGCTCACGAACACAAAACTGTTCGCGGAGCAGGGTGGCGAAAGTATAGCTCAGGATACTGATGGGAATGTCTATATCGCGGCGGGCCAGATCTATGTTTATAATCCGGCGGGACACTTGATTGATACCATCGATATTCCGGAACGTCCTATCGATCTGGTCTTTGGTGGAAAGGATGGGCGGACGCTGTTCATTCTTACGCACACGTCGCTCTATTCCATTCAGACTAAAGTGAAGGGACTGAACTAGGAGCGCACGTTCAGGGGTATAGGCGTTCTCTGGTCCAGCCGTTGTCTGCGCGTAGAAACAAAAAACGGTCGTGCAGCCGTTCCGCACCATTCACCCAGAACTCAATCCGCTCGGGCCAAAGCACATATCCACGCCAGAACGCAGGTCGCGGCACTTCGTCTGCATATCGATCTTCTACTGAACGAACTCGCTCCTCGAGCGCCTCCCGGCTGGTGAGCGGTCTGCTCTGCTGCGAAGCGACTGCGCCAACCTGGCTGCCCCGCGATCGGCTATGAAAGTAAGCGTCTGCCTCTGCATCCGGTAGCTCCGAGACCAGTCCTTCTACACGCACCTGACGGCGCAGCGACTTCCAATGAAAGCACATTGCTGCCCGCGGATTCTGCGCCAACTCCACACCCTTCTGGCTCTCTGCATTGGTGTAGAAGGCAAACCCGCGCTCATCGAGCCCTTTCAGCAATACCATCCGAACACTTGGCGCGCCATCCGCTGTGGCTGTCGCAAGTGCTACAGCATTTGGATCGTTCGGCTCCCCAGCCTCTGCCTCTCGCATCCATGTGCAAAATAGCTCAATCGGATCCACCGCCGCTTTTGCGTCAGTCACATCCATTCTCATTCACCACGCAGTCGGGGCATCTATTCAGGCAGCCCATCGAATAAATCTTTCTCAAGCTGTGCCGCCTGTGGCTCGCTCGCTGCCACCAGGGTATAAAACTCCTCAGCGCCATACTTTTCAAACAATCCCTTCGTCTGCTCCATCAGCGGAGCCTGCGAAGCGTGTTGCCGAAATGCCTCTGTCTTGCGCGCACGCACCGACTGTACGTCCAGCGTGACCGTCCACGGCATCGGCTTCGGCGCCTGCCTCTCCGGTATGAAGAAGTTCGTGCTCAGGTAGAAAAGCCGGTGCGGTTCATGCACCGCGCCAAGTTCCGGATACCTCTTCACCTGCCCCGACCAGTGAAAAGCCGCAGTGGTCAGCATGGAAACCATCATGTGGTCGGGATGCGTGTTCAGGCCGCCGTCGCCGCCGAACGTAAGCACGACATCGGGACGAAACTGCCGCATCTTCTGCACCAGCCGGCCTGCGGCTTGCGAAAAGTCGACAAACTCCAGTCGCGCATCGTGATAGTCCAACAATTCATGCTGAGTTACACCGAGAACTTTGCATGACGCGACAAATTCTTCACGCCGCATCTTTCCCAGAGCTTCTCCCGAGGCCGCATCGCCTCGGTTGGTCGCTGCCTGTCCATCCGTCAGGCAGAGAACGTATGTCTCGATTCCACGCTCCGCAGCCAACGCCAACGCTCCGCCAAACGCAAAACACTCATCATCCGGATGCGCCACAACGCACATTAACTTCAAACCCACTCCGACCCCTCTTCCATTTCGAAATTGTCAAACAACAATTCGTTCGCAACCTCTGCCTCGACCTGAGCATTAGGATCGACGGCTCGGACCGGTGCAAATGTCCGGCGGTGCAGGGCGCATGGCCCATGCTCCTTCAGCGCTCGCCGATGCTCCGGCGTGCCATAGCCCTTATGCGAAGCCAGGCCGTACCCGGGATGCAGCAGGTCCATCTCCCGCATTAACGCATCCCGATGCACCTTGGCCACAACTGAAGCCGCGGCAATCGAAAGACTCAGCGCATCGCCGTAGATCAGCTTTGTCTGGCGGCAGGGATGATCGAGTCGCATAGCGTCGATCAGCAGGTGATCAGGAGCGACAGTCAAACCCTGCACGGCAGCCAGCATCGCGATCCGTGTTGCCTGATAGATATTCACGCGATCGATGGTCTCCGCATCCACTTCGGCGACACAAACTGCAATCGCCATTCTTCGGATGCGTTTATTCAGGCTCTCGCGCTGCTCACGCGTCAACTGTTTGGAATCTGTCAGCCCAGCCTTCGCTAAGCCGTTCAAGCGCTCCGGCAGAATTACAGCAGCAGCGACGACCGGCCCGAAGAGTGCTCCGCGGCCTACTTCGTCGACGCCTGCAATGCTGCGAAAACCGTGGTAGCGCAAGGCCTGTTCCGGCGCATCGCTGCACACGAGCTGCTTGAGCATTCGCTGCTTTGCAGTCGCGGCGGTGACGGTCTTCGAGATTCGGATTGACGCAACGGAGGCCATACGCTTCATCAACGAGTGTATAACTCGTCGCGGCGCAAAATGAAGCCACGACCGAAGTCGTGGCTCTGTAAAACAAAAGAAGAAATACCTACTTGGCGCGTTCGACCTCACGCAGACGGGCGGCCTTGCCACGCAGACCGCGCAGATAGAACAGCTTGGAGCGTCGGACCTCGTAGGAGCGAACCTTCTCGACCTTATCGACGACCTTGGAGTTGAATGGGAAGATGCGTTCGACGCCCTGGCCGAAGCTCATCTTACGAACGGTAAAGGTGCCCTGGACCCCCCTACGGCAGGCAATCACCATGCCTTCAAACGCCTGCAGACGCTCTTTCTCGCCCTCGCGGATCTTTACTTGAACGCGGACGGTATCGCCAGGGGCAAACTCGGGTAAATCGGTCCGCTCGAACTTGGCGGCCAGCTTCTGCATGATTGGATTGATCGACATGACAACTTTCCTGTGTTTGGACTCGAGTCTTTAGTGTACACGAATATCGCTACCAAAGTCCTATTTATGCCCCTTGTTCCGCATTCAGGCGAAGCTCCGCCAGCGTCTCCCGATCTTCTTGACTGATCTCAATCCGATCCAGCAGATCGGGCCGGTTGCGCAGCGTCTTTTCAAGCGCCATCCGTCGTCGCCAGCGTCGAATCACCTCATGGTCTCCGCCTCGCAGTGCATCGGGAATGGCAATCCCGCGAAACTCCGCAGGCCGCGTGTAGTGAGGATAATCAAGCAATCCGCCCGCTCCATAAGTGCTGCGCGGTGGTCCGTCCGCCGCAGAAGACTCTTCCGGCACATCCTGCGCACCGAAGCTTTCAAACCGGGACGAGTCAGGATTCCCCAGCGCCCCCGGCAGCAACCGAACTACGGCATCCACGATCACCGCCGCAGCCAGCTCTCCACCCGACAGAACATAATCGCCAATCGAGATTTCGCGGTCGCAGAGTATCTCGTTCACCCGCTCGTCCACGCCTTCATAGCGTCCGCAGATAATGACGACCCGTTCCGTCGCAGCAAGCTCCTGCGCTACAGTTTGCGTAAAAGGGCGCCCTTGTGCGGACAGCAGAATGACGGTTTCTTTCTCCCGCTGTCGTTCCGCTTTCGGCGAAATCCCCAGCGAAGCTACGGCATCGTAGATCGGCTCCGGCTTCAACACCATACCTTCGCCCCCGCCAAACGGTCGATCGTCGACAGTGCGGTGGCGATCATGGGTAAAGCCGCGAAGGTCATGCGCGGCCACTTCGACCAGTCCTGCTGTGCGAGCGCGTTTGAGAATCCCGTAGTCCAGGGGACTATCGAAGAAGCGCGGAAAGATCGTAACAATATCGAAGCGCATAGAAGTCCAGTTTAGAGCCTGCATCGTGCGGCAGGACCAGCCTACTGCTTCGGCTCGCCGTCGAACTCCGCAGCTTCAGCGCTCTTCGGCGAACGGTTCACATCCAGCAGTCCCACCGGCAAAGTCATCTCGACCCGCTTCGCCTTCGTATCCACTCCAACCACGAAGGCCTTTGCAAATGGAATCAGGATCTCCTCACCATCGGTGGACGCAACCTCCAGCAGAGGAGCAGCCTCATCAAGCCGCCGCGTACCGTCTGCCGTGGCAGGGAATTGAACGTCGGCAATCACGCCGACCACGGTCGGCCCATCATACACAGTGCATCCGATCAATTCGCTGATATAGACCGAGTCGTCATTGAGAGGCATCCGTTCTTCGTTGGGCACAATTACTTCGAGCCCGGCCAGCTTTTCTGCATCTGTAATCGAATCGATTCCGGCAAACTGAAGCACGATGCGCCCATCATTTTTGCCCACCGGCAACCAGAACGCGACCACCTCTCCCGCGCGCGCCTGTGCAGCCTCGCCCTCAAAGCCAGGGGATGCGAGAAAGACCTGCTTCCGCTCCTCAAACCGTTCAGGGAAGTCCGTAAACAACTCCGCGAGCAGTTCGCCCTTACGGCCCTGGGGCCGTAGCAGGTGCGCCAGCGCGATCCACGAAGAACGGTTTGCCGTCATAAGTTTGCTCGGCGTATTACGACACTCTGGTCTCTTCAACGATGTCCAGAGAAAAGCGGCGTTTCAGCTTCATGCTGGCCGCGCTCAGCACGGTTCGAATCGACCGGGCAGTGCGTCCCTGCTTGCCGATCACCTTGCCCACGTCACTCGGCGCCACATGCAGTCGCAGCAGCGTGCCATCGCCATCGTGAATGGTCTCGACGGAGACCTCTTCCGGTTTATCCACCAGTGCACGGGCCACTTCAGCGACCAGGTCGCTCATCTTTTTCGTTGAATCATCAGCTGATGCCAATTGCATGGCTTCATCCATCACACACACCTCTTGGGAGTCACGATGAGACACTCAAGCTCAACCTTTTGTCTCATCTGATGCGAGATCTGCCAGGACTGTGCTGCAACGAGCATCTCAACGGGTTCATGGGAGGCCTGGTTTGAACACACCAAAGCTTTCCCCACTTTGCACGATCAATCTATCGACATGCAATAGAGAAATTCTACGTGAGTAATGTGCAGGATGCGATACAACGACCGATTGGTTACGAAATCTTTGGGAACCGTTCTTTTCGTTCCCAAAGATTCAGCAGGAAGGTGACTTAAGCGGCAGACGCCGTCTCAGCTGCTGCCAGAGCCTTGGCCTGTGACAACAGTTTTCCAACCCGGTCGGACAACTGCGCGCCAGTGCCAACCCAATAGTCAATGCGGTCGCGCTTCAGATCGACGGTCGCCGGATTGGTGCGGGGATTGTAGGTACCCACAACTTCAACCGACCGGCCATTGCGGGCGCGGTCCTTTTCAATAACAACGACGCGATAGTGGGGCTGCTTACGCGCTCCAACGCGCGCCAAACGGATCATCAACACTAGGATTGCCTTTCAGAACAGAACTTTTATTTTGAGCAGGCCGCCCGTCCATGAAACCTTCCCATAGAACCAGACCGAAACAGCCCAACACCTAAGTATGGCCGAAAACCCAGCTTTTCGCAATCCTCAGGCCTTTCCATCCGCTCCTAATTCCAACTCCCAATCTCGCTACAATAGAACCAGTGAACCGCGAATATCACAAATGGTTATCGCCTGCCCTCGGGCGGGAGATGGAGTTACTCGTCTTCGGACACGCTGGCCCTCCCGCCCTTGCCTTTTCAACCTCCTGCGGCCGTTTCTTCGACTTCGAGAACTTCGGCATGGTGGCAGCTGTCCAGCACAGGCTCGATACCGGCGATCTGCAGATCTTCTGCGTCGATTCCGTCGACGCAGAAAGCTGGTACAACCGCACAGTTGTCCCCCGCGCCCGTCTGTCCCGCCATCTGCGGTTCGAGCACTACCTCCTTGACGAGGTCGTTCCTTTCATCCGCTATCTCAACTGCAACCCCAGTCTCGCCGCCGTCGGATGCAGCTTTGGGGGTTACCATGCAGTAAACATCGGCCTCCGTCACCCGGAGATCTTCAGCAGCATTCTCTCCATGGGCGGCGCGCTCGACCCGTCCGGCTTTCTCTCCGGCTACTACGATCAGGATTGCTACCTCAACCTGCCGACCCACTACATGCCGAACATGCACGATGCCCACTACTTTCATCATTACCGCCGCAACACCTGCGTCCTCGCCACCGGAGTCAACGACGTCTGCCGCGAGATGAACCAGCAGATGGCCCACATCCTCCACACCAAGGAGATTCCCTGCCAACTCGATGTCTGGGGCGACAACGCCGGCCATGACTGGCATACCTGGCAGCGCATGATCCAGGCCTATCTGTAATGAGCATGATCTACGCTCTTCTGTAATGAGCGTGATCTACCATAGAGGCGCAGTATCCAGACCCTGCGGGATCGAAATAACCATCGAGGACATCCCCGGCCCCGCCTAACGACGAATAAAAATCCCTTGCCCAATTCAAGGGGTACGGTAGACTCCTCTATGTCAGCCGAGGGCCATACTTGCGGTCGCGAGGCTAGGTAAAGGAGGACGTGTGAGCCAGCGGTTCAAGTCGAATGGAGACAATCCAGTTCGCAATGCAGTTCGTTTTCCTATGAGACTGGCCATCCACCTTTGTACGGAAGAGGGCGATATCGAAGCGGTGACGGAAAATATCTCCGCCAACGGTCTGCTCTTTGTCAGCGACCGCCTTCCCGAAATCGACAGTAAAATTGAGTTCACTATTACAATGCCATCGGCGGTCATGGGATCTGCTACAGATGTCACCATCCACTGTAGGGGCCGCGTTGTGCGCCATGCTTTTGAGGGTGGCGAGAAGAAGGCCGCTGCTGTGATCGACGAATACTTTCTAAAGGCCTGAGTTATGACGGTTGTTCATTTTGATAAAACCCGGAGTGGAGAAGACGTTCCGGAAGACAATGTTCTTGATGAGAAAATGGACGGTCCGGCGCCCGCTGGAATCCGTGTCATCCTGGCCGATTCGCAGGCGATCTACCGCGTTGGAATCCGCAAGATCTTCGCTCTCGAGGACGACATTCGCGTCGTCGCTCAAGTAGAAAACCTCAACAATCTTTATCTCGCTTTGCAGCGCTATCCCACCGACGTCGTCGTTCTCGAGGGTCAGCTCATCGCGGGAACCATCGACGCCATCCCCGAACTGGTGCGCCAGGCTCCCGATGCGAAGCTGATCGTACAGGTATCGGAGGCAGACGAGTCCAACACCGTCGAACTCTACCGCCGCGGTGTGCGCGGTGTGGTTCCGCGGTCCATCTCGCCCGATCTCCTGGTCAAATGCGTCCGCAAGATCGCCGACGGCGAGACCTGGATCGACAATCAATCCATCAGTTGGGTCATCGATGCCTATCGTGCGCAGGCAACCTCGCTCACCGACCCCAAGGTCCAGCCGAAGCTGTCGAAGAAAGAGCTGGCGATCATCAGTTGCATCACGCGCGGGATGCGCAACAAAGAGATTGCCTATCAGATCGGCACCACCGAACAGGTCATCAAGAACTACCTTCGCAAGATCTACGACAAACTCGGCGTCTCCGACCGTCTGGAACTGGCGCTCTATTGCCTGCATCACGAGCTGCTGAAGAAATATACGCAGGAGCTCAACAGCGCTGGAGTCGTGACCGAACCATCGCAGCCGCTCCGCGCCAAGATGTAAACAGGAGTGTTCCGGCGAAGCTATCGTCTCTTCCGCTTCCGTGTATATATGGCGTGAGTCACTGAAAAACCTCCCTTTCATAGCAGATGGCACAGGTTAATTGAAAATCCTAAATATTTAGGTTGACAGGGACACCATTCGATCCTAGACTCCTATTTGTTTAGGAGGAGCCATGGTCGGACGCAGAAAAGGTACGAATGCTCTTACCCCGCTTGAGCTGCAGATTATGCAGGTGCTTTGGAGCGAGGGGGCGGGCAATGTGCAGCATGTGCAGAAGGGCTTGCTGCCCGGCAATGAACTGGCCTACAACACAGTGCAGACCATGCTCAACGTTCTCCATCGCAAGGGCAGGGTGGAGCGGACGTTGGAGGGACGCGCGTATGTCTACTCTCCTGTCGCTTCGCGGGAGACAGTGCTGGGGCAGGCTGTCCGTGATCTGGTCGAGCGCATGTTCGGCGGGTCTTCCGAAGAGCTGGTGATGAGCCTGGTCAAAAGCCGTCAGGTCGATCTGGAGCGGATTGCCGACCTGAGCCGAAAGATGGCAGAGGAGAGAGGAGAACAGGATGAGTAGCATCTCTGGTTTTGTTGTCTCTTATTTCATCAACTCGATCTGGGAGGTGACCCTGATTGCCGCGGCGGGATGGCTGGTGAGCCGCCTGCTCAAAAAGGCAGGTCCGCAGGCGGAGCATCTCGTCTGGGTCTCTACGCTGGGGCTTGCTCTTCTCGCGCCTGCTCTTCCTCTCTTTCGCGGGCTATTGGCGTTTGTGCATCTTCCTCATGCGGCGGGTGGGTATGCTTCGATTGCCTTTGTTGCCGCTCAAAGTGCATCGCTGAATCAGAGGGGGATTTACGTTTTGCCTGCGGTGGTGGTTGGGGCTTTGCTGTCTCTTTATTTTGGTTCGCTGATTTATTTTGCAGTGCGGCTTGCGTGGTCGTTGCGCTCGACCGCAAGGCTGCTTCGGCGGGCTCGTCCTCTCTCGCTGACAGAGGAGCAGGAGGAGATATGGCTTGATTGCAAGCGGGCATTTGGGTTGGATAGGGCTCGCATCCTTAGTTCTTTGCGTATCTCGGGACCGGTGACGCTGGGATTGCGAGAGCCGGTGCTGCTGGTGCCGAATGCATTTGCCGCGGACTGTGCGCCGCAGGACCTGCTTGCGGCGCTGGCGCATGAATGTGCGCATATCAAGCGGAGGGATTTTCAGAAGAACCTCTTCTACGAGGTTACAAGTCTGCTGCTTGCTTTCCATCCTGTGGTGTGGATGCTGAAGTCGCACATCGCGCAGACGCGCGAGATGATCTGCGATGGCATGGCCACCGATGGGCTGATCGATTCACGTCGGTACACCGAATCCTTGCTACGACTCGCGACCATGGTGGCTGTTGGTTCGCGTGTCTCAACCTCTCACGCCATCGGGATCTTCGATGCCAACATTCTGGAGAAGCGAATCATGATGATGAATCTCAATAAACCTCGTGTAAGCTCTGCATTGAAGTATGGTCTGGTGATTCCGGCAACGGTTTTCCTGCTGTCGGTGGCGGTAGGTGGGGCGGCGATGGCTGTGGTGATTGAGCCGTCGTCTTCTTCGCAGGCGATGGATAAGGCGCAACCGTATGGACAGATTTATAAGATCGGCAAAGATGTAGTTGCGCCGAAGCTGGTGTACTCTGTGGAACCTCAGTTTCCGGAGTCTGAGCGAGGAAAGAAGGACAAGTTTGAAGGAGTTTGCCTGGTTGGTTTTGTCGTGGACTCATCGGGAGCAGTTCGTGATGTTCACGTCAATCATTCGCTGCGCCGTGACTTCGATGCGAAGGCAGTGGAGGCTGTTGCACAGTACCGCTTCAAACCGGCTATGCGGGCTGGAGAGCCAGTGGCGGTTGCGCTGAATATTGAGGTGGACTTCGTGAGGCGTTGAAGAAGGTTTGGAAGTTTAAGAACGAGCAACAGCAAATGCGGGGGTTCTTCGCTTTGCTCAGAATGACGGACATCTTTTGTGTCCGTCATTCTGTGACAGGGAATTACTTTGCGGGATGGGCGTGGGTGGCTGCGATGAGTGCAGGCAGGATGATTTTGATCATGATCTTGTTGGGGGGCGCGCCGCTGGAGTTGTAGTCGCCAGCGGTGAAGACAGCGACGAAGTCGTACTGCGGCAGGATGTAGATCTTCTGGCCTCCGTTGCCCTGCGCGGCGTCCATGGTGATGCGCTGTGTGCCGCTGGGAGTGGGCACGTTGAAGTAGGGACGCCACCAGAAGTAGCCGTAGTCGGTGCCATCGACCTGGCTCTGGGTTGCAAGCGATGCCCGAACCCAGGAGGAGGAGATGACCTGATGGCCCTTCCACTTGCCGCCGTCGGCGAAGAGGATGCCGAGCTTGAGCATGTCGCGGGGGCGGAGATGGATCTGCGAGTACTCCTTGTTGGCGTTGGTGAGGTTGTAGTTCCACGTCAAGTTGGTGCGCGGAATTCCCAGAGGGCCGAAGAGATTTTTCTGGGCAAAGTCGGGAAGCAGCATATGGGTTGCGTTCTCGGTCATGCGGCCGACGACGGCGACGCCGCCGGAGCAGTAGAAGCCCTTGCTGCCGGGGTTGTTGATCATGGGGAGATCGAGCGTGGCTTTGACCCAGTCGGGCGCGTCGTCGAGGACGGTTTCGCGGCCCGGAGAGGTGGAGCTGTGGTCGTTGCAGTCGAGGCCCGAGGACATGGAGAGAAAGTTGCCGAGCGTGATCGCCGATTTGCGCGGGTCGGGATTGGCGTAGGTGGTGTAGCTCATGTGGGGGAGGACTGGTTCGTTGACTCCGGTGAGCGCGCCGCGGTCGATGGCGATACCGGCGAGTGTGCTGACGACTGATTTGGTGGCGGAGCGGAGTTGATGCTGGCGGGTGGGGCTGTAGCCGTAGAAGTACTCCTCCATGACGAGGTGGCCGTGCTGGTAGAGGAGGACGCTGTGGACGTCGGGGTAGGTGCCGTCGAGGATGCCGTGCACGATGGCGTCTGCTATGGCTTCGCCGAGGTCTGATTGGGTGATGCTGGCTACGGCGATTCCGTCGTGGAGATCGGTGGGTGGGTGATAGTGATACTCGGTGCCTTTGTTCTGAGGCCACGGGCGAGCGAGGGCGGCGGACTCTGGTGTGATGGAGAGCGAGATGCGCGGGTGGAAGTGGCCGCCTTCTTCGTAGCCTGTGACTTTGCCGCTGGCGTCGCGGAGGAAGGGGATCTTTTCGCCGGTGGCGGTGGTGAACTCGTCGGTCTTTGAGGGGAGGAGCTTGTACTTTGCGCTGTCCTGCACGGCGAAGAGTTGGTCGCCGGCGACGATCTCGAGGGTGTGGCCGGGACGGTCGGTGTAGGTGCCTGCGTAGTCGGATAAGGGAGGCGTTTGTGCGATGAGAGTGCTGCTCATCAGGGCGAGGGACAGTAGGAGTGATGCGTGACGCATTGGGCCTCCAAAGATGGGTGGAGGCCCTAGTCTATCTGCAAGGCATCTGCATAGTGGGAGTTTTTGTTTGGGCTAGAGCGTTCGTTTGAAGAGCGGCGTTGCGATCAGGAGCGTGCCTATGCCGAAGGCGAAGAGGAAGAGGATGTCGGGATAGATGGCGGTGAAGCCACCGTCTTTGAGCAGGATGGCTTTGAAACCGTGGACGGCGTAGGTGAAGGGATCGACGTTGGCGATGGCGCGCAGCCATGGGGGAAGGCCGGAGACGGGTGAGATGGCTCCGCTGGGGAAGAAGAGCAGCGTGTTGAGGACGCCGAACATGGCGCGAGGAACGAGGGGATCTTCGACGCGCACCATCATCAGGAACATCATGCCGTTGAAGGCGACTGAGGTTGCGACGATGAGGAGTGCGAGCTGGACCAGGGCCATGGGATTGAAGATGGCTCCGATGCCTGCGAAGAGCGAGCCGATGACGGTTAGGCAGATGCCGGAGAGGATGGCCTTGATGGAGCCTGCGAGGTTAAGGCCCATGACCAGCTCGAGGCGCGTGATGGGAGTGACGAGGTAGCCCTCGTGGACGCCGCGGGCCTTGTCGTCGATGTAGAGCATGCCGCCGCCGATCATGACCGCGACGTACATGGCGAGCGAGATGGAGCCTGCGAGGAGGTACTTCATGTACTCGACGTAGGGATAGAGTTCGACGATCTTGAGAACGACCTGTTTGACGACGAGTGGCTGGATGATGGGGGCGTTGAGTGCATCGACGAGGGACTGTATCTCGGCTTCGAGAGAGTCGCTCATGACCTGGTCGGTGTTGTCGACGACGAGGCCGATGTTGGGGGAGTCACCGGCGAGGACACGGCGAGAGTACTGCTTTGGAATGATGACGGCGGCGTCGATCTTGCCGGTGCGGACGTCTTCGCGGGCCTGCACCTCATTGGTGTAGGGAACGGTGGTGAAGGTGCGAATGTTGGCGGCGATGGCGTCGAAGGCTTCGTGAATCTTGAGTGCCTGCGAGCCGTGGTCGTAGTCGACCACGCCCATGCGGGCGTTGCGGATTTTGCCGCCGAAGGCATGGCCGAGGATGAGCAACTGCACCAGTGGGAGGGTCATGGAGACCATCATGAGGGCGGGCGAGCGGAAGAACTTTCGCATCTCGCGTTCGACGATTGCCATCATTCTGTTCATGGCTGTATCCCCTTGCTCATGGCTGCATCCCCGGCCGAGGCGGCATGACGAAGCCTGCTGCCTTCACCTGTTCGTCGCGGAGGGCGCGTCCGGTGTAGTGGACGAAGACGTCGTCGAGGGTGGTGTTCTGCACGCTGAGCGACTTGATGGTCTCGCCTCGGCCGGCGGTCATCGCGACCAGTTGCGTTGTGGTAAGCGAGCCGCTGGAAGTGAGGATGCGGTACATCCCGGCGCTCTGCGATTCGACCGAAGTGACGCCGGCGAGTTGCCGAAGGCGCTCGGGCCATTCGCTGGACTCGTTGGTGAACTGCGCTTCGACGACATTGGCTCCGGGAACATTGGCTTTGAGGGCCATCGGCGTGTCGAGTGCGACGAGCTTGCCATGATCGACGATGGCGATGCGGTCGCAGAGGCGGTCGGCCTCGTCCATGTAGTGCGTCGTGATGAGCATGGTGAGGTGGTGCTTGGTTTTGAGATTGTTGAGCATCTCCCACACCGCGACGCGAGAGACTGGATCGAGGCCGGTAGTGGGCTCGTCGAGAAAGAAGATGCGCGGACTATGGATGAGGCCGCGAGCAATTTCGAGACGCCGGCGCATTCCGCCCGAAAGAGTTTTGGTCTGTGCGTTGCGCCACTTGGTAAGATCGACCGCTTCGAGCAGCTCGTGGATATTCTGCTCGCGCCTTGCCTTGGGAACGTCGTAGAGCTTGGCGTAGATGGAGAGGTTTTCTTCGACGGTGAGATCGATGTCGCTGGTCAACGCCTGGGGAATGACGCCGATCATGCGGCGGACGGCGTCGGAGTCGCGCGAGACGTCGTGACCGCCGATGATGGCTTTGCCGGAGGTAACGGGGATGAGCGTCGTCATCATGCGGATGAGGGTGCTCTTGCCCGCGCCGTTGGGGCCGAGCAGACCGAAGATCTCGCCGTCGGTTACGTCGAAGGTGATGCCCTTGACGGCCTCGAAGTCGCCGTAGCGCTTGATGATGTTCTGCACGGAGATGGCTGGCTGGCTCGCGCTTGTCTGGCTGACGCTCATTGGTTCACCAACTTGTCCTTGGGAACGTAGACCTCGGCGGTCATGCCGAGCGTGTACTTCATGCCGGGATTGGGGATGAGGAGCTTGAGCTGGATGGTCTTGATGTCGCGTTTGCGACGGCTGACATCGCGCTGCGTGGCAAAGTCGGCCTCGGCGGATTTGTTGATGACTTTGCCCTGGATCGTCTCGCTGCTGGGCATGACGACGCGAAGACTGTCGCCGAGTTTGACGGAGTCGGCCTCGGTCTCCGGAAGCGGAGCGTAGACCCAGGTCTGCGTGAGGTCAGTGATGGTGACGATAGGCGTCCCAGCGGCGACGACTTCACCCTGCCGCGCGGCGCGCACGTTTACTTTGCCCGAGATCGGGGAATCGACCTGGGCATAGCCAAGTTCTATCTGCGCCTGATGGAGCAGAGCCCTTGCGTTCTCGACATCGCTGCGGGTGGAGGCGACGGTCTTGGCTGCGGCCTGTGCCTGAATGGTGTTAGCCACGGCGAATTTCAGCGACGCGTTGGCTGCGGTGATGCTCTGCTTTGCCGAGTCCACGGCGGCCTGCGAAGCGCGCAGGGAGGTTATGGCTTCGTCGCTAGCCTGCTGGCTCATGACGCCTTGTTTGGCGAGTGCGATGGTGCGGTTGCTGTCGGCCTGCTGATGCTCGTACTGGGCCTGCGCCTGCAACAGCGCGGCCCGTGCGACCTCTAACTGCGCTTCGGCGTTGGCGACCTGGCTGGTTGTGCTTCCGCTGGTCTGGCGCTGGGTGTCCTGAGACTCCTGCAGCTTGAAGTGCTGGCTGGATGCGGCGGCTTTGGCGGCGTTGCGGGCTGCGGCGAGGTCGTCGCTTTGGATGGTGGCAATGAGTTCGCCGGCGGTGACGGTGTCGCCTTCATCGACGTTGAGTTTCTCGATGCGGCCGGGGATGCGCGAACTGACGACGACTTCGTTGGCATCGACGGTGCCGATCAACTGGAGATCGCTCGAGCGGTCTGTCGAAAACAGATACCAGCAGAACGAGATGACCAGCAGGATCCCCATCAGAATCAGGATGCGGTTACGAGCGTTCATAAATTTTTCTCCAGTATTTTTCTCCATGCGGGAGGATGGTCGACCTTGGGCATCGGCATAGCGGCCAGAACACGCCGCACCAGCCTTGCTCCGTGAGCGCGATCGACGAAGAGTGCGTTGCCAAGGAACTGTACGGCGGCCTTGCGACGGAACTCGATGGCCGCGGGAGCGAAGGGCTCAACGGACAGCGACAGGCGCATCATCGGCGCGCTCATAAAGTAGAAGACGTTCGATCCGTAGGTGGAATACATGACCTGCATCCAGTCGATCTTGCAGATCTCACCACTGCGAATACCCTGCTGAACGGATTCCTCGATCTTTTTCAGCAGCGGGGCAAAGGCCTTGCCAGCGAGCAAGGGGATCGCTGTACTTTTCCCGTGATGAAAGCGCACCATCTCCTGCTGCATAAAGCTCTGAAACTCGTGCTGGGTAAGGATGCGATCGAAATGGTTGAGCGCCAACCGCAACAGGCGTTCGCCGGGAGTGCATTGGATGTCGAGTACAGCCAGCGTATTTTTGAGGACGCTTCGCAAGGCCTCTTCAAAGGCTGCATCGTAGAGCGATTCCTTATTCTTAAAGTAGTAGTAGAGCAGGGCCTTGTTGACTGTTGCCGCTTCGGCGATGGCATCGGTGCGTGCCCCCGCGAGGCCATGCGCGCTGAACTCTTGGAGCGCAGCGCGGAGAATTCTTTCCCGCGTCTTGTCGGAGGGGTCGATAATGGGCGGTTTGGAGATTTTAGGCACGATTGATTAACCAGTTAGTTGAAGATAATACCTTAACCACCTGGTTAATGAAATAACACCTGAAAATCAGTCGAGGAGTGTATCGATAAAGGTGCCGCTGTCGAAGGGAAGGATGTCTTCCATCTTTTCGCCGACTCCCGCATACAGTACCGGGAGCTTGAGTTCGGTGGCGATGGCCAGGACAATGCCGCCCTTGGCGGTGCCGTCGAGCTTGGTCAGGACGATACCGGTGACGCGGGCGGCCTCGGTGAAGAGGCGCGCCTGCGTCAGGCCGTTCTGGCCGGTGGTGGCATCCATGACGAGCAAGGTCTGATGAGGTGCCCCCGGCACCAGCTTTTCAGCAGTCCGGCGCATCTTGTCCAGCTCCTTCATCAGGTCGGTCTTGGTGTGCAGCCGGCCTGCCGTATCGACGATGAGGACTTGCGTGCCGCGGGCTTTGGCCGCGGAGCAGGCATCGTAGAGCGCGGCGCTGGGGTCTCCGCCCTGCCGGGTCTTGATGATGGGAACGTCGGAGCGCTGCGCCCAGACTTCTAACTGCTCGATGGCGGCGGCGCGAAAAGTGTCGGCGGCGCAGAGTAGAACGCTACGTCCCTGCGAGCTGAAGAGGGCAGCGAGTTTGCCGGAGGTCGTGGTTTTTCCCGTGCCGTTGACGCCGACCATCATGATGACTTCGGGCGGGGTCGATGGGTGAGTGACGGGCTTGGAGACGCCGTCGAGGATTTGCTTCAGCTCGGCCTTGAGAAGCCGCTTGAGTTCGCCACCGCCCTGAATGCCGGTGCGAAGGGCACGCTGGCGCAGGTTTTCAAGCACGATGGCGGTCGTGGCGCTGCCGATGTCGGCGGCGAGGAGAACAGGCTCGAGCCCGACGAAGGTGGACTCGTCCACCTCGCGGGTAAGCGCGACAACCGAGCTGATGGACTCGGTGAACGACTCGCGCGTGCGGGTGACCGCCCGCTTCATCCGATCGAAGAAGCCGCGCCTCTGCTCCTCCGGTTCCGGGGTGGACACAGCCTCCGCAGGTGCGGGCTGGTCGGGTTGCTGCTCAGGTTGGTCGCGTTTGCCGAAGAGAGAGAATGCCATGCTGATGCTAGTTTAGCAATGGCTCGGGGGACAGCGGTCGCAGCGCGAAGAGGCGCCGGTCAATTCTTCTCTGCCCGCCCTGAAAACTCTCCGCTCTCTGTCGTCACTCTCACCTTTTCGCCTTCTTTGATGAAGGGTGGAACGCGGATCTCAAGGCCTGTCTCCAGTTTAGCCATCTTGGTTCCGCTGCCGCTCGAGGAATCGCCGCGCGCCGCCGGTTCCGCGTAGGTGACGTTCAGATCGACAAACATGGGCAGTTGCAGGCCAATGGGGTTGCCGTTGTACTTGTGCAACTGGATCATCGCGCCCTCGGTCAGAAAGTCCAGCGCATTGCCGACCATGCCTTCGTCGAGGGTGAGCGTCTCATAGCTCTCCTGGTCGAGAAAGTGAGAGCCCTCGCCGTCGCTGTAGAGATACGATGCGGGAACCAATTGCAGGTCCGGCTCCTTGAACTTGTCGCTGGCCTTGAAGGTCTTTTCAAAGACCGCGCTGGTTAGCAGGTTGCGCATCTTCAGGCGCACCAGGGTCTGGCCGCCGCGAGCGGTCGGGGTGGTGATGTCTGAATCGAGACAAGCGTAGGGTGTGTTCTCCATCTCGAACAAGGTTTTGCGCTTGATGTTGATTGCTTCCAGTAATACGGCCATGAACTCCTCGGGTATTCATTGCAGTGCAAATCTGAGGCAAGCGCGATCCATCTCGGTGCCGTGCTGCCGGGTTAATTGTAGCGAAATGCCGTGATGATTTTGATCTTCCCATCCGGCTTACCGACCGTGCGCGTCAGGGTTTTAGCTTAAAGGCTTTGGTGACGATGGCGTTGGGCGAACTTCCGGCGGGCAGGATGGTGAACAGCGTGGGCCCGGCCTTGTCCTGGATGCGGATGACGGAGACGTCGCCGGAGTGGGCGTCGGCGGCGAGCAGAAGATGCTCGTCGGCGGAGAAGGCCAGGGCGTCGGGCTCGGAGCCGGTGTGGACGCTGTTGGAGACGCGGCCGTCGTCGATGCTGTAGAGGCTGAGCGAGTCTGCCCCGAAGTTCGAGACCCACAGGGAGCTATTGTCGCGGCTGACGATCCCGTGAGTGGGCTTGTTGCCGATGGCCTGCGTCCAGCCCACCTGGTTGTTCCAGGTGTCGATCTCGGAGATGCTGTCGGAGCCGAAGTTGGAGACGAAGATCTCGCCGCCGTCGGGCTTCAGCGCGAGGTTGACGGGCGTGTCGCCCACGTCGAGCAGGGCGAGCAGATGGTCGGTCAGCAGCGAGGGGTTCTGCTTCGCGTTCCAGGAGTTGGGATCGGCGGCCAGGCTGACGGCCATCACCTGATGGCCCGCGGAGCAGGCAACGAAGACCTTCGATGAGTCAGGCAGGATCACCGCGTCCGTGGCTCCGGGACAGCCATCGAAGGTGGAGCGGAAGTGCAGAATGTGGGTGCGGTCGGCGGGAGACTTCTCATAAGGCGCGACATCGTAGATCGATATGCTGCCGCTACCCCGGTTGGTGACGATGAGGGTACGATTGTCGGGCGAGATGCGGGCGAGGCCGGGCTGCTCGCCGGTACCGGCAAGGGCGATCTCGCGGCGTTGGTCGAGGTCGATGACGCTGACGGTGTTGGAGCCCGAGTTGGCGACGTAGGCGCGGTGGCCGGTGTCGTCGACGCTGATGAAGTAAGGCGTGCGATGGACAGGGATGGTGGCGACGACTTGGTTGGTCTCGGCGTCGATAACGGAGACACTGTCGGACTTGGTGTTGATGACATACACTTCGTTGCGGACGGGGTTTACGGCGAGGCCGGTGGGGTCGTCGCCGACGCGGAGGGTGCGGTCCTGGCGCAGATAGACCAGATCAAGCACAGAGACGGTGTTGGAGCCGCCGTTGCTGACGTAGGCGAATTCGTGGTATCCGGCCGGCACTTCGGGAAAGCCGTGGCGGCGGCAGCCGGAGCAGGCGGCGACAAGCGCGAGCGCGGCGGCGGCCAGTATCCGGGTTGAGAGAGGAAAGCTGCGGGGGGTTGCCACTCTTGCGAGTCTATCGGGGAGGATTGACCGGGGCAAGTCGTTTTGCCGGCGAGCCTGCCTCAGTAGGGCGCGATCCCGAGGGCAAGCAGAGCGAAGGCGGCGATGAGGAGCAGGGTCCTTATCCAGTGATAGAGGTCCCAGCGCTGCTCCATCGCCTTCCAATCTGCGGGAACAGAGGTGGGTGTCCATTTCTTCATGCTGTTGTTGATGGGGACGGGAGCGATGAGGGAGAACAGGATCATGAGGGCCTGAATGGAGAAGGCGGTTGCCACAAGGTGCCAGGCCGGGCGAGGAAGATGCTCGAAGGGCAGCAGAAGAAGCAGGTTCAAGAGCGTGGAGGTGGCCATCCAGAAAGGCATGACCCGGCCAAAGAGGTTGGCATAAGAGGCGCGCATGGGGATGTGTACGTCGAGCGGCTGACGGTTCAGGGCGGGATGGGCAAAGGCCGCTATGTTGAATTCGCTGCCGCACATGACGCCCAGCGTGAGCAGCGCAAGAAGATGAAGTGCCATTTGATACCTCCGCAGATCAGATGTCCGGCATCCGCAGAAGGAACAGAATTTCAGAGCGGCCGGGCAACTTTCTGCGAAACCTTTTTTGAGGGCAGGGGTTGAGATAAGAGAGGCGGAGATCTGCGCCAGCAAATTTCCGCATCGTCTGTAATTCTTCTCGGACAACGAAGCTGCGATGTTGTGGCTTCGTTGCTTTTTAGTCGCGCGGGTTCTTCGACCGTAGCCATCCCCGCAAAACCCAGAGAAAATAGCCGCCCTGAACGATCAGGACCGTGGCATAGGCAGCGAGAAGGTGCCTGTGTTCCAGGGTGCTCAGGTTGAAGAAGGAATGCCAGGTCATTGGGCTGTCTCCAGAGAGGCTTCGATGGCGCTGAGGGCTGCGTCCTGCTCAGCCAGTTGGCGGCGGCGTTCAAGCGCGAAGCGGAAGCCGAGGATGAAGATGCCCCACATGCCCCAGGCAATGATGTTCCAGACAAAGGCGGGCATCATGGAAGGATCGAGGCCGGAGTCTGGACCTCCACCGAAGACCGGGGCAGGATGCTGTGTGCGCCACCAGCGGATGGACATGTAGACGATCGGCACGTCGACGGCGGCGAAGACGGAGAGGACCGCGGCGAGCGTCTGGCTCTGTCCGGCGGAAGAGAAGCGCCGCAGCATCAGGTAGCTGACGTAGAGCAGCCAGAGCAGCAACATGCTGGTGAGGCGCGGGTCCCACGTCCACCAGATGCCCCAGGTGGCACGCCCCCAGATGCTGCCGGTAACCAGGCAGATCGTGGCATAGACGACGGTCACTTCGGCGGCGGTGAGAGCGAGGGCGTCCGAGGTGAGGGCCTTGAGGGGATCGCGGCGGCGCCAGTAGAGATAGGCGAGCGAGGCCAGGAAGTTGATGTAGGGGAAGATCAGGCTCAGCATCGAGCTGGGGACGTGATAGTAGAAGATTCGTCCGGCGTCTCCCTGGGCGGCATCGGTGGGCACGAGGAAGATGGCCTCGCGGAAGCCTATGGCAAGGACAACCAGACTGGCAAGGAACCAGAGCCAGCCGATGGTACGGAGAATGGAGGGTCGTGACACGATGCGATGATTTTACCGCGAATCCTGTGCCTAATGCCGGGGTGGGCGCTATTCGGCGTTGAGGACGGTTTCGAAGAGCAGAATGCAGACGATGGTGAAGACGAGATCGTATCCGGCGAGCTGGGTGACCCAGGTATTGATTTCAAGCGGATCGAGCTGGGCGGTGAGGACTCCGGTGGTGGCCTCGACCATGCCTAGGAGCGCTGGAAGTGAGATGGGCAGCAGCAGGAGGGGCAGAAGGAGTTCGCGGTTGCGGGTGCGCAGGCCGAGCACGGCAAAGAAGGTTCCGTTGACGACCAGTGCCCAGGTGCCGAGGGGGAGAATCAGCGCCAGCAGCCACGCATTGCCGAGGACGTGCAGGTTATAGAAGACGATGAATACCGGGGCCAGCACAGCTTCGACGACGAGGACGAAGAGCATGTTGGCGATGGCCTTGCCGAGAAAGAGAGCCGACGCCGGGGCGGGGGCCATGCGCTGGGCTTCGAGGACCTGATGGTTCTGCTCGCGGGTCCAGGCCTGATTGAGCGCGGTGACGGTGGCGAAGAGGAGCGCAACCCAGAGGATGCCGCCCGAGATCTGGCGGGAGACGGCGGCGGTGGGATCGAAGGCCAGCGAGAAGACAACGACGACCAGCAGCGAGAAGAAGAGCATTCCGTTGATAGAGTCGCGGGAGCGCCACTCGATGCGGAGGTCTTTGCGGAGGTGGGCGAGGACGTGGCCGATATATTTCATTTGGTCAGGTCGGCCAGGGTGGCGTTGGCGGCGCGGAGGTAGTCGGCGGGGGCGAGGAGGATTTGCAGTCCGCGTTGTCCGGCGGAGACTGAGATAAGGTCGTGCAGCTCGATGGTCTCGTCCGCATAGGCGGGGAAGGGCTTACGGGCGGCCATGACGGTGACCCCGCCGCGGATGTAGCCAGTGAGCGGCTCGACTTCTTTGAGCGAGGCCAGTTCGGCCTTTTTCGCGTTGGCGGCGTGGGCAAGCTTTTTCAGATCGAGTTCGGCGTCTCCGGGGATGACGGCGAAGAGATGTTCACCATCATTGGTGTGGGCGAGGAGGGTCTTGAAGACCTGCTCGGCGGGGAGGCCGATCTTGCGGGCGACCGAGATGGCGGTCAGGTCTTCGGGATCGACCTCATAAGCACGCAGCTCGTAGGTGATGTTGAGGCTGTCGAGTAGACGTGCAGCATTAGTTTTAGCAGGCGGCTTCACTGGGAGACGGCCTCCGGCTGGACGATCTGGCCGTTGCGCATGGTGAGGGTGGTGTCGGCGATGGGCTCGGCGAGATGCGCCTGATGCGTGGTGAGGAGAATGGTGCGGCTTCCTCCTCCGGAGACCGGCCAGGTGCGGAAGTCGGCGAGCAGCTCGACCATGTGGTGCGCGGAGGCTACGTCGAGATTCGAGAAGGGCTCATCCAGGAGGAGAAGTTCGGGGTCGGTCTGGAGGACGCGGGCAAGGGAGGCGCGCTGGCGCATGCCCTGCGAATATTGGCCGACCGGGCGGCTGAGTTTGGGGTCAAGACCGACGGCACGGAGTGCCATCTCCGGGCTGCCGACGCAGGCGCAGCCGCCGTCGCGGTAGAGCGAGGCAAAGTAGTTGAGGTTCTCCATCGCGGTCAGCTCGTCGTAGAGCATGGTGGAGTGGCTCATGTAAGCCATGCGGCGGCGCTGGCTCTGCGGCGATTCGGAGAAGACGCGCGCTGTGCCGCGGGTGGGTGTGATGAGTCCGGCGAGGACACGCAGGAGTGTCGATTTTCCGGCCCCATTTTCGCCCACGATGACGGTGCAGGTGCCTGCTTCAAAGCTGGCGGAGACGTTGCGGAGGGCGGCGAAGGTGCCGTAGATCTTGGAGACGGATTGCACCTCGGCGGCGATGCTGCTCAGTGCGCCGCTGGACGGCTTGGCTGACTTCTCCATCTATTTTTTAAAGTCGGCGGGCAGGGCGGCAGCAGTGGCGGCGACGGGTTTGGCCGGAGCATACTTGGAGGCGCACTTGGCCTGGAGCTGCGTGGCGTGAAAGACGCCGTCATGCCCATAGGTGCCTACGGCGAGCGCCTGGGCGTCGTCCTTGAAGGTGTCCGGTGGCGGCTCGACGCCTTTGTAGCTGACCTTGAGGATGCGGTTTTGCTCCAGCAGTGAAAAGTCCACGTAGGTCCCGCTGCGGTGGATGCTGCCCGGCGCTACGTTACCCGCGACGCGTAGATGGCGGACATAGGCCTTGTTGCCCATGGCCTGCAACTCGCCGATGGTGACGTAGTAGCTCTTGTTGTCCTGGACGCCGGTATAGGCGAGATAGCCCATGGTGGCCATGATGATGACCGCGGCGATGACGATCTTGATCGGGCTTCTCTGGGCTGGGCTGGACATGATCTTTGCTGACCAGTGTACGAGATTGGGGAGGATTTTGATAGGGTTGGGCGGTTTTCGGCCTTCCGAAAAAAAAGAAGTCCGTTATTTCGCACGGCACGGGAACTTTTCTTTTCCTGTGGCGTAACCACATGAATTATGGCAGACTGATGTGGCTGTGCCACAGGAGGACGTTCATGGGCGATTCAAAACTGGATTTATTGCAGGGCACTCTGGACCTGATGGTGTTGCAGACGCTGGCGGCGATGGGCGAGATGCATGGCTATGGCATTGCGCGGCGCATCGAGCAGGTAAGCGGGGATGAGGTGCTACTGAATCAAGGGACGATCTACGCCTCGCTGGTGCGGTTGCAGCATCGCGGGTGGATCGCGGCGGAGTGGGGAACGTCGGAGAACAACCGCAAGGCAAAGTTCTACTCGATCACGAAGCGAGGGCTCAAGCAGATGGCCGAGGACGCGGCTTACTGGCGGCGGCTGTCGAGTGTGATGGGACGGGTACTGGCGATGGGCGAAGAGGGAGGGGAGCGATGAAAAACTCGATGGGAGATTCGTTACGCCGGGGCTTGCTGCGGCTTGGCTCCTTTTTTCGCAAGCGTCCGCTGGACCTTGAGCTGGATGCGGAGATGCAGATCCATCTGGATCTGGCAGTGGAGGAGAACCTGAAGCGTGGGCTCTCTGCCAGTGAGGCGCGGCGGCAGGCGCTGGTTCAGTTTGGCGGTGTCGCGCAGGCCAAGGAGGGGCAGCGGGCGGCGCGCGGAATGCCGTGGCTTGATATTGCGCTCCAGGACCTTCGCTATGCCTTGCGAACGATGAGGCGCGACTACGGATTCACGCTGGTCGCGGTGGCGATCCTGGCGCTGGGCATTGGAGCGAACATCGCCGTGTTCAGTGTGGTGGATACGCTTTTGTTGCGGCCCCTGCCGTTTCACGATCCGCAGAAGCTGGTGTGGATTGCACCGGCGGATGCTGTTGGTCTGTCCTCCTCGACGTACTCTGCCGATGCCTATGACGACCTGTTGACGATGAATCGCTCGTACGAGGATGTGACCGGCTACTATGCCTTTTCGACCAGCGACAATATCAAGCTGACGGGCAGCGGAGAGCCGACGCCACTTACCGGTATCGGAGTGGTGGGGAACTTCTTTCATGTGCTCGGCGTGGAACCTGAGTTGGGCCGCTCCTTCACCAGGGATGAGTCGATAAAGGGGGGCCGCGACGTAGTGTTGCTGTCGCATGCTTACTGGAAGCGACAGTTCGGCGGGGACCGCGGAATTGTGGGCAGGTCGATCACTCTAAACGGAACGCCGACGACGGTGGTGGGAGTGCTGCCGGAGACGTTCGACTTCGGCGCAGCGTTTGCTCCGGGAACGAAGGTCGATGTCTTCGAACCGATCATCCTCGACAACATTCGCAACGAAGGAAATACGCTGGCGCTGATCGGACGATTGAAGCCCGGCGTGACGCTCGCGCAGTCGCAGGATGAGGCGAAGACGCTGTTTCCAAAGTTCTATTGGAGCAAGAAATATGCGGACTCGGCGGGGAACTATACAGCGAGGCCGACCGAGTTGAAGCAATATGTCAGCGGGAAGCTGCGACGCTCTCTGATTACGCTGTGGTGCGCCGTGGGTGTGATTCTGCTGATCGTCTGTGTGAACCTGTCGAACCTGTTGCTGGCCCGGGCGGCGGCACGCAGCAAAGAGTTTGCGTTGCGCAGCGCTCTGGGAGCGGGGCGCGGGCGGCTGGTGCGGCAGCTATTGACCGAGAGCCTTGTGCTGGCCGGGATGGGTGCGGTGCTTGGCCTCGGCCTGGCATACGCGATCACGTCTTATATCGCGCACCAGGGATCGCTCGCCCTGCCCTTGTTGAACGAGGTGAAAGTGGACGGTACGGCTCTGCTGTGGACGCTGGGGATCAGCATCGGTGCTGCCGTTTTATTTGGACTGCTGCCGGGATTGAAGATGTCGAGCGGCGATCTGCAGGAGTCGTTGAAGGACGCGGGGCAGGGGATGAGCGTCGGCAGGAGCCACGAGCGGCTGCGGTCGGCGCTGGTCATCTCCGAGGTCGCGCTGGCCTGCGTGCTGCTGGTGGGCGCAGGGCTGTTGCTGCGGAGCTTTCTGCGCGTGCTCGACGTCGATCTTGGCTTTCAGCCGTCGCATGCGGCAGCCATCAAGATGGACTATAACGATGGCGGAAGCACGGAGAAGAGGAACGCGATCTTTGAAGAGGCGATTCGGCGCGTCAGTGTGCTTCCGGGAGTGGACGCGGCGGGCATCTCGGACAACCTGCCGCTCGAGCGCAATCGTGGCTGGGGAGGTCCTCAGGCCAAGGGAAAGACCTATCGAAAGGGTGAGGTTCCGGGCGCGTTTGTCTATATCGTTTCGCCCGGATATATAGAGGCGATGGGAATGCGTCTGCGCGGGCGCGACTTCACCTGGCAGGACAATATGAAGGGCGAAAGTACGGTGATCCTCAATGAGAAGGCGGCGAAGTTTATCTCGCCGGGAGAGGACGCTGTGGGGAAGATTGCGCTCATCAACGGAAAAGAGGTGCATGTCATTGGAGTGGTCGCGGATGTCCATGAGACCAATGTTGAAGGGACATCCGGCGAGCAGATGTATCTGCCGGCGATGCGCGACGAGTGGGGTCCGGAGGGAGCGGAGCTGGTCGTGCGGACGAAGCTGCCGCCGGCACAGTTGGCGGGAAGCGTTCTGCGGACGCTGCGGGAGCTGAACCCGAACCAGCCTGCGGTCGAGTTCAGGCCGATCCAGGGGATTGTTGACCGGGCCGTCTCGCCGCGACGTTTTTTTGTGATGCTGGTAGGAGCGTTCGCGGGACTGGGATTGCTTCTGGCTTCGCTGGGAATCTACGGGGTGATCTCCTACTCGGTGACGCGGCGGACGCAGGAGATCGGGATTCGCATGGCGCTGGGCGCGTCGGCGGGGAGGGTGCAGATGGGTGTGCTCTCGAAGACGTTGAAGCTGGCGATGATAGGGATCGCAGTGGGGATGGTCGCGTCCATACTCGTGGCGAATCTGATCTCGTCGCTGCTGTTTGGAACGACTCCTACAGACCCGATTACCTTTGTGGTGATGGTGGTCCTGCTGGGGGGTGTGGCTGCGCTTGCGGGATATCTGCCCGCGCGAAGGGCTTCGCGGATCAATCCCATGGTTGCGCTGCGGAATAACTGATCGTTATGCGGAGACAGCCCGCGATGGATTGCGGGCTGCTTCCGGGTTGTGAGAACGTTTCAGGCGGCTGCCTGAAGGTTGACGTGTCCGGCGATCTGGGTGAGGAGCTCGTCGGCCGCTTCTTCTTCCTGGAGGATGGATTCGAGCACAGCCACATCGTCGCGCTGGCCGAGTATGCCGGCCCATGTGCGAAGGGTGCCGTAGACAGCCATCTCATGATGCTCGACCTCCTGGCCGGAGGCTATGAGCGAGATGTCGCGGATGCTGTCATCCTTGGCGTCCTTGATGCTGTCTTCGGCTGACGTGACGAGGCTGGAGATGACTTTACAGGTGGCTGTACTGGCTTCTCCGGTGGCCTTGCGCAGAAGCGCCTGAATTTTGGTGACGTGGCCTTTGGTCTGTTCAAGGTGGTCGCGGAAGGCGGTGGCGAGTTCGGTATCGGTTGATTTTTCGATCATGGTCGGAAGGGCTTTGACGATCTTCTCCTCCATGCCGAGGGCCTTCTGGAGGTGATCTGTATAGAGCGTGCGTAGATCTTCGATGTTTGCTGAAAAGAATTTCATGGGTGTATCTCCTTCAATGTTTGAGGGCGCAGTTTTGCGTTGACTGCGCGCGGATTGATGTGATGACTTGCTCGTGCCTGGATGAGCTCGGCGAGACGTGCATTTGCCGGAAGAACTCACGGTCGTGCTTCGTTCTAGGGTTAGGATGCGAGGTTTGGATGCCGGGTGGTTTGCAGTGTGTTTCGGTTAAATCGGCGAAAAAATGCGGTCTGCGCTGCAAGATGCGCAAGAGAAGAAGAGGGCCTTCCGGGGGTATACTTACTCGATAACACCGGTACGAATTGGGGAAAATAATGAGCACTCATGAAAACGGGAATGGCGCGAACGGCAATGGATACAAGGTGCCGACGGGGCGAGCGGAGTGGATCGTCAAGCGCAAGGCTGAGGCTGAGCGGACTGGCGACACGAATATGTCGCAGATGCACTTTGCGCGCAAAGGCCTGATTACTGAAGAGATGGCCTATGTCGCCCAGCGGGAGAAGATTGCGGCGGAGCTTGTACGGGCTGAGGTTGCGAAGGGCACCATGATTATTCCGGCCAACATCAACCATGTTGAGCTGGAGCCGATGGCGATTGGAGTGGAATCGCTGTGCAAGATCAATGCGAATATCGGCAACTCGGCCCTGGTGTCGAATGTGGATGAAGAGCTGCGCAAGCTGCATACCGCCGTGCACTTTGGCGCGGACACGGTGATGGACCTTTCGACCGGCGGCGATATCCCGATGATTCGCGAACAGATTCTGCGCCATAGCCCGGTGCCAATTGGGACGGTGCCGTTGTACGAGGCGCTGAGCCGGGTGAAGAAGCTGGAAGATTTGAACATCGATCTCTATCTCGAAGTGATCGAAGAGCAGGCGCAGCAGGGTGTGGACTACTTTACGATCCATGCCGGTGTGCTGATTCAGTATGTCCCTCTGGTGGCTAAACGGATTACCGGAATTGTGAGCCGCGGCGGCGCGATTCTGGCGCAGTGGATGACGAGCAACCACAAACAGAACTTCCTGTATGAAAACTTCGATCGAATTACGAAGATCATGGCGAAGTATGACGTGAGCTACTCGCTGGGCGATGGCCTGCGGCCGGGTTGCGTGGCCGACGCCAGCGACGAGGCACAGTTTGCCGAGTTGAAGACGCTGGGCGAGCTGACGCGGCAGGCATGGAAGAGCGATGTGCAGGTGATGATCGAAGGGCCTGGGCATGTGCCGCTCGACAAGATCAAGGAGCAGGTAGACAAGGAAGTGGAGCTTTGCGACGGCGCTCCGTTCTACGTGCTGGGGCCGCTGGTGACCGATATCGCTCCGGGATATGACCACATTACCTCGGCGATTGGCGCGGCGATGATTGGCTGGCATGGCGCGGCGATGCTCTGCTATGTCACTCCGAAGGAGCACTTGGGACTGCCGAACGAGAAGGACGTGAAGGACGGCATCATCGCTTACAAGATCGCTGCTCATGCGGCAGATATCGCACGCCACCGTCCGGGAGCGCGTGACCGCGACGATGCAATCTCGCATGCCCGCTACACCTTCGACTGGGACAAGCAGTTTGCGCTGTCGCTCGATCCGGATACGGCTCGCGGTATGCACGATGAGACGCTCCCGGATGACTACTACAAGGAAGCGGCTTTCTGCTCGATGTGCGGGCCGAAGTTCTGCAGCATGAACTGGTCGAGCAAGGTGGATGAGTTCAATGCGAAGGAGCATGGCTTGAAGAAGCCGGACCTCACGCAGATTGTTACTGAGCAGATGGCCCTACGGGGATAGCCTTTTAAGCAGTATTCTCTGGAAAAGCCCGGCAGCGATGCTGGGCTTTTTGGTTTTGGGTCAGTTTGAAATAGGGGGCTGATACCCGTGATCGGATTGGCTGTACCGGAAAACGCCATCACCGACTCGCACGACACTTATCCGGCTTGTGTACGGGAGGGCCCAGCCCCCAGCGGCCCCATAATCATGCTCGCAGGCTAGCTAGCTTGAGGGCAAGAGAAAAGCTTTCCGAAGAGGACCATAGCCCAATTACCTCACTAGCGGCTTTTCCTTTTTGATGACGTAGTATGCACAAATATGATAGCTTGATTAGTTTTGGTTATGGTTTGGAGGTGCGCCGATGTTTGGACTGACAGAGGAACAGGAGCAGTTGCGAAAGGAAGTGCGGGCGTTTGCCGAGCGAGAGATTGCGCCGCATGTCTCGGAGTGGGATGAGAAGAGCCTGTTTCCGAGCGAGGTGGTAAAGAAGCTGGGCGAGATGGGATTGATGGGGGTGATCTTTCCTGAGGCGCTGGGTGGCGCAGGGATGGGCTATGTGGAGTATGTTTTGGCGGTGGAGGAGCTGTCGCGGGTGGATGGGAGCGTGGGGATTATCGTGGCTTCGCATAACTCGCTTTGCACGAACCACATTATGCTGGCGGGCAATGACGAGCAACGGCAGCGGTGGGTCACGAAGCTGGCGAGTGGAGAGTGGCTGGGAGCGTGGGGCTTGACCGAGCCGGGGTCGGGGTCGGATGCGGCGGCGGCGCGGACGACGGCAGTGAAGCGTGGGGACAAATGGGTGCTGAATGGGAACAAGACATTTATCACGAATGGTGGCCATGCCGACTGCGCCGTGGTGCTGGCGGTGACCGATCGTGAGCAGGGGACGCGGGGAATCTCGGCGTTTGTGGTCGAGAAGGGAACGAAGGGTTTTCGCGCGGGGAAGAAGGAGAACAAGCTGGGGTTGCGCGCGAGCGATACCTCCGAGTTGATCTTTGAGGAGTGTGAGATTCCGGCGGAGAACCTCATCGGCAAGCTGGGCGAGGGCTTCAAGGATGCCATGCGGGTGCTCGATGGCGGGAGGATTTCGATTGCCGCCTTGAGCCTGGGAATAGCGCGGGGGGCGCTCGACGCGGCGGTGAAGTATGCGCAGCAGCGGCGACAGTTTGGCAAGGCGATCAGCGAGTTTCAGGCGATCCAGTTCAAGCTGGCGGACATGGCGACTCAGCTTGATGCCGCGTGGCTGCTGACGATGCGTGCGGCGCAGATGAAGGACAAAGGGCTGCGGGTGACGCGGGAGTCGGCAATGGCGAAGCTGTTTGCCAGCGAGGCGGCATGCCGGATCTGCGAGGAGGGCGTGCAGATTCACGGAGGCTATGGGTTCATCAAGGACTATCCGGCGGAGAAGTTCTACCGGGACGTAAAGCTATGCACGATTGGCGAAGGGACGAGCGAGATCCAGCGGATGGTGATTGCGCGGGAGTTGCTTGGGACAGCTCCCAGCCGAGGGTGAGGCCCGGCTGTCGGTCAAGGACGACCCTATTTAGTTTAGTGTTGGAATAGTTTAGCGACTAAATAGTTTAGTGCTGAACTAATTTCAAGAGAACAATGGCTTCATTGTACTCCTCGTCCTTCGCTCCGTAGAGGATGGTGGCTGGCCCTTTGGCGACCTCTTTTTTCAGGAGCGCTACCTGCTCGGAGTTGTTTTTGAGTTCGGCCTTGTAGCGGGTTTGAAACTCTGCCCATTTGGCGGGGTCGTGTGCGAACCATTTTCTTAGTTCGGTGCTGGGGGCGATCTCCTTGAGCCAGAGATCGACCTTCGCTTTTTCTTTGGTGAGGCCGCGCGGCCAGAGGCGGTCGACGAGGATGCGGGTTCCGTCCTCTTGGGCAGGGGCTTCGTAGACTCGTTTGAGCTTGATCATCGCTTTCTTATCTCTATCTCCATAGCTTCCTGTTTAATATCCGGAGAACTCTTCGGCGCGGATGTCCGTTTCTTTTACCCCTGCGTCTTTGAGAAGTTTCTGCATGGCGGCGACCATCGTGGGCGGGCCGGTGAGGTAGTAAATGGCGTGGCTGAGATCGGGGAGATGCTTTTTTAGCATCGCTTCGTCGATGTAGCCGGTCTCTCCGTTCCACGGCTTGGAGGATCTCTCTACCTCAGTCATGGTGGCGATGAGGGTGAAGTTGGGGTTCGATCTTTGGGCCGCGGTCAGTTCGTCGAGGAAGGCGGCGTCGTTGGGGGTTCGGTTGGAGTAGAAGGCGAAGAGCGGGTGGGCCAGCTTGTCGTGCGTGGCCTGCAGGACGATGCTGCGGACGGGGGTGATGCCGATGCCTCCGGTGAGGAAGACGGCGGGGATGCTGGTGTCTTGGTGGAGGGTGAGCTCACCCCAGGGGGCTTCGAGGTCAAGCTCGGTTCCGAGGTCGATGAGCTTCAGGGAGCGCTTGAAGGCGGTGTCGCGCATGCGCGTGGTGATGATGAGGTCGTCTTCAAAAGGCGCGCAGGCGAGCGAAAAGCTACGAGTGTTGCCCTCGACGTCGGTCTGGGGCGGGTTAGTGAGGGTGAAATCGCCGCATTGGCCGGGCTCGAAGATGAACCCCACTGGCTTCTCGAAGTGAAAGGCCATGGTTCCTGAGGCTACTTCGTTACGGGACTTCAATTTGATCTTGTAGGCTGCCACATGATTCCTCTCTTCTTGCGATGGATTAGAACAGTGTCCCCGATGGTGTATAGTCGCCTCCGACCCGCAGACCCTCCCGCTGCGTAGAAGGCTGACAACAAAAAGAAAGATAAAACTCTACCCCAATGGGGTTCTGCGCTAGGTGCCGTAGCCTCGGTGCTTCATGGCTGCGAGCTCCTCGTCACTGGGCCAGGAGATGGTCAACAGAAAGGCCGAGTCTTCGGCGGCTTCGACGTCGTGACGAATGGAGGCGGCCAGGGTGAAGAGGTTGCCGGTGCCGAGATCGTGGGGGTGGCCGTTGACGTTGAGGTGTATTCGGCCCTTCAGTACCTGGACGGAGATGGTGCCGTCGGCGTGGTGCTCCTTCATCTTCGCGCCCTTTTCCATGGTGATGAGGACGATCCGGAAGTCGTGTTTTTTGAAGAGGGTCTTGGCGTAGTGGCCGGAGGGCCAGGGCTTTTTCTGCTCGGAGGCGGCGATCTCCTTGAGCAGGTCGAACTGGGCCTGCTTGTCGATCATGGTGCCGTCTTGCTGGGAGGTGGTCATTGTTCCTCCTTGGGTGCTAATGGTTTAGATGCTGGAACGCCGAGGAGTGGCTAAGGTGGCTCGGTTGAAGCTCGTAGAAGTATAAAGCGGGGCTTCGGCCCTTGGCGAGTGCGAGGAGTTAACGCGTCACTCCAACTAGAAGCTGTACCCGACGCCGAAGGAGAGGACGGGGATAAACGAGGCGTAGCTCAGATTATTGTTGTTGCGGCGGATGAAGGCGGCGAGGTCGCGTTGAAAACCGGCATCGTCCTGGACGGGCTGGCAGCCGAGCGGCTGGGGTAGCAAGGGGTCGCAGGCGCTGCCGCTGAAGTCGACCTTCAACGTGGGCTCGCCCACGTAGAAGAAGCCTGCCTCGACGGGAAAGCTGAAGTGCTTTCCGCTGCGGGGAACGATGTTGCCATAGCCGATGGTCAGGCCGGGTGAGGTCTTCCAGACGCCGATGGAGGCGCTGCCGTGCAGGGGATCGGCCTGGCTGCTGACATAGTCTCCGCTATCGAGCGAGATGGTCTGGCCGGGGGGCACGATCACCGTGGCGCGCACGTCGGTCTGGTCCACAAAGACGACCATCGGGCTGACGTGGAAGCCGTTGCGGAAGGGAAACCAGTCGAGCAGGGCCCGGCCGCCTCCGAGACGCAGCCTCGCATCGATATTGGCACCCTCTTCCTGGAAGGAACTGGAGTATTTGAAGAACCGGCCTCCCAGCCGCACGTTGAAGTGAGGTGCGACGGCGAGGGCGACATCGCCGCCGATACCGTTGATGCCTACCTGCGCGGCGACACCGATGCGACGGGAAGAACGGGTGGGAACGGCTCCGGATGGAAGGGATGCGGCAAGAACCTTCGGTTCCGAGGGCCCATCGGCGTCCACACTGGAACTGACGCTGGCCGCTGAGGACAGAAACTGCCGGGAGGAGGGGAGATGGAGCACTGGGGCCGTTTGTGCGGGGGCCGAGAGGACGAAGAGAGGGAGGAACGACAGGACTACACCGAGGGGGAGTTTCATGCGACTCTATTTCTCCTGAAAGCGGTGGCTGCGGGCCGGAACCGGTCCCGCGACCGGGTTTGGAACGGAAAGGGCGAAATTCAGGGGTCTCTCCACTGCGCCGGGTGATAAAGCCGCGCGCCTTTGGTCGAGATGGCATGATTTCATGGTTTTTAGACAGGTTCTAAAGGTAAAAACAAATTCTCCACATCGTTTAGAAGCTGGAGTATGCTTTCCCAACCATTTGTAACCCTCCCGGCAATACCGGGAATTTGCGGAGGAACATCCATGATTCATCTGCTGTGGACGGCAATCATTGGTCTGGTTGTAGGCGCGCTCGCCAAGCTCATCATTCCGGGCAAAGAGCCGGGCGGAATTTTCATCACGATGCTCATTGGTATCGCGGGCGCTTTTCTGGGGACATGGATTGGCCGCGCCATCGGCCACTATCAGCCGGACCAGTCCGCGGGCTTTCTGATGTCGCTGGTCGGCGCCCTCATTCTGCTGGGCATCTACCATTTGATCAAACGCAGCCGTCCGGCCTGACGGAACGAGCAAAGGATGTTTCATCGTCTCGGAGAGCATTGTGGAACATCCTTTATCGCGTTTCGAGGCTGTGGAGCGTGCCGATGTTGCTGCTGAATGCCCTGGCAGCGACAGCGAAGTCCCTTGCCGACATGGGGAACCCGAGAAAATTGCCCTGCGCCTCGTCGCATTTTCTGCGGAGCAGGAAGCGTAGCTGCTCATCGGTCTCGACGCCTTCGGCGACGACCTTGATGTTCAATCCGTGCGACATGGCAATGATGGTCCTGACCACCGCCGCGGCGTTGACATCGGTCTCGGCCTGGCGGACGAAGCTCTGATCGATCTTCAGCCGGTCTACCTGGTATTGCAGAAGGTAGGAGAAGCTGCAAAACCCGGTGCCGAAGTCGTCAATCGAGATGCGGGCGCCGAGCTCGCGGATCTTTTGCAGCTTGTCGAGATTGTCGTGGGAGTTGACCATGAGAATCCCCTCGGTGATTTCAATCTCGAGGTGGGAGGCGGCCAATCCGCTCTTGGCGAGGCAATGTTCGATCACCTGAACGAGGTTCTTCTGCTGAAACTGCCGGGGCGAGAGGTTGACCGAGACGGTCAGGTCCATCCCCAGTTCGTCCTGCAGGGCCTTGCCCTCGCAGCATGACCTCATAAACGCCCACTCGCCGATGGGCACGATCAGTCCCGTCTCTTCGGCCAGCGGGATGAACTGCACGGGAGGAATCTTGCCCATGCGCGGATGGGTCCATCGCAGCAGGGCCTCCATGCCGGTGATGGCGCCGGTGGTGAGGGAGACCTGGGGCTGATAGTGCAGCTCCATCTCATTGTTCGCAATCGCGTGGCGCAGCGCGTGCTCCATCATGAGCCGGTCGGTGGTCTCCTTCAGCATGTCTTCGCTGAAGATCCGGTGCTGATTGCGGCCACTTTCTTTTGCCACATACATGGCCGCATCGGCGCGTTTGAAGAGATGTTTTACATCGGTGGCGAAGTCGGGATAGATACAGACACCGACGCTGGTCGTGACCTTGACCAGATGCTCCTCGACGGAGATCTCGGGGGCGAGCTTGAGCACGAGGTTGGCGGCGCACTGGTCGACGTCGGCGACGCTGGTGATGTCGGGCATGACGACGACGAACTCGTCGCCGCCGGCGCGGGCGACGATGTCGGTGCTGCGGACAGCCCGCCGGAGACGGTTGGCGGCCTCCACGAGAATCTGGTCTCCGGAGGTGTGGCCGAGGGAGTCGTTGATGCGCTTGAAGTGGTCGAGATCGAGCATGAAGACGGCGACCTTAGTGCCGTAGCGGCGCGCCCGCTCGACGGCTTCGACCGTCTTGTCGCGGAGCAGCGCGCGGCCCATCAGGCCTGTCAGTTGGTCATGGGTGGCCAGATGGGTGACATAATCCAGCATCTGGCGGCGTTCCGTAATATCGACGACGATGCCGACAAAACCGGTCACCTCGCCGGTGTCGGATTTGACCGCTCTCATGGCCAGGCTGACGGGGATGCGCGAACTGTCGCGCCGGACGAGCGTCCACTCCTGCTCCTCCATCTCGCCGATGGAGTTGGTCGCGGTCAGCAGACGGAAGCCATCGCTTCCCAAGGTTATCGGGTCGCTGTCGCCTGACCTTGCCAGCAGCTCGGCCTCGTCGTGCAGGACCGTCAGCGGGGCCTTGCCTACCAACTCCTCGCGGCCATAGCCGGTGAGCTTCTCCGCTGCGTCGTTCATGGCGGTGATGGTTCCCTCCAGATCGGTTGCGACGATGCAGAAGGGAGCATTCTGGAAGACGGAGTCGGTGAACTCGAGGAGACTTTTGTAACGCTCTTGAACCGACTTGATGGCCCTGATATCGCAACAGGTCATGGCCAGGCCGTCTCCCAGTCGGGTGACCTGAAGCCGGAGCCAGGTGGCGTCGATGGCGGGGTCCGTAATCAGGAACTCTTCGCGCATCGGTTCGCCGGTGTCGGCGACTACGCAAAGCCGCTCAAATAGCTCACTCCTTGGCGGGACGGAGGTGATCTCGGAGCGCAGGCGTCCCAGCAACTGTGACCTCGATTTGCCCATCATGCGTTCAAAGTTTGCGTTTACATATTGGAACCGGAAGTCGACGATGTTGCCGGAGGGGTCGCGGACGGAGTCGAAGATGACGAAGGCATCCAAGCTGGTTTCGGCGGCCGCAAGAAATTTCGACTGGGCTTCTTCCGTCGCCTGACGCCGGGCCTCGCGCTCCTGTGCCCGCCAGAGGATGCCCAGGACGAACATGGTTCCACCCATCGCGAGGGTGACGCCGATGACCGTCCCAAGATAGTTGCAGTGGGTCAGGCGCAGAAAATCTGTCAGCATCAGGCCCACAGCCACTGCGATCAGTCCAATCTTCCAAATCCGCAGTCGCGGGAGAGCCAAGGCCATTAGGTAAAAACCCTCAAAACGTATATATCGACAACAAAGATAAGTTCATGGGAGAAGTTACTTCCGTTACGAGAGTAACGTTTAATTCGGTTTGTAAACCATATTTCGGCAGTTTTTCTGTAGAGATTCCCACAGGCCATCCGGCTATGGGCCAAGGGCTTTTCGACAACCTGCGCCGGGATGCGAGTGGCTGAGTCTGGCACGGGAGCTTGCTTTCTTCTCCTGTCAGAGCTGCTTATGCCCAGGCACCGTATAAAGGTTTCAAAACAAGCAGGTTATACCAAGGGCGAACGTGGGGAGGCGAGGCCTTCGGCTGGCCGCGCATGGTGTCTCTGTGGGGGAAAGGGGTGTTCCGGGGTGGAACATGATCGGATGCAATGGCAGAATTGGGGGAGTATCTGCCCATGGTCGCTTCGGCGATCCGTAGCCGTTGTTCGCGAGCGCGAGCTGGTCGCCGCGAGTGCCCAAGGGGGTTTGTCGATCCGGCACAGTTGCCGGCGAGGCTCTAAGATGAATCGTTCGGGCTATCGGCGGTTTATCCGCATCGACGCTGGACCGTCTAACGATCGGAAGGGAATATCAATGACCCGCTATCTTCTGGCACTGACTCTTTTAACTGCCACTGCCGTTACGGCGCAAGCCCAGCAGGAGGGCCCAACCCCTACGCAGGCACTGATCGTCGTCGAATCGAAAAATCCGACTGTACCCACCATTCACGATGTCACGGTGAAGGTGAACAACCGCAATGCCGAACTGACTGGGCTGACTCAGGTCGGGGCCTCTGGAGCGCAGGTCGCGATCCTGATCGATGACGGCCTTCGCGTCAGCGTGAGCCGGGAGCTGGGGTCGCTGCGCAGCTTTATCAAGGGACTGCGTCCGGGGACCGAGGTCTTCGTCGGTTACATGCAGAACGGACGCGTGCTGACCGGGCAGGACTTTACCACCGACTACGACGCCGCGGCCAAGAGTCTGCGCATCCCGGTCGGCTCACCGGGACTCAGCGCCAGCCCGTACTTCTGCCTCTCTGAATTTGTGAAGCGGTGGCCGGAGGGAGCAAGTGCCGGGGCGGGACCGAAGGCCCGCTTTGTGCTGATGATCACCAATGGCGTCGATCCCTATAACGGCAGCACCAGCATCCTGAACCAGAACAGCCCTTATGTCGACACCGCCGTGAGGGATGCGCAGCGGGCCGGAGTCGCCGTGTACTCGATGTACTACTCCGACGCGGGGATTCGCGGCGGACGCGCCAGCTTCAGCGGGCAGAGCTATCTGGCGCAGGTGGCGGAGGGAACGGGGGGAACCGCGTATTACCAGGGCACTGGCAATCCTGTCTCGATGGAGCCGTTTCTCAAGCAGTTCCAGAAGGCCATCTCCGAGACCTATATTGCGAGCTTTGCAGCTCCAGCGGGCAAGGGTCTGGTACAGTTCAAGGCCTCCACCAAGCTGCCTAAAACGAAGGTCCATGCAGCGACGTATGTGCAGCCGGGGAATCAACTACAGCCGTGAAGAGTTTAAAGATGCTTCCCCGGGATTGGGCGCCCTGTGAAAGCAGATACCTCCGCTTCAAAATCTTCCGACATTTCCGGCATTACCCTGGCCTTCAAAACCACGTTTGAGGTATTCCCCAGGGCTGGCCCCGACAACTCGCTTGAACGCTTTACTGAACGCAGCGTCAGACTCGTAACCAACCGATCGAGCAACGTCGATGAGCTTCTTGTTGCGCTGTTGCAATAACTGCATCGCCTTCTGCATTCGCCACTCGGTTACGTATTCCAGCGGTGTTTGTCCGAGCAGCTCTTTAAAACGCACTGCGAATGCGGAGCGAGACATGCCCGCCGCTTCGGCCAGGGATTCAACCGTCCAGGGTGTATTCACACTGTCGTGAATGGCACTCAGGGCAGTGCCCATTTGAGGATCGAAGATCGCACGAAGCCATCCTTTGTTGCGCCATCCCACTCCCGACGCGATATGCGCCCGGAGTGCCTGGATAAACAGAACCTCGGCCAGCCGAGTCGCGACGACTCCAGATCCCGGAGCCTGTTCTGCCATCTCTGACGCCAGCGCCTGCATGGTGGTGTAAAGAGCAAGCGTGTGGGCTTGATCAGCCTTAATCAGAATGAAGCTCGGCAACAACTGTGTGATCGGCTTCAGGCTGGCGCGATCGAAACTCAGGGACCCACAGACGATTGTCGTCGGCGCACCACCGCCTCCATAGTGAGCGACGTTGCTGCCGTCTCTGGCCGCGACCTCGCGAAAACTTTTCTTTGGACGTGTTCGCAGGCTGTCGCGCAAGACAAATGAAGTCCCTCGGGCCAGCAAAATGCAGTCGCCACCGGTGAGGGGAATCGGCTCCGGAACACCTTCCACACTTAGCCAGCAGTTGCCGCGCGAGAGCATGGCGAAGTGAGCCAAATCTGTGGGTGAAATCTTTTTGCTGGAAGCCGTGACTTTTCCTTCGGTCCGACCCTCCTGTATCAAGCCCCACGGGGCGGTGGCTTCGAGCCTGTGCTGACCGAAAGCGGTGACGTGCATCGTTCTGAAAATGTCTGTTATCGGGTCCAACGTAGCCTCCCTATTTTGGACGAATAGACAAAATATTAGGACTCCTGAGCAGTTCTCGTCCACCATCAAGGATATCTATTCCTCTGTAAGTCAATCCTACACATCGACCGAAGGAGTAACTATGGGAAAGCTTGAAGGAAAAGTTGCAGTCATCACAGGTGGATCGAGCGGCCTGGCGCTGGCGAGCGCCAGGCGGTTCGTTGAAGAAGGTGCCTACGTTTTCATCACTGGTAGGAGGCAGGAGCAGCTCGATGAGGCCGTCAAGCTGATTGGCCGGAACGTGACCGGCGTGCGCGGTGACGCGGCCAATCTCGACGACCTCGACCGCCTGTTCGATACGGTCAAACGGGAAAAGGGCAAGATCGACGTCCTGTTCGCGAGCGCCGGCAGGGGGGAGGCCTTACCGCTGGGCGAGATCACCGAGCAGCATTTCGATGCGACCTTCGGCCTGAATACGCGCGGAACGCTGTTTACGGTTCAGAAGGCGTTGCCGCTGTTCAACGATGGTGGATCGATCATCATGACCGGATCAGTTGCTTCGGTGAAGGGTTTTCCTGGTTTCGGTGTGTATGCGGCGAGCAAGGCGGCATTGCGCTCCTTCGCACGCACGTGGCTCAACGAGCTGAAGGGCAGGAATATCCGGGTCAACGTGCTGGGCCCGGGACCGATCGCCACACCGATGCAGGAAGAAGTTCTGACCAAGGAGGCGAAGGAGATGTTCGAATCACTGATCCCGCGAGGAAAGATGGGTCAGCCTGAGGAGATCGCGACGGTCGCGCTGTTTCTTGCTTCAGACGATTCGAGCTTCGTGAATGGGGTGGAGTTGAACGTCGACGGCGGCTTCTCGGCCATCTGAATCGGCGGATCTCGGTGAGTGCATTAGCGCCGAGTCGCTCGTCGATCCTGGATGAGTGACTCGGCCTGAAGTCATCAAGCGGCGCGTCGGTGATTCTATTGACGAATTGGCATCCAGCGAACCCGATGCATCGTCAATCCGATCGCCAACTGCACGTTCGCCATAAGCCGGACTCTGTCTCTTACTCCACGCGCAGGATCTCGGTGGGGTCGGTGTCGAGAGCGCGAAGCACGGCGGGAAGTGTGGCAACGAGCGCAGTGAGCAGAATGGCGCATGCCGGCAGCGCAAGTATATTTGCGTCAGTTGCTTTGACCTGGTAGAGAAGCGACTCGACATAACGCGCCGCGCCGAATCCGAGCGCGACGCCCGCACAGCCTCCGAGCGCGATCATCAGGAAGACATCGAGAGTGACGAGACGCACAATCCGGCTCCGCGGCGCGCCGACAGCCATCCGAATGCCGATCTCGCGGCGGCGCTGGAGGACGGAATAGTTGAGGACAGCGTAGAGTCCGATGCCGGCGAGGAGCAGCGCGACGGCGGCAAAGAAGGCAGCGAGCATGGCGATCAGGCGCTCGCGAATGGTCTGGTCGCGGACCAGATCGAGCTGCGTGGTGATGTTCGAGACGCGAAGGCCGTTGTGGCGCTGCGCGATGAGCTGGCGGAGGGAGCCGGCGAGGGCGGCCGGATTCCGGGAGTCGGTGTGAATGGTGAAGGTGGCGAAACCGACGGCGCTGGGGGCGGATTTGTCATCGACACCGGCGAAGGGGACATAGAAGATAGGCCGGTTGGGCTCGCGCAGGTCGTGGTAAGGGACGTCGGGGGTGACGCCGACGATCTTGTTGACAGGTTGATTGGCGCCGCGCTCAAAGGTGTGGCCGATGGGGTCCTGGCCGGGGAAGTAGGTCTTGGCGAAGGTTTCGTTGACGATGGCGGCTCCCGGCGAGGTGTCTTGAAGGCGAAAGTCGTGGCCGGAGACGAGAGGGATCTTCATCGTCGAGAGCCAGCCCGGGGAAACGCTCAGGAACCAGGCGGGAGTCGGACTGGGAGGCGCGTCGTTGATGGAGATGTCGCTGTTGATCATGATGCGTCCCAGAAGGGGCCAGCCCGAGATGGCGACCGAGTCGACGCCGGGGACGGCACGGAGGGCCTCGGCAGTTTGATTCCAGACGACGGGAAGCTGGCCTTTGCCGGCAACGGCTTCAAGCAGGAGCAGACGGTCGGTGGAGAAACCAAGGGGGCGGTTCTGGAGGTGCTGGAAGGATGCGACGAAGAGCGAAGACAGAAAGAGGACGAGGCAGCAGAAAGCGACCTGAAGAGCGATGGCTCCACGCATGAGACGGCGCGGCGAGTGTGGATCTTCACCACCTTTGAGCACGGCGACGGGCCGCACGGCAGAGGCGCGGAGAGCCGGAAGCAAACCAAACAACAGAACGATGAGGATAATGAGCCCGAAGCCGAAGAGAAGCACACGCCAGTCGGCAGGAAGGGCGAGGCGCGCAGGGTTGTCTGGCGGATTGATGAGGCTGAGCACAAAGGGCGCCGACCATGCCGCAAAGAGTGCGCCAAGAACGGAAGCGAAGACGGCGAGCAGCGCGCTCTGGGACAGGATGAGCTGGACGAGTCGCCGACGACCGGCGCCGATCGAGATTCGCAAGGCCATCTCCTGGGCGCGGGCGGCAGCCTGGGCGGTCATCATGTTGGCGACGTTGACGCAGGCGATGAGCAGCACGAGAGCGGCCAGGAGACCGAGGATGCCGAGTGATCGGCGATAGTCTTTCTGGAGATCGGAGATGCCGGCGCCGGCGGGATGGAAGACAAGCTTTGTATCGAGAAGGCGGTCGATGGTGGCCTGGGGCACGCCGCGGAAGCACGTGGAGCAATCGACCTCGAAGGCGTGGCTGACGGCGGCCAGATGCTGTCGGAGCGGATCGAGGGCAGTAGCCGGGTTGACGCCGGGTTTCAACATCAGGAAGACGTGGTGCCAGTTGACGCTGTCCTTGGTGGCGAGGCTGTTCATGCTGACGGGCAGAAAGATGTCGGTGACAGTTCCCTTCTCAGTGCCTGTGAAATCGTGAGGGCCGACGCCGATGACTTCGAAGTTCTGGTTGTCGATGTGGAGCGTGTGGCCGAGGACGTGGGGATCGCGGCCGAAGCGATGGTTCCAGTAGTCCCAGGAGAGGACCGCATAGGGGGCGGCGCCGGGGGCGCGGTCATCTGCGGGGGCGAGGAGGCGGCCGAGTGCGGGCTTAAGTCCAAAGACCGGGAACATGTTGCCGGAGGCATAAACGACGTGGGCCTTCTCCATGTCGTCGTCGGTGGACCAGGTGATGTCCGTGCGGTCCGCGTCGCTGACGGCGATGAGATCGGCCTGGTCCTTGACGGCATCGCGCATGAGGTTGAAGTCCGGCGTGGCCCAGTGGTCGTCCTCGGCGGGCTTACCGTATAAACCGGTCATCTGACGGGAGAGGATGTAGAGATTGCTGGAATGGGCGATGGGCAGCGGCCGCCAGAGCAGCGCGTCGATAAGACGGAAGGTGGCGACACAGGAGCCCATCCCGAGGGCGAGCGAAAGCACAGCAGCCACGGACGTGACCTTGTTGCGGCAGAGCTGCCGCCAACCGAATCTTACATCGGCGAGAAGCGACTGAAGCCATCCGGCGGTACGAATGCTGTGGCCCGCCTCGCGAGCATGCAGCGTGGCGCCGAATGCACGGTGCGCTTCCTTAGGATCACGTCCTGAGGCAATGCCTTCATCAATGTGCGACTGCAACTCTTCATCGATCTCGCGATTCAAGCGCTCGCCGTGCACGGCATTCGAAATACGCGACCACAAAGACATGTTATGCCTCCCGGAGAACCCGATTGATGGCCAGGCTGACTGACTGCCAGCGCGACTCTTCCGCACCCAGTTGCTTCTTGCCAGCGGCGGTCAGTTCGTAGATCCGGGCGCGGCGGCCGGTGTCTTTCGTGATCCACTCGGCGCGAATCCAGCCCGCTTCCTCCATGCGATACAGCGCTGGATAGAGCGAGCCCTCCTCCGCGCGCAGCACTTCGCCGGAGGTACTGGCGATGGCAGCCATGATGGCGTATCCGTGAAGCCGCGGGCGCCGCGACAACAGCTTGAGCACGAGCAAATCGAGTGAACCTTGCAGAGCATCGGTCTTTGCCATATTGAGATGTCTTTATATAGATATCTGGGTAAAGATGTCAATGAGATATTTTTGACGCATTCAAGGTGATGCGTTGATTGATTTCGACTTTGGTGTCTATCTCGGGACAGGATCGCGGATACGGGCTTCCGTTCTACGATCTCGTGCGCGGCGTCAATGCAGCGAATCGCCGTGCACTCAGTAAGGTCATCAAAATGATTCGTAGTCTGGCTAACCGGGCCGGCATATAGGTTATTTTGCAGGCCAGTTTGAAGCGTACTGTGGCTAATTGGCCAAGTTAAGCTTCAGATGACACTGCGGCATGACAAAGCAAAACGCTACCCGATGGGGCTGTTGCTCTCGTTGACGATCACTCATGTCCGGAGTTGGAGGTAAGCGAGCCAGCCTGCAACTTTACCAGTTGGGGCTGGTCGAACTTGCTGGGTCCGAGGACGGCGATCTTCGGCAGGGAACCGCGCACCATCGCCACTTCATCGCAGGCGTAGAGGCGCGGGCAGTTCTGGCAGTCCTTGTAGATCTTGTCAGGCAGGGCGGTGCGGTCGACCACGCGGAAGCCGAAGTGAAAGAAGAAGTCGGGGATGCGGGTAAACAGGCTTACGCAGCTTACGCCCTGGTCTTCGGCTTCATCGAGGAGAGCGCGCAGCAGCTTGCCTCCGGCGCCCTGGCCCTTGGCTTCGGGCTTCACTACGATCGAACGGACTTCGGTCAGGTGCGGTCCATAGAGATGCAGCGCGCCGCATCCCAGGAAGACTCCGCTTTCGGATTCGGCGACTTTAAAGTCGCGGACGTTTTCGCAGATCTCGGAGTAATTTCGACGCAACAGCGTGCCGTCGCCGGAGAGGGAGTTGACCAGATCGTAGATGTTCACCGCATCCTGCAGCTTGGCCGTCCGCACCGTTGCTCCGCCCACACGAGGGCGCGACGACGAAGTCGATTCACTTACCGGCGACAGTGGACTAAACACTGACATTACGGTCGTCTTAAACCTTTCCGGCCTCGGTCTCAAGCCGCTTGCGAGCTTCCGCAAGAGCTTGCTTGACCCGGTGTCGCGCTGTGCCGCCGATGACGTCGTGGCAATCCAGCGTTGCTTCTAGAGTAATTGATGCGTAGAAATCCTCGCCGAACTCGGGGCCAAACTGGTTAAGTTCGGCGAGGGTGAGGTCGCCGAGTTCACGTCCGGTCTCGAGGGCGAAGCGGACGGCGTTGCCGATCTTCTCGTGCGCCTTGCGGAAGGGAACGCCCTTATTGGAGAGATAGGTGGCGGCAGCCATGGCGTTGAGGTAGCCCGTCTCGGCTGCAAGCTTCATGCGGTCGAAGCGGAACTTGAGTGACGCGGTGAAGGGGGGCAGCACGCTGAGCATTCCGGCGATGGTGTCGGCTGCGTCGAAGACCGGCTCCTGGCCTTCCTGGAGGTCTTTGTTGTAGGCGAGGGGCAGGCCCTTGATGAGCGTGGCGAGGGTGGTCGCCGCGCCGAGGAGCCGTCCGGACTTGCCGCGGATGAGTTCGGTGAGGTCGGGGTTCTTCTTCTGCGGCATGGCGGAGCTGCCGGTCGAGAAGGCCTCGGGAAGGTCTAAAAATCCGAACTCCGCCGTTGAGTATAGGGTCAGTTCCTCGGCGAAGCGTGAGATGTGGATGCCGAGGGTGGCGAGGCCCTGCGTGAACTCAAGTGCGAAGTCGCGGTCGCTGGTCGCGTCCATGCTGTTGGGCGTGGGGCCGTCGAAGCTGAGGGCCTTTGCGGCGATGGTGCGGTCAAGAGCGAGTGTCGCTCCAGCGATGGCTCCCGAACCGAGAGGGCAGAGGTTCATGCGCTTGCGGGCATCGATGAGGCGGCTGGAGTCGCGCTCGAGTTGGCTGACGTAAGTGAGCAGCCAGTGGGCGACAAGAACGGGCTCGGCGCGCTGCAGGTGGGTGTAGCTGGGCATAACGGCTTCGCCTGCGGTCTCGGCGAGGTCGATGAGGCTGGAACTCCATTCGCGCAGGCCAGTGAGGGTGGCGTCGATGGCGTCGCGCACTAAGAGACGCATGTCGGTGGCGATCTGCTCGTTGCGGCTGCGCCCGGTGTGGAGCTTGAGAGCGAGGTCGCCGATGATCCTGGTGAGTAGGAGCTCGGTGAAGTGATGGATGTCCTCTGCCTCGGGCGCGGTCGCGACGATGGCGGGAGTAAGAGTGGTCTGAGCGAGGACTTTGTCGAGGCCGTCGAGCATAGTGGCCAGTTCGGCATCGGTGAGGATACCTGCGGCGGCAATGGCGCGTGCGTGGGCCTTCGAGGCGGCGACCTCTTGCGGGAGTAGACGCCAGTCGAAGGGGAAGCTACGCTGCCACTCTTCAAAGGCCTTGTTGAGGGGCTCGCGGAAGCGGCCGGACCACATCTTTGCGGGTTGTTGAGAATTTGACATCTGGATCTTTCAGTCCTTGTAGTGCTCGTATTTCATTTCGCTCTACGCCGTCTAATTCATTTGGCCACTTTCAGTAAAGCCGGACCTCAGGGGCTAAAGCCCGGTTCACTTGGCCTGTTACGGCACGGCTGAAGCCGTGCCCTTAACAGAACCGTGTCGTCTTTGATGCATGGGTGAATCGCTACTCCTTTGTGTTCCGGCTATTAAGCTGGGGCATCTCAGAGCCTTTGCTTAGGGTGATGAGGCCGCTCTTTGCGTAGGTCATCAGCTTGGCGCGTGTGTCAGTGATGTCGAGGTTGCGCATGGTGAGCTGGCCGATGCGGTCGCGGGGTGAGAAGGTAGACTCGGTCTTCTCCATGCTGAGGCGCTCGGGGTGGAAGGTGAGGTTGGGCGAGTCGGTGTTCAGGATCGAGTAGTCGTTGCCGCGTCGCAGCTCGAGCGTGACCTCGCCGGTGACGGGCTTGGCGACCCAGCGCTGGGCGGCTTCGCGCAGCATGATGGCCTGGGGATCGAACCAGCGCCCCTGGTAGAGGAGGCGGCCGAGCTTGCGACCGTTGTCGCGGTACTGCTCGATGGTGTCCTCGTTGTGGATGCCGGTGATGAGGCGCTCGTAGGCGATGAAGAGCAGAGCGAGGCCGGGGGACTCGTAGATGCCGCGGCTCTTGGCCTCGATGATGCGGTTCTCGATCTGGTCGCTCATACCGAGGCCGTGACGTCCGCCGATGCGGTTGGCTTCGAGCAGCATATCGACGGGGTCAGGGAATTCTTTTCCGTTGAGCGCGACGGGGAAGCCTTCTTCGAAGCGGACGGTGATCTCTTCGCGCTTGATCTCGACGTCGTCGCGCCAGAAGGCGACGCCCATGATGGGGGCTACGATCTTCATGCTGGTCGAGAGGTGCTCGAGGTCCTTGGCCTCGTGCGTGCCGCCGAGGATGTTGGAGTCGGTCGAGTAGGCCTTCTCCGACGACATCTTGTAGGCGAAGCCGGACTTCTGCATGAAGGCCGACATCTCGGCACGGCCACCGAGTTCATCGATGAAGGCGGCGTCGAGCCAGGGCTTGTAGACCTTGAGGTCGGGGTTGACGAGCAGGCCGTAGCGATAGAAGCGCTCGATGTCGTTGCCCTTGAAGGTCGAGCCGTCGCCCCAGATGTTGACATCGTCTTCCTTCATCGCCGTCACCAACATGGTGCCGGTGACAGCCCGGCCGATGGGTGTGGTGTTGAAGTAGGTGACGCCTGCGGTGGTGATGTGGAACGCGCCGGACTGGAGTGCGGCGATGCCTTCGCGCACGAGGGGGCCGCGGCAGTCGATGAGGCGTGCCTTCTCCGCGCCGTACTCGAGCGCCTTGCGCGGAATCTCGTCGTAGTCGGCTTCGTCGGGCTGGCCGAGGTTGGCGGTGTAGGCGTACGGCAGAGCGCCCTTTTGTTTCATCCAGTGAAGCGCGGCGCTGGTATCCAGGCCGCCGGAGAAGGCTATACCCACCTTCTGGCCGACGGGCAGGGATTCGAGAATTACGGACATAACGATGCAGACCTCAATGGTGGGCGTGAATGTTTAAGAGCGTTTGCGGGGCTGCGTCGAACGGTTGCGGCTGCTGGTGGTCCGTTTGGCGCCGCCAAGTAGCATCAGCAGAAGCGCTTTTTGTGCGTGCATGCGATTCTCCGCCTGATCGAAGACAGCGGACTGCGAGCCGTCGAGCACGGCATCGGTGACCTCTGCGTTGCGGTGTGCGGGCAGGCAGTGCATGAAGACCGCATCGGTCTGCGCGTGGGACATCAGCTCTTCGTTGACCTGATAGGGCTTAAAGATGGGCGCACGCTTGGTGGCCTCGTGCTCGAAGCCCATGCTGGTGCAGACGTCGGTGTAGACAGCATCGGCGCCGGTGACTGCTTTGACCGGATCGTGCATCAGCGTGATGCTGCCTCCGGTCGATTCGCTGATCTCGATTGCCTTGTGAATGATCTCCAGCTTGGGGGCGAAGCCTTTGGGAGATGCGACGATGCAGTGCGCGCCAAGCTGTGCCGCGGTAAGCATGAGCGAATGGCAGACGTTGTTTCCGTCACCCACGTATGCGAAGCGTAGTCCCTGCGCCGAGCCGAAGCGTTCTTCGAGGGTGAAGAAATCGGCGATGGCCTGACAGGGGTGCTCGAGGTCAGACAGTGCATTGATGACGGGAACCTTGGAGCAGGCCGCCATCTCGGTGATGGTGTCGTGTGCGTAGGTGCGGAGCACGAGAATATTCATCCAGCGCTCGAGATTGCGCGCCATGTCGGAGAGTGATTCGCGCTCGCCGAGAGGGGACTGCGTCTGGTCGACGAAGATGGCGTTGCCGCCGAGGGTATTGATGGCGGCTTCGAACGTCACGCGCGTCCGCAGCGATGCCTTCTCGAAGAACATCACCATCTGCTGAGCGTCGAGCGCGTGGCGGAAGTCTTCGGGATTGGCCTTGACCGCGTGGGAGAGCTCCATGATGGCCGCCATCTCCTGCACGGTGAGGTCGGCGATGGAGCAGAGGTCGCGGCCGTTGAGCCGCTTGACGGCTTCGCTGAAGGCGGTATCGGACTGGATGCCCAGCGCGACGGTCGGCTTGCGTGGCGAGATCTCTTCGCCCTCTGCTGGCTTTGGGTTCATCATTACAGTTTTGCTACCCATGGGCTTTTCCTCCTGCCGATGCGGTTCCGGCGTATGCTGCTGCAAGATCTTTCAGGATTTCGTCGAGGGCGTTGACGGCGATCTCGACGTGCTTCCGCTCAAGAATGAACGGTGGCAGGAAGCGAAGGACGGTCTCGCTGGTGCGGTTGATGATGATGCGGCGCTCCATCATCTGCGCGGCGGCTTGTTTTGCCAACTCGGCGGAGTTGAGTTCGATGCCAAGCATCAGGCCCATGCCGCGAACGTCGACGATGCAGTCGTGGCGCGTCGCCAACTCCTGAAGCTTTGATTTGAAAAACTCTCCGGTGTCCTGAATGTGCGCCAGCATGTTTTCGCGCTGCATGGTATCGAGAACAGCGATGGCAACGGCGCAGGCGAGCGGACCGCCGCCGAAGGTCGTGCCATGCTGGCCGGGGGTGAATCCGAGAGCGGCTTCGTCGGTGCAGAGCATGGCTCCCATGGGGATGCCGCCGGCGATGGGTTTGGCAAGCGTGGTGATGTCGGGCAGGATGCCGTAATGCTGGTATGCAAACCATTTTCCAGTGCGGCCGAGGCCACTCTGGATCTCGTCGGCGAGCAGAAGCGCTCCGGTGGAGTCGCAAAGTTCGCGTGCGGCGGCGAAGAACTCCTGCGATACAGGATGGATGCCGCCTTCGCCCTGAAGCGGCTCGATGCAGATGCCGCAGACGTCCTGGGAGAACTTTGCACGAAGATCGCCGACATCGTTGAAGCGCACAAACTCGACATCGGGCATGACCGGGCCGAAGGGCTCGCGATACTTTTCTTTGTGCGTCGTCGCAACTGAGCCCATGGTGCGGCCGTGGAAGCTGTGTTCCATGGCAAGAAATTTTGTGCCGATCTTGCGGCCGTTCTCGCGCAGAAGACGTGCGTGAGAGCGGGCGAGCTTCAGCGCGGCCTCCCAGGCTTCGGTGCCGCTGTTGCAGAAGAAGACGCGATCGAGGCCGCTGATCTCTGTGAGGCGAAGTGCGAGGTCCGCCGTGCCTTCGTGATAGAAGAGGTTCGAGATGTGGAGCAGGCGCTTGCTCTGGTCCTGAATGGCCGCTTCGATGGCAGGATGGCCGTAGCCGAGCGCGGAGACGCCGATGCCGCTCAAGAGATCGAGAAAATTGTTACCTTCTTCGTCGCGCAGGTAGACGCCTTGTCCCCCTACGAAGAGATAGGGATTGCGCTCATAGGTATGGAGAAGCAACTTGTTCTCCGCAGCCTGTATGGATGCCAGCTTCATGCGACCATTACCTCCGTTCCATCGTTGACCCGGGTCGAGCAGAGATCGGGCAGCAGCGCCGCCGCCTCCGCAGGCAGAATACGTACACGTTTGACACCATGCGTCAGTGCATTGCGGCAGGCGTTGAGTTTTGGCAACATACCGCCGGAGACGATTTGCTGCTTTTCGAGCGCGGGAATCTGCGACAGGGTGAGCCATCGCATGACGTTTCCGTCCGCTCCCTTTACGCCGGGGACATCGGTGAGAAAGACGAGCGTGTCGGCATGAGTGCAGATGGCGCAGGCCGCGGCCATCTCGTCGGCGTTGATGTTGTAGTACTCGCCGTCGAAGCCGAGGGCGATGGACGAGATGACGGGAACCGCGCCCATGGCCCAGATGGCTTCGAGCCATCGCGAGTCTGTCCCGGCTATTTCGCCGACGAAGCCGAGGTCGGGGTTCGTCTTCTTCTTGCGCGCACGAAAGACGTGACCATCGCCGCCGGAGAGGCCAACGGCAGCCTGGCCGTGCGATCCGATGGCCGCGACCAGCGATTTATTGACGCGTCCGGCGAGAACCATAATCGCGGCATCGCGCGTCTCGGCATCGGTGATGCGCAGACCGGAGACGAACTCGCTTTTTTTGCCCATGAGCGCAAGGGTGCGGGTCAACTGGACGCCGCCGCCGTGGACGACGGCAACCTGGTTCCCGTCGGCGACGAGCTCGGCGATTGCCTTGCCGCAGCCATGCAGAATCTGGGGGTTTTCAAGGGCCGCACCGCCTAGTTTGACGACAAATCTCACAGCAAGCCCTCCTGTTCCTTCCAGCCGCACATCAGGTTCAGATTTTGAACTGCCTGACCGGATGCACCCTTCAAGAGGTTATCCAGACAGGAGACGATGACGAGCCGCTTTTCATCGCTCGCGAGCTCGAAGCCGATGTCGCAGAAGTTGGTGCGAACGACGTGCTGGATCTGCGGCAACTGCGGTGAGGGGTAGAGGCGAACCATGGGGCTGCTTCGATAGAAGTTCGAGAATACGGCGCTGATCGCCGAAGTATCGGTCGACTGCTTGAGCCGTAGATAAATGGTCGCGAGAATACCGCGTGGGATGGGCAGCAGGTGGGGAGTGAACTGAATCTGGTCTGCATTCAGATGAAGCTGCTCGAGCAACTCGCCGGTGTGACGATGGCCGAAGACGTTATAGGCCGAGAAGTTGTCGGCGGCGGACATGAAGTGCGTCTTTGCGGTAGGCGCTTTTCCGGCTCCGCTGACGCCTGACTTCGCATCGCAGATGATGCCGTGGTCCAGATCGACGAGGCCCGCCTGTACGAGAGGGGCGAGCGCGAGAATCATCGACGTGGAGTAACAGCCGGGATTCGCCACCAGCCGGGCAGACTTGATGGCGTCGCGGTGCAGTTCGGGGCAACCGAAGACGGCCTCCGTCTGCAACTCGGCAGCGAGTTTGGGATCGGCATCCTTCAGGCGGTAGACGTCGCGATTGCGCGTCTCCTGTAGACGCCATGCGCCGCTCAGGTCGATGACCTTGATACCGCGTGCGATGGCTTCGGGCACCCACTCGCGGGATTGCTCGTGAGGCGTAGCCAGGAAGAGCACCTTCGTGCCTGCGTCGACGATCCGGCTCCAAGTGAAGGGAAATACCGGCGTCGACTCCGCCTGGCCGGGCGATGTCAGGTAGGGGTGAAGCGCTTCGAGCGAGGTCGAGGGGCCAATCTCGGCTTCGCCGGCACGGCCCAGAAAGATCGGTTTGCTTCCCTTGAGTGCGGGGTGATGCAGAAGAAGGCGCGCCAGCTCGCCGCCGGCGTAGCCGCTGACACCGGCTACGGCGATCTGCGGGGGGGCGACGGGGGCTGGTCGGTTCGCGCTTTCGGTCGATAGTTCCAATGCTTCGAGATTAGCCAATGTACCCTTCAATTCGAGATTTCAGTGTCTTTGCCTGTTGTTGATCGGGACAGATGATAAGGACCGTGTCGTCGCCTGCGATTGTTCCAACGACCTCCGGCCAGTCTTCGTAGTCGATTCCGGCAGCCACCGGCTGGGCACTTCCCGTGGTTGTGACCAGAACGAGGAGGTTTGCCGCCGGACGCACCTCGAGTCCAAAGCTGTGGAGTACCTCGCGGATACCCGGTAAGGAATCCTCGTCATCATTGTCTCCCCCGGGCAGAGAGTAACCCGCCGGGCCCTTGGAGAGCCGTAACTCGTGGATGTCGCGCGAGAGGGTCGCCTGGGTAACATGAAAGCCGCGTCCTGCGAGTTTTTTCCGCAATTCATCCTGATTGGCAACGGATGTTTTAACGAGAAGTTCTCGGATGATGGTATGACGCTGTTGTTTCATGCGGGTGTTTTCCCTGTTAAATGCCTGGCGAATTTAAAAGCCGGAGGGAGCTCATCCCTATGCATAAATATACATCATCGTGTATATTTATGCATAACGCACCTTCGTCCGCCGCGGAGGGCGCCTCAAAAGGAAGGTATCTCCGGAGACACTTGAGTGTCGCTGGACGTATAGTGAAGCATGGACCGCTATTTTACAAATGCGCTCGACCCCGCTGCCCTGACCCCTGCCACCCTGTCTTCCCAGAGCCTTACGCCCCTGCGTATTCCTGCCTCTTTGATCGATGAAAAATTTGAGCATGACTCCTGTGGCGTCGGCTTTGTTGCCTCGGTCGATGCTGTGCCTTCGCATAAAATTTTAGAACAGGCGTTGACTGCGCTCGGCCGTCTGGCGCATCGTGGCGCGACTGCCGCCGATGGCAAGAGCAGTGATGGCGTAGGTGTGCTGGCCGCGATTCCGCGAACGCTTTTGCTGCGCGCTACGAATACCGAACTGGATGATGCCCAGATGCTCGGTGTGGGAATGCTTCTGCTTCCTCTCGATGAGACGCGTGCGGAGGCGTTGCTGGAGCGCTGTCTGCGCTCGCACGACCTGACGGTTCTCTGTTGGCGCGATGTTCCGATCCGTACGGAGTGGCTTGGGGAAGAAGCGCTGGGTACGATGCCGAAGATCCGCCAGGTGCTGGTGGCAGATGCAGACAGCGCCGAGGCTGGGACGATGGAGCGAAGGCTCTATCTGGCCCGCAAGCAGTTTGAGCGGTCGCATGAACGTGGGGACGTGACCGGGTATATCTGTTCTCTGTCGTCGCAGACGATTACTTATAAAGCGATGGTCGCCGGAAGTTTTCTGGCGAAGTTTTTTCCCGACCTGGCGTCGGAAGAGTTTGTTACGCCGTTCGCGATCTTTCATCAGCGGTATGCCACGAACACCCTGCCTACGTGGCACCGCGCACAGCCGGGCCGCAAGCTGGGGCACAACGGCGAGATCAATACCATCTGGGGCAATCGGGCGCGCATGACAGCGCGCGATTCGACGCTTCCTGTCGAATGCAAGCCGGTGCTGACCGAGGGCGGCACCGATTCGACGAGTCTCGATGAAGCGATTGAGCTGCTTTCGCAGAATGGAAGAACGCTGGCCGAGGCGGTGCGTATGCTGCTGCCGCCTGCGTCCGAGGGGCATCAGACCTCGTCGTTCCTGCGCTACCACATCGACTGCGCGGAGCCGTGGGATGGCCCGGCTGCGCTGGCTTTCAGCGACGGTAAAGTTGTCGGCGCGGCGCTCGACCGCAATGGCCTTCGCCCGTGCCGCTTTGCGGTGACCAAGGACGGTCTGGTGGTTGCCGGCTCGGAGATTGGGCTGGTCGATCTCAATCCCGAAGAGGTCGTGCATAGCGGACGGCTGGGGCCGGGTGAGATGTTCCTGGTCGATCTCGAAAGCCACAAGATCTACGAGAATGAAGAACTGCTGCAGTTGTTCGACGAGGGCGCCACTTATGCGAAGCTGGTCGAAGAAACACCACTGGCCCCCGTGGCGTTCGAGCCGATCGAGGGTGCCGGGTTGGCGGCGAACCACCGCGGATTTGGTTATACGCGCGAAGACGTGAAGATGATCCTGCAGCCGATGGCGGCTGAGGGCAAGGACCCAGTGTGGTCGATGGGCGACGATACTCCTCTGGCCTTTCTCGCACGGTCGCCGCGGCCGGTTTATGCCTACTTCCGGCAGCGATTTGCGCAGGTGACCAATCCGGCGATCGATCCTCTGCGAGAGGCCTGCGTGGTCTCGCTGCATACGCGGCTTGGCCCATGGGCCCATCTGCTGGACAAGAATTCGCCGTTGCCCGGACTTTCCCTGTCTTCTCCATTCCTCTCGCTGGGGCAGGTCGCGGCGTTGCGGAAGCGCGAATATCCTCATGCGGCAGAGTTGAAATTTGCGGAGCTGCCGTGCGTCTTCAAGCCGGAGAAGACGCTGCTGCAGGGGCTCGACGACGTTTGCATGCAGGCGATTCAACTGGTGCGGAACGGTGCGCGCATTCTGATGCTTTCTGACCGTTCGGCGAGCCCGGAGCGGCTTCCAATTCCGATGGCCATGGCAACCGGTGCGGTCCACCAGGCGCTGGTGGGCGCCGGGTTGCGCACGATGGCAGGCATTGCCGTGGAGGCGGGAGACTGCCGCGATATTCACCATGCCGCGGTTCTGATCGGCTATGGCGCTGGTGTGGTTTGTCCGTGGCTCGCGCTCGAGACGGCTTTGAGCGTGGCGCCTGCGGGTACGGATGCTGAAGTCTACGAACGCAAGATGCTCAAGGCGCTCGATGCCGGGCTGGCGAAGGTGATGTCCAAGATGGGCATCTCCGTCGTGCATAGCTACCGGGGTGGACACCTGTTCGATATTCTGGGGCTTCATTCGAGCGTAGTGGACCGTTGCTTCGTCGATACACCTGCGCCTCTTTCAGGCATTGGGTTTGCAGAGGTGGAGCGTCAGCTTCGGCAGACCTGGCAGGTGGCGGAGGGAAGCGTTACTGCCGCGGCAGACCTGCCCGACTATGGCTGGGTGCGGTTCCGCAAGGCGAATGTCTCCGAGCCCCATGCCTGGCAGCCGCCGAATGTGAAGGCGTTGCAGTCGGTTGTGGGTACGGCGCGCAATGTTCCGCAGCCGACTGATCCGGCGGGCGCGTTTGCCATCTTTACGCACGATGTCCTTGAGCGCGATCCTGCCGTGCTGCGCGACCTGTTGAAGATTCGTTCGGTTGGGCCGGAGCTGGCGATCAACGAGGTCGAAGCTGCTTCGAGTCTGGCCAAGCGGTTTATCTCGAGCGCAATGTCGTTGGGTTCGCTGAGCCCGGAGGCGCACCAGACGATTACCGCCGGAATGAACATGTTCGGTGGGCGCTCCAACACCGGCGAAGGCGGCGAGGACCGGGCTGTTTATAAGCTCAACTCGGTTGACGGCGGAAAGATCCATCAGGATGAAGAGTTGATCATGCGGGCGCGTTCGGGCGGCGGTGCGGCGGTGGCAGAACCGGTCGTCGAAGCTCCGGCTGTGCATACTTCGCTGAACAACAAGATCAAGCAGATTGCCTCGGGGCGCTTTGGCGTGACCGCCGAGTATCTGGCCCATGCGGAAGAGATTGAGATCAAGGTGGCCCAGGGCGCGAAGCCGGGAGAAGGCGGACAACTGCCAGGGCACAAGGTGAGCGGGATGATCGCGAGGTTGCGTCATGCTCAGCCAGGCGTTCCGCTGATCTCGCCCCCGCCGCATCATGATATTTACTCGATTGAGGACCTTGCGCAGCTGATCTACGACCTGAAGCGCGTGAATCCGAAAGCGGCGGTTGGAGTGAAACTAGTCTCGGGTTGCGGTGTCGGGACGGTCGCCGCGGGTGTGGCCAAGGCTTATGCGGACTTCATCGTGATTGCGGGCAACGTCGGCGGGACGGGCGCGGCGGCTTTGTCGAGTATCAAGTATGCCGGCAATCCGTGGGAGCTTGGCCTGGCCGAGGCGCAGCAGGTGCTGATGCAGAACGGAATGCGCGGTCGCGTTCGGCTGCGTACCGACGGCGGTCTGGCTACGGCCCATGACATCCTGATTGCTGCCCTGCTTGGCGCGGACGAGTATGCGTTTGGCACGGCAGTGCTGGTGGTGCTGGGCTGCGACATGGCGCGGCAGTGCCATCTGAATACCTGTCCCACAGGCATTGCGACGCAGAAGCCGGAGTTGCGGGCGAAGTTCCGCGGCAAGCCGGAGCATGTGAAGCTGTTCTTCGAGGAGCTTTCGGCTGACTTGCAACAGTTGCTGGCGAAGTATGGATTTGCTTCGCTGGACGAAGCCATCGGGCGGACCGATCTGCTGGAGCAGGTTCGGTTTGACGGCAATCTTGACCTTCAGCCGATGCTGGCGAAGGTGTCCGACGGCGCCAGCCGGTGGATGGGGATTCGCAATGACCAGCCCGCGGTGGGCGCGCCGCTTGATGAGGCCTGGGTTGAGCCCGCGCTTGAGGCGGCGGAGCAGGGACTTCCTTATGTTGTCGATTCCAGGATTGCTAACTGCGACCGCGCCATCGGCTCACGGCTTGCGGGAGAGCTGGTCCTGCGGCGTGCGCAGGCCGACTTCCCCTCGGACGTGACATTCAATCTGAATGGAACTGCCGGGCAATCGTTTGGCGCCTTTGCGGCAGACGGCATGAAGCTGGTGCTCGATGGCGAAGCGAACGACTTTGTCGGCAAGGGCCTCTCCGGTGGCGAGATCGTGATCCGCGCTCGCGGTCTGGCGGCAAAGGACAGTGGCCAGCATGTGATTCTGGGCAATGTGGCGTTGTATGGCGCTACTTCTGGAAAGCTGTTTGCAGCGGGTCGTGCCGGGGAGCGGTTTGCGGTTCGCAACTCTGGTGCAACTGCTGTGATCGAAGGCGTTGGCGACCATGGCTGCGAGTACATGACGGGCGGCGTTGTAGCGGTCCTGGGCCGGGTTGGCATGAACTTTGGCGCGGGCATGACGGGCGGTCTGGCGTGGGTTTATGACGCGGACGGGTCTTTCGTGAGCGGCAAGCGATATCACCCGGAGTTCATTGCAGCGGAAGGGTTTAGCTCGGTTGACGCCGAATCGCAGGAGGCCTTGAAGGCGATGATAGTGGCCCATGCGGAGGAGTCTGCCAGCGGGTTGGCGAAGTCGATGCTGGCGGACTGGCCGAAGCAGGCGGCGGCATTTGTCCGGCTGACTCCGGTGCCGCAGGCTTGAAGCCGGAGCCTTGAAGCTGGAGTTTTGAGGGAGTGGTCCGGTCGCAGGACCATGGCCATTCCGCGGTCTTATCGGGACCAGCTTTCCTCGGGGAAGGCTGGTCTTTTCACTTTTGTTCCCGGTCGATGTGGAAGACGGAGGGTGCATAAACATGCATTTTGAGGCCGAGCAGGTGGATGTTGGCAGGCACGAATGCACTTCGTTCGAGTGACTGGGTTAAGCTCTGGTGGGTCAAAACCTGTGAGGTGCCGGTTTATGGTTCGGCATAATAAAGTGTGTTGGTGCGCACTGTCAGTCCTGGCTTGTCGACCTTCACCTGAATCGAGTGGTATTCGCCGAATGCGGTTGCGGGCGGTGAATCAAAGGACAGCACGTAATAAGACTTTGCATCGGCGAGGCAGGCATCAATTTCGCCGGCAATATCCTTGGTGTTCGTCAGTATCTGGCCGCCGCTCTGGTGCGCCAGAGGGTGCAAGCCCAGACTGCCTGCAGTTACCTGGCTTTGGTCCGGGACACCGTCGAAGAAGGCACGATCGTGAGCATTGCGCGATTCAGCGCTGGGAGAAGCGATCGCGTCCAGGGTCACTTGACCTTCCATCAATGCGCTCGAAACTTCCACGAGATCATGGAAGAAGGACCGCTTGACCGACGGCGTATCGGGTACAAACCCGTTGTTGGAAAGAAGCGGCCATCCCTGGCCTATCCAAACGAGGATGACTCGAACGGGGACGTCCACTTGCTGTTGGGCCAGGCTCGCTAGGGCCTTAACGGATGCGTTGAAATGGTGATTCAGGCAATCGAGCCGCGGATTCGGGTCGAGAGGAGAAAGACCGTTATGTCCGGGCAGATATCTCTCGTCCTCTGCTGCCTCCGCGCAGCCAATCGTGTGCAGGTTATCGGTCAGCGCCTTGAGTTCTTGAAGGAGAGCACTGCGGTCTCGTGATGGGAGGCCCACACTCACGCCGGAATTGGAGGACAGTGCGATCGACATGGGGTAAGCAAGGGGTCCGTCACCCTGCCTCAGGTACTTCTCAATCTCCCTTTGAAAGTATCCAAGTTTTCGTGAAGGGTTATTCACTGCGTCGAGCACGAGAATAATGTGGGCCGGAGCAATTGCCGAGCTGCCCTGTACCGATCGAAAGCCTTCCACCTTCCGGAGTTGATGGTCCTCGATGAGGGTAAAGTCCGTCTGCTTCAGGTCGGTGGGGGATTTGCCGGATGCGTCAGACACATACACATTCAAAAAGATACGGTGAGTGGCTTGATTTATGCGTTCTCTTTCTTCAGGAGTTCGGCGGCGCAATTGCGGCAGTGGATCGGATTGAGGCCCGGCAGATTGCCCGGATGGCGCCTGGAGCGGCGAAGCCTGTCTTGACGTGAAGGAAAGTGCAAGACAAGCGGAGAGTATGCCCAACCATCTCAGCCACGGCAATTGAGTTCCCCCCAAGGAAGATTGATCTCGTAAACTTTGGATGACGATAGCACGATCAAGCATGGACGAGGCGACCCTCAGTGCCCCGAATCCCGTTCTCCAGACGACTGATGAGGCTACGGAACAAGCCGATAACAAAACAGGATTTTTCGGGGTATGTTGTTTGGAGGGGCTTCTATGCCGGAGCTGGCTTCGGCTTGGGCGAGCTCGACCCAATTGATGTAGGAGATGCCTTGAAGAAGACGGAAGAAGAGCTGGCGACGCACGAAAAGTATCAGCGCATTCTCGATGCGGCAGTCGAGGTGATCGCCGAGCGGGGATACTTCAAGTCGCCGGTCAACGAGATCGCAAAGCGCGCCGGGGTGGCGGACGGGACCGTCTATCTCTATTTCAAGAGCAAGGACGATGTTCTGCGGACGGCGATCGACAGGACATTCGAGAAGTTCTACAAACAGATTGCGGATGCGTTTGTGACGCTTACGGGGCCGCGGGAGCAGCTTGAATACATTGCGCTGGTGCATCTGGAGAGCAGCACGGCGAACCGGAGCATGGCTGTGCTGATGCAGACGGAGATGCGGCAGAGCGCGAGGTTTATCGCGGAGTTTTCACATCATCATCTGGTGAAGTACATCCAGATGGTCCGCGAGGTGGTTCGTCGGGGACAGGAGGAGGGGATCTTTCGGCGGGATGTCTCCGATGGCGTGGTGGCGCACTGCATGTTTGGCGCGATCGATGAGCTGCTGAGCTCGGCGGTGTTTACAGGGCGAGTCTATGATGCGAAGGCGACGGCGGCGCAGGTGATGGATGTGCTGCTGAAGGGAATCACGGCAGGGTGAGCCCTAGGCGAGGCGGGGAACCAATAGAATGGCGAGATGAGTCAAAGCCGCCTGAACGCATATCTCAAGCATGGCCAGTTTTTAGTGAAGGGATGGCTTTTACCGGGGGCGCCTGAGGCGATTGTCCTCTTGTCGGAGGAACAGCGCCGGTCCGGTTTGGCGGGCGGGGCCGCGGAGATTGGCGTGCATCACGGAAAACTCTTCATCCTGCTGTACCTCCTTGGGCAGAAAAACGAACCGGCAGCTGCAATCGACCTGTTCTCGCAACAGGAGCTGAATGTCGACAACTCCGGCGCAGGCGATCTTGAACGCTTCAGGCGGAATCTCGGCAGACATGCGGATACAAGCCGACTTCTGGTTCACGAGGGAGACTCGACACAGGTTGGCTCGAAAGACCTGCTTCGGCTCTGTCGCGGCCCATTGCGCATGATCAGCATTGATGGCGGACATACGGCAGGCATTACCGCGCATGACTTGGACACCAGCGAAGGCGCCTTGATGGAGGGCGGAATCATCATCCTGGACGATTGTTTCAATGAGATGTGGCCCGGCGTGGTCGATGGAGTCCATCAGTATTTTTCTCAGCCGAGAGCCATCGTTCCGTTCGGGGTTGGTGCGAATAAGACTTTTTTTTGCCACAGGCCATTCGCCCGGCAGTATGCCGACGTTCTGCGAAGGCTCGACCGGCGCTCGATTGAGCAGGAGTTTCTCGGAGAGCCGGTGGTGTATTTCAACTTTGCCGCCTGGACCTTCTCCCGGTGGTACAGGCGAGTCGATGCGTGGCGATCTGTAAGGCGCATCTATCACGAGGCGCTGTCGCGTTTTTAACGGCAGGTCATTGCGTGGTTTATGGTGGTGGGGATAATTTAGCAGCCGAGGTGGACGGTTATGTTTGATCTGACGACTTTGAACGATGTTCTGGCGAAGGTTACGGGGCGGGGTGACCATACCGTGATGCGGTGGCAGGATGCTGCGGGGGAGTGGCAACCGATCTCCTCGTCTGAGCTTTATGGGCGTGTGCGGGCCCTGGCCGATGTGCTGCGCGGATGGGGTCTGGGGAAGGGCGACCGGGTGGTGATCCTGTCGGAGAACCGCTGGGAGTGGGCGGTGACGGACTTTGCCACGCTGGCCATTGGCGGCGTGGATGTGCCTCTTTATCCGACGCTGACGGCGGAACACATCGGCTACATGCTGCGGGACTCGGGCGCGAAGGTCGCGGTGGTCTCGTCGAAGGAACAGTACGAGAAGTTGACGGCGGCAGGGGAACTGCCTGAGCTGGAGCATGTGGTGGTGATGGACGCCGGGGAGTTTGGCAATACGGAGAGCTTTGCCGCGCTGATGAAAGGTGCGGAAGGGAAGCAGCAGCGGGATGCGGAGTTCGATGCACTGGTGAAGGGTGCGCGCGGCGAGGATCTGGCGACGATTATCTATACGTCTGGGACGACGGGTGAGCCGAAGGGCGCGATGCTGACGCATGGAAACCTGGCGAGCAATCTGAATGTTTCAACTGATCCATTCGGGTTTACGGATAAGGATAGTTGCATCTCGTTTCTGCCGCTCTCGCATGTGACGGCGCGGCATCTGGACTATGCCGTGATGTGCAATGAGGCTACGGTGGCTTACTGTCCCAAGTTTGACCTGCTGCCGCAGGCGATGAAGGCGTTGAAACCGACGATCTTTGTGGCCGTGCCTCGGGTCTACGAAAAGATTCGCCAGGCGGTGGAAGGGAAGTCGGCGGCGTCGCCGGTGAAGTCGAAGATTTTGAGCTGGGCGCTGGCGACGGGCAAGGCGCATCGGCAGGAGACTTTGGAGGGGAAGAATCCGGCGGGGATGGGTTGGAAGCTGGCGAATAAGCTGGTATTTGGGAAGATTCGCGAGGCGTTTGGCGGAGACGTGAAGGTGTTTATCTCGGGTGGCGCTCCGCTGGGGATGGATACGGCGGGATGGTTTGCCGATGCGGGGATTCGCATCTTCGAGGGGTATGGTTTGACGGAGACGTCGCCGGTGATTGCGCTGAATTATCCGAACGCGCACAGGATTGGGACGGTGGGGAAGGCGCTGTCGAATGTGCAGTGCCGGTTTGCAGCCGACGGCGAGCTTGAGGTGAGGGGGCCTTCGGTGTTTCCGGGGTACTGGAAAAAAGAGAAGGACACGGCCGAGGCGTTTACGCCGGATGGCTGGTTCAAAACAGGCGATATTGGGAAGCTGGATGAGGGTGGGTTTCTGTCGATCACGGACAGGAAAAAAGAGTTACTGAAGACGAGTGGCGGGAAGCTGATTGCGCCGCAGCCGATTGAGAACAAGCTGAAGGCGAATACGCTGGTAGCGCAGGCGGCGATGGTGGGCGACAAACACAAGTTTGCCTGTGTGCTGCTCTCGCCTAACTTCGCTGCACTGGAAGGATGGGCGAAGGGGCAAGGTGTGGCGACGGGCGACCACGCTGCTCTGGTGAAAGATCCCAAGGTGGTGAAGGTCTATCAGGAAATTGTGGACAAGGTAAATGCCGATCTGCCGAGCTATGAAAGCATGAAGCGGATGCGCGTGGTGCCGGAGGAGTGGTCGGTGGAGGGCGGCGAGTTGACTCCGAGCATGAAGCTGAAGCGGCGCGTGGTAGAGAAGAAATACGAGAAGGAGATTGCGGAGTTCTACGCCGATGAGGCTACTGCGAAGGTGCGGTAGAGGAGAAACCCAGATAGGCTTTCGTTACGATGCAATGCGGATTTATCTACGATAGGGGTTCACTCTTTGTGTCAATATGATTCGATACTGCCTAGCAAACCGCTATAGAGTCCCGAATACTGTGCTGATCCTGGTCGCTTCTTGGATGGCCACATTAGCTTTGGTCACCGTCATACTGCTTCTTACATGGGCAGCAGGAGGGTGGATGCCCGATCATCATCATGGATGGTCGCCTTGGGTTTCGATATCTGTAGGTCTGCTGGGGGCATACGCGGCGATCGGCGCGGTGTGTCTCTACGTCACGATGTGGGGGTACTGGATAGTCGTTGAGCGGTCCTCTGCCGGTGTTCGTATCGGGTGGTTGTTGGCTCTGATATTCGGTGTTCATTACGGAACTCTGGCCTATGCTGCGTACGTTTGGACACGGAAGCTGCAACCGATCTCCACGATCCCAGGCCTTGAAACGGGAGCTGTGCCGCGTCCATCGAAAGATGACGGTGCTCTGCACCGGATTTAGGATTACACACCACCCCAGAATGGGGCTGGCGGGTGGCCCAGATATTAAAAATACTCAGAGATCCATAAGACCTGGGATACGGGTGCTCATGCGCTATCTATATGTTGATATCTATCTTGACGTCGATACCCCACCCTAAGCTTGTACGAAGGTGCGGTAGGCTGGAAGCATGGCAGATTCGGTGAAGAAGCGGATTGGAGTGCACGTCGGTACGGCGGGTGGGTGCTGGACGGCGGTGGAGCGGGCGGTGGCAGCGGGAGCGAATACGTTCCAGATGTTTTCGGCCAGCCCGCGGATGTGGAAGGCGTCTCCGGTGAAGGCTGAGGATGCTGCGAAGATGCTGGCGCTGCGGGCTCAGCATGATGTGGGACCGGTGTCGATCCATGCGAGCTATCTCATCAATCTGTGCAGTCAGACGGAGAGTGTAAGGGCGAACTCGACGGCGGCGTTTCGCGGGGAGGTAGAGCGGGCGCTGGCTCTGGGGGCGGAGTATCTGGTGTTGCATCCGGGGAGTTGGAAGGGGCTGACGCGTGAAGAAGGGTTGAGGCTGGCTGCGCAGTCGATCGAGCGGGCAATTGATGGCATCGACTTCAGCGGGAAAGATTTCAAAATTCTGATTGAGAATACTGCGGGTGCGGAGTTTTCGCTGGGCGGCAAGCTGGAGCAGGTGGCGGAGTTGGTGGAGTGCCTGCGGGCCTGCGCTCCCGTTGCCGTTTGTCTGGATACATGCCATGTGCATGTGGCGGGGTATGACATCGTCTCGACCGACGGATATATCGAGACCATGAAGCTGGTGGAGTCAACGGTGGGGTTCGATGCGGTGAAGGTATGGCATTGCAATGACGCCAAGGCGGCGATGGGGTCGAAGCTGGACCGGCATGAGCATATCGGCGAAGGGACAATTGGGGCGGAGGCGTTTCGTCGGCTGCTGCACGATGCGCGGTTCGCTCATGCGGCGTTTATTGCGGAGACGCCGGTCGATGCTCCGGGGGATGAAGCGCGAAATGTGGGTGTTCTGCGGACGCTGTCTGTGGGGTAAAGTGCAAGTTTACGGCGAGGGCCTGATGAGCGCTGCCGTGGTGCTTTCATCTTCCGGCGGCAGCTTGGTGCGGATCAACGATTCAATCTGGTCCCAGACGCGTGGGTCGTTTTCGATCTCGATATGCGGTCCCATGAAGAGGCGAGCGTACCAAGGATATTTGTCGCAGGCGACGTGGGTGTCCTTGTAGTCGAGCCGGTAGTTTCCGAGGATCTTCGTATTTGCCGGATCGGTGGCGCGAATCGTGGATCGGCCGTGGAGAAGGCCGTCGAGTTGATAGAAGTTGACGGCCTGCGCTACGTTGGCCGGGATACGCAGGTCTCCGTGTCCGATTTTTGGGACTCTGTCTACGAGGATGGCCAGCAGGACGGGAATTTTAGCGTCTTCGAGTTGTCGGGCCATGGTGACCGTTTCAGATGCTCCCCAACTGTGTCCATAGAGGATGATTCGCGCGTGCTGCTTTTCGATAGGGCTTATGACTCCATCGTGATTTACATCCAACTGATGCAGGATTTGCCGGAAGGCCCTTTTGCCGTGAGAGTTTTGAAAGACCTCTGCATAGACACCGTTGGGGTGGCTCTGGCGGAGATGCATGGCGAGTTGGACCTCGCGATGCACGGTGTTGTTCTTCTTGACATTCCCTCCCAGAAATCCGATCACGATGACCGGGGAGATCGCCGGAGCTTCCTTTGGAAGCTGCCTGACGGAGGGATGCTCATTACCGATGATTTCTGTTGACGGCGACGTTGCGACGATGGGTGCGGCCTCGGCGGTCTGCTGTTGGAGGGGCATTCCCGGGCAAAGTAATGCACCGAAAAGTATGAAGGCGAGGATTGAAGGTAAAAAAATCCCGAACAGGAGCGGCGGCTTCTGGGGCTCTGACTTTGCGGGGACGAATTTGGCAAATTTCGAGTACACAAAGCTCCCGGTGCGGACGCGCACATTGTTAGCGCTCTGACACCAGACTGGGGTAGAGTTTAGTCCTTTTTCGCGGGGCTGATGTCGCTAACCGCAAGGCTATTGCTTCGCTGCGCGGAGCGATCTAGTATTGCCGTGCAGTTTCGGGTCCGCTTGCAAAAGCGATATGTGTCATGAGGACACTGCCATGAAAGTGCTAAAAGCAATTGGAATTGCGGCCGGAGGTGCATTTGCGGTCGCCGCGGCGGTAAAAATTCTTCGCAGTGCGCAATGCAAGCAAAGAATTCTTGACAGATTCAACCGGGCATCGGTTCTTGTCGATCAGAAGATCGGATGGCCAGCATTGCCGGTTCCACTGGCACTTGCGGTGCTGGCCGGAGGCCGGAATACGCTGCGGGAGAAGAACCTCACCGACACCAATACGCCGGACGCGATACCGGGGACGCCTCCGGTCTATCCGAATGTGGTGACGGCTCGAACCCCGGATGGCACGTTCAACGACATGAAGTGCCCTTTTATGGGGAGCGCGGGCGCACGGTTTGGGCGGAATGTCCCTCTGGAGGAGACATGGCAGGAGAAGCAGCCCAACCTGATGACACCGAGCCCGCGGGTGGTGAGTCTGGAGCTGATGACTCGCAATGAATTTACTCCGGCGAAGACATTGAATTTGCTGGCGGCGGCGTGGCTGCAGTTTCAGATTCGCGACTGGTTCAGCCATGGCAAAAGCATCAAGGAAGACTCGTGGCAGGTGCCGCTGGCGGAGAATGACACCTGGCATGAAGACCCGATGCGGATTCTGCGGGTGATGCCGGACCCGACACGGACCGCTGCGGATGACGGCAGACCGCTTACCTATATCAATACGGAGACGCATTGGTGGGATGGCTCGCAGCTTTATGGCAGCACGGCGGACTATCGCGCGAAGGTGCGGACTGGAGTTGACGGCAAGATCTTTGTGGGTAAGGACCATCTAGTCCATCCTGACCCAACTGCGCTGGTTCAACTGCAATCGGCTGCGCTGGTGGGATGGTGGGTGGGACTTGAGCTCTTCTACACGCTGTTCACGCTGGAGCATAACGCGATCTGCGACAGGCTGAAGCAGGAGTATCCGGAGTGGGGGGATGATGATCTGTTTGAGCATGCGCGGCTTATCAATGCGGCGATCATCGCAAAGATCCACACCGTCGAATGGACGACTGCGATTCTGGGGCATCCTGTGTTGCAGATTGCCATGCGCGCAAACTGGTGGGGGCTGGCCGGGGAGCACATCAAGAATCTGTTCGGCAGGTTGAGCGGGAGTGAGTTGGTCAGCGGGATACCGGGCTCGGAGACCGACCACTACGGAGTTCCATATTCGCTGACGGAAGAGTTTGTAGCGGTGTATCGTATGCATCCGCTGATTCCCGACGACATTACGTTCTGGTCGCGGGAGACGGGCGATGTTCTACAAAAGCTCAATTTTCAACAGATTGCGGGCAACGACGCGCAGAATATCTGCGACAGCGTTCACATCGAGGACCTGTTGTACTCGTTTGGATTGATGAACCCCGGCGCAGTCGTGCTGCACAACTATCCGAAGACGCTGCAGCATTTTATAAGGCCCGACGGCATTCCAATGGACATTGCGGCGCACGACATTATGCGCTGCCGCGAGCTGGGAGTTCCGCGATATACGAAGTTTCGGAAGCTGCTGAGCCTGCGGCCGGTAACAACGTTTGAAGAACTGACGCCGAATGCAGAGTGGCGCGAGGAGATACGCCGCGTCTACAACAATGACATCGATTCGGTCGACCTGATCGTGGGCTTGTTTGCGGAGAAGCCGCCTGAAGGTTTCGGCTTCAGCGATACCGCCTTCCGCATCTTTATCCTGATGGCGTCGCGGCGGTTGAACAGTGATCGCTTCTTTACCACCGATTTTACGGAAGATGTCTACAGCAAGGCCGGGATGGATTGGATCAGGGACAGCACACTTTCTGCGGTATTGCTGCGGCATTATCCGTCTTTGGCACCGGCACTGGAAGGGGTGGAGAACGGGTTTGCTCCGTGGAAGGCTAAGGGTGCGCAAACCTAGTTATTGGCTGGAATTTGAGAGGAGAGGCATGTCCGTGAGCAGCGGTGGCGTGGTTTTCTTTACAATCAAGTTCTATGCCAGAGATGCAGACAAACGAGATCGAGAAGCAGGCGCGGTATAACCCGGCGGAGATTGAGCCGAAGTGGCAGCAGCGATGGGACGCGGCCCCTGCGTTGTACGCCGCCGAAGGGCATGACTCGGGCAAGCCGAAGTATTACTGCATTGAGATGTTGCCTTACCCTAGTGGGCAGTTGCACATGGGGCATGTACGGAACTATGCGATCGGCGATGCGCTGGCCCGGCACATGTGGATGCGTGGGTATAACGTGCTGCACCCGATGGGGTGGGATGCGTTTGGCCTGCCGGCAGAGAATGCCGCGCTCAAAAACCATGTGCCGCCGCGAGAGTGGACGCTCACGAATATTGCGGCGATGAAGAAGCAGTTCCAGCGACTGGGGATGGGCTTCGACTGGACGACCGAGGTGACGACCTGTCTGCCGGATTACTACCGGTGGAACCAGTGGTTCTTTTTGAAGATGTATGACGCCGGGCTGGCTTACCGGAAGAAGAGCAAGGTGAACTGGTGTCCCGAATGCCAGACCGTGCTGGCCAATGAGCAGGTCATCGATGGACGTTGCTGGCGGCACGAGGATACGACGGTCGAGCTGCGGAATCTAACGCAGTGGTTTCTGCGGACGACGAAGTACTCCGATGAGCTGCTGGATGGACTCGACAAATTGGAAGGCTGGCCGGAGAAGGTCCGCACCATGCAGCGGAACTGGATCGGGCGTAGCGAGGGCGCTCTGGTCGATTTTGCCGTCGATGGCGAAGTGAAGGCGGCAGACTGCTCGAAGATTACGGTGTTCACGACGCGGGTGGATACGATCTTTGGCGCCACTTCGGTGCAACTTGCTCCGGAACATGCGGTGGCGCGGGCCTTTGCGGCGGAGGATGCCGGACTGGCAGCAAAGATGGAGGAGTTGCTGGGGCAGCAGACGTTGGCTCGTGAGGCCGGCGACCTCGGCGCGATTGAGAAGCATGGTGTGCCGACGGGCAGGTTCGCCGTGAACCCGTTCAACGGCGAACGCGTGCCCATCTGGGTGGCGAATTACATTCTTGCGGACTATGGCACCGGCGCCATCATGAGCGTTCCGGCGCATGATGAGCGCGACTTCGAGTTTGCCCGAAAGTATGGTCTGCCCATCAAGCAGGTCATTGCTCCCAAGGCCGATGCCGACACCCCCCTTCCTTATACGGCGGAAGACGATGCTGTACTCGTTGATTCGGACGGATGGACGGGCGAGAGCTGCGAAGAAGCGCAGCAGAAGATGGCCGGGTTTGCCAAGGCCAATGGATTTGGTACGCCTACGGTTACCTATCGGCTGAAGGATTGGGGAATCAGCCGCCAGCGATATTGGGGCACGCCAATCCCCGTGGTTTATTGCGAGAACGGGCATTCGGGTTTGGAAGCGGGTGGCGTCGTTCCGCTGCCGGAGAGCGCGCTGCCTGTCGTGCTGCCGCCGCAGGTGGATATTACGCAGCAGGGCGGATCGCCGCTGGGGCGTGTGCCGGAGTTCGTGAATACGACCTGCCCGGTGTGCGGTGGGCCGGCGTTGCGCGAGACCGACACGATGGACACGTTCGTCGATTCGAGCTGGTACTTCTATCGCTATACCGATGCGAAGAATTCCAGTGCGCCGTTTGCGAGCGAGAAGGCGAACTACTGGTTCCCGATCGATCAATACATCGGCGGCGTGGAACATGCGATTCTGCACCTTATTTATTCACGGTTCTGGACCAAGGTGATGCGCGACCTGGGGTTGGTCAAAAATGATGAGCCTGCGGCGCGGCTGTTCACGCAGGGAATGGTGATCAAAGACGGCGCGAAGATGTCGAAGTCGAAGGGGAACGTGGTCTCGCCTGACGACATGATCGCGCGCTATGGAGCCGATGCTACGCGGATGTATGCGTTGTTCGCGGTTCCGCCGGATAAAGATCTGGAGTGGCAGGAGGACGGCGTTGCCGGAATCAGCCGGTTCTTGAGCCGGGTGTATCGACTGACTACGAAGTATGGTGCGGCGGCTTCAGCGGGAGGCGCTTCGCGCAAAGAGACTGCGGTCGAGCAGAAGCTGCTACGGAAGCTGCACCAGACAGTTGCGAAGATTACGCTCGATTTCAGTGGCCGCTGGCATTTCAATACCTCCATCGCAGCGACGATGGAACTGGTCAATGAGATCGTGGCCTCGGAGGCAGCGATTGACAGTGGCGAGGTTTCGACGGCGGTGGTGGCGGAGATATTTCGCAATCTGGTATTGCTGCTTGCTCCGTTCGCTCCGTTTCTTGCAGCAGAGCTGTGGGAGCAGGTTGGCGGTGAGGGAGTCGTCTTCCGCGTGCCGTGGCCCGTGGCAAACCCTGAACTTCTGCGGGAAGATGAGTTAGAGATTCCGGTGCAGATGAATGGCAAGTTGCTCAATGTTGTGAGAGTCCCTGTCGGCAGCTCGGAAGATGTGGTGAAGGCCGCCGCGATGGCGGATGCAAAGGTTGTAGCGAGAGTCGAGGGGAAGACTTTGGTGAAGGTGATTGTGGTGCCCGGCAAGCTGGTGAATCTGGTGGTGAAGTAGTGGATACCGCGCCGCAGGACGGCGTGGTGATTGCTGCGGGGACGGTGCGGGGAACGCAGTCGTTCGTGCATGTGATCTCGCAGGGTCGGAAGCATCTCTCGTGGACCGCGCTGGAGGTGCTGTGGCGCTGGGTGTATGGGATTCCGGCGCTTGCGGTGTTGTGGTATGAGGCGACGCGGATTCTGAAGTCTGTCCCGTTAGACATGCGGGCGCTGAAGTCGATGTCGATCCTGGACGCGATGGGGGCGGCGAAGACGCTGACGGACGCGATGGTGCTGCTGCTGCCTCCTGTGATGCAGGTGCTGGCGTGGCTGGGGCCGGTAATGGTTGCGGCGTGGGTGCTGGTCTCGGCGGTGGGCCGGACGGCAGTTTTGCGCCGGGTCGATCGCCGGCTTCATGCACGGGTAGGAACGTTGATCGTGTTGCAGGCGGTGCGGGTGGTGGCCCTGCTGGCGACCTTTGCGGTGTGGTTTGCGTACATGCAATGGGCGGCGAGGGTGAATATTGCCGCGCCGGTTGCCCTTGGCAACGAGCCGAACCTCGTGGGCTATTTTTCCCTTGCGATCGTAGGGACGTTGGGGTTGTTTTCGCTTTGGGCGATCGCAAGCTGGGGATTGAGCGTGGCTCCGTTGCTGGCTATGCTGCGGAACATCGGCGTCGGCAAAAGTTTTGCGGCGGCATTCCGGCTGGGGCCGCTGAAGTCGAAGCTGATGGAGATCAACCTGGTGATGGGGATTGTGAAGATCGCGCTGATCGTGCTGGCGACGGTGCTTTCGGCGACCCCGTTGCCGTTTGAGACTGTGGCGACACAGGAGTTCATGTTCTGGTGGTGGGTCGGCGTGTCGGTGATCTATTTTGTGGCATCGGACTTCTTTCATGTGGCGCGGCTGGTAGCCTATCTGGAGCTTTGGCGGGCGTATGAAAGTGACGAAGGCGCTTCGCTGAGATAGGCGGAATCCTGCATCTCATAGAGATAGGCTTTTTGGATGCTTTTGACCGGAGGCGGCTATGTCGTTTGGAATTTATGCGATTGGTTATCTCATCTTGACTATTGGGGTGGCTTATCTGGCGCACTTGATGCATATCCCTCAGCACTACATTGTGGCTGGCGCGATCATTCTGGTGGGAGTCGGAATTGTGACCGGAGTACGGTCAACGCGGCAGAAAGACCCGAATTAGGGTTTGATGAAGCGATCCGCGTGCTCCGATTTACACTGGATACGTGGACACTTCAACGATAGTCATTCTGGATTTTGGATCGCAATATACGCAGCTCATTGCGCGGCGTATTCGGGAGTTCAACGTTTTTTCGGTTGTACTGCCGTGTACGGCATCGCTCGAAAAGATTCGGGAGCTGAAGCCGGAGGGCGTGATTCTTTCGGGCGGGCCTTGCTCGGTCTATGATGCGGACGCTCCGGCAGCCGATCCGAAGGTGCTGGAGATGGGTGTGCCGGTGCTGGGAATCTGCTATGGGTTGCAGTTTGTGGTGCATCATCTTGGTGGCAAGGTGCAGCCAGCGGCGGCGCGGGAGTATGGTCATGCTGAAGTAGCAGTGGTGGCGGAGACGCCGCTATTTCGTGGGCTGCCGAAGACGCTTGATGTCTGGATGTCGCATGGCGACCATGCCGAGCATTTGCCTGAGGGCTTTGCGCTGACGGCGAAGACAGCGAATGCTGTTGCCGGAATTGCCGATGAGGGGCGGCGCATCTGGGCGGTGCAGTTTCATCCCGAGGTCGCGCATACGCGGCAGGGGATGGAGCTGCTGAAGAACTTCTGCCTCGATATCTGCGGTGCCAGGCAGGACTGGACGCCGGAGCACTTTATCCAGGCGACCGTTGCCCGGGTGAAGGCGCAGGTTGGCGATGGCCATGCCATCTGTGGGCTGAGCGGAGGCGTGGATTCGTCGGTTGCCGCAGTGTTGGTGGCGAAGGCTATTGGGGACAGGCTGACTTGCATCTTCGTGAACAATGGCGTGCTGCGCAAGGACGAGTTTCGCAAGGTGCAGAAGACCATGCGGGAACAGCTTGGGCTGAACGTTGTGGCCGTGGACGCTGGCGAGAGGTTCCTGGCGAAGCTGGCTGGCGTGACCGATCCGGAGCAGAAGCGCAAGGTGATTGGCAACGAATTTATTGCCGTCTTCGATGACGAGGCGAAGAAGATCTTCGAGGCTGAAAAGCATGTCGGCGAGGAAGTTGCGTGGCTGGTGCAGGGGACGCTTTATCCCGACGTGATCGAGTCGTCGAGTGTGCATGGGCCGTCGCATACGATCAAGAGTCATCACAACGTCGGCGGCCTGCCTGCGGATATGAAGCTCAAGTTGATTGAGCCGCTGCGGGATCTGTTCAAGGATGAAGTGCGGCGGATTGGCCGTGACCTGGGGATGCCCGAGGAGATTCTGGAGCGGCAGCCATTTCCGGGGCCGGGGCTTGCGGTAAGGATTCTGGGTGAGGTGACAGCGGACCGCGTGGCCTTGCTGCAGGAGGCGGATGAGATTGTCGTCGCAGAGATCAAGGCGGCGGGACTCTACCGGAAGGTGTGGCAGTCGTTCGCCGTGTTGCTGCCGGTGAAGAGCGTGGGAGTCATGGGCGATCAGAGGACGTATGCCTACACCTGCGCGGTGCGAGCGGTTGAATCAGAAGACGGGATGACCGCTGACTGGGCCCCCTTGCCTTACGAGGTACTGCGGACGATTTCGAGCCGGATTGTGAGTGAGGTTCGGGGGATCAACCGCGTGGTGTATGACATTACCTCGAAGCCGCCGGGAACGATCGAGTGGGAGTAGCCGTCAATTTCTTGATGCTGGAAGGCTGGGTTTGAGGACCTGAGAACGGCGGGCTGTTGTTTGAACGACAATGCGCGTGTCTTTGGCAAAGGTGACGTCGCGGCCTCGTTTGATCCAGCGATTGTAGAGGGACAGAGCGGCACCGTACGCACCGAAGCCAGTGGATATATTGGCGGAGCCAGTGGCGGTTCCGACGATGAAGCCGACGACACCGATGCTGTTGGACGCGCCCGCATTTTTCCGAAAGAGTTCTCTATCGCTATCACCGCGATCCTGGTGAAGCGGACTGGCAGCGAGCGCGATGAGGAGCAGGGGAACGAGGACCTTGTCCTGCGGCCTGGGCTTTACCTGGCCTTCGGAGTCCATGGCGAGGTTCTGACCTGCGGATGAGTCTGCGCTGGTGAGAGCTGTCTGAACATTTTGTGTCTTGCCGCTGGGAAGAACGAGCTGGCGGAAGTCGAAGTGCAGCACACCGGCGCGTCCAAAGCTGCGGGCGGCTTTGGCCCTGGTAACGGTGCCCACGAGGGTTGCGCCTTCGGGAACGGCGATGGTGTGATCGGCGTTATAGATGGGTTCGGCAACGATGGCGTGAACGGTCTGGCCGGGCTTGGACGTGATGGAGCTTAGCTTTTCAGCGAGATAGGCGTTGACGATCCAGGTAGAAGAATCGGCTGGCTTGGCGGCGCGAGCTGGAGGCAGGGCCGGTTGTGCAGGGACATCGAGCGGAGCCGCTGTTTCGACAGTCCAGGCGGTACCGCTTTGAATGCGCTGAGGATGGTAGGGAAGCTGAGTGTAAAGAAGCTGGGTGAAGCGGTCGCGCTTGCCGGGGGAGGTGAAGAAGGCGAGTTGGTCGCGGAGAACCTGAACGCCATTGTCGAACTGCTGATGAATGAAGCCGCCCTTGCGCGGCGGCGGAGCGACGAGGCGATAAATAGGCGCTCCATCACTTGCGGCTCCGGTGGCGATGGGCAGGGTGGTTCCATCGTGAAGCAGAATTCCGGTGAACCGGACGACGGGGATGTTGAAGGGCGTGAAGTCTCCACGGAGGCGAGAGGTGACGCGGTGAGAGTGGTCGGGACGAAGGGCCGTGACCGTGCCTTCGAGAATGGTCTTTTCGGGGAGGACGAGCTGATTGTCGGCGTAGACGGGATAGATCAGCTCTGCGCGGATGGGCTGACCGACGCGCATGGGGAGATGGTCGTTTGTCTGGACGGGAAGCGGAGTTCCGGAGGGGAGCGTGACGGACAATGTCTGGCACAGGGCTGCGCAGGATGTCAGCAGGAACGGCAGGAACAGAGAGCGTCGGAACGTCATCTGGATTGATGGTATCGCAGGTGGACGAAGGGAAGCTGAACGTGTATCGATGTTCCGGTGCGAGCAACGTCCGAAAATAGTTGAAGGGCCAGCGAAAACCTGCACGAGCCGATCGGAGCGGGTATGCTGGTTTGCGTGTGGATGCACGTATGAAAGGGACTTTGGATGAGGCTTTTGGCGGGCTTGCTGGTGCTGGGATGTCTGGGGGTGCAGGGAATGGCGGCGCAGGAATCGCCTTCGCGAACGATGGCTGCCGCGGTAATCGAGCAGTGGCCGGCGGGAGTGGTCTCGACGACAGGTCATCCGGGCGCGTGGGGATATGAAGAGGGAGTGCTGCTGGATGGGATGGCGGCGGAGTGGCATGCGACTGCGGACGGGCAGGACTTTCACTACATCCAGGCGGCGGTCGATAAGTATGTGACGGCGGATGGAACGATCACGGGATATAAGCCCGAGGCGCACAGTCTGGACAACATTGAGCTGGGTCGAGCGGTGCTGCTGGTTTATCGGGTGACGCAGAAGCCGAAGTACTACAAGGCGGCGAAGTTCCTGCATGAGCAGCTTGAGGCCCAGCCGAGGACGGCAAGCGGAGGCTATTGGCATAAGCAGATCTATCCCAACCAGATGTGGCTCGATGGCGCTTACATGGCAGAGCCGTTTCGGGCGGCGTATGCGGCTACGTTCCATGAGTCCGGAGACTTTGCCGATATTGCGAAGCAGTTGCTTCTGATGGATGCGCACATGCGCGAGCCGAAGACAGGGTTGATGCGGCACGGATGGGACGAGTCGAAGAAGATGCCGTGGGCGAATTCGCGGACGGGATTGTCGCCTGAGGTTTGGGGACGGGCGATGGGCTGGTATGCGATGGCGCTGGTCGATGTTTTGGACTGGATGCCTAAGGACGCTCAGCCGCAACGGGCGGAGTTGATTGCCGCGCTTAACCGAACGATGGCCACTGCGGTGAAGTATCAGGATGCGAAGACCGGTCTTTGGTGGCAGGTGATGGATAAAGGCGGCAGAGCGGGCAACTATCCGGAGGCTTCGGCTAGCTGCATGTTTGTCTATGCGCTGGCCAAGGGCGTTCGCATGGGTTATCTGCCGCAGGCGGATGAGGCCAACGCCCGGCGTGGATGGGAGGGAATCCAGAAGGTGTTTGTGACGACTGCCGATGGAAGGATGGCTCTGAGTGGAACGGTGACGGTTGGCGGATTGGGCGGGAAGCCTTATCGCTCGGGCAGCTACGACTACTACGTCGGGGAGAAGACGCGAGTGAACGATGCCAAAGGTGTCGGCGCGTTTCTGCTGGCGGGAAGCGAGATGGAGCAGGCGGCGACCGAGGCTTTGGGGCAGGGAAAGACAGTGCTTGTGGATGCGTGGTTCAACTCACAGACACGGCAGAATGCAGCGGGACAGACGGAGCTGTTTCATTACAAGTGGGGCGATGACTCGAACAGCGGATTCGCATTTTTCGGACGAGCATTTCAACGGTACGGCGCGAAGCCGGCGACGGAGAAGACGGCACCAACTGCGGCGGATTTGAAGAAGGCGCAGATTTATATTCTGGCGTCTCCGGATATTCCGTCGAAGAACCCGAACCCGCATTACATGGATGACAAGAGCGGCAAGGTGATTGCCGACTGGGTGAAGCGCGGCGGCGTATTGCTGTTGATGGAGAACGATGGGCCGAATGCTGAGTTTGAGCATTTCAACACTCTGAGCGAGCGGTTTGGCATCCACTTCAACCAGGTGCTGGTAAACCATGTTGTCGGCAACGATCTTCCGGCAGGGGAGTTGAAGATCCCGGCGGGGACGGGCGTGTTCGAACATTCGCATCTGGCTTATATGAAGGACACCTGCACGATCTCCGTGAAGGGACCAGCGAAAGCGGTGGTGACGAAAGGCGACGATGTGATGATCGCGGTGGCGAAGTACGGCAAGGGGACGGTGTTTGCCGTGGTCGATCCGTGGGTCTACAACGAATATGTGGATCGGCGGAACCATCTTCCGGTGAAGTATGACAACTTCGCCGGGGCGATTGATCTGGCTGGCTGGACGGTGCGCCAGTAATTTGGCGGGGCAGAGGATTCCGCAGCCCGTTTACTCAAGCTGGGCCTAAAAACTTCCCGCGAAGATAGCCTTGAGCTTCGACCTCAGCCCCTGTTCCTCGCTCGCCTTCCGCACCTGCGTGCGGTGCGTATAAAGCAGCATCCCGATTACCGCCGCAAACTCCGGCTTCGCCAGTTCCTCAGGCATCCGCGACAACGGTACGGGAAATCCAATTCGAGCCGGAACCCGCAGCAGGCTCTCTGCATTGTCGAGCAGGCCAATCAGGTTTGCTCCTCCGCCGGTGAGAACGCAGCCTGCGCCCAATGCCTCCAGCACACCGCCGTTACGCAGATTGTCGCGCAGCATGGTGAACAACTCGCGCGCCCTAGGCTCCAGAATTTCCGCCAGAAACCGCTGCCGCACCAGCCGCGCCGGCTGCCCGCCCGAGTACGCCAGGTTTCCGCCGACCTCGATCTCGTTCAACTGCGGCACCGCCGTCACTACGCAGTGCCCGTAGATCTTCTTCAACTCCTCCGCCTCTTCGACGGTGACGTGCAGCCCGACGGCAAGATCGTTGGTGAAGTGGTCGCCGCCGATCGGCAGCACCGCCGTATGCGCAATCGATCCTTCAAAATAAACTGCCAGTTCGGTCGTGCTCGATCCGATATCGGCGATGCAGACGCCAAGCTCTCGCTCATCGGCGCTCAGCACCGACTCCGCCGCGGCGATGCCCTCGTAAACCGTATCCAGCACCTCAAGCCCGGCCCGGTTCGCGCAGGTAATTACGCTCTGTGCCACGCCGCCCGAGCAGGTCGAAAGATGCAGATTGACTTCGAGCTTGTTGCCTACCATGCCAACCGGATCGTGAATGCCCGGCTGGTCGTCGAGGATGAACTCCTGCGGCAACAGGTGCAGCACCTCGCGGTCTGGAGGTAGAGCGACACTTCGTGCCCGGTCGACGGCCGCTCGAACTTCTTCGCGCGTAATCTCGCGCATCCGGCTGCCCATGCTGATGCCGCCCCGCGAGTTCATCCCGCGCACATGCGTCCCGCCGATGCCGACCACCGCGGTCTCGATGACTGCCTTCGCTGTGCGCTCCGCCGTCAGCGCTGCGCGATTGATCGCCTCGGCGGCCGGGCCAAGCTCAGCGATCAGGCCCTTTCGCATCCCTCGCGACGGCTCCAGGCCGTGTCCGCGGTAGCGAAGAACGCCATCCAGCAACTCCGCCACCAGCACGCAGCTCTTGGTGCTGCCTGCATCCACTACCGTAATTAAGCTTTCCTGTTTCTGGTTCACGGATGGACCACCTGTGAAGAATGATAATGGGAACTTCGGCCTGTGTGATGCGTCGCTCGCGAGTGAGCCTTCGCAGATAACCTGTGAGGCCTGGCCTTCGCCGCTGGCTTCCACTTGGACCTCGGGGCCTTCTTCGCCGTATGAGCCTTTGCGGGCGCCTTCGCCACCGTCCTTGCCACGGCCTTTGCGGCAGTCTCTGCCGGAACGGGAGCGCCGGCACCAGATGTAGCACTGGGCGCGGAGGGAAGGGCGGCCGTCGAAGCTCCCGCAGCCCCGGGCTGCATCTCCAGCACCACCTGCCGCTCGTACCGCATGTCCACCGACGACAGCGCGGGATATTGCGTCCGCCACTCCGCCAGATGCTCTTCAAACTTGTGGTAGCGGTCCAGAAAGTTCGTATCCCCGAAATGGACCAGGACATCCTTGCCATCGTCAGGGATCAGCGCCTTTACGTCTTCGGGGTCCGAGAGGTCCACCTCGCTCAACTTTTCGGAGATATGCTCACCCGAGCTATCGAGATCGTGTGTGAACTGCTCGAAGAGCTTCATCCGCGCAGCCCGCGTCGAAGCCGGATCGGACGCCAGAATTCCTGTTACGACCGGAAACGAATAATGCGCGTCTCCCTGCCCATGCTGCGGCAGGTCCAGCAGCACGCCGCTTGCATCGACCAGCCCAATCCGGCCGCCCTGGCGCACAAAGGCCACCGGTGTCCGCTCCACGATCGACACGCGCAGCCGGTTCGGCAGCAGCCGCATCACGGTCGCATTTTCCACCCAGGGCAACTGCTGCAACTGCGCCCGCCGCTGTGGCAGAGAGACATAAAAGATGTTTCGTTCTACATCTTCTCCAAAGATATTGACGAGTTCGTCCCGCGTCAGATGCACATTGCCCTGAATCTCGATCGAAGACGCTGACTGTATAAAGAATCTCGGGTCATGCATTACGCTGTCCCTGACCAGCAACAATGCTCCAAAACAAAGCCCGGCCAGCATAGCCAACGCAGCACCGGCTGCTATCCTGCTCCACTTCGTCTTCGGCAGCCCCCATCGAAACCGTAGCTGCACCCCTCGCTGCCGACGTCTAGACGGAGCCTCGCCGTCCTCAGGAAAGTCATCGGCGAAGTCTTCGGTCAAGTCGCGGCGCAGCTTTCTCGCGGGCGCGGCGGACGTTCGTCTGGGCGCTCTCGTTTTACGGGCATAGTCCTGCTCGGGCGCCTCTAGCACCGCCGCACCGCGTTTCGAAGATCCATCGCTATATCGCAAGCCTGAGCAAGGCCGCGAGAATCGCCACCCTGAATATATCGTGCCTTAGCGCCATCCCCACCCAACATCTTTCGTATGTACCCTTTCAGGAACTCACCCAAATCGTTACTACAACGATCCTTTGCGGGTGCCTGTTCTAATGGAAGTTCCTCGTTCCATGTCGGTGTTAAGCCTGCATCCCCACGCCGCGCCGTTTTAAGCCCTCCAGAATCATCGTTCCCCCCTGCGAGACGCTGCCTGCCCCCAGCGTCAGCACCACATCTCCGGTCCGCGCCTCGCGCACCAGGGCCTCCACCGCCGCCGTCATCGATGCGGCGTATTCCACCTTCGCCGATCCCGCATGGCTGATCGCCTTCACCAACGCCGCCGCATTCACGCCGGCGATCGGCTCTTCGCTGGCAGCGTAGATATCCAATACCTTCACGACGTCCGCATCCCCAAAGGCTGCGGCAAAGTCGTCCATCAGGTCGCGGGTCCGCGTAAACCGGTGCGGCTGAAACAGCACCAGCACCCGTCCATACCCGCACTCCTGCGCCGCCTGCAGTGTGGCCATAATCTCCGTGGGATGATGGCCATAATCGTCGACCACCGTCACGCCCTTCTCCACGCCCTTCACCTGAAACCGCCGGTCAACCCCGCGAAAGCTGTCCAGCCCCACCGCGATCTGCTCCGGGGCCACTCCCAGTTGTACCCCGACCGCCACCGCTGCCGTCGCATTCAGTACGTTGTGCTTCCCCGGAACGTGCAGCCGGAACGGGCCCATCACCAGCCCCTTGTAGTTCACCTCGAATCGCGAGTGGCAGCCGTCTTCTTTCTCCATCATCTGCAGACGAAAATCGGCATCCTCGCTTGTTCCATAGGTATAGACCTTGCGGCGGACACGGGGCAGCACCGCACGCAGCAATGCATTGTCGATGCAGGCGGTGGTCGCTCCGTAGAACGGCACCCTGTCCATAAACTCAACGAACACGCTCTCGACGTCGGCCATGTCGGTATAGCAATCCATGTGCTCGCGGTCGAGGTTCGTCACCACGCCCAGCACCGGGGACAGCTTCAAAAACGAGCGGTCGCTCTCATCGGCCTCCGCGACTAAATAATGCGAGTTTCCAAGGCGCGCATTCGAGCCCAGCGAATCGACGCGGCCTCCCACGACGACGGTGGGATCGAGCCCTCCGCCCGCCAGCACTGCCGCGATCATCGAAGTCGTCGTCGTCTTGCCATGCATCCCGGCGACGGCGATCCCGTACTTCAGCCGCATCAGCTCGGCCAGCATCTCTGCCCGTTGAATGACAGGAATCTTTCGCGAGCGCGCCTCGACAACCTCGGGATTGTCTTTGCTCACCGCCGAACTGGTCACTACCACGTCGCTGGCCGCCGCATTCAGCGCCGCATGGCCCTCGAAGACACGGGCGCCCAGACCTACCAGCCGCTCCGTCACCGCGCTCCGCCGCAGGTCGCTGCCTGAGACCGCATATCCCATGGTCAGCAGGATCTCCGCGATCCCGCTCATCCCAATTCCGCCGATCCCGATAAAGTGGATCCGCTGCGTAGGCGCAAACAGGAAATGTCCGGAAGGAGCAACAGGAGCAAACATATCTTCCACTCTAGCAGCGCCGCCCGGCAAAGCGCAGGGCCTGCGCACCATGACAGCAATGCGCGGGCCGAGGCGGCAGGCTGGCTGGCGATGCATTGAACCATTGATGGTACGTGCCGGTGGAAAACGGGGATGCGGGCGTGGCCTGTTGATGGGAGAATTAACCCTGAACTTTGATCCTTCCTAGATCCTCCCAGGAGCCGCTGCTGCCATGTCCAATCTGCCCGATGACGATATTCGAATTCACTATCACGAAGAGCTTCCGAGGGGAGCGAAGATCAAGGTCATCGGTGTGGGCGGCGGTGGAAATAACGCCGTAAACCGCATGATTGCGGCCAATGTCGAGGGTGTCGAATTTATTGCGGCGAATACGGATGTGCAGGCGCTGCAGTCGTCGAACGCGGCGGTGAAGCTGCAACTGGGCGTGAAGTTGACCAGCGGTCTGGGCGCGGGGTCGAACCCGGATGTGGGGCGGCGGGCCGCGCTGGAAGATTCGGACAAGATCATCGAATCGCTCGAAGGCGCGGACATGGTGTTTGTGACGGCAGGTCTCGGTGGAGGCACGGGAACCGGTGCCGCTCCGGTGATCGCTTCGCTGGCCAGCGAGATGGGTGCGCTGACGGTTGCCGTGGTGACACGGCCGTTCGGGTTTGAAGGCAAGCGGCGCATGATGCAGGCCGAACGCGGGATGCAGGAGTTGCTGGAGTCGGTCGACACGCTGATCGTGATTCCGAATGAGAAGCTGCTGGCGGTGGCAAAGGACGCCGGTTTTTTTGAGAGCTTCCGGATCGCTGACGATGTGTTGCGGCAGGCCGTCCAGGGGATCTCGGACATTATCACGATTCCCGGCGTCATCAACCGCGACTTTGCCGATGTGAAGACGACGATGGCCGGCATGGGCTATGCGGTGATGGGGACGGCGCAGCGCGCGGGCCAGAATCGGGCGATGGAGGCGGCAATGGCGGCGATGGCTTCGCCACTGCTGGAAGCTGGAGCGATCGATGGGGCACGCGGCATTCTGATCAATATCACCGGATCGAGCAGCCTGAAGCTGAGCGAGGTGAACGAAGCTTCGGGGATCATTCAGAGCGCGGCGCATGAGGACGCGAACATCATCTTTGGCGCGGTGCAGGACGAGGCCATGGGCGATGAGGTGAAGATTACGGTTATCGCTACCGGCTTTAAGCAGCAGGAGATGCCGCAGCGCCGGGAGCGGATGCTGGCCGAAGCGACGCTGCCGACGATGCGGTATGACGTGCCGATTCAGCCAAGGGTGTCCACAGTGCGTGCGGCTACGTCTCGTTTTGCGAATGGAGCGGATTTTGAGGTTGCGCCGGTGTTCGAGCCGGAAGAGTCTGCGCCCGAGAGTTCCATGGAACAGCGGCCGGAGGCTAGAGTGGAAGCTGGAGCGTCTCCGGAGCTGATCCCGGTGCCTGCTTCAGTCTTTGACGATGATTTTTTTCAGGGCTCGGGACACGCGGACGACGCTAATGGGGACGGAGTTTCGGGGCGGACGAGGGAAGTGAGCCACTTTCCCTCGGCTGCACGCGTCCAACAACAAGAGAATGTTCGAGTTGGGATGACTGAACCGGGCGAGGCCGTGGTTCGCGGAACTTCTTTTGAGGACGCTTCGGTGGCGGCTGCTGAATCAGATGAGCTGGATATCCCCGCCTTTCTGCGCCGGGGGAACTGACGCTATTTGGTGATACCGATGCGGATAAGATTGTCCTAAGCTGTACCCTGCCGGGAATGGCAGATTGATTGCTGGTATTGCAGATGAAGAGACAGGGTTCCTTATGTTGAGAGTTGTGAAATCGTTTTGCGCCATTCTTCTATGCCTTGGACTCTGCGCAGGTGTGTCTGCGGAGCCGACGACCAGGCTCGCGAAACGCCATAGCGCAGGGACGACGACTCATACTTCGACATCGGCGCGGGCGAGGACTTCCCATGCGAAGCGCAGTCGTGCGGCGGCCAAGACCGCGCATGTCCGGACCAGCACTAAAAAACATTCGACATCGGCCAAGGCTTCGGTTCACAGGCGAAGACGCAACGGCCGTGCCGTGCTGGCGGTCCGGCGGACACGGCACCGGTCGAGGTATGCGGAACGATTTACTGCTAGCTCGTATGCGGACAATTTGACACTGGGCGATGTGACGGCGGGCGAAGACCCGGTGGTGCGCGCGGCGGCGATTGAAGCGCTGGGCAATATGAATGGGACGGCGGTGGCGATCGATCCGGACAACGGCAGGATTCTTGCCATGGTGAACCAGAAGCTGGCGCTGTCGCGTGGCGCCGAGCCTTGCTCGACGATCAAGTTGTCGGTGGCGCTGGCGGCGCTTGAAGAAGGCATCATCACCAAAGACACGCCGGTAAACCTGGGGCATGGCTACAAGGTGAACCTGACCTACGCTTTGGCCAAGTCGATCAATCCTTATTTTGAAGTGCTGGGTCGGACACTCGGATTTGAGCGGGTCAAGCACTACGCGAACCAGTTTGGGCTGGGTGAGCTGGCGGGATATCACATTCAGGGAGAGCATCTGGGGGTCTATCCCGATGAGCCGCTGCCCGAGAAGTTGGGCGGTGTGGGCCGGATGTGCTCGTTTGGCGAAAGCATCTCGATGACGCCGTTGCAGCTCGGGGCCATTGTTTCGGCGATTGCCAATGGCGGGACGCTTTATTATTTGCAGCATCCCGAGACTCCGCAGGAGGTGGCGGACTTTACGCCGAAGGTAAAGCGGACGCTGAATATCGCACCCATTATTCCGGAGATCATTCCTGGGATGGAGGGAGCGGTGGGCAGTTCGTATGGGACGGCGCGGTCGCTCAGGGCGAGCTTCAATGAGTTTCCTGTAATGGGCAAGACGGGGACTTGCTCGAACGATGGGACACGGTTCGGGTGGTTTGCCTCGTATGCGGATACGCCGAGCGGAAAGATCGTGACCGTCTTCTTTCTTGAGGGCGGACGGCCTACCTTTGGGCCTAAGGCCGCTGAACTGACCGGGCAGTTTTACCGGGCGCTGTGGGACAACAGCTACTTCCAGCCCAAGGTTGGCGTGGTGGCGGAGTCGAGGACGGGCGGGGGGCAGTGACGGAGAACTCCTCCGGCGCGCAGAATCCTCAAAGCTATCTGGCTGCGGAGCGGACGTTTCTGGCCTGGATCAGGACCGGGCTGGCTTTGATGGGGTTCGGATTTGTGGTGGCGCGGTTTGGGCTGTTTCTGCGGGAGGCGCAGGGGTTTATCCATTTGAGAAGCGCCCAGTAGTCGGTCTTCTCCTTGGGTAGCGGTACAGGGCTGATGCTGCTGGGTGTGGTGGTGCTGGTGGTTTGGGCGGTGCGATACAGGGACAACATATTGCGGTTGCAGCGCGGAGAGATGCCTCGGACCTCTCCGTCGCGAACGGCGATGGGGACGGCAGCAATGCTGGCGGTGCTGGGGCTGGCGATGGCGGATATCTGCTGTACTTCCGCTAGAGATACTTTCCTGTGTGTGGTGAATCCGGAGTTTGAAATTGTGCAATGTTTCTCTTGACAAGCAATAACCGTTTGGTTATGGTTTCTGAGTGACGCCAGCCAATGCCAATTACGTGTTTCGTGCTCTTGCCGACCCGACTCGCAGGGCCATCTTTGAGGAGTTGACCCGGCAGGGCGAACAGACCGTCCATGCATTGACTCGCTATGCGGGCGTGTCCCAGCCTGCCGTCTCCAAGCATCTGACGGTGCTGAAGCGGGCAAAGCTGGTACGACATCGCCGCGAGGGACGCGAAACTCACTATCGCGCACAGCCCGATGCGCTGGCGCCGATGGTGGACTGGCTGCGTGACTACAGCGCCTTCTGGCGCGACCGGTTCGACAAGCTTGAAGCACTTCTGGAAAGGATGGAGCCATGAGTCAGGAATCAAAGAGTAATCCAGCAGAGGGTACGCGCAGCGTTGTGATTGAGAGAGTATTCCCACACCCGCCAGAGAAGCTGTGGCGCGCCCTCACCGAGAGCCCGCTTGTAGCTCAGTGGTTGCTCAAAAATGATTTCGAGCCCGTAATCGGGCGGAAGTTTCAGTTCCGGTCTGAACCGGTGCAGAACTGGGATGGTGTCATCGACTGCGAGGTGTTGATCGTCGATCCTTTAAAACGGCTCTCCTATAGCTGGGGTTCTATGGGACTCGACTCCGTTGTGCTCTTTACGTTGACTCCGGCCGAGGGCGGCACGCACGTTCGCATGGAGCAGTCCGGCTTCCGTCCCGATCAGGAGTTCGCCTATAAGGGCGCGACCTATGGCTGGCAGAGCTTCTTTGGTGCTTTGGAGCGGGTTGTTGGGGGATTGGAATGAGCATGAAGGCGAAGGCGAAAAACATTACTTACTGGATTACGACCATCCTCATAGCGTTTTTTATCGGAAGCGGGGGTGTCGCGCAGGTAGCCCGCGTGCAGGGCACTGTCGACGGCTTTGTGCACATCCTTGGCTACCCGCTGTACTTCGTGACCATACTGGGTGTTTGGAAGGTACTTGGAGCCATTGCCATCCTCGTGCCGCGTTTTCCGCGGCTCAAGGAATGGGCGTATGCGGGGATTTTCTTTGACCTGACAGGCGCAGCCGCATCCTCCGCTGGAGTCGGAGTTTACGGTGCTTACGGCTTTCACATCCTCGCTCCGCTCGTCCTTGCTGGTCTTGCTGTGGCATCGTGGGCGTTGCGGCCGCAAAGCCGTACCATCGGCGTTCTCTTTCCTGCAAAAAACGACAAGGCGGTATGAACCTTTCAGGGCACTTCTCTGAGCTAGTCGTCTTCAACGCGCGCCCTTATATCCGAGTACGCCGTCTCGATAAGCCTGTTGAGCGATGCGGCGTCTATGGCCGTTCCCGGTCGCAGCTTCACGTGGCGCATGAACTTGCCGGTGCCTTGCAATAAGCGAGCCGGGTCCGGCAGCGCTGCGCCGTGAAAGAATCCCACGTTTACGTGCGAAGTGAATGCATTGACGTAGCCGAAGGGCGCATCGCCCAGACATGCAACCGGACAGCCGTCATGCAGGATCTCCCGGACTTCGTCACCGCATCTTCGCATTACCTCAAACCACTCCTGCGCGATGGCCCCCAATTAACCTTGATGCTCTTTCATCCACGCATCGATGGCGGGATCGCGTTCGACAGTACCGTTGAATCGCAGCAATTCCGTTTTCATCGTCGCTCCATTTTCACCGCCCGATCTATGTTACGTGGCACCCCTACGCGCGGAACGAATCGGACAGGTCGCTCAGAAATGCGCTGGTCTTCATTGGCGGAGGTTGCAGGTTAGGCCGAGCACGGCTAAATTAGGTGCGAGAGTTGGAGTTATTCATGAAAAAGCCTGTTACGGCGGAGTCTGCCTCTGCATTTATCGACGCGAAGATCAATGAGCTTGGCGACTGGCGTGGGAAGATGCTCGCGAAGGTGCGCGCGATCATTCACAAGGCCGACCCTGAGATCGTCGAAGAGTGGAAGTGGATGGGGACTCCCGTCTTCTCGCACGGCGGCATCGTCTGCACGGGAGAGACGTACAAGAACGTCGTCAAGATGACCTTTGCAAAGGGCGCTGCGTTGGAGGACCCTACCGGTCTGTTCAACTCCAGTCTCGACGGGAACGCCAGACGCGCGATCGACATTCGCGAAGGCGAGAAGATAAATGAGGTGGCTCTGAAGGATCTCATCCGCGCTGCCGTGGCGCTCAATCTCAAGGCCAAGTCGAAGTCTTCGCGCGCGAGCAGCAAGCGGGTCGACTAGCTTCCGCCGAAGCCAGCTTCATTGTTCCGTCTCGATGCGCACATACAGGTGGGTTGGCGCTTTCCGATGAATTTCAGATAGAACGGTAAGATGAGAATTCTAACGGCGGCGGAGATGGGTGCGGTGGATCGGCGGACGGTGGAGGAGTCTGGAGTTCCGCTGGATACGTTAATGGATGCCGCTGGTGGTGCGGTGGCTGCGTTTTGCCTGCGGCAATATCCTGCGGTGAAGCTGGTTACGGTGCTCTGCGGCAAGGGGAACAATGGCGGCGATGGGTTGGTCGCCGCCCGGGTGCTTGCGGCTGCGGGTAAGGCCGTGCGGGTGGTCCTGCTGGGGCGTGAGAGTGAGTTGAAAGGTGAGGCGGCGGCCGCTTTGGCACGTCTGCGGCGGCAGGTTCCGGGGGTGGCGCTGGTTGAAGTGACGGACGAAGCGGGGCTGGGTAACGCATTCGATGAGGCGGAGTTGTTGATCGACGCTGTGGTGGGGACTGGATTCAAGCCTCCGCTGCGTGGGCTTGCGTTGGCGGTACGGGATCGTGTGGGTGGGTTGAGTGTGCCGGTGGTGGCGGTGGATCTGCCTTCGGGGTGGGATGCGGATTCCATGGAGCAGACGGTCGAGGGGGCGTTTCGAGCCGATGCCGTGGTGACGTTTACGGCTCCGAAACTGGCGCACGTGTTTGGCCATCTGACGGCTGCGACCTTTGGCCCGGTGGTGGTGGCAGGGATCGGGTCGCCGGATGCGGCGGTGCGGTCAGAGACTGGGTTGAGCTGGACGGGGAGTTCGAAGGCGGTAGCGGAGAAGCCGCGGGGGATGAATTCGAACAAGGGAAAGTTTGGGCATGTGCTGGTGGTGGGCGGCAGTTGGGGGAAGGCCGGTGCCCCGGCGATGGCTTCGCTGGCGGCGTTGCGGGCTGGGGCCGGATTAGTGACAGCAGGAGTTGTGGAGAGCATTGTGGGGATTGTGGCGGGGGTAACTTCGGAGTTGATGGTGTCTCCGTTGATGGAGAAGACGAAATTGATGACGAACCTCGGGGGGAAGAAGTTCGAAAGGCTGATGAAGGGAATTACAGTGCTGGCGGTGGGGCCGGGGCTAGGGACGGATGGGGATGCTCCGGCATTTGTGCGGGAGCTGGTGGCAAAGACGACGATTCCGGTGGTGATCGATGCGGATGCCTTAAATGCGTTTGCGGGAAAGACGGAGCTGCTGAAGGGCGCGGGACGGACGATGGTGCTGACGCCGCATCCCGGGGAGATGGCGCGGCTGGCGGGGATGACGGTGAAGGAGGTTGAGGCGGACCGGGTGGGCCTGGCTCGGCGGTTTGCGACCGGGCATGGAGTGACGCTGGTGCTGAAGGGATGGCGGACGCTGGTGGCGCACCCCGATGGAAGTGTCGCGGTGAATACGACGGGGAACCCTTCGATGGCGAAGGGCGGTAGTGGAGATATTTTGACGGGAATTGTGGCGGCGATGCTGGCACAGTTTCCAGATGATGTGGCTCGGGCGGTGGAGGCGGCGGTGTATCTGCATGGTCTGGCTGGGGATTTTGCGACCCATGCGATGGATGAGCATACTGTACTTGCCACCGATACGGTTACACATCTGTCGGATGCTTTTCGTTATCGGGTGAAGGACGATGATGGGCTGACTTGGATTTGTGGTTTGAATGAACCGAAGTTTAGAGAGCATGGGACGGCACAATGAACATGAAAGAGAAGTTACGGGAGAAACGGTTCAGGACGCGGTCGGTGGCGGGTACGCTGGCCCTGGGAGAGACGATTGCGGAGATGCTGCGTCCTCCGAAGCTGGTAATACTGCGGGGTGAGGTGGGAGCAGGGAAGACGACGCTGGTGAAGGGCATTGCAGCGGCGCTGGATGCGGCGTATGAGGAGGACGTGACCAGTCCGACATTTACGCTGGTGCATGAGTACGACGGGCCAAAGGTGCACCTGTTTCATCTGGATCTTTACCGGCTGGAGACGGAGGAGCAGATTGCGGTGCTGGGGCTCGAAGAGATGATGGCCGAGCCGAATGCGCTGGTGCTGGTGGAGTGGGGCGAGCGGTTTGAGAGCGTGGTGAAGCTGGCCGATGGAGAGATTGCCATGGAGCATGGCGAGGGTGATGAGCGGGGCTTGATCGTGCGGTGGCGAGAGTAAAAGCGAATTTAGTTAAGCAGTAAATAGTTCGTTATCAAACTAGTTGATTTGCGCGGCCGGTGTAGCGATAGATGGCGCACTCTTCGTCGCCGGTGGAACCGTATTCACTTTGCTGGGCGATGGCGGCGAGGTCGGCGGCGTGGTCTTCGGGAGACATGGCGACCGGGCCGTTGAAGAGGCGGGTGAAGGCCGGGTGCCTGTCGAGAACGATGCGACACTCGGCGTTGACATAGAGAATGTCGAGGGTGCCGGGGCGTTTGGCGAACTGCGTCTCGATGCGGCGAAGGAGTTGTTTGAGCACCGGCGCTTCGAAGGGGTGGAAGAGGAAGACGAGGGAGGGGGTGGAAGGGAAGTCGAAGGTGAGGGCGTCCTGTTCGAGCAGGTGGATGGGGGCGAGACGAGGGGCGGTGGCGTCGGTGGTGTGCGACCGGCTCCAGTCATCGAGATTCTGTTGAGCGATGGCGGCCATGGCTGGGTTGAGTTCGATGCCGATGACCTGGTGAAAGGGGAGTTCGCTGGCGACGAGCATGGCGCGGCCCTTCCCTGCGCCGATGTCGATGAAGTTGTAACGGTAGATGGGCTCCGGTGGCGGGCTCTCGCGCCAGAGGTCGATGAGGCTGCGAAGGATGCTGGGAGCGACGCCGTAGTAGGCGGTGACGTGCTGGTCGTTGGGATGACCGGTGACGAGGTTGGCGGCCGGGACGAGACCGCTGGTCTCCACGCCGTGGATCAGATCGAAGGGATGAATTGGCGTGGTCGTCGCCTTGAGCAGATCGCGGGGACGGATAGGGATGGGCTTTTTGCTCATGTTGGTCGCGTGCTCGTGGCCTAGCGGATCTGGATTAGGGTGGGGTTGCCGTCGAGGCCGAGGGTTCTTCTTCCGGCTGGAGTGATGTTGGCTGGCGTCCACGCGGGTGCCGGGAGGACGGTGATGATAGTTCGACCGACTGCTTCGAGGCCGGCGAGACGGTTAGCGATCTGGGCGCGGAGTTGGGCTTCGGCGTCCTCGCTGGGATTGGTGAGGATGAGATCGATGTGGACGTGGTATTTTTCGGGAACGCCGAAGATGCCTGCGCCGGGGGCGTCATGGTCGGGCGTGATGGTGATGGAGCGGACGAGGCCGAGATCGACGATGTTGCAGGGGAGTTCGGGGTCGTAGCAGTCGCGGAGGCAAGTGGTGATTTCGGACTCGGTGAGCATCTGTGTTGATGATAATGAAGACGGCCGCGCTATGCGCGATGCCCAAGTCCCAGGATCGGGCATGGGGCACCCGGTTTTGTGGCGGTACTAATGTTTGCGCTCGACCAGGTAGTTGGCGAGGGATTTGAGCGGATTGGCGGCCGGGCCGAAGGGGGCGAGTGCGGCGAAGGCGTCGGCGATGAGCTCGCGGGCGTCGTGGAGGGAGCGCTCGATGCCGTAGACGGCGGGCCAGGTGGCCTTGATGCTGGCGGTGTCTTTGCCAGCGGTCTTTCCGAGTTGTGCGGAGTTCTGCGTCATGTCGAGCACGTCGTCGACGATCTGGAAGGCGAGGCCTGCCTTTTCGCCGAAGGTGCGCAGGCGGGTGATGGTGTCGCTGGATGGCTTGGTCTGGGAGCCGTAGAGTCCCCCGGCTACGATGCTGACCGTGATGAGCGCACCGGTCTTGGCGCGGTGGATGGACTCGACCAGATCGGCGGTGGGTGGCTTGCCTTCGGACTCGATATCGACGACCTGGCCGCCGATCATGCCGGGGGGAAGCGAGCTGTTTGCTCCTACACCGGTGCCGACGGCGAGGGAGACCTCGCTCAGGATGGCTACGGTGGTGGCGGCTGGCGACGGCAGGGATGCGATGGTCTGGAAGGCGAGGGTCTGGAGCGCGTCCCCGGCGAGAATGGCGATGGCTTCGCCGAAGACGACGTGGCAAGTCGGCTGGCCGCGGCGTAGGTCGTCGTTGTCGAGGGCGGGGAGATCGTCGTGGATGAGAGAGTAGGTGTGCAGCATCTCGAGAGCTGCTCCGAGGTTGGCTGCGCCTTCGGGTATGTCCGCTTCGCCGCTGACCATGCGTGCGGCTTCCATGCAGAGGATGGGACGGAGGCGTTTGCCTCCGGCGAAGGTGCTGTGGCGCATGGCGCGGTGGATGGAGTGAGGAAGAGTATCGGGCGATGGCAGGAGGCGTTCGAGGGCGGCATCGGTGAACTCGACGCCAGAGTGAAGCAGGGATTGTACCGTGAGGTTCATTGAGGTTTGATGATAAATCAGAGGAGAGGGCTTAGGGCTTAGGAAGGCAATTGCGGGTGAGGAGGAGAAGGGCGAGTGAGAGGAGGGAGAGGATTTCTCCGGAGGTCTGGTCGAAGGTGCGGATGGACGTGATGGCGATGTGGTTGATCCCGGCGGGGATGGGGAGCGCGATGAGGCCATCGTTGCGATGGAGGCGGGTTGTGACGATTGTCCGGTTGAGAGTGACGCGCCAGCGAGGGTAGTCGCGGAGGTTGAGGACGAGTATCCGGGGCGTGGCGGAGTTCAGTGTGAGACTCGCGGGGGCTGAGCCGGGAGCGGCGCTGGCGGGTGCGTTCGCGTTGATGTTGGAGTGCTGATAGGGGATGAGCCAGAAGGGCGGGTTGCGATGGTTGAGTGCCCGGTTGTCGGCGGTGATGGGAGTGTATTCATTGTTGGGCGCGGCTCCGGCATTAGAGCGAAAGGCGGCGAGACTGGCCGGTACGTTGTCTTCTGGGTAGCAATATTGATGGAAGAGATCGTAACCGGTAAAAGTGAGGGCAATGGCGAGAGTAATGGATAAACCCGCGGCGATGATCGCTTTGAATTTTGCTCGCGTGAACACAAGGGCTATGGCGAGTCCAAGGACCGCGGCCAGAATAGCGAGCAGACGCCAGGGGAATTGGAGGAAACGGAGTTCGGGAACGTGCTGCCAGATGGGGTTTGACAGGGATGTGAGGAGGAAGCCGATAGCTATGGTGAGGATAGCGAGTGGCGCGTTTGAGTGTTGTGTCTCCCACTCTTTGCGATGAAGCTGCGAAGGATGGGGCATCCGTGCTTTTTGGGCGGAGTTAGATAAATAAATCGCCCCCAGGGCGAAGACAGTGAGGGTGAGCAGAATCACAGCGATGGTTGATGCTGTGTTGAGGACCGCGTTGTGGTTTGGGCTGCCGGTGTGGTGGAAGAGAAAATTATTCTGGACGTTGGACCCGGGAGCGAGGGCGGCGGCGATTTGAACGTAGCGGCGCTCGTAGGCTGCGGGAAGAATGTAGAAGGCCGCGAGTCCAAGGCCGAGGAGGGTTCCGGTAGCGGCTTTGGTGGCGATTTGGAGAGGGGTGGGAACGGCTCCCGGATTTCTGGTTGCTTGAACGATGCGGATGAGGGTGAGCAGCGCAAGCGCGTAGCAGCCCATGACGGCGGCGGGGTCGTTGGTGAGCCAGAGCAGCGCGACCGGGATGGCAATGCCGGAAATGGTGACTTTTTTGCGGAGGATGGCGAGCAGAACCAGGGGGATCCAGGCGGCGGCGAGCAGCTCGGAGTAGGCGGTGCGTTCGTAAGCGGTGAACAGAGTGTAGGGATTGACGATATAGAAGGCCGCGGCGATGAGCGCTGCGTTTGGAGTGGCGAATTCGCGGGCGAGTCGATAGAGGGCGAGGCCGGCGGCGGTGAGACAGAGCCATGTGTAGACGATCGGTGTCCACGTCCATGGCATCAGGAGACCGAGGATGGCTCCGATGGTCCATGAGAGGGGTGGATAGAAGACGAAGCGAGGCTCACCTGCGTTGTAGGCAGCGTTGAAGACCCAGTGGGGATGCAGGTTGCCATGGCTGAACTGACGGGCGGCTTCCATCCAGTTGAGTAGGTGGAAGTTGAAGTCGTGCCCGCAGGAGCAGCCGTTCAGGATGAGGGGAAGGACGGCGATGAAGGCGGCGAGAGAAAGGATGAGGGGGTAGGGTGGAAATCTGCGATCCCACCCTTCGCGATGAAGCTGCGAAGGATGGGGAGCCTGCGTTGGTTGTGGGTCCTCGTTTTGTGACGGAGGCGTCATTGGGGGGTGAGAGTGAGTGTATGCGTTGCGGCGGCCTCTGTGGCGGTTTTGGTAAAGGGCAGCGCGAAGGTCGTGCCTTTGTACCAGGAGGGCCATTGGTCCATGAACCATGGACTAGCTGGGTTGCCGGATTGGCCGAGGACGATATTGAGCGTGGAGTGGTCGAGGTCGGAGAGGTCGGCGGTGAAGCGCTCTGATGGACCGAAGGAGCGTCCCACTTGTTTGACGGTGGTGGTGTCGCCGCTTTGTGGTCGCAGGCCGGTTCCCGTGGGTAGCCCGATGAGGCGCTGGAGCAGTGGCGACTGCGAGAAGAGGGGGTGTTCGATGTCGACGGGATGCGACTGACCGTACTGCCACTTCGTGAGGTTGAAGGGAGCGTGGGCCTCGAAGAGGCCCTGGGCCACGGCGGCGGTGAGCAGTTCGTCCCAGTTGGCGTAGTTGGAGGGCAGCCAGCGGCCGGGTGTATGCATGATGAGCTGCTCTTCGGCGAATGGCTTTTCGTTCCAGGTATAGAGCGCGGCGCTTTCACCGGGATTTGCGCCGAGATGTGGATTGAGCAGCAGCGGCCAGAGCGCGGCGCGGGTGGCGTCGACGATAGCGGGTGCGGCGGCGTTGATGTCTACCTTGCCGTTCCACCTGCGCAGGATGTCGGCGGCCTGGCGGATACGTTTGTCTTTTGTAGCTGAATGATCGATGGCGTAGGCCAATCGTTGCGCGATGACGTGATCGAGGTCGGAGTAGACATCGGTCTGGAGGGCGAGCATGTCGGCGGGCGTGAGGTGGTCGCGGGAGCTGAGGACCTTCCAGATGCGCTCGTTGCGATAGGGTGCGGCCCAGTTGAGGGTGATGGGAAAGGGATAGCCGTCCGGGGCGACGCGGGCGTTGGCGGTGGCCAGGACGCCGCCGGGAGGGTCGAAGGATTGCGGAAGCTGATCGAAAGCGATGTATCCGGCCCATTCGTGGGTGGGGTCGAGCGCGTCGGTGGGGACGGGACTGAGCGCGGTGGGCTGCGTGATGCTGCCGCGAATGGGAATCTTGCCCGCAGCGTGATAGCCGATGTTGCCGTGGTCATCGGCGTAAACGACGTTCTGAGCGGGGCCGCCGAAGGTGGAGAAGGCGGCGGTGAAGGAGGGCCAGTCGACGGCGGAATCGATGTTGAAGAAGGATGGTGTGATGTTGGCGGGGTCGTAGATGGTCCAGCGCAGGGAGAGAGCGCGTTTTTCCCTGGGAAAGAGATCGGAGATGAGAGGAGTGATCGTGGTGCCGTGCTGGGTGGCGGCTACGTCGAGGACGACGTCGGGGCGGTTGCGGACGTGGATCACTTCACGTTGGTGGAGGATGGGGTGCCAGTCGTTGTCGGGCGATTCATACTCGGCAGTGGCGCCCGTGCCGCGAGTGTGTTCGATGTAGAGGTCCTGCACGTCGGCTCCCAAATTAGTGAAGCCCCACGCGATGTGGTCGTTGTGGCCGACGATGACGAAGGGATAGCCGGGAAGGGTTACTCCGGCGGCGTGGAAGTTGCCGGTGGCGGATTGGAGATCGGCCTCGTACCAGACGCCGGGAACGCTATGGTTGAGGTGCATATCGTTCGAGAGCAGAGGCTTGCCCGAGGCAGTGCGCGTGCCGGAGACAACCCAGTTGTTGGAGCCTGCAATGCAGCCTTCGCAGCGGTTGGTTGCGAAGATTTTTTGCAGGGCCAGGAGGTCTCCAGGGTCTTCGGTTGAGGTCGTGGGTTTGGAAGAACCCACATCTGGCGATGAGACTGCCAGATATGGGGCACCCGCACCCGGTTTTGTGGCTGGGACGTTTAGTTTGCTTTGCGATTTGTCGAGGGGAATCTCCTCGAAATCGGCAGGTGGATTCGTGAGGTCAATGACGGATTCAGTGGGTGGGTGGTCGCGCCAGGAGCCGACGGGGTAAAGGTCGTCAAGCAGTTCGCGCGGCAGCTTCGCGGAGAGGGCTTCGCGGTTGAGCTTCTGAGGAAAGGAGTTGGTGAGGTCCTGAAACATGGCGAGACCGACGAGGATGGAATCGCGCGGTGTCCACTGCGCAGGCTGGTAGCGCAGGATGCGGAATTCAAGGGGGAGATGTGCGCGCTGCATTGCGATGGAGTCGTTGACGCCCTCAGCGTAGAGCTGGAACCAGTGGAGCTGGTCGGGGGCAAGCGTGGCGATGGCGCGGTCGGCGGCGGCGCGGACCTGCAGGGTGCGCTGGGCGCGGTCGTGGGGCACGAGCGCGGGGCCGAGAATTTCGGCGAGTTCTCCGGCGGCGTGGCGGCGAAGCATGTCCATCTGCCAGAGGCGGTCCTGTGCGGTGACAAATCCTTGCGCAACGATGAGGTCGTCGAGCGTGGCGGCATGGATGTGAGGGACGCCGTGGGCGTCGCGCTGGATGGTGACAGGAGCAGAGAGCCCGGGGATCGAGAGCGTGCCGTCGATCTGCGGCAGGGACGCGCGGAGGGCGTGGCGCGTCCAGTAGCGGCCTGCGACGAACGCGGCGGCAGCGAGTATGAGTGCGACAGGAATGAGAATGGCGATGGTTCGAAAAAGGATCAGCCGGAAACGGCCGGCGGGGGCGATCTTTTTCATGGGGTTTTCGTTGGGGAGGCGGCGGGCAACCAGGGTCGGCTCAAATGGGTCTGGATCGTAAGAGTTCATGTGCTGATTCAGAGTCTAAATGGAGCGTCAGGCGGGACTGTCGAGGCCGAGTGGGTCACTGTTATGCTCGGATGTACCTCTGCAGTACAAGTCCGACACTTCACTAATAGAGAAAGGAGATGAACCGGATGCCTTTAGGGGCGGGACTTCATGCGTTAGAGACGGTGATGCTGCTGCTGCTCATGATGGTGGCGGTCTTCGCGGTGATTGCGCACCGATTGAAGGTGCCGTATCCGATTGTGCTGGTGCTGGCCGGTCTGCTGATTAGTTTCGTACCGCACATGCCGCGGATTCCGCTGGACCCCAGTCTGGTATTTCTGATCTTTCTGCCGCCGCTGCTCTACTCGGCGGCGTGGGGAACGTCGTGGAGAGAGTTTCGCCATCATCTCGTGCTGATCTCGCTGCTGGCAGTGGGGCTGGTGGGTTTTACGGTCTGGGGCGTGGCTGTGTTTTCCGAACACTTCATCACGGCACTGGACTGGAAGGCCGGCTTTCTGCTGGGTGCAGTGGTGGCGACGACCGACGCGATTGCGGCGACCTCGATTGCGCGATCGGTTGGGCTGCCGCGAAGGATCGTCGATATTCTGGAGGGCGAGAGCCTGCTGAACGATGCGACCGGTCTGCTGGCGCTTGAGCTTGGGATCAGCATCATCGTGCGAGGGCAGACGCCGACGATTGGCGGCGGGATACTGCGGCTGCTTTATCTGATCGTGGGCGGCGTGGGGATCGGCCTGTTGATCGGCGTGATGGTGGGATGGCTCGAGAAGTTCATCGACGATGGCCCAATCGAGATTGTGGTGAGCCTGGTGGTGCCGTATGCGGCGTATCTGGCCGGGGAGCATGTTCATGCTTCGGGCGTGCTCGCGGTGGTGGCGTGCGGACTTTATCTGAGCCGCAAGAGCGCGACCTTCTTTTCGCCTGGGGTGCGTATTCAGGTCATGGGAGTATGGGACGCTTTGACGTTCATCCTGAATGGCCTGGTCTTTGTGCTGATTGGGCTGCAACTGCCTTATGTGCTGGCCGGGATTCGCGGCGAGTATGGAATCAGGACACTGCTCGAGTATGGTGCGGTGTTCAGCGTCATATTGATTGCGTTGCGGCTGGTCTGGGTATATCCAGCGGTGAAGATAGCGTCCCTGCTGCGGCGATGGGCGGGGCATACGGAGCAGCCCCCGGGAGCGCGTGACGTCTTTGTGGTCGGGTGGACGGGGATGCGCGGTGTCATTGCGTTGGCGGCGGCGATCTCGGTTCCAGAGATGCTGGCCAATGGAAACAGGTTCGGGCCGAGAAACCTGATTGTCTTCCTGGCGTTCTGCGTGATCCTGGTGACGCTGGTGGTGCAGGGTTTGACGTTGCCGACGCTGATTAAGGCGCTTGGACTGGCGGGCGCGACAGGAATGAGCGCGGAGGAGAGGGAGGCGCGGAAGATTGCGCTCGAAGAGGCGATCAGTTATCTGGAGGAAGGCCGGAAGAATCGGGGTGACTCCTACTTTCATGCGTTCGACGATCTGCTGGATCGATATCAGCATCGTCTGGCGGATGTCGAGTCTGGCCATGAGGACAACGCCGACGAACATGGCTCCCGCACCTATCGACAGGTGATAGAAGCAGCCGAGGGCGCGGTGCAGGCAGAGCGAAGGGCGATCATCCGGCTGCGGGACGAGGGGCGCATCAGCGACGACGTGCTGCGGACGATGGAGCGCGAGTTGGATCTCGAAGAGAGCCGGTATCAGGTGGCGAAGTTATAGCGAGTTAGACTTAAAGATTCATAGGAGATGCTGCTTGAACTGCCGGATTTTTTATCACGACAAATGTTTCGATGGGGCCTGCTCGGCGTCTGTGTTTACGCGGTTCCACCGGGAGTGCGTTGGTGGAGTGGACGGATACGACTATCGCGGGCTGGTGCATCGGGCAGGTGCGCTGTTCGAGGAGCGGGACTTTATCGACGGGGAAAATGCGATCGTCGATTTCAAATATTCCGCTTCGCCCAAAGTGACTTGGTGGTTCGATCATCATCTGAGCGCGTTTTTGACGTCGGAAGACCAGAAAGATTTTGAGCAGGGGCAGGCAGACGGCACCGAGCGGATGCGGAAGTTTTACAACGCCAACTATGTCTCCTGCACCAGCTTGATTGCCGATACCGCTCGGATCGATTTTGGATTCAATACAGCGCCCTTGTTGGAGCTCATCACGTGGGCAGACATTGTAGATGGTGCAAAGTATGAGAGCGCGCGGGCTGCGGTCGAGATGGCGGCCCCGGCGATGAAGCTGACGATGGTGATCGAGAGCTCGGCTGACGACAGCCTGGTGCCGAAGTTGATTCCGCTACTGACCGAGATGCCGCTGCAGGAGGTCCTCGATCAGGGATTTGTACAGGAGCTGCTGGGCCCGCTGATGGAGCGGCACCGCGCCGCGATTGAGCTGATTCGCTCGCGGGCGACGGTGGATCAGGGCGTGATCACATTCGATATCACCGACCAGCCGACCGAGGGTTACAACAAGTTCATCCCCTACTATTTGCATCCCGAAGGGACTTACAACGTGGGGCTGAGCAAGTCGTCGTTTAGAACGAAGGTCGCGGTGGGAACGAATCCGTGGACTCCGCTTCCGGCGGACAAGCTGGTGAATCTCGCGGCAATCTGCGAGCGCTATGGCGGCGGCGGGCATGCCCGCGTGGGGGCGATCAGCTTTCCTCCTGATCGGGAGGATGAGGCACGGAAGGCGGCGGGGGAGATTGTGGCGGAGTTGCGAGCTTCGGCGTAGGCGATCTTGGTGTCTTTCCTGTCGGGGCAATGGTTGCAGGTTCTCACTTCTCAGGTGTACCGTGACTACCTTACCCGTTGGCGATCTCTGACGGATTTGATCGTGCGCGGGGAGCATCCAAATACCCTGAAGGAGCGTACCCATGTCCACCATGACCGCCGCTGCCACCCCTAAAGTCGCGCCGGGAACCTATGGCTTTCCTGTCTCTTTCCGCAAACAGTATGGAAACTACATTGGCGGCGAGTGGGTCGCGCCTGCCTCTGGCGCTTACATTGAAAATGTGACTCCTCTAACCGGCGAGGTGCTGTGCGAGATTCCGCGCTCGAACGCCGACGACGTGAACCGCGCCCTCGATGCTGCTCATGCAGCGAAAGCAGCCTGGGGACACACCTCAGCGGCGCAGCGAGGCCACATCCTCGAACAGATCGCGCAGCGCATGGAGGACAACCTCGAGATGCTGGCCACGGTCGAGACGTGGGACAACGGCAAGCCGATTCGTGAGACCATGGCCGCCGATCTGCCGTTGAGCATCGACCACTTCCGCTACTTCGCCGGTTGCATTCGCGCGCAGGAGGGCGGCATCTCGCAGATCGATGCGGATACGGTCGCGTACCACTATCACGAGCCGCTGGGCGTCGTCGGCCTCATCATTCCATGGAACTTTCCTATTCTGATGGCGACCTGGAAGCTGGCTCCGGCGCTGGCCGCGGGCAACTGCGTTGTGCTGAAACCGGCGGAGCAGACCCCGCTTTCGATCCTCGTACTGCTGGAGTTAATCGGCGACCTGCTGCCTCCGGGCGTGCTCAACGTGGTGAACGGCTTCGGCCTCGAAGCGGGCAAGCCGCTGGCCTCGAGCACGCGCGTCAACAAGGTAGCTTTCACCGGCGAGACCACCACCGGCCGCCTAATTATGCAGTATGCCTCGCAGAACATTATTCCGGTTACGCTCGAACTGGGCGGCAAGAGCCCCAACATCTTCTTTGAGGATGTGATGCGCGAGGACGACGCCTTCTTCGACAAGGCGCTTGAGGGCTTCACGATGTTTGCGCTGAACCAGGGTGAGGTCTGCACCTGTCCATCGCGTGCGCTGATTCAGGCGTCGGTCTATGACCGTTTCATGGAGCGGGCGCTGGCCCGGGTCAAGGCGATCAAGCGCGGCAACCCGCTCGACCGCGACACGATGATCGGCGCACAGGCCTCTACCGAGCAGATGGAGAAGATCCTCTCTTATTTCGATATCGGCAAGCAGGAGGGAGCGAAGGTGCTGACCGGAGGCAAGCGCGCAGATAATGGCGGAGACCTTGCCAATGGCTTTTATATCGAGCCGACGGTCTTTGAAGGCAACAACAAGATGCGCATCTTTCAGGAAGAGATCTTTGGGCCGGTTGTCTCGGTCACGACGTTCAAGGATGACGACGAGGCACTGGCTATCGCGAACGACACGCTGTACGGTCTGGGGGCGGGAATCTGGACACGCGACATGAACCGTGCGTACCACTTTGGCCGTGGCATTCAAGCGGGGCGGGTGTGGACGAACTGCTACCACCTGTATCCTGCGCATGCGGCCTTCGGTGGCTACAAGCAATCTGGTATTGGCCGTGAGAACCACAAGATGATGCTCGACCACTATCAGCAGACGAAGAACCAGCTCGTCAGCTACAGCCCCAATGCGATGGGCTTCTTCTAGACTCGCGATGGGAAAGGCCGCCATGCCACGCACTCCCGATCAGGTGATCGCCACCGATGCTGCTATCGAACTGATGGCGAAGCTCCATGGAAAGCATGGCGACCTTATGTTTCATCAGTCCGGCGGCTGCTGCGATGGCAGTTCGCCGATGTGCTATCCGCGGGACGAATTTCTTGTCGGCGACAGCGATGTGCTGATTGGCACACTGGGCGACACGCCCTTCTATATGAGCCGCAGCCAGTTCGAATACTGGAAGCACACGCAGCTTATTCTCGATGTAGTGCCGGGTCGCGGCGGCATGTTCTCGCTGGAAAACCCCGAAGGTGTTCGCTTCCTGATTCGTTCCCGCGTCTTCAACGATGAAGAGATATCTGCCCTGCGCGGGGCGGGACGAATTTAATCTTCGCCATCAGTCTTTGTGTTTTTTGTCCTGCATCTTATGGGAAGCAAAGTTTGGGAGGCGATTGCCATTTTTAACGTGATGAAAAAAAGGATTCCATGCACTGGCCATGCTCTTGCATTGGCTGCACTCATGTTGGCGATCGGCTCTGCGTGTGCGCAGAGCGCGCCATCGAAGACAGTGCTTCATCTTGACGCCTCAGCGACAACCATCCATTGGACATTGAAGGACATTCTGCATACGATTCATGGGACGTTCCGACTGAAGAGCGGAGTGGTGACTCTGGACGAAACGACGGGTGTGGCCGAGGGAGAGATCATCGTCGAAATGGCCTCGGGGGAGAGCGGAAATAGTGCTCGTGACCGTCGCATGCAGAAGGACGTTCTTGAAAGCGCGAAGTATCCGGAGGCGATCTTTCACCCTCAAAAAGTCACTGGCGTCGTCCGCGACGGCTAGACGCAGAATGTAACTGTGGAAGGCACGTTTACAATTCACGGTATAGATCATCCTTTATTTCTTCAAGTCAAAACCACGTTGAACGGGAAGGTGCTGATGGCGAAAACGAACTTCATCGTGCCTTATGTGGCCTGGGGAATGAAAGATCCGAGTACGCTGATGCTGCGGGTTAGAAAGACGGTGCAGGTTGATGTGGATGCCCGGGCGACGCTGCAATGACACACACTGCGGACGTCCGTCTCAGGCCGATTGCAACGTGAAGATCGTGATCTCGGGTGGGCAGTTGAGGCGGAAGGGAATGCCTACCGTGCCGATGCCGCGATTGACATAAAGCTGCAGGGCCTCGAGGTGGAAGAGGCCTTCGGCGTACTTCTTGCCCATGGGCGGAAGCACAAGCGGGCCCATGAAGGGCAGCCGGATCTGGCCGCCGTGGGTATGGCCAGAGAGCATGACATCGACAAGTCGGCCGCGAGGATGCCGCAGAACAATGTCGGCGTAGTCGGGTTCGTGCGCCATCAGAATCACCGGGCCGTCGGGCAGTGGCGGAACGGCGAGCTCGAGGCGGGGGTTGGTTGTGCCGGGATCGTTGACTCCCGCGAGCCAGAAGCGGGAACCCTTGCGCTCGATGGGGAGGTACTCGTCAACCAGGACCGGAATGCCGTTCGAAGTAAGAGAATCGATGACCAGTGGCGCGCCAACGGCGACGTCGTGGTTGCCGAGGCAGGCGAACCGCAGCGGGCAGGTGAGGGTGCTTAGGACCTCAGCGCAGCGGTAGGCAGCTGACCGTCCAACGATGAAGGTGAGTGAGCCGTGGGTGACGAAGTCTCCCGTCAGCAGCACCATGTCCGCGTCAAGGGCGTTGACATTGCGGACGACGCGTTCGAGGAAGAAAGGCTCAGTGAATTCGTCGAGATGGATATCGCTGATCTGCGCGATACGGAAGCCATGGAAGGCGCTGGGGAGGTTGGCGATGACCAGGGTTCGGGGAACCAGGTCAATCTCGTGCCGTGAGATCTCGCCGGAGTAAAGGGCCACTCCTGCTGCCGTGGCTCCCGCGCCGATGAGAAAGTGGCGGCGGGTAAAGCGCTGTGGCTGATCGGGGCTGGCACCGGACATATTCCATGATACCGGGTTGCGCGTCGGTTGAGCCAGCTTTGCCTGACAAGTTCGGTAGAATCAGAGGGATGAGTTTAAGCTTGCGTAAAAAAAGAGCTGTGGTTCGGGCGAAGGCAGCCGGAGTGGATTGTCTGCTGGTGACGCATCTGCCGGATGTGCGCTATCTGTGCGGGTTTACGGGGTCGAACGCGGCGCTCGTGCTCGTCGGCGGACGCTCCGTTCTGTTTACTGACGGACGCTATACAGCCCAGGCCAAGGCTGAGGCTGCCGGAACTCGCGTTGTGATTGCGAAGAAGGCCGCCGTGGTGGCCGCGTGTGAATGGATGGAGGCTGCCGGGATCAAGCGCTGCGGCTTCGATGCCATGCAGACGTCGGTAGCTGCACTCGAAGGGATGCGCAAAGCGGTCTCGGCGAAGCTGCGACGCGGACTGTTCCAGGCGGTGGGACCGCTGGTTGCCGGGTTGCGCGAGGTGAAGGACAGCGAAGAGATCGCCATCATGCGCAAGGCCGCTCTGCTGGGTTGCCGTTTATTCGATGGGATGCTGAGCTTCATGCAACTGGGATTGACCGAGGTCGCCGTAGCGGCGGAGTTGGAACATGCAGCCCGGTTGGCTGGAGCAGAGGCGATGTCGTTTGAGACAATTGTAGCCAGTGGACAGCGGAGTGCTCTGCCGCATGGCCGCGCGACATCGGCGAAGCTGCCTAAAAGAGGCTTTGTCACGCTGGATTTTGGTGTTGTCGTGGACGGCTATTGCAGCGATATGACGCGCACCGTGCACATGGGCAAGGCGCTGCCGGACGAGCGGGAAGTGTATGATGCGGTTCTGGAAGCGCAGGAGGCTGGAGTCGCGATGGTGGCTCCGGGTGTGACCGCTGCCGAGGTCGATGAAGCGGCGAGAAGCGTGCTGCGGAGGGCTGTGCTGGACAAGTATTTCAGCCATTCGACCGGGCATGGCGTCGGGTTGGAGATTCACGAAGGGCCGAGGCTTGCGGCGAAGCAGACGCAGGTTTTAGAGCCGGGAATGGTCGTCACGATCGAGCCCGGAGTGTATATGCCAGGCCGGTTCGGTGTGCGGATCGAGGACATGGTTCTCGTGACCGCGACGGGAGGCGAAGTTCTGACGCCAAGCGTGAAGGCCTGGATTGAGTTGTAATGACAAGAGTGCCGCAACAGGCACAGGAGAGATGGATGGACGTTAACAAGTTGCAAGAGCTTCGCGAACTGGTCGAATTTCTAAAGGCGAATGAGATCGCCGAGTTCGACATGGAACAGGATGATCTGAAAGTCCGCATCAAGTTCGCGGGCGAGCCTGCTGCTGCGAGCGGTGTCGATCTGGCGCACCTGAGCCGGTTGATGGCTTCAGCGCCTGCCTCAGCGCCTGTTGCGGCAGTCTCTGCTGCGGCTGCGGAGAAAGCTCCTGCGGTTGCTCCAGTTGAGGCCCTGCATGAAGTCAAGTCGCCCATCGTGGGCACGTTCTATGAGTCACCCTCGCCAGGCACTCCGCCTTTTGTGAACGTCGGCGATCAGGTGGAGGTTGGCCAGGTGCTCTGCATCGTCGAAGCGATGAAGCTGATGAATGAGATCGAGTCCGACGTCGCGGGCGAAGTAGTCAGGCGGATTGCCGCGAGCGGACAGCCCGTGGAGTATGGGCAGCCGCTGTTCGCCATCAGGGCACGGTAGCGATTGCCCTGCGTGGCATACTTCGCGTGGCTCTGCGATGACAGAGACGATGACAAAGATATCGATTCAAACGGAAGAAAACAGGTAACGCATGTTTCGTAAGGTATTGATTGCAAATCGCGGAGAGATTGCGCTGCGGGTGATCAACGCGTGCAAGGAGATGGGCATCCGCACGGTCGCCGTGTATAGCGAGGCGGATCGCAACAGCCTGCATGTTCGGTTTGCGGATGAGGCAATCTGTATCGGTCCTCCACGTTCGTCGGAGAGTTACCTCAACGTTCCGGCGGTGATCTCGGCGGCGGAGATCGCGGATGTCGATGCGATCCATCCCGGCTATGGGCTGCTGAGTGAGAATGCGAACTTCGCCGAAGTTTGCCGGGCTTCCAATATCAAGTTCATCGGGCCTCCGCCTGAAGTGACGCGGATGATGGGCGAAAAGTCGACCGCACGGCAGACGATGAAGAAGGCGAAGGTGCCGATTCTGCCTGGATCGGACGGCATTATCGCAAGCGAAGGCGAGGCGCTGGAGTGGGCGCGCAGCGTCGGCTACCCCGTAATTCTGAAGGCGGTCGCCGGCGGCGGTGGGCGCGGGATGCGCATCTGCCGCAATAAGGAAGAGCTGCCGGGACTGTATCAACAGGCCTCGATTGAAGCGGCGAATGCGTTCGGCAACGGCGATCTCTACATGGAGAAGTTCATCGAGCAGCCACGGCATATCGAGTTTCAAGTGCTTGCCGATGAGCATGGAAACGTGATGAGCCTGGGCGAGCGCGAGTGCTCCATCCAGCGGCGGCACCAGAAGCTGATCGAAGAGGCGCCCAGCCTGATGGTGACTCCGAAGCTGCGTGAGGAACTGGGCAAGACAATCAGAAAATCGCTCGAAAATATCGGCTACTGGAACGCCGGGACGATTGAGTTCCTGATGGATGAAGACGGCAAAATCTACTTCATCGAGATGAATACCCGCATCCAGGTGGAGCATTGTGTAACCGAAATGGTTACAGGGATCGACCTCGTCAAGGCGCAGTTACGAATCGCCGCGGGCGAAAAGCTGAATTCGATTATCACGGAGCCAGTGGCGATTCGCGGCCATGCAATCGAGTGCCGCATCAATGCGGAGCATCCGGAGAAGTTCACACCGAGCGCGGGTAAGATTACGGCGTTCAATCTCCCCGGCGGTAACGGCGTTCGCGTCGATACCGCGCAGTATGCCGAGGGCGTGGTGCCGCCCTATTACGACTCGCTGATTGCGAAGCTGATCTGCCACGGCAAGGACCGCGAAGAGGCCATGAACAAGATGCAGCGGGCGCTTTCGCAGTTCGTGGTGCAGGGAATTCATACGACGATTCCGATGCATGAGAAGATCTTTGCCGATGCCGAGTTCAGGTCGGGCAAATTCGACACGAAGTTTATGGAGCGGTTTTTCGAGCGGCAGAAGGACATCAAGGTGGAGTAGTGGCGGGGCTATGGCTTTGCTGCTGGGGCGACGGGAACGATCTTCGACTGGACGTGGGTCTGTTCAAAGTTGCGATTCTCTGCGCTGATGATGATCTCGCGATTGAAGAAGAAAAAAATGTGCATCTTGAACTCGGTGCCGAAGCTGACGGGAAACCATACGGCGTCGGGCCTGGCTGCAGGCTGCGGAGCGTAAATGACGGTGAAGCCGAGGCCGAGGAGGCTGGTCCCAAGCATGGTGCGGACGGCGAAGGGAATTCGCCTCGACATGGTGGTGCGGACCATCACGGGCTGGTAGGCAGTGGTGTCGATGTAGGCATCGCCCTTCCAGGAGAAGTCTTTCTTGTCTTTGGGTTGGAAGGCGATATGGAAGACATCGTGGCCGTTTCGGCTCTCGTGGCCTATGAGCTTGAAGCTGTAGTTGGCCTGCGTCTTTGAGGTGAGCGGAAAGAGGCCCGCGTTGATGCCGTCTTTAGACTTGCCGTTGGTGAGATCGTTGCGCATGGCCTCGACGATTTGGCGGTCCATGGTTTTGTCATTATCGATGTCGATGTTGATGTCATCTTGATCGGCGCCAGCTCTGCCGGTGTTTTTCGCCGATGGGAGATGGGTGTAGGTGAGGTACTTGTGTTTGTACAGGAGGCGGCCGTCTAGCTTAAGCAGTTGCTGGTCGGAGCCGGTTGCAGTTGGTGTGATCCGGGTATCGGTGATCTCTTCGCAGCGAACGGTGCTGCCTTTGCGTGAGATGACACAGGCGTGCTGAACATAGAGGAAGTGGGCCCGTTCGGCTTCGGACGTGTCCTGGTTGGCGGCAACGCGAGCCATGATGGCATCGGCTGTGGGTGCAGAGGGAGGTTGTTGCGCGTGGAGGCTGGCCGGAAGTACTGAGAATAACAAGGCGAGCAGGACGGGACGCATGGTGTGGGTACGCGCGGCGAAGGGTGGAAGTTCCGTGATGAAGGGTTAGGTTTTATGCTGGAATGGATGAGACTTCCTCAGTTGTATGTGATTGTCGATGCAGAGGTACTGGCCTCGCGCAGGGCTGAGTTGCGAGAATTTGCCAGGGAGCTGCGGGCGGCGGCCGTGGGCTTGGTGCAGTACCGGGATAAGGTTGGCTCACCGCAGTCTGTGCTGGCGGGTGCGGCGGTGTTGACGCAGGTGTTTGCAGGGTCGGGTTGCCGCTTGATGCTGAATGACCGGCCTGATCTTGCAATGTTAGCGGAGTTTGACGGCGTGCATGTGGGGCAGGGAGATCTTCTGCCCGAGGATGCACGGCATGTGGTGCGTGCCGAGCGGTGGGTGGGAGTCTCTACCCATAACGACGAACAGATACGTCTCGCGGATTTAACTTCTGCCGATTATGTCGCCGTGGGGCCGGTCTTTGCTACCGGGACCAAGCTGGATGCCGAGCCGGTGATTGGCCTCGATGGGGTGCGGCGAGCGCGGGCTTTGACGACCAAGCCGATTGTGGCCATTGGCGGGATTACGCGGGCAAATGCGCGAAGTGTGATGGAGGCCGGGGCGGATTCGTTGGCTGTCATCAGCGCGTTATTTGTTGAGGGAGAATCAGTTGAAAAAGTGGCGCGGGACTTTCTTGAGATTTTGGGGTAGAACTGACGCAACGTGAATAGTTCGGTAAAAATCCAAAACGAAGCTGTCTCCTCTCCGCAATTCGTTCAGGGGATGGGGCTGTTTTCGGCGACTGCGATTGTGATGGGCTCGATGATCGGGTCGGGCATCTTTATCGTCTCGGCGGATATGTCGCGCGCGCTGGGTTCGCCCGCGCTGCTGATTGCAGCGTGGCTGGTGACGGCGGTGATGACGGTCATCGGCGCGTTGAGTTATGGCGAACTGGCAGCGATGATGCCAAAGGCCGGCGGCCAGTATGTCTATCTGCGCGAGGCGCTGGGGCCGTTGTGGGGATTTCTATACGGCTGGACGCTGTTCCTTGTAATTCAGACCGGGACGATTGCAGCGGTGGGCGTGGCGTTCGGAAAGTTTCTCGGTGTCTTCTTTCCGTCGGTGAGCGCGGAGAAGTGGCTGTGGCATATCGGGCATGTCCCGGCCTGGCATGTGGGGCCGATGGTGCTGGGCAATATGGAGATTGGGTTGAATACCGCCAACCTCTCGGCCATCGTAGTGATTACGCTGCTGACGCTGCTCAACACCTTAGGCGTGAAGATGGGCGCGGCGGTGCAGAATATCTTTACCTCGGCGAAGGTGCTGGCGCTGGCCGCGGTGGTGCTGGTCGGCTTGTTTGCGAAGGATGCGATTGCGCTGGCGGCAAACTTTGGCACCGGTTGGCACCACTTCTGGGCAGGCGCTGGCTGGCATACGAGCCACGCTATGCAGGTGGGCGTCGGTGGACCGACCGCTTATGTTGGACTGCTGACGATTGTTGCGGTCGTTCAGGTGGGCTCGCTGTTCAGCGCGGATGCGTGGAACAACGTAACGTTTACGGCGGGTGAGATCCGGAACCCGAAGCGGAATCTGCCGCTTTCGCTGGCCATTGGGACAGGCGTTGTGCTGTTGCTGTATGTGCTCTGCAACTTCGTCTATCTCAGCGTGCTGCCTATGGCGGGCGATCCGGCAGCGGGAACGATTGTAGGCAGAGGGATTCAGTTCGCCTCGGAAGATCGCGTGGCAACGGCGGTCATGCAGAGCGCCTTTGCCGGATACGGCGCAAAGCTAATGGCGGCGGCGATCCTCATCTCAACCTTCGGCTGCGTAAATGGAATGCTGCTGGCCGGCGCGCGCGTCTACTACGCGATGAGCCGCGACGGCTTGTTCTTCAAGTCGGTGGGCAAGCTGAGTGAGAGATCGAAGACGCCGGTGAACTCGCTCTGGGTACAGTGGGCGTGGACATGCCTGCTGTGCCTGTCGGGCAGCTATGGCCAGTTGCTGGACTATGTGATCTTCGCGGTGCTGATCTTCTATATCCTGACCATTGCGGGACTGTTCGTCCTGCGCCGGACGCGGCCCGATGCAGTGCGTCCCTACAAGGCATTCGGGTATCCTGTGTTGCCGGCGTTGTATATCGTGATGGCGACATGGATCTGTGTCGTACTGCTGCGCTACAAGCCGCAATACACCTGGCCAGGGCTGGTGATTGTGCTATTGGGAGTGCCGGTTTATTTGATCTGGAAGAGGCAGGGAGCGGTCGCCGCAAGTGAAGTCGCCGGGACGTAGACGTAAAGGAGAATCAACAAAAGATGTCGATGCTGTTTGCGAAGAAGTCGATGGAGGTGCTGCTGGAGGAGAGCCGGACGGGGGGCGAGAACACGCTCGAACGCTGCCTCGGGCCATTCCAACTCACCGCCCTGGGTGTGGGAGCAGTGATTGGCGCAGGCATCTTTGTCATGGCTGGCCTGGGAGCACACTATGCCGGACCGGGCCTGATGCTGTCGTTCATCCTCAGCGGGCTGGGCTGCGGGTTCGCGGGTCTCTGTTATGCAGAATTTGCCGCGCTCATCCCCCTGGCCGGATCAGCTTACACCTATGCTTACGCGACGCTGGGTGAGTTGATTGCGTGGATCATCGGCTGGGACCTGACGCTCGAATACGCGATGGGCGCAAGCACCGTGAGTTCGGGCTGGTCGAATTACTTCGTCGAAGTGCTGGACATCGTTCATCTGAAGTTCCCTCTGTGGCTCGCCTACGACCACTGGACGGCGCTGGGCAAGGCGGTGGAGACGGTCTGCCGCCAGGTGATGGCGGTCAGTTACCCGGCCTTGCTGCCGGGATCGCAGCTCTATCTCAAGCAGCTTGAAATCCTGAAGATGCATCCCACGGCCGAGATGATGGTGCACGCTCATCACGTGCTGGGTGCGCCGGTGCTGTTCGGCCACGAGATCGGGTTCAATCTGCCCGCCTTTCTGATCGCGCTGATCGTAACCACGGTGCTGGCCATCGGCATCAAGGAGTCGGCAAAGTTCAACACCGGCATCGTGGTGGTCAAGGTCGCCATCGTTTTATTCGTCATCTTTCTGGGCGCGAAGTACATTCATCCCGGCAACTGGGGCACTGACTGGCACACGTTCGCGCCGTATGGATTCAGCGGAATCGGCGCCGGCGCGGCCTACATCTTTTTCGCCTACATCGGCTTCGACGCAGTCTCGACGACGGCGCAGGAGGCGAAGAATCCGCAGCGCGACCTGCCCATCGGGATCATCGCATCGCTGGCCGTATGCACGCTGCTCTACATCGCGGTCGCGGCCGTGCTGACGGGAATGGTGCCGTGGCAGTCGGTCAATATCGAAGCGCCGATCGCGCGCGCCTTCGCCGACCGAAACCTCGGCTGGGCCAGCGACATCATTACGCTGGGAGCTTTGGCCGGACTGACGTCGGTAATGCTGGTGATGCTGCTCGGACAGACGCGCGTGCTCTATGCGATGGCGAGCGACGGTCTGCTGCCGAAGAAGTTCTTCGCCGAGGTGCATCCGCGCTTCCGCACTCCGTTCAAAAATACGTTTCTGGTAGGAACGCTGGCAGGCGTAGTCGGCGCGCTGACACCGATCGACGACATCGGAAAAATGGTGAACATCGGCACCCTGCTGGCCTTTGTGATCGTCTGCATCGCGATCATGATTTTGCGCAAGACAGACCCGGATAGGCCGCGGCCCTTCCGCACGCCCTGGGTCCCGCTGGTGCCTGCCCTCGGCATTCTTTTCAATGGATACATGATGATCAAGCTGGGCTGGCTGAACTGGGCGCGGCTCATCATCTGGCTCATCATCGGCCTGATCGTCTACTTCACCTACAGCGTCAAGCACAGCAGGGTGCGGCTGCGCGCCAAGGGCCTCCCCGAGACCAGCAACACGTAACCGCATCGGTTCCGTGCCCGCTGTCTCAGAGAGGCATCCTTCAACGCTGAAGTTACGACTTGGCGGGAGGGACGGCCGGAGGGGCACTCGCGGCAGGCGAGGGTACGGGGCACGTCCCTTGCGGGCAGTTCGATTGCGACGCCGGTTCACTATTCGCCGGCCCGCTATTCACCGATGCCGGAGGCGTCACCCCGGTAGTTGGAGGCGCCTCTGTCGGGGTTGCATCCTGTGCGGGTGTTGCAGGAGCAGCAACCTCCGGCTTTGCAACCGCCGGAGCGGCCTTCTGGCTGACCCGCTGCGGCGGGCGTTGGATCGTTACCGGGATCGTGACCACATTGGCTGCCGCGGGGTCGTCGCGAAGCCGCAGATAGAATCCCGATTTGCTCGGTCGCGAAAGCGAGAGCGTGGTCCCGATGAAGCCTTCCGGCACATCGGTAGGGTTCGTAAAATTGGGGTCGGTGGCGACGGAATCGACAAGATACAGCCCTGAACCGGTAACCGTGCAGGGCTGAGCACTCTCCCACGGGCAATGGACGTCGTTGAGGGTAGGCAGGCGGACCAGCGTGATCAGCGGAATCCAGTCTCCGGCCGTGCCATCGGGATCGACCGCGCGCAGACGCAACTGCCCGAAGGCGGAGGTGCCAAACGCCTTGAGCGGGTTCAGTGTGCCGACCAGCGTGTGGTGGTTCTGCAAAATGAGGGTGCCGGCGGCTACGTCGAGCGTGGTATGCAGCGAGTTGTCGGCGTTGGCGATCTCAATCCGGCCCGTGCGCGGGAAAGATGCCGACGACTTCAGCGAGAACGTAAGCTGGTCGGTGACAGGCAGATCGTCAGGGTCGGCCAGATGAATCGACTCGTCGGAGGACGGCGCGATTCGCATGTTGATGATCGCGACGGATGGCCGGGCACGGTCAACTTCAACCGGCAGGGTCAGCGTGCGTCCATCCTTAAGTGTGACGTGCGCAGTCACCTTTTCGCCCGCCTTCAGCTTGGGAGCATTGGCATTGGCCGGAAGCGCGAGCCGAAGCGAGGTCGTGCTCGAGGTCTCAGGTCCGGAGAAGCCGTCCATATTGGCTGGAGCGGGTGTTGGCGCTGGGGTGAACACCTGACCCTTCAGATCAAGTTGCGCCACCTGATTAAGGTTGGTGCCATTCAGCGTCGCCGACGTATCGCCCGCGTAGAACTTCAGCGAAGCCAGCGTCGCCGGCTCGGAGAAGGTTTCAGCGGCCACCGTATCCGGCTTGGGCTCCCCATATTGGCGAATGGTCAGATGCAGCGCCCCGGGGTCGACCGATTTGAGTGAGACCTTGACGTCGATCACGTCGGGTTGGTCGGCCTCCTTCCAATCCGTCTTGTCCTGCTTTCCCTCCGCTGTATCGAGCGAGATCGACTGCACGCAGGCCGTTCCGGTGGACGAGAGCGAGAGGTCATTTTCGCGACCCGCGATCAGCACCTTACCGGCTGCCAGCTTCCAGTCTTTGCCCGGAATGGTCTGCAACTGCATGGTGGGGCCGGTGAACTGGTCAAATCCCCAATAGCCGGTGATGGTGCCTGTTACCTTGCCGGACGCATCGGCTTTGGCCGTTGTTTTAGCAGGCGCTTTGGCAGTCTGTACGGGCTTGGGCTTGGACGCATCTGTCGTAGCGGTGGGCAGCACCCTCCGTTCGCTGCTTGCCGGTGCAAGCGTCAGTCCGCCGCGATACGCGTCCGGCACCAGCGGAATGTCCTTCTCCGGGCCGGAGCCATTGAGGTGAAGTACCAGGTTGTGCGCGAACGCAGTCGAGAAGACCAGAGGAGCGCCTTCGACTGGAAGCGCCACAGAAGGTTTTAGCAGGCAGCTTATGTGCTTCGGATCGGCTGGACGCAACGGGGGAAGCACGGAGGGCTGCACCGCGGGCAGGCCAATGACGATCACGGACTTGGGATTATGGAACGAAGGCGGCGTATTGAGTCGGAGATTCAGGCTCTCTCCCTCGGGAAACGCGATCGCCGGAATGTATTGGTATTGCGCGGTGTGCAGATTGCCCATCAGGTGGACAAGGTCGACCACCGCGCCAACGTAGGCGCTGTATAAACCGCCTCCCCCGAGCGACGTGTAACTGGCCGCACTAATCAATTGCGAGGCCCCGGTATTGGTCAGGGTGGAGGCGACTGTCTCGCCGTGGCCATCGTTAAGCAGTGTCTGGTTCCCGCTCTGGGTCAGGCAGGTGTACTGCTGGTCGACCGGACGATTGAAGCAGTCTTCGTTGGGCTTCAGGTTCAGGGTGCGGGCTATCAGGTTGGAGTGTTCGAGCAGCGCCTTCGGGTCCGAGGGAGGCACCAGGCGCATGTCCGCCAGATACTTTTCGATGCGGGCCTGCTCGAATCCGGCCTCGGCGAGGTCTTGCGAGGCGCGCACGAAGATCCCGGGCCGACCGCGCACAGCCGAGCGAAGCGTGCTGAAATCGCCGCCCGTCTCCGGTGCCAGAAACAGCACCACCTGTTGTGCCTCGTCGGGCACATAAACATTGACGCCCTCTTCGCGGACCTTCTGGCTCCACGTCTGGATCTTGATGAACCATTCGTCGGGCGGTGGGTTCGTGGTGCCGCGCAGAAAGCAGACCACCAGAAGGTAGTGGACGGACTGCGTGGTGGGCAGGTCAGGATGAAGCCATATCTTGTCCCCCGCCTGCAGGTTCGGGACCGATGCGATCGGTAGCGTCTTGCCACCACGCGTGACGTGGATCTCCAGTTTGGGGCCGGTCAGGTCAAACCGCGCCGCCTGTGCGAAAAGCGTGGGGCAGGCCAGAAGGAGTGCTGCAAAAGCTGCACAGATGCTAAGGGGCCGAAACTTTGCCATCATTCCATCTTAGACTGCCAAAGCAGACGTTATGGATGCAATTCGATGCGATATTGGCGGACTGGCTACCCCTTGTTGCTGATACGAGAGGAGATATGGTCGCTGGCGATGACGCCGTCGCGGATCGTGACCACACGGTGGGCAAATTCGGCGATGTCCGGCTCGTGGGTGACCAGCACAATAGTATTTCCCTGGGCGTGGAGATCGTCGAACAACGCCATGATCTCGTCTCCTGTTTTGGAGTCGAGATTTCCCGTGGGTTCGTCAGCGAGGATGATCGACGGCTTGTTGACCAATGCGCGGGCGATGGCGACACGCTGCCGCTGGCCGCCCGAGAGCTCGTTCGGCTTGTGCATCATGCGTTCGCTCAGCCCGACCGACTCAAGCACCGACCGGGCGCGCTCGATCCGCTCCGCCGCCGGTGTGCCGTTATAGATCAGCGGCAGCTCGACATTGTGCAGCGAGGTCGCGCGCGCCAGCAGGTTGAAGGTCTGGAAGACGAAACCGATCTCCTTGTTGCGGATGCGGGCCAGCTCGTCGTCGTTCAACTCGGAGACGTCGTGACCGTTGAGCCAGTATTTTCCCTGCGACGGCGAATCGAGACAGCCGATCAGATTCATCAGCGTCGATTTGCCCGACCCCGACGGCCCCATGATGGCGACGTACTCGTTGTGCCGGATGCGCAGGTTCACGCCGCGCAGGGCATTCACCTGCTGGTCGCCCATCTCGTAGGTCTTCCAGAGATTGTCGGTGACGATCACGTCTCCGGCGCGCGGGCCGGAGGCATTGCTGAGCATTGGATCAACTGCGGTTTCGATGGCCATCCGGTTCTCCGGTTCCTGCTTGTTTCAGGATAGTACGTTTGTGCCGGCGCGGTAGTTCCTTTTGCGCGACAGGATTCCCGCATCGGCGATGTCCGCTACTGGTCGGTCGGCGTCACCGTTTCGGGTGTGTTGTCGCGTTTGACCGCAGTGCCGCTCTTGAGCGTTCGTAAGACCTTGTACCGTCCAGTCACGATCTCGTCGCCTGCCTTCAGACCGCTGAGTACCTCGATATCGGTCGTTCCGGTGATGCCCGTCTTCACCGGCACAAAGTCGACGCGCAGCTTCTTGCGCTCTTCCTTCAGCAGATAGACGCCCTGAACGAGTTTTGTGTCGGCAGGTGCTGCGCTCGCGGGCGCTCCCTTGGCCGGCGGTTTGCCCGCATTGGCGGCGAGGGCCTTCTCCGCGGCTACATTGCGCTCGACCAGCGCCTGGATCGGAATCGTCAGCGCATTCGGCTTGTTCGCCGTCGTGATCTTCGCCGTGGCGGAAAGGCCCGGCCGCAGATCGTCCGAGGGATGGTCGAGAGTCACGACCACCTTGAAGTCCTTCGCCTCTTCCGTTCCCGTCGTGCTCTGGCTGGTGGCGATGCCGGTCGTCCGCAGCAGCGCCTGGTCGCCGACCTGGGTCACGTGGCCCTTGAAGACCCGTCCCGGCAGCGCATCGACGGTCACGTCGGCCGGCTGTCCCAAGGCGACGTTGACGATGTCCGTCTCATCGACCTTGACCTCGGCGGTGATGACCGACATATCGGCCAGCGTCATCAGCGTCGAGCCTTCGGCGTTCTGAATCCCGACGACGACCGTCTCGCCCTCGCGCACCGGAACGTTGGTCACGAGGCCATCGAACGGCGCGCGGCTGATCGTCTTGTCCAGCGCGTCATAGTTAGAGCGCTGGCTGGCAATCGCCTGGTTCACATGCGCGCGCTGCGATTGCGTCTGCGCTTCGGCCTGGGCGTATGCCGCCTGCCGCTGGGCCAGCGTGGCCACGGCCATATCGTAGGCAGCTTTCTTGCTGTCGTAATCCTGCTTCGCGATCAGCTTGTCCTGATACAGCGCCTCGGCGCGTTTATAGTCCAGTCCCTTTTGCTCAAGGTCCGCCTTGGACTCCGCGATATTCGCGGTGGCTGTTTTTTCTGCGGCAAGGTAACTATTGACGTCGGTGCGGTTCGACGCGATCGTCGCTGCCTGCGCCGCCACGGTTGCCTGCGGCTGGACGCTCTCGATGGTGGCCAGAACGGCACCCTTCTTGACGTGGTCGCCTTCCTTGACGTTCAGGTGCGTGATGCGTCCGAAAGAGGTCGCTCCCACATTGACATAGGTCTTCGGCTTGATCTGCCCGGTGCCGTTGACGATCGAGACCAGGTCCTGCCGCACCGCTTTGCCCGTCGCAACTTTGGTTACATTGGCCCGTCCGTGGATAATGGTTCCTGCGACGATGCCTGCCAGTACCAGGACGCCGACGACGATCAAAACAATCTTTTTCGCGCTCATTTCTGCTTTCTTTCGCGAACAGGGTCTGACCCCGTCTGCGGCATTGGGAATGGCCTGTCAAAGAAATATACGAACACAACGGGTACAGAGTTCCAGCGATCTTCTCCCTGCGCGGCCCAAACGGCCTTATAAGGACAGGGAGAAGAGGAGCAGCTATCTAAAAACAGCACTGAAACGTGAATAAACCTGTCCGGGAATCACCGACGATCATAGCAGGCTATCAGGCTGATTCCACCCTCTTGTACCGGCGAAGTAACCGCTCTACAATACATATTGGTTAACAGGAGCACTACCCTATTTATGAAGACGTCACGCCGCCTTGTTTCGGTCTCTGCTTTTTTATTCTTGACGATGGGGGTAAGTGCTTTGCCGGCCCAGAACGCAAACAGCGTTCTGCCTGATATCGACGGAACCACGTCCCAGACCAACCCCAACGTGGAAAAGCCCGACCCGCTCAAGCGCCAGCTCACCGACAAGGAAAAGCGCGCCCAGCAGAAGGAGCTGCGCGGCGAGCTGCACGGCGTCTACAAAAAGTGGCTCGACGAGGACGTTCGCTGGATCATCACCGACCAGGAGATGAAGGCCTTCAAGAACCTGAGCAACGACGAAGAGCGTGACTCCTTCATCGAGAATTTCTGGCTGCGCCGCAACCCTAGCCCCGATTCGCCGGAAAACACGTACAAGGAAGAGCACTACGCCCGCATCGCCTATGCGAACGAGCACTTCGCCGCCGGCATGCCCGGATGGAAGACCGATCGCGGCCACATCTACATCGCCTACGGCAAACCCGACAGCATCGAGTCGCACCCCAGCGGCGGTACCTACGACCGTCCCATGGACGAGGGCGGCGGCCAGACCTCGACCTTCCCCTTTGAGATCTGGCACTATCGCTACCTGGCCGGTATCGGCGACAACATCGACATCGAGTTTGTGGACACCTGCATGTGCGGCGCCTATCACATGACCCTCGATCGTTCCGAGAAGGACGCGCTCAAGCACGTCCCCGGAGCCGGCCTCACCATGTACGAACAGCAGGGACAGGCAAAGAAGGCGGACCGCTTCTCAGGCGGTGGCCTCGAGCAGCTCGGCACCGGCCCCATGTCAACCCAGAACCAGAGCAAGGAGTTCGACCGGCTCGATCAATACGCCAAGCTGATGGCCCCGCCGGTCATCAAGTTCAAGGACCTCGAGGCGTTCATGGCGACCTCCAAGATCCTCACCGGCCCGCCCTTCCTTTTCAACGTCCGCACCGACTACGTCAAGATCACCAACGACACCGTCCTGGTTCCGCTGACCCTGCAAATTCGCAACGGTGACATCACCTTCAGCAACAAAGACGGCGTCGCCACCGGCACGGTCAACATCCTCGGCCGCGTCTCCAACCTCAACGACCGGCCGATCCAGACCTTTGAGGACACCGTCAACGTTCAGGTCCCCAGCGAACTGCTCGCCCGCACCCAAAACAATGTCTCGGTCTACTGGAAGGCGCTGCCCCTGCGTCCCGGTCTCTATAAGGTCGATATCGCGATCAAGGACGTCAACAGCCCCGACCACGTCGGCCGCTGGAAGCGCAGCATCAACGTGCCCAAGTACGACGACGACCATCTCGCCTCCTCCTCGCTGATCCTGGCCGACCAGATGGAGCATGTCCCCTCACGCGACATCGGCGCAGGAAACTTTGTCATCGGTGACACCCGCATCCGTCCCCGCGTGCCGACCGAGATGAGCGCTCCGGTTACCTTCCACCGCGCGCAAAACCTGAACTTCTGGATGCAAGTCTACAATCTCGGTATCGACGAGAAGAGCAAGAAGAACGACGCCACCATCGACTACCAGATCGTCAACACGGCCACGAACCAGACCATTCTGCAGACACAGGAGCTCACCGCGAAGACGAATCCGAATGCGGACCAGGTGACACTGGAGAAGAGTATGCCGCTCGCCAGTCTTACGCCCGGAAAATATAAGGTGACCATCAAGGTCGACGATGGCATCACCAAGCAGCAGATCGCAGAATCTGCGCCATTTGTAGTGGAGTAGCGCAGTCGTGCACAATAGAGAGAGCTACATGTTTACGCGGATGCGACAGGGCGATAAGCGGTAGCCGGGCCGACTGTAAAACGGCACCCTCTTTTACCGGGTGCCAACACGTTATGGAGTAGCCGTCGACGCGCAGAAAGCAAACACTGTGCAACGATCCCAGGGAAGTATCCAGGTGAAGATCGCGCTTCTGGCTCTGATGCTGTCCACGGCATCGGTGTGCCTCGCCGTCGGCCCTGGGGCCACCGTCTCCGGCGTCGTGCGCGATGCCGATGGTGTAGTCCAGATGGGCGCCCTGGTTCAGGTACTGGCCGCCGACTCCGCCCTGGTTGGGACCGCATTCACCGACCTTCATGGCCGCTATCTCATCACTCGCCTGATCCCCGGAAAGTATCAGGTCAGGGCCACCGCGGCCCTTTTTATGCCGACCACTCGCGGCGATCTTCACCTTCGCCCTGGCGCCCAGGCGGTTGTCAACCTTACCCTGAACACCATCTTCGACGCCACCACCTGGCTGCCTGCCGAGCGCCGCAAGGCCGACGAGCCCGGCGATGACTGGAAGTGGACACTGCGCTCCGCCGTCAACCGCCCCATCCTCAGAATGGCCGATGACAACGGCAATGTCATGACGGTCTCGTCCAGCGTCACCGAGACCACCACCCCGACTTCCCGTATTCGTGCTGCCGTGAGCAGCGGTGATGGCGGTTTTGCCAACGGCGGCATTCACAACGTCATGACGATCGACCGCGTGCTCGACGATGGCTCCGGCATGGTTCTCCGCGCCGATATCGGCACCGGGCTCGGACCGCGGCTGGGCTCGCCGTCGATGAACCTCTCTTCGGGCTTCGAGCGGCGGCAGGGCTTCGCCGGCTCCACTCGCATGGTGGCCAGCTATCAGTCTCATCCCGAGATGATGGGCTCCGGAAATGTGGCTGGGAACGCGTCCGGCCTTCAGACCTTTGAACTGGCGAGCGCAGAGAAGATGCAGATCGGCGACTTCGCCGATGTCGAGGCTGGTGGCATCGTCTATGTTGTCCATACCGACGGATATGCAATTGCCTCCCGCCCTTTCCTTAAAGTCACGACCCACCCCACCGAAGACTGGACGGTCGGCTATCGCATGGCCACCTCGCGCGACCTGCAATCCTATGCCGGACTCAACGCAGTGCAGCAGGAGATGCCGGTTGCCATCACATCCTCTTCGTCTTCCCCGCGCAACCGGATGCGGACCGAGAAGGGCCTGCATCAGGAGTTCGCCGTCGGGCGCAAGCTTGGCCCTGGCCTGGTTCAACTCGCCTATTATCTCGACTCTCTCGATAACGTGATGGTCGAGGGCGGCGGCACGCTCAGCGCGGCGGACATCGCCCAGGCCGGCGAGTCGCCGGTGGGCGGAATCCTCGCCGACCAGACCACCGGTAACTTCCGTCTTCTCAACTCCGGCTACAAGACCCGGGGGTTGAATCTTACCCTCTCCGAGCCCATTACCTCGAACATGTGGGTCGCGCTCGAATACAGCACCGGCGCTGCGCTCACCGCAAAGGATGACGACATCCTTACGCTTGAAGACGTGGCCACGGATCTGAAGCCGCTGACCTCGCAGACGGCGACCATCGCGGTGAAGGGAAGAGTGCTCCGCAGCGGCACCAGCGTGCGCGCCGCCTACCGCTGGCAGCCCGCGCGGATGGTGACGGCGGTCAATCCCTATGCCGCGTTCAGCGATCAGGCCTTCCTGAGCTGCTACCTGCGGCAGGCTATCAAGTTCGGCAATCTCCTGCCGCCGGGCCTCGAAGCAACGGTCGATGTGACCAACCTGCTCGCCCAGGGCTACCGCCCCTTCCTCTCCGCCGACGGCAAGACGCTCTTCCTCGCCCAGTCCCCCCGCGCTCTCCAGGCCGGCCTCGCCTTTACCTTCTAGCCTCCCGCCTCTGAATCGTACCCGATCAACACTGTCATTCTTCGCGCGGTGGGTCCCCAGCGAACGTCGTTTGCCAATCTCCTTTTCTTGTCATTCCGCAGCGCAGCGGAGGAATCTGTTGTTCACCCCAGCCTAAAAAGCTGTCAAGCCCCTAAGCCGCATAAATATAACAAAATAAAATGAATATGGGTTGCAAAATAGTTCCATCCCATTTGCTAAACTAGATAGCAGCACGAAAAAGGAAAGGCCCAGTCAAAGCTGGGCCTAAGTCTTTTATAAACAAGAGTTTGATCCTTAACCGTCATGGAATGAAGACTTTGCAAAGTACCCCCTGCGTAAAGTCTTGAATCGAGTTACTTTACGAAAAAGTACCCAGGGTGGGGTACCTCAAAGAAGTCCGCTCGCAGTTGACATGTCTCCGGAATGCGCTATCCTGTGCACCAGAAGTGGTGCAAAAAAACCGGAGAGGCAGACCATGACAACGGAGCTGGACCTACTGGATATTTGGATTCCCGAGCAGATGCAGCCGGGTGCGCTATTCATGCTGGAACAGGCTGGCGGGCTCGGCAAGGCGGAGAACCCTTACTGTGCGGTCCTCGCCTGTCCCACCTGTGGCTCGCTTGGGCTCATTACCCGGCAGCAGTGCATGGGCAACGAATCTATGATCTGCGGCTCCGACCAATGTTCTGCGGAGTATTTTCTGGAGAATGGCAAGATTCGCTATCGCGCCGCAAACTGAGGCGTCACTCGTGCCGTAGCGCCACCACCGGGTCCATGTGCGCCGCGCGGATCGCGGGCAGCAGCCCCGACACAATGCCGACCACGGCAAGAATAGCGAACGAGATCAGCATTACCTCGGGCGAAGCGCGCAGAATGATGTCGCCCTCGTGGTTCGCCGTCTTATAGATATCGGAGTAGAGCGGCATGGCCGGAACCATGTACGCCACCGCAACTGCAATCATCATCCCCACTGCCCCGGCGATAAAGGTGAGCGTCAGGCTCTCCAGCAAAAATTGCGAGAGAATATCTCGCCGCCGCGCACCAAGCGCCTTGAGCAGACCGATCTCCCGCGTGCGCTCGGTGACCGAAACCAGCATGATATTCATCACGCCGACGCCGCCGACGCCCAGCGTCATCGCTCCGATGATGCCCAGCAGAAGTTCGAGCGCCGTGCTGAACTGCATGATCTCAGCCGAGTCTGCCACCGTGTCCCACACGCCGATGGCCTTGTCGTCTTTAGGATCGAAGTGGTGCCGCTCGGCCAGCACTGCACGGACGGCCTGAATCGCCTTGAGATGCATGTCTCCCGAGACCGGCTGGAAGACGATGCTGTCCGGGTCGCGCTGGTTGCGGAGCAGCCGCATCATGTTGAAGGGAATGAAGGCATTTTCATTATCGGGGCCGTTGTTGGACGAGTCCTGGATCTTGTTCTGCAGCACACCGATGACCTGAAAGACGTGGCCTTCGATATTGACCGACTCGCCGACCGGAGGAAATCCATTGAAGAGCTTCTGCGCCGCATGAGCGCCGAAGATGACGACCTGGCGATGCTCGCCGAAGTCCGCCGGTTCGAAGTACCGGCCTTCGTCAACCTTGAGCCGCCGCATCTCGCCGTACGGATATTCGATGGCCTTGCTCTGAATGTTCACGACCTTGGCCCCGTACTTGAAGCTGAACGCATCGTCCGTCTCGGAGCTCACCGCTCGGAGAAATGGAACGGTATCGCGCACAGCCTCGGTATCGCCATCGCGGAGCTTGACCTTCTGGCCCGCTCGTTCGCCGCCGGCCTGCATACTCGTCTGGCCGCCCCAGACCATGATGACGTTATCGCCCAGCCCCAGAAACCCGTTCATGACCTCGCGCCCGAGGCTGCGTCCATAGCTCAGCAAAAGCACCACCGTCACCAGTCCCCAAACGATGCCCAGCATCGTCAGGCCGGAGCGCAGGCGATTGCGCAGCAGCGAATCGATACTTTGACGGACAATCTCGGCGATGTTCATGACTACTCCGTCCGCAGGCATTCCATTGGGCTGAGATTGGCGGCGCGCAGCGCAGGATAAGTGCCCGCGAAGAGCGTAATGACGGTAAGAGTTGCAAGGGAAGCGATGATCGCAACCGGCGAGATCACCGGATGAGGCACGAAATCGGGAAGAGGAACAAGCCGCATCAGCAGGCACACTCCGACACCAACGGTCAGGCCGGTGACGCCGCTAACGATGGTAATAATTGCCGACTCGGCCAGAAACTGCCGCCGAATGTCGACCGCGGTGGCTCCGAGAGCCTTGCGAACGCCGATCTCCCGGGTGCGTTCGGTTACGGCGACCAGCATGATATTCATCACGCCAATGCCGCCCAGCGCAAGCGTCAGCAAGGCGACGGCGCCAAAGAAGAAGGTCATCACGGAGAAGATGCGTTCGGTAAACTTCGCGCCATCGAGCGTGTCCCAGACCCACAGCGCTTCTTTATCGTCCGGATCGTAGTGATGGCGCACCGCGATGATCCGCTTCACCTCGTCGAGGGCCTTCTCGTGAAGATCGGGCGAGACCGGCTGGACGACGATGTTATTGACAAAGCCGCGCTCGATGCCAGGGTCGGTCGGCGGAAAGTCGCGGGCCATGGCTGAGTAAGGCGCGAACAGTTGGGTGTTGTCCGGCCCGCTGCCGTAGCTGCCGTTCTGTTTCTTCTTGGCGAGCACGCCGATCACCGTGTACTCGTATCCCGCGACCATCATCTTCTGCCCGATGACAGCCTTGCCGGGAAAGAGCTGCCGGTTTGCATCGGCGCCCAGCAGGATGACGCGCCGCCCATTGGCTTCGTCTTCGTCGGTCATCAGGCGTCCCTGATCGACCGTCAAAGAACGAAAGCGTTGATACTCCGGCCAGACGCCGCGAACGGGCCGCGAGGCGGCGTTCCATTGGCTGACTTCCGATACGGTGCGCCGAATCTCCGGGCTCACGGTCTTGACCAGTGGCGCCTGCTGTTGAATGGCGATGGCATCGTCGACCGTGAGGCTGATGTTCCGTCCTGCGGCATAACCGCCAGCCTGCATTCCTGTCTTGCCGCCGAAGATGATTGCAATATCGGTGCCGATGCTGCGCATGTGCTGTTTCTGGTCCACGTTGAAGCCGATTCCCAACCCGACCAGAAGAATCACCGACGTAATGCCCCACACGATTCCGAACATGGTGAGGAAGCTGCGAAGCTTGCTCTCCCACAGCGCAGATAGAGTCTGCTTGAATATTTCGCGTATCGGCATAGGCAATCGTATCTGCCCGTCAGAGGGGCGGACTGAATTCTATATACGGGCTGCGGGAGGGAAAGTTCCTTCATCGGCGATGGGGAAGGTCCTCAGCGTGGATGAAACTAAGCCTTGCCGATCCAGAGTCAGTGAGAGCCGGCTCCTCCGATGATGTCGAGGGCACCCTAAAAACGGGGCGGATTCCGAAACCGGCCAGATTCTTAGGAATTCTCAATTGGCGGCAAGGCCTTGTATAGCTTTGCCATTAACTCTAGCGGCAGAGACTCTGCGCGTACCTGCGGAGGGATGCTCGCGGGCCAGGCGGCAGCGAGTTGTTCGGCCGAGTATCCAGCGGCACGGAGGTTGTTCTGGAGAGTTTTACGCTTCTGCGCGAAGGTCTGCTTGAGGAAGGTGTCGAAACCGGCAGCGTCCACGCCGAGTTCTGCGAAGCGCGGTGCGAACTGGAGGCGCAGAACGGTGGAGTAGACTTCGGGCGGCGGCGAGAACGCCGAGGGCGGCAGCGTGAAGAGATGCTCGACCTGCGCGTTCATCTGCGCGGTGGCCGAGAGCAGGCCGTAGTCCCGGACGCCCGGCGAGGCGGAGACGCGGTCGGCAACCTCGCGCTGCATCATCAGAACGGCGCGGGCGATAATGGCGGCGCTGCCTGCGGCGAAGAGCTTCAGCAGAATGTCCGAGGTGATGTAATAGGGAAGGTTTCCGATGACGTCTGCGGTTTCACCTTCGGGCACGAGGGTGCGGAGATCGGCTTTGAGGACGTCGATTTGGATGATCTGTACCTGCGGCTGGTTGCGGAAACGGAAGGTCAGTTCGGCGGCGAGAGCGGGGTCGAGTTCGAGCGCGATGAGGCGATGGCAGCGTTCGGCAAGGATTTCGGTGATGGAGCCGTGACCGGGGCCAATCTCGATGACAGTGCGATCGCGGAGGTCGCCGAGTGCATCGACGATGGCGTGACGGGCCGTGTCATCGATGAGGAAATTCTGGCCGAATTTGGGCTTACGTTTCATGTGCATCCAAGGAAGAGTGTCTGATCGCGCCTGTCTTTGTATAGACTAACGGTTTGACGGGGAAGATAAAGGACGACTGAATGCATATCGTGTTTGCAGCATCGGAGTGTGCTCCATGGGCGAAGACTGGCGGACTTGCAGACGTGGTGAGCGCGCTGCCGCGCACCCTGGTGAAGCTGGGCCATAAGGTCAGCGTGTTTATACCGTACTACCGGCAGGTGGCGAAGGCCGTGCCGCGAGCAGTCGTGGCATTGCCCAGCGTGACGATTCCGTATCCGTCGTACAACCGCTTTGTGCGCATCCTCGATGGAGGAGTGACGGAGGGCGTGCAGATGTACTTTGTCGACTCTCCGGAGTTCTTCGACCGGGAGAGTTTTTATTCGACTCCTTCAGGAGATTATCCAGATAATGCAGAACGGTTTGGGCTGTTGAGCCGCGCTGTGATTGAGGCGTCGAAGGTGCTGGGGATACCGGATGTCTTCCATGTGCACGACTGGCAGACGGCGATGCTGGCGGTGCTGCTGCGGTCGACTTATTATTTCGATCCGGTGCTGCGGCATGTTCCGGCAGTGCTGACGATTCATAACGCGGGCTATCAGGGATGGTTTCCACCCCAGATGATGGAGACGCTGCTGCTGCCGTGGGATATGTTCACGTTTGAGAAGCTCGAGCAAAACGATAAGGTCAATTTTTTGAAAGGCGGCATCGTTTACAGCGATGCGGTTACGACCGTCAGCCGCACCTATGCGGAAGAGATCAAGACGGCGGAGTTCGGCAATGGGCTGGAAGGCGTGCTGCAGCAGCGGAACGGAGACCTCTTTGGCATCCTCAACGGCGTCGATTATGAGGAGTGGGACCCTGCGATCGATCCGAATATTGCTGCTCACTATACAGCCGACAACCTGGCAGGGAAGCAGGAGTGCCGCCGCGACTTGCTTCATGCCTTTGGGCTGAAGGATGTGGCAGATGAGACTGCGGTGATTGGTGTGGTCTCGCGCTTTGCTACGCAGAAAGGCTTCGACTTTATCGTCGAAATCATCGACAGGCTGGTGAAGGAAAATATGGTGCTGTTGATGCTCGGCAATGGCGAGGAGTACTACGAGCGCCTGCTGGTGGAGATGGCCGGCCGCTATCCTTCAAAGATACGGGTGCAGGTGAAGTACGACAATGTGATGGCGCATAAGGTCGAGGCTGGTTCGGATATGTTTCTGATGCCTTCGCGTTACGAACCGTGCGGACTGAACCAGATCTACAGCTTGAAGTACGGTACGATTCCTGTGGTCCGCGCAACGGGCGGCCTCGAAGACACGATTGATGAGCAACCGGCGGGGGGAGGGAATGGCTTTAAATTCTGGGGATATGATTCAGGCGCTCTGCTGGATGCGCTGCAACGTGCGCTGGCAGTGTTTCACGACAACGAGGCATGGATAAAGATGATGCGGCGCGGAATGGCACAGAACTTCTCCTGGGAGAAGCCAGCGCAGGAATATGTCCGCGTTTATGAGCGGGTCATACAGAACCGCAGCTAGGCGCTTTGGCGATGTGGCGAACATCGAAGTTGAGATTCATTCGCAAGGGCGCGTGCGGAATCTATATAATGAGAGATCATCCAGCCGGGATGGCGGAACTGGCAGACGCAGCGGACTCAAAATCCGCCGAGGGCAACCTCGTGGGGGTTCGACCCCCCCTCCCGGCACCATAGATAAGATCCACAAAAGGAATAGGTTGTAAAGTTTAAAGCCTCTCAGCCCGAGAGGCTTTTCGTGTCCAAAATGTGCTGGTGCCGGTTCGTACCTCACTGCCAGTCTAATTTGGGTTTAGCAGGTGCCGAACATGCCCAAAAGAACACGAAGAAGGAGCGGAGCCTTTTGGGCAAGGCCCGCTTCAGAGATTTGCTGGATTGGTATTACATCAATGAATGCTTTAGCGTGTTATCTAACTGGAATCCAGCGCGCCTCTTCTTGCGCAGGCAAAGTCAGCGTGGAATGCGCATTTACGATTCTGTTCCCAGACCTGCTCCTCAGCCGGTAATGCGCGGCGTTAAAGCCAAGCGCCGACAGATCGACCTGATATCGCCGTGGTCTATCAGACAAATTCTTGAGCACAAATCCGTTTTCATTATAACTGTAGCGCACTGCATACTCAGGAATTTCGAACTCCACGCTGCCGTAGTTTGTAAGGTGCGGTGCGACAGCTACATCTGCATCCGCGGGAATAGTCAGCCCCAGAAACTTCTCGATCAGGACAGCCGTGAAAACGTTGGGATATTCATAGTACTTTTCGGCCCCGTGTGCATCCTTGCCATCGATATAGTAGACGTGGTCCATGTCGTACCGTTCACTCATGAAATAGCCGCTTTTCGCGCCCTCTGCCGCCACCTTGTTCAGCTGATCAAGCAAGACGCCACTCTGTCCTTGCGACTCACGAAAGGTAGCATCCCAGTACCAGTACCTGCCGGCGGCGCAAAGATCATACGGGCCGCCAGTGCCAATTTCGGCCTTATCGTATCCGGCGATGTCGGCTGCCACAAAGCTGGGGAATCGCTCAAACTCCTCGGCCTTATCGTCGATCAAACGCCGCACCGCGACGGCCTGACCAGCCGTTGCATATCCGAAGGCCACAGGCAGTTCATTGGCAAGGAGATGAATGTGATCGTGAGCCTTTCCGTTGCGATCAACCCAGTCGATAAATCTCTGATTCGCCGGGTCCCAATATCCCATCGGAAGAGGCGCGATCAGCGCATTAGCCATTTTCTTCGCTGCCCCGGCAAAGAGTAAGGCCTCGTCTCGTCGTCCCAACAGGTTCTCCATGCCGGCCAGCAATGCGAGCGCGTGAGCGGCAAACGCCTGGGCCTGCGTCACACGACCATCCTTGATTACCTGGTCTTCGTAATAGACATCGGACCACACGCGGCCGTACTGGTCCGTGTTCGACAGAATCCACTTGGCAGAGTGTTCAAGGTTCTCGATGTTAGACCGTAGCCACGCCACATTTTTTTTGGCCTTGTAATAGCGCCAGGACTCTTCAATCACTTCGATGTTCCCGGTCAATGGAAACATTGCTGCGTTCTGATGATTGTCCTCACTGTTTCTGCGCACGTGATACTCGCGCCTTCCATCAGGCTGCACCGAGGTGGGAATGCGATAAAGACCCTCCGGATCGTCATTCATCAGCTTGAACTGGAGCTCAATCATTCGCTTCACAATATCGAGATCGAGTTCTGAGCCCAGTGCTATCCGGCCCTTGATTTGAAACTCGTGATCGACTGCAGGATAAGAGCCCGCATAAGAGTTCACATTCAGCGTGCTGAGAACATATCCACTGCTGTAAGGGAAATTCGCCGCCATCGTCTTCTCCACGACCGATGGCAACATGGTTCCCCAGTAGAAGGCGGCTAAAGCTTCTTCCAGCTTTGCGCCACCGGAGATCTCAAGAGAAAATCGATGCCCGAAGGGGTCGCTGTGCGGGCGGGCCTCCGCTTTGGAAAGAATTGCACTCTCTGCGTGCAGAGTAACTGTCAGCCCCGCTTCGGTCTTCTTCGCATCCAAATCGCCGCCACGCAGCGCGAGATGCCAGGAGTGATCCTTCGATGTCGCATCGAGCGGCAGAATCCACAGTGATCGGTTCGCATTCACCTCCGCGCCCCTCGCGCTTATCGGAAGTGCCCACCACTGGTTCTGTTCGTATTGAACGCCGAGCCCCTGGCAATGGGTAAATACAATTTCAACAGGCGCGTGAGCGTCTTTTCGCGTAACCAAAAGATCTTTTCCGACTTGAGACACGTTGGCGTTTTCGATTGACCGCAGAATGCCGTCGGCATTGCCCGGCTGTGTCCCATTCAAGGCATCTCCGCTGCCCAGCGCATACAAGTGCGTTGATACTCCGAGCAATAGAAAGACCGCGACCAGTATTTTCATCATTTTCATAAAGTGTTTTTATGTTCACAAGAGGTATCGTTGATTGGCCCAGCCCAGTATACGGACTGATAAGGAGGCTTAGAGGAAGGTGGCATTCGGTGACGCAAGAGGGAGTTGCCGAAAACGGAGTCGGTAGATGATGATGAAACGCAAACGTCACTTTGGAGCACCCCATGCAAGAGGAAGAAATACGTGAAGCCCTGAAGAGGCACTGGCGTGCATCGGCAGCAGGCAATGCAGACGTGGAACACGATATTTACGATGACGATGCCATTTGTGATTATCCGCAGTCAGGCGAGCGAATCCTCGGGCGAAGTAACTTGCAGGCCCTGCGGAGTCATCATCCCGGCAAACCGTTGGGTTTCAACGTCAAGCGAATCCTCGGAAAAGGCGATCTCTGGATCACGGAATATACGATCACCTACCAGGGGCGGCCAGCGTACACCATAAGCATTATGGAGTTCTGTGACGATAAGGTCGTGCACGAGACACAGTATTTCGCGGACCCCTTCGAGGCGCCGGCCTGGCGAAGCCAATGGGTTCAGCGGATTGCGTGACGCACCAATCACGCCAGCCGAGGCGATGCCATTCGACCGTTCCGAATTGCACTATCTCCCTCTGCTGTCTCCAACTGGTTTGAGGGTAAGCCCTAAGGCCGGGCCTTAAGGAATAGAATCGTAAGATGAGTCTTTCTTCTGTAGACGCGCGGCCACGACACTCGTTCCAGACGGACGATGCATCTCTCCTGCCCATCGCAGAGAAGGTGCAGCGCGGCGAGCGGCTCAGCTTTGACGACGGCGTAGCGCTCTACCGCAGCGGCGATGTCCTTGCTGTGGGCTGGCTGGCCAACCTTGTTCGCGAACGGATGCACGGCGACCTGGCCTACTTCAACGTCAATCGCCACATCAATCCCACCAACGTCTGTGTCGCCTCCTGCCGCCTGTGCGCCTTCGGACGCAAGAAGGGCGAGGCTGGAACCTACACCATGGCGCTCGAAGAAGCATGGGAGACGGCGGGCTCGGGCTACTCCGAGGCCATCACCGAGTTCCACATCGTCGGCGGTCTGCATCCCGACCTTCCCTTTGAATACTTCATGGACCTTGTAAGCGGGTTGAAACGGCGCTTTCCCAAGGTACACATCAAAGCGTTCACCATGGTCGAGGTGGCATTCCTGGCAAAGCGCGGCAAGATGACCATTCCCGAGACGCTACAACGCATGAAAGATGCAGGAGTGGACTCCATGCCCGGTGGCGGAGCGGAGATCTTCGCCGACCGCGTTCGCCACATCATCTGCGACCACAAGATCGACGGCGGCGAATGGCTGGAGACCGCGAAGACGGCACATCAGATGGGCCTGCGCTCCAACGCGACCATGCTCTATGGTCATGTCGAAAATGACGAAGACCGGGTGGATCATCTGCTGAAGCTGCGCGCCGTGCAGGACGAGACCGGTGGGTTCCAGACCTTTATTCCGCTGGCTTTCCATCCCGACCATACCGCGCTGGCGCACATTCCGCGTACTACCGGGATGCTCGACATCAAGCAGATTGCGATAGGACGCCTGATGCTGGACAATTTCTCTCACATCAAGAGCTATTGGCAGATGGTCTCGCCCAAGATGGCGCAGATCGCCCTCCGTTTCGGTGCCGACGACATCGACGGTACCGTCGTTGAGGAGAAGATCTACCACGATGCCGGTGCGACCACGCCGCAGGGAATGCGCCGCACCGATCTCATCCGCCTCATCACCGAGGCCGGCCGCGTACCCTTCGAGCGTGACACTCTATATAGGGCTGTGACGCGAAGCGAAGATACATTTACCGTCGCGGTTTGAGGGCGGGCGAAAGCTCCTGAAATAAGACACAGATGCCCGCCTCACCGGAACGCCGTCCCAGCGTAATGCGTCAGAGGGAAATCTCTTTCTATTTTTTTGGCGTATGCAATCCATTGCAGGTAAAGTTTTTCCTATTTAGCTTTCTTCTCACCTTCGCTCTGTAAAAAATCCCAGTAAATAAGTAAATTGTGCGGGCTCTCGCCTTTGGCACACCAGTTGCTTTATTAATTTCCGTAACAAGATCAACCATGATCGGCTAGCTTGCATCCAAGAGGCGAACACGATCACAACATAGGCTTTTTTGCCGCTTGCCTCCCGGGCAGGCACAGGAAAGTAGCGCAACAAAATGGAAACTTGCATCACCTGTGTCGCTGATTTGCCTCGCTTCTCTCGATATTTTCAGAAATAAGTGTTGAAGATTTTCCGCCGGTCTGGTGGTAAGTCGTTGCAGCAAGGTCCTGCCTATCGCGGAGATCGGTGTCTTCGCTGGTCTCCGCGATAGGCAGGACAGGTAATTCGCTTCACCTCGGGTATTTATAAAGGAGGCTTATGTATCTGTTGTTCATCCCATCTATGTTCGCCGTCGTCGTTATCGGCTTCATCCAACTCCGCGACCAGTTCGCCGTTGCGAAATCAAAGTAGGCCGCCGCACACACCCATTGGTTCATCTTACTTGCCGCCCCAAACCCAGGTCTGTACGGTACGGTAAGTAGGCAAGAGGAGAGCCGGGCACAAGACCCGGCTCCTCTTTGCTGTCTAAAATGAATCTACTTCGCCTCCAGGACTGCTACTCCATCGTGGGCGAGCAGTACGCTGCGGCCTTCCTTGTCGTTCAGGCGTTCTATAAGCAAAGCCCGTCGCGACGTATCTTTGATTTGCGAGATCGCTATTTTGCATCCACGTTGTTCTTCTGGGCGATCTGTTCAATCATCTGCAGGTGCTGGCCGATGACCTGCGCGCCCTGCGAAGCAACGTTCTTCAATGTGGGGTTCGAGGCATCGATCGCCTCCTGCTTGAACTCCTTTTCATCCTTCTTGTGGTCCTTCACCATGTCCTTGATGTAGGCCTTGTCGAACGCGTCGCCATTCAGCGCGCTCAGCTTGGCTATAGTCGATTTATCCTTGGACGAGAGCGAGTCAGGCACTTTGACGTTCATTTGCGCTGCCACCTGCTTCATCTGATCGCCGAGCTTGGTATGATCATCGACCATCTTCTGCCCAAACTCCTTTACATCGGGGTTGCTGCTCTTTTGAGCGGCGAGTTGCCCCATCTGAACCTCGGCCATGCCGCCTTCGAGCGCGCTCCGAACAAACTGCTTGTCCATCATCGCGGCCGTGCCGTTCGGGTCCTGGTTGCCGTTGGCAGTCTGATCCATGGGAGACGCTCCCGGTCGCGACATAGGAGGCGCCCCCTGGGTCGGAGCGGACTGTTGCCCGCCGCTGGGAGACATCTGCGCCATCGCGGGGCTTCCGCCGAGAAGCGCCGCACCTGCGACCAGCGCAAGACTGCTGAGTAAAAACCTGCTGTGTCCATGACGACTTGTTTTCATGATTTTGCTCCTGAACAGGGGGTTCGAACTGTCCGAAATAGATTGTTCGTTCGCGATTCACACGTACAGGTCGCATTCCATAGGGTGCGGCACAGCGCCTTCCGGGTTGCCTATTCCGCGGTCTCGGCCCCATTCCTTGCTGTATCTAAAGGCTTATTGGCGATGGCGACAGAGAGCAGCAACAGAAGTACCGCCCCCGTGGCCGGCACGGCAAGCCCGGCGCGCAGTCCATGGAACTCGGTCGAGACGACCCCCGTCAGCCAGGGGAGGACCGCTCCTCCAATCGAGGCGGCGGCGAACACCCGGCCAAGCCGCGGATGGTTGCCTGTTCGCGCCAGAAAGAACGAAAGAATCAGCGGATAGATTGGTGCCAGCGCAAGCCCGCTCAAGACGGTGAGTGACACAACTCCGCCGGCGCTCAGGTGTCGCGCGACAATCAGCAAGCCTACCGTCAGAATGAGCAGCACGACGCTAGCCCTGTACAGCGACCGCTCCCCGAACAGGCTCGTCAACGCCGCCAGCAGCATCCGACCCGTCATCTCCGCTATCCAGAAATAAAGCGCAATCGACGAGGCCAGCAGTGTTGGGCTCGTGCGCACGCCATAGCTCGGCAGCCAGCCTCCCAGCGCGTTTTCGATGCCGACGAACAGCAGCATCGCGGCAGAGAACATCAGCAACGGAAACAGCGGCATTGGCATCCGCCTTTTCAGCTTCGTGTCTGCCAACGACTCTGTTGCCGTGGGCGCGGCCTTTTCATCGCGGGGCAGAGCGGTTGCAAAGGCCGCAGCCAGCACAAGACATCCCGAGAGAATAAAGAAGAACAGTTCCACCCTGCCCGCGCCGCACGCGCGCACCAGCAGCGAACAACTGATCGCGCCGGCGCCCCACGCGACGTTTAGCAGCGCGATCAGGCGTGTGCGGGCCGAGGGTATCGCGATGCCGGAGATTACATTTCCCGCGGTCAACCCCGCGCCGAGTCCCAGCCCAACGCAGAACAGGGCAGCATGCGCCGCGCCGAAACCGGTCCACGCCATCAAGGCGCAGCCAACCGCGCTCATGCATGCGCCGTACAACATGCTGGCCCGTAGATTGCGCGTGGCGAACCACGCTCCGCAAAGCTGACCCGCGAAGGTCGCCATGAACAAGGTGCCGGCCTGGGCGTCCTGGATGTGCCATCGCGCAATCAGGGCAGGCAGCAGAGGCCCCAGCATGACTGTCGCAATCCCAGCCACGAAAAAGTAGAAAAACACCGGCCCAAGTGCACGGACCGCGCCCGTCCGCGTCCTGGAAGCCCTTGTTATGGATGGTGTCGTCTCTGGCAATTCATCGCTCTCGCGTCGTCATCCTGGACGAAGCAGCTTACACCCTCACGCGGACTTAGCGTGAAAAACACCCATAGGCGAACGTGCCTAATGTTTGGCTTTATGCGCCTTCGCAGGACGATCTTCGCGAACCCCTGCAGTGGACTCCCGTACCACCAGCTCCGGTTCGAACCACACCGCGTCCGGATAAGGTTCGTCCGGCGACTGGATACGATTGACCAGCAGTTGCGCGGCGGTCCAGCCCATCTTGTGCAGCGGCTGGCGGATCGTTGTCAGGCGGGGATTGTAGTATTCGGCGACGATAATATCGTCGAAGCCGATGACGGAAATATCGCGCGGGCAGCTCAGTCCAACATCTTCGATGGCGCGAATCGCTCCAATCGCCGCGGTATCGTTGAAGCAGAAGATGGCCGTGAAGTCGCGTGTGCGGGCGAGCAGCTCGCGCACGGGCGGATAACCCAGGTCCGGTGACCACGAATTTTTTTCGAGGTGGATGCAAAGCTCCGGCCGGATTGTGATGCCGATCTCCTGCGCGATGCTGCAAATCGCCTCCCACCGCGCCGCCGAATCGCTGACGAACTTTGTCCCTTTCATAAACGCGATGCGGCGATGGCCCAGATCGTACAGGTGGCGCAACGCCATCTTCGCCGCGCGGTTGTGGTCCAGCACGACATTGGTTAAGCCCGGGGTCTTGGTGTGCGACGAGATACCGACCACCGGCAGTGGTACCTTGTGCTTCAACTCCGTATTTACCATCAGAAAACCATCGATGGCGCGGTTCATCAGCAGTTGCGGATACTCCTCGATCAGGTCGGGCCGTCCCAGATGGCTGACTGTGAAGTAGAGAAACCCCTCTTGCAGAAGGTAT